>Ga0302279_10002894_pt1 | contig 22032 bp, 21 predicted proteins | sample III_Bog_N3_3_FD_194541 | JGI IMG/M metagenome (GOLD analysis project Ga0302279, IMG submission 194541) | Peat permafrost microbial communities from Stordalen Mire near Abisko, Sweden - III_Bog_N3_3 | ecosystem: Environmental > Terrestrial > Soil > Wetlands > Peat | place: Sweden: Abisko...
CGGGCCGGCGTCAAAAGGCGAGGGGCCCATGAAGATCTCGTTCGCGCTGTATGCCGAATAGCGCGTTCGAACCAGCCAATGCCACAGCGGATTGTCCAGCCGAGTCGGGTTATGAGTGACCTTGCGAGGGGATCGCCAAGCAAGGAACTCCTCGCGATCGATCGAAGGCGGTGGCTCGGCCTTGCGCTCGCGGTCTGCCGATTCCTCGGCAGCCTCCGCATCCCATACAGCTTCCCAGTTTTCGTCTTGCATTGGTGTTCTCCCGACATCGAATGTACGACGACCTGAGATGAACTTCTCTATCCGAATCCGGCCCGCCGCAACCGGCATGTATGGGCCGGCGCCGCCGGGTCGGAGGCGCGGTGGACTGCTCCGGAGCCGACCTGTGTAACAGACCGGTATTGGCCGACAGGCGTTGTAGCTCAGTTCGCATCTTCGCTGCGGAACGCATCGGCGACTTGCTGGTGGAGTTGCTCGGCGGCTGCCTGCTGCAGGGCCCATGTCGGGGACTGAGAGAATTGGAGCTTCGCTTCACCGAGCGAAAGCTGGAACTCGTCACGGATGGTCTTGATGGCGGCAACAGCGTGCGCGCCGCTCTTCTTCAACTCGGCGAGCCGGAGCTGTACTTCCGGGAGGGATTCGTTCATATCAGTAGCCTACTCCGAAGCAGTCGCTCGCGACCGGCAGCAAATGGCCGAAAGCCAGCCATTTTCAGTTCAAGACGGCCGGCACAGCAAACGTCTCCGTGACGTAGGGATGTGCATCGTCGGCCTCCCGCGCGTACTCCCTCAGTCGTCGAACGTCCTCGCCAGCGAATTCCATCACTGTGCGATATGCAGTTGACGCGTCACCTCCTGTGACTGTCAATGTCCAGCTTCCCTTTCGAGTCGAGCGCGTGATCTTGACGCCTCCGGGATCGGTCATCCCCAGGAAAGCTCGCGTCGGAAGCACTGCATGGCCTTTGCCGACAGTGACGCTAATCCGGGTCACCATCTTGCGAACGCCAAACCACTGGAAGTCGGAATCAGCCTCGCTGCCGGCCAGTTCCCTTGGCAACGGGTTGGTCAGCACGACGACCTCGATATCGCCGTCGCTATAGACCGCCCGGTCAGCCGCAGTCGCGCCCCCTGCAGATAGCGCCAAAACTATTGCTAAAGCCGTTCTCAGAATGGATGCCACGTTCCGCCCTCGTTGCTTCCGCCTGGAGTATGCCTGCCCCGAAGCCGCCGGTCGTGACCGGCAGCTGCTGGCCGACCACAGCCATTTTGCGCCGCTGCGGTTGATCGAACGCGACCGCCAACTGGATCAGCCGCTTCGCTTCCAAGGCGCCCAGCGGCCCGTGCACAGCACGGACAAGAAATAGAAGCACCCAATGACAGCGGCCGCCACACTGGGCACTGCGATTGCATCTATCAGCGAGGCCGTCGGAAAGTAGACGCGATTGAAGTCGACGTTGAACCAAACAGCGACACTTCCATAACCGAGCGCGAGGCATGCACCGACGCTCGCCAGAACCCGTCGAAACACCAGTTGATTCATCTGTCGCCTCCAGTCAAAAGGGCTTCCCGTAAGCGGTTACTCCCGACCGACCGCACCTGGCCGACACCCGTCCCCGAGGCCCCGGCCTGGTCGGGTAGTACAGCGTCGACCGACGGCATTGCGCCGACCGATCGGCGACAACCTCAAACTCAGGTTCGTCGCCGAAAAATGGACGCTCACCAGCTGTAGGATCCCGCGATTCAAGGGCGCTTAGTTTCCCACTTGTATGACACATGACCCTGGGTCTCTCGCACGACCACCCAGTCTGGTGTACTGAATTCACCGCCGCCGCCGCCAAGGTCGATGAACGCGTCGTCGCGAAGCAGGAGCAGCCTATACCCTGTAGGCTCGCTGATCACCATCACCCCATCCGAATATGACCCTACGTCGCCGACAACCTGGACGACTGAGCCGCGGGCCGCGTCAACGACAACGCCCACGAGCACATCGGTAGACGGGCGGCCGTCTCTCGGAATCAACAGGAGTATTCGACCTGATGGAAGCCTGAAGGCGCCAACAGACCTGCAAAGATTCGCCGAGTTGCTGACAAAGGTGGCTTTCACATAGAGCGCGGGCCTAACGGGAAGGACGAGCGGACTGCTCGAGCTCCATCGCAACGTAACCGTCATGTCATCTTCGGTCGGGTCTCCACTGCGCGACTTGAAATCGAGCGAGAAGGGAGGCTTGGCGTTTTGGCAGGCCTCGGACCACTGACTCTTGAACCTGTCGTCCCCGGCATTTGCAAACGGAGCAGCAAAGATCGTAAAGGCGGCAAGAAAAAGAACAGTTCTCATTGGTTTCAATCCACGACGGTTAGCCTGCCTAATACCGGACGTTCGCGACCGGCAGCTGCTGGCCGACACCTGAGATCCCGTCGTCGCCGACGGCGGACCGAAAGCAGTTCGATCGGCCGATCGGACAGGGCACCGCCCAGGCCGTCGAGTCTAGCGGTAGTCCTCTTCCCGCTGTGCCCGCGCTGCCAGAAGGAGCACCTGGCCATCGCGGATTTCGAACAAGACGACAAAGCCGGTTTGCCCGAACGGAACGATGAGCTCGCGCCATCGGGGCGCCGCTTCGCAACGCCTGCAAGTGTGTGGGGCGAAGGTAAGAATATCGAGGCCGCGATCCACTGCGGCGATGAAGCGCGCTGGAACCGACTCATCGGGAAACTCCGACCTCAACTCGCGTTCAACGAGGAAGTCTTCCAAGCGCTCGATGTCTCGCTCGTACCCCGCTGTGGGGGTGAGGTTGAAGGTACTCAAGCGGCTCGCGCGCGAGAAGCCACGGCGGCGCGAATGCGCTCGGCGCCCTTGGTCGCGCGCTGCTGCATCCGAGCCTGCACGTCTGCAAGCGTGGGCCCCCCGCGTTCCTCATGCTCCTTGAGCGCAGCCTGGGCTCGGGCGACGAACGCCGCCTGCGCGGCTCGCCACTCGACTTCCTTGCGCACGGCGTCCTCGATGAACTGCGTCAGGCTCTCGCCTTCGCGCAGTACGGCTTCGGTCTGAGCCCGCATTTCAGGCTCAACGCGGATCGGGGGGAAGGTGGAAGTACGCATGGCAAGTCGAGTGTATAGCAACAGAAATACAGCCGCAAGCCCATGCGTAGTTGCGGGCATGACTGCGCCCCGAGGGCGTCTTCTGGGCGGTAGCGTGATGCTGCACCGGACCTCAGCCGGGCATCCCCAAACCGGTCGTCAGCGACCGGCCGGTTCTGGCCGACAACGGGCGATCGGGTGTTCGCGAACCTTGTTCAGCAAATGAGAGGCAACATGCCGGAGCCGTGAGTTCTACGGTGCGATATTCCAGGCATATTGACAACAGTTGCCAAATGACTCACGATTCTGCCATGAGCACCGGTACCATGAACATTGCGCTCCCGGACGTCCTGCGCGCCTTCGTCGCCCAGCGGGTCGAGTCCGGCGAGTACGGTAACACCAGCGAATACGTGCGCGACCTGATTCGAAAGGATCAGCGCGAGCAACGAGTCCAGCGACTGCGCGGCTTGGTCGAGGACGGCCTGGCCAGCGGCCCGGCAACGGCGGACACGCGCGACGACTGGGCTGAGCTGCGCGCCATCGCCGACGGCCGAGGCCAGTGAAGCCTGCACTTCTGACGCCGGCGGCCAAGCAAGACCGCCGTGACGAGGTTCTGTACTACCGCACCGAAGCCGGGGCACGGGTTGCCAAGAAGCTGGTCGACGCCATGAAGAAGGCGCTGCAGGCGCTCGAGCAGCAACCTGGGTTGGGCTCGCCGGCCATCGGCCAGGAACTCGACATCGACGGGCTGAGAGCTTGGCGCCTGGACGGCTTCCCGCTCTCGTTCTGGTACTTCGAGCGCTCGGAGCAAGTGCTCGTCGTCCGGCTGGTTGGGCAGCGACAAGACCCCGAATACCTTGCAGTCGTGGTCGACTAGCCTTCCCCAATACCGGTCGGTCACGACCGACGGCTTGTGGCCGGAGCGAGACAGTAGCTTTCCTATAAGCCTTTGGCAATTTTGCGCTGCCGGCGGCGGGCCAAGACCTCACCCAACGGTTTGTCAGGCGACTTCTTCCACTGCCTTGGCCCAACAGTTCGCACCTGGAGCTCGACGTCCGAGAGCTCGTCCGGACTGCTGGCGATTGTGGCGGTCGCAAGCAAAGTTTCCTGTGCGTGCCTGTCGGCCCGGATTGACTTCGCCTTCGACAGCGGGATGCCTTTGCGTGACGCCTTGCTGTTTTCGCCGTAGGTATTTCGGCGGTCTTTGGCGTAGCTGAGACGCTTCTTCTCCTGCGGAGTCGTCATGCTTCCTTTCCTTCCCGAAACCGGCCGGTACTCTCCGACCGCTCATGGCCGACATGCGTCCGCGAGGCCGGCGGCCTGGTCGCGTGACGCGCCGTCGGCCGTCGGCCGACCGCTATGCGCAGCATACCCGCCCGTCGACCCCAGCGGCCCAGCAGCACAGCCCGACCCAAAGGAGTCTTCGATCCGACCAACTTGCCTGCCGGAAAGCAGTCCTTTAGCGAGTCTTGAATGGAAGCGGCCACACTCCGAGCCCTTCCTCGCCGTATTCGCGCAGGTAGGGATCAGGGTGCTTGGCTACCTGCCCGGCGTTCGCTACCGTCGCCCCCGGGTCGGCGGGCTAGTGCCCCTCTCCAGCGTCCTTGAAATAGCGCCGGGTGATCTCGAGCATCTTGTTGGCGGCCTCGTCGAGACTGGCCGGTGGCGGATGGCTGCCGGCGCGGTTCGCAAGCGTTGCGACAAGCGCAGCGTGGAACTCCTGCACATAACGATCGTCGCCAACCAGCGCGAAGATGCCGGCGTTGCTCAACTTCGTCGCTACCCGCGGGTTTGCTTCGCACAGCATCACGTCGACGCCGCGCTTCCTCAACTTGCCGACGACCTCCGCAAAGGTCTGCAATCCCGTGGCGTCCATGAATGGCACATGGCGCAGCCGGATGATCAGCGTATGCGGGTCGGAGTGCGTCTGCAGCAGCGCACGCTCGAACGACTCGATGGCGCCAAAGAAAATGGGCCCCGCGATCTCGTAGACGAGCATGCCGCGCGGCAGCCGTGACAGTCCGATCTCTTGCAGGTCGGCAAGCAACGCACGATCGTCGAGCTGGTTCGTCTCCACCGCGTCGGCCATGCGGCGCAGGAACTGCAGGATGGCAAGAAGGACGCCGACATTCACCGCAACCACTAGGTCGGCAAAGATCGTCAGCAAGAATGTGACGATGAGGATCGCCTTGTCGGCAGTGGGCGCCGTGCGGAGAATGTGTCCAAAGTGCTTCAGGTCGCTCATGTTCCAGGCGACTACGAAGAGGATGGCCGCGAGCGCGGCGAGCGGGATGCTCGACGCCAGTGGTGCCAGGAAAAGCAGCACCGCGACCAGCGTGAGGGCATGCACGCTGCCGGCCAGCGGGTTCGAACCGCCGTTGCGGATGTTGGTGGCCGTTCGCGCGATCGCTCCCGTCGCCGCGAAACCACCGAATAGCGGCGCCAGCAGGTTGGCGACGCCCTGCCCGATGAGTTCCTGGTTCGAGTTGTGCTTGAAGCCAGTCATGCCGTCGGCGACGACGGCCGACAGCAACGACTCGATCGCGCCCAGCATCGCGATCGTCATGGCGGGGCCAATCAGCGTGACGACCTGGACGAACGACGTGTGCGGCAGTTGGAACTGCGGCAGGCCGAACGGGATGCCGCCAAACGCGCTGCCGAGCGTGGCGACACCGCTGAAATGAAACACCGACTGCAACACCGTGGCCACGACCATGGCGATGAGTGGCCCCGGGATGCGCTGCAAACCCTTGATGCGCGGCGCGAACAATACGAGCACCAGACTCAGCGTGGCAAGGGCCACGGTGGGCAGATGGCACTGCGGCACAACCTGGATCAGGTTCCACAGCTTCTCGTGGAAATGCGCCCCACCCGTCGCCGGCAGGCCGAGAAAGTCGCGCCACTGGCCCACGAAGATGATGACGCCGATGCCGGCGGTGAAGCCGACGATGACCGGGGCGGGGATGAACTTGATGACCGCGCCCAGGCGCGCCAGGCCCATAAGGACAAGGATCGCACCGGCCATAAACGTGGCGATCTGCAGGCCCGCGATGCCGTACTTCGCAGTGACGCCGGACAGGATGGCGATGAAGGCGCCTGTCGGGCCCGCAATCTGCACGCGAGTGCCGCCAAACAGCGAGACCGCGACACTGCCCACGATGGCGGTGTACAGCCCTTGCTCCGGGCGCGCGCCGGACGCAATCGCGAAGGCCATCGCCAGCGGCAGCGCGACCACGCCAACGATCACGCCCGCCACGATGTTGCCGCCCCACGAGCCGCGTGCGAACAACCCGGCGCGGCGGGCTTCCAGCAAGGCGATCACGACGTGTGCTCCTTCAGCGCCGCAGGAAGCGGCGTCGTCCCGGGGGTGTCACTCATTTACGCACGAATCCTTGCAGCGCGAACAGAAGGTGGGCAGCTGATTTCATGATGCCAGGTGCGAATTGGCATGGTGACAGGGGCATGCATGCGGCGACGTACGGCGCTTGTCTGGGGTTGGCATCCGCGGACCTCTGACTCTACATGCCTCGGCATGCAATCTACGATGTTGGAGACCGGCCGCCCACTCAGCGGCGACCATGATGTCTAGATAACTCGCGAACCCTTCCTGGATCGTCGAGCTTTGACCTCGGCAATAAAATCTGAAGAGGGTATGTCGCTCCAACACGTCGCGTGCGGACAGCCGCCCGGCGAACAATCGTTCCGCAATCGCTCCTGCATTCACACCGAACAAGTTGGCGGCCGTTATGAAGCACTTCCACTCGCATAGCAGTCCTCGACCGATCTGGAGTTGGAGCGCTCCATCCTTCGGCTGTAGGCTATGACGGCGGTGTACAGCGTCGCACCCGTTGGTAACCAGAAGGCTTGCGTCTCAGCCGTTGCACACTCTATTCTTTCGTCGGCACTTGCAGGACAGCTCATCGCGCTTCTTTTCAAGACTTTTGTGGCGTCGAACTCGGCCCAAGAACGCGGCTTACGCCTCTGACGCAGCGGCCGCGTTCGTTTGCGACTCTATTTAGTCGCACAACTGCAAGTGCGAAGGGCATCGCCCGATTTTTCCGCAGCGCATAGAGTGCGCATGTCCGCACACCTTCCAGGAACCCGCATGCACCCGTCGCTCCGCACCGCCGCCCTGCTCGCCCTTGCCCTGGCGGCCACGGCCCAAGCCGACCCGATCGGCTCCGTAAACACCGCCTTCCAGTGGATAGGCCCCGACCACAAGATCGTCGTCGAGGCCTACGACGACCCGAAGGTGGCCGGCGTCACCTGCTACGTGTCGCGCGCCAAGACCGGCGGCATCAAGGGCGCGCTGGGCGTGGCCGAGGACAAGTCCGAGGCCTCGATCGCCTGCCGCCAGGTCGGCCCGGTGTCCGTCAAGCAAGCGCTGCCGCAGCAGGAAGAGGTCTTCAGCGAGCGCCTGAGCGTGCTGTTCAAGCGCCTGCGCATCGTGCGCATGGTCGACAGCGCGCGCAACACGCTCGTCTACCTGACTTATTCGGATCGCCTGATCGACGGTTCGCCGCAGAACGCGGTCACGGCCGTGCCCGTCGACCGCGGCACCGTGATCCCGGTCAGGTAGGCGTCTTCCCGCGCAAGCCCAAGGCCTGGCGCAGCCGCGCGACCAGGTCGGCCAGCGCATCGGCCACTGTCTTCAGCTCGGGGCGCAGTTCGGCGTCGTCGACGTGCCTGGCGCGTTCGCCGCGGATCATCGTGTCGATGTGGTGCGCCGCGTTCTCGAGGTCGATCGCGCCGAGCGCCGCGGCGGCGCCCCCCATCGAGTGGATCTCGCGGCCGGCCGCCTCGCGCGTGGCGCCCGGCTGCGCCGCAATGAACTTGTCGACCGCGGCCAGGCCGTCGCCGTAGAGGTCGACGAAGTAGCCCAGCGCCTGCATGTACAGCGTGCGCTGGCCCGCGAACAGGCTCATTCCGCGCACGACATCCAGCGCGTCGATTTCCTCCAGCACGTCGGTGGCCAGCGGCACGGCGGGACTCGCGACCGCCGACGCCGGCGGATCGACGGGTGCAGGGCGCGGTCCCTTGCGCGACTCGTCGAGCCAGCGCAGCAGCTTCTCGTAAAGCGTCGCCGGGTTCACCGGCTTGCCCAGGTGGTCGTTCATGCCCGCGGCCAGGCAGGCGTCGCGGTCGGCGCCGAACGCGCTGGCCGTCATCGCCACGATGGGCGTCGAATCGAGCTCGGGCACGGTGCGGATCAGGCGCGTCGCCTCGAGCCCGTCCATCTCGGGCATCTGCATGTCCATCAGGATCAGGTCGTAGGCGCCGCAACGCGCCATGTCGACCGCGATGCGGCCGTTGTCGGCCACCTCCACCTGCAGGTCGACCAGCCGCAGCAGCTCGGTGGCCAGTTCCTGGTTGATGCGGTTGTCGTCGGCGATGAGCACGCGCGCGTCGCGATGGCGTTCCTTGAGGGTCTGCTCGATGCCGCGGCTGGCGACGACCGCCTGGTGCGGCGTCGGTGCGGTCCGTTCCTGCTCACCAGCCGACTGCAGCTTGGCCGTGAACCAGAACACGCTGCCGCGCCCGAGTTCGCTCTCGACGCCGACGGCGCCGCCCATCAGCTGCGCCAGCTCGCGCGCGATCGACAAGCCCAGGCCGGTGCCGCCGAAACGCCGCGTGGTCGAGCCGTCCTCCTGCTCGAACGGCTTGAACAGGCGATCCTGCGCCTCGGCCGAGATGCCGGCGCCGGTATCGCGCACCGCGAAGCGTATCGTCCATTCGCCGTCAGCCTGCGACAGCACGTCGCAACGCAGCACGACGCTGCCGCGCGCGGTGAACTTGACGGCGTTGCTCAGCAGGTTGACCAGCACCTGCGACAGCCGCAACGCATCGCCGCGCAGCGCCTGCGGCAGGTCGCCGCGATCGACCGTGAGCGCCAGGCCCTTGCGGCGCGCGCCCTCGGTGACCAGCGCGGTCGCGCGCGCCAGCAGCGCATCGACGGAGAAGTCCACCGGGGCCAGCACCAGCTTGCCGGCATCGATCTTGGACAGGTCGAGGATGTCGTTGATGATGTCCAGCAGGTGCATCGCCGCGTCGCCCACCTTGGCCAGGCGATCCGACGTGACCGCATCGTGCTGGTCGCGCAGCATCAGGTGCGTGAGGCCGATGATCACGTTCATCGGCGTGCGGATCTCGTGGCTCATGTTGGCCAGGAAGGCCGACTTGGCATGCGCCGCGTCCTCGGCCACGTCGCGCGCGGCGACGAGCTCGAGGTTGAGCGTCTCCAGATCGGCCTGCGCGCGCTTTGACGCCGTGATGTCGGACGCCAGCACGAAGAAGCCGTGCACCTCGCCGCGCTGCACGTCCGGGATGTACTGCACCTGCCAGATGCCGTGGCGCCCGGCGGCGCTGACCTCCGCGCTCTCGAACTTCTGCGGCGCACCGGCCAGCGCTGCATGCGAGAAGGCCAGGCGCTCGGGCGAGCGGTCCTCGCCGAAGATCTCCACCGTCGTCTTGCCCAGCACCTGGTCGAGCGACTTGCCGAACCACTCGCAATAGACGCGGTTAGCAAATCGGCAGCGCTGCTCGCTGTCCCAGTAGGCGACGCGCACCGGCAGGTTGTCGGCGATGCCGCGCGTGAACGACTCGGCCAGGATCAGCTTGGTGTTGAGCTCCTGCAGCCGGCGTTCGCTGCGCCGCATCTCGGTGACGTCGGTGGCGATGAAGAAGTAGCCGCGGATGTCGCCGTCGACGACGTCGGGCAGCCGATAGATCCAGAAGTTGCCGATGCGGCCTTCGGTGCCGCGCATCTCGGCCGGCGTGCCCATCGCCTCGCCGCGCAGCACCTTGGCGATCACGTCTTCCGCGGGCTGCACCATCACCTCGCCCACCGAGTCGCGGACGTCTCGCCCGATTACCTGCTCGCGCGTCTTGCCGAACCAGTTGAGCCAGGCGCGGTTGGCGAACTGGATCTTGCGGTCGCGGTCGACGTAGGCCAGCAGCGTGGGCTGGTGGTCGGTCATCGTCTGCGCGAAGTTCTCGCTGGCCACGCGCGCGGCCACGGCGGCCTCGAGCTCGCGCGTGCGCTCGTGCACCAGCTCCTCCAGGCGCTCGCGATGGCTTTCGAGTTCGGCCGCGGCGCGCTTGCGCTCGGCGACGTCGCGCAGCACGCCCAGCACCGCCGGCGCGTTCTGGTAGGTCGTGCGGTTGGCGACCAGCTCGAACTCGGCGATGCTGCCGTCCTTGCGCAGGAACTGCACCTCGTAGCTGCGCACCGGCTCCGCGCCGGTGCCGACGCGGCCGCGGAAGCGTTCGTTCCACAAGGGCAGCGTCGCTGGCGCGACGACGCGCTCGAACGGAAGCCCGGTGAACTCCTCGCGCTCGTAGCCCAGGCGCTCGAGCAGCAGCCGGTTGGCGTACACGAAGCGGAAGTCCTGCGCCACGAACACGCCATCGGCCAGCGCGTCCATCAGCGTGCGGTTGGTGCTCTCGCTGACGCGCAAGGCTTCCTCGACGCGGCGCGGCTCGGTCACGTCCGTCATCGACAGCAACGCGCCCGTCAAGGTGCCGGTGACATCGCGCAAGGGCTGGCAGTTGACCTGCAGCCAGATGACCTCGCCCGATTCGGTGCGCAGGCCCGTCAACACGCGGTGCAGCGGCTCGCCCGTGCGCAGCACGGCGGCCACCGGGACGTCCTCGGCCGGGATGACGCTGCCATCGGCGTCGATCAGCGGCCAGTCGCGCACCGCGAACTTGCGCATCTGGTCGAAGGGCATGCGCAGCAGGCGTTCGGCCGCTGCGTTGACGCCCTTCAGGCGGATCTCCGTGTCGAAGATCATCACGCCTTCGTCGAGCGACTCCACCATCGTCCGGTAGCGCTGCTCGCTGCCGCGCAGCGCCACCATGGTCGCGCGCTGTCGCGAGATGTCGTGCAGCGCGCACAGCAGGGCGGGCCGGCCGCCCCAGTCGCTGCGCCGGGACGTGACGGCCAGGTGGCGCACGCGCCCGTCGGGCAGCACCAGGCGGTATTCGTTGTAGTCCTCTTGGACGCGGCCGGAGACCACCGCATCGAACGAATCGCCCGGCCGCTGGTGGTCTTCCTCGAACAGAAGCGTGGCCGGATCGGCGCCGACCAGCGCGGGCACCTCGCGCCCGAGCATCGTCGCGGCGCACGCGTTGGCGTAGGCGATGCGACCGTCCTGCAGGATCGTGATCCCGACGGCGACGTTCTCGATCAACTGACGGAAGGCGCCGTCGTCGGCGGGCCTGGCATCCGGTTCGCTCATCTGCTTGACACTCCCTGCGCCGCCCCGATCCAGGCATCGGCTCATTGGCCGGGCCTTGTCCAGGACAACGTGCGGATCAGTTCACACCGATGGACCCGGCGTGTCAAGCCATATAACCCTCTTCTTGAGCGCACTTTGCACGCCGACACGGCGCACCAAGGCGTCAGCGCCGCGCCGGTTCCGGAGTTGTGCTTCAGTCAGTGGTTAGAAGGCTGGCCGCGTTGAAGCAGGCTCGTTCAGGCTTCGCGGCGCAGCAGGTACACGGTGAAGCCGGTGCGGCCGCCGTCCTGCCACGAGCGCTCGCAACGCCAGTGTGCCGCGTGCGCCATGTGCAGGAACTGCGTGGGCGCGTACTTGTAGCAGTTCTCCGTGTGGATGGTCTCGCCCTCGGCAAACGCGAAGGTGCGTCCACGAACGCGCACTTGCTGGTCGCGCTGGCTCACCAGGTGCATCTCGATGCGACCCTGCTGCGGATCGTGGCGCGCGAGATGGCGGAAGTCGCGCCGATCGAAGTCGCCATCGAGCTCCCGGTTGATCCGGTCGAGCAGGTTGAGGTTGAACTCGGCCGTGACGCCGGCCGCGTCGTCGTAGGCCGGGATCAGCAGCGCCGGATCCTGCGTGGTATCCACGCCGATCAGCAGCCGGGAGCGCGGGCCCAGCGCGCGGCCCAGTTGCGCCATCAGCGCGACGGCCGCGTCCGGCGTGAAGTTGCCGATGGTCGACCCGGGGAAGAAGCCGAGGTTGCCTGCCGGATCATCGGTCGCGCCGGCGACGGTCGGCGCGGGAAGCGTGAACGGGCCGGTGAAGTCGGCGACGACGGGCTGGATCGCCAGGCGCGGGAAGTCGCGCGCAAGGCCGGCGGCCGCGTCGTGCAGGAACTCGGCCGAGATGTCCACCGGCACGTAGCGCACGAGCGAGTGCATCGCGCCCAGCAGCAGGCGCGTCTTGCGGCTGGAGCCGCTGCCGATCTCGACCAGGCTGTGCACGCCGCCGATCTCGCTCTCGAGTTCAGGCGCAAGGCCGGCCAGCAGGCGGGTCTCGGTGCGGGTCGGGTAGTACTCGGCGACCTCGGTGATCTCCTCGAACAGCTCCGATCCGCGACGGTCGTACAGCCAGATGCTGGGCAGGTGCTTCTGGTCGTCGTCCAGGCCATCGAGCACGTCGGCCTCGAACTGCGGATCGACCCGGAAGGCCGGCGTGAGCGGCGTGACGTTGTAGCGCGTGGACAGTTCGGCCACAGGTTCGGCGTTCGCCCACTGGATGTCTGGTTTCATGCGTCCTCCGCGAGGCGCAGGCCGCTGAACTGCCAGCGCTGCCCGGGTTGAAAGAAGTTGCGATAGGTGGCGCGCAGGTGGCTGCGCGGCGACGCGCACGAGCCGCCGCGCAGCACGTACTGGCCGTTCATGAACTTGCCGTTGTATTCGCCGACCGCGCCCGCCGCGGGGCGGAAGCCGGGATAGGCGACGTAGGGACTGGCCGTCCATTCCCAGACGTCGCCGAACATCTGCTGCAGCCCCGGGCGACCCGGCGCGCGGCGCGGCCGCCCGGCGCCGGACTCGACGAAGTTGCCTTCCACCTGCAGTCCGCGTGCGGCGAACTCCCATTCGGCTTCGGTGGGCAGGCGCTTGCCGGCCCAGCGGGCGTAGGCATCGGCCTCGAAGAAGCTGACGTGGGTGACCGGATCGTCGAGCGCCAGCGGCTCGAGGCCGGCCAGCGTCATCTGCCGGCGTTCGCCGTGCTCGTCCTGTTCCCAGTACAGCGGCGCGCGCCAGCCTTGTGCCTGCACCGTGTCCCAGCCATCGGACAGCCAGGCGGACGGATCGGCATAGCCGCCGGCCTCGATGAACTGCAGCCACTCGCGATTGGTCACCACGCGCGACGCCAGCCGGAACGGCCGCAGCGCGACGACGTGGCGCGGCGATTCGTTGTCGAACGCGAAGCCGGCCTCGTCGTGCCCGACCTGCGCGTTGCCGCCACCGAACCCGACCCAGCTCAGCGCGGTCGGCTCTTGCGGCTGCGCGTCGGGACGGCCCTTGCGCAGCGCCGGCCGCAGCGGGTTCTGCGCGAACAGGTGCAGCAGGTCGGTCAGGATCAGCTCCTGGTGCTGCTGCTCGTGGTGCAGCCCCAGTTCGACCAGCGCGCCGACATCGTCTGCCACGCGGCCGCCGAGGAAGTCCGCCATCGCGTGGTCGACGTGGGAGCGGTATGCCAGCACCTCGGCCAGCGCCGGCCGAGTCAGCAGGCCGCGCCGCGGGCGCTCGTGGCGCGCGCCGACGGCGTTGTAGTACGAGTTGAACAGGAAGCCGAAGCGCTCGTCGAAACGGCGATAGCCAGTGCCGTGCGCGGCAAGCACGAACTGCTCGAAGAACCAGCTCGTGTGCGCGAGGTGCCACTTGCCGGGGCTGGCGAATTCGGCAGATTGCGGCGTCAGGTCGGCATCCGAGAGTCCGTCGACGAGGCGCAGCGTGGCGTCGCGCACGTGACGATAGGCATCGATGGAGGGCGTCATCGTCATCGGGGCAAGGTGAAACGCGACGGGCGCCGCGGGAAAGGGAAACGGCGCTGACGGGCGCCGCCACCGGCGTTGGACGCCGGCGGGCCATGCTAGGGGCAAACGTCGAGCCGTGCTGGCACCCCCCCGCGCTCAACCATTGAGTCAGCAGGGGGCTTTGCGATGCCGCCGTGGCGTCTTGCGGTCAGTCGTGGCAGAGCCGGCAAACCTTACCGCCCGCATCGCATGCGTGACGCGGGCCGAAGTTTCAGGCGGCCAGCGCGGACCGCATCTCCGCGATCGCCTTCGCATAGTCCTTCTGCCCGAAGATCGCGCTGCCGGCCACGAAGGTGTCGGCGCCCGCATCGGCCGCGGCGCGGATGTTGGCGGCCTTGATGCCCCCGTCCACTTCCAGGCGGATGTCGCGCCCGGAGGCGTCGATCACCTTGCGCAGCTTCTCGATCTTGCGCAGCGCGCTGGCGATGAAGCTCTGGCCGCCAAACCCCGGGTTCACGCTCATCACCATCACGAGGTCGACCTTGTCGATGACCCATTCCAGCACGTCGATGGGCGCGGCCGGGTTGAACACCAGGCCGGCCTGGCAGCCTTCGTCCTTGATCAGTTGCAGCGTGCGGTCGACGTGCGTGCTGGCGTCCGGATGGAAGCTGACCACGTTCGCCCCGGCCCGGGCGAAGGCCTGCGCCAGCGCGTCGACCGGCTGCACCATCAGGTGCACGTCGAGCGGCACGGCCGTTCCGTCGGCACGCACAGCGTGCTTCTTGAGCGACTGCAGGATCATCGGCCCGAACGTGAGGTTGGGCACGTAGTGGTTGTCCATCACGTCGAAGTGGATCCAGTCCGCGCCGGCCGCGATCACGTCGGCAAACTCCTGCCCGAGCCGCGCGAAATCGGCGGAGAGGATGGACGGGGCGATGCGGTAGGTGGGCTTCATGCGGGGCTGACGCGGACAGCGGACGAATGGAACGATTTTAGGGTTCGCCCGCGTCCGCGCCGCCGAGTTGCCGCTTATGCATCAAAATGCGGCGATGCCACGTCCCGAACTCCGCTGCAGCGTCGTCACGCGATTCCTGCCCGACCAGTCGTCCGCCGCGGACGACATCTACGCCTTCGCGTACACCATCACGATCCGCAACACCGGCGAGGTGACCGCGCAGGTGATCGGCCGCCACTGGGTGATCGCGCACGGCAGCGGCCAGGTCGAGGAGGTGCGCGGACTGGGCGTCATCGGCCAGCAGCCGCTGCTCAAGCCCGGCGAGCACTTCGAGTACACGAGCTGGACCCGCATCACCACGCCGCGCGGCAGCATGCGCGGCGAGCTGCTGTGCATGACCGACGAGGCCGAGGCCTTCGAGGCGACGGTCGAGCCGTTCCCGCTCGCGATTGCGCAGGCGCTGCACTAAGCCTTGTCGACAGGCGATTCGTCGGCCGGCGGCTCGTCGGCAGTGTCCGTCGTCCGGCCGCGAAACGTCCACCACACCACGGCCAGCATCACCGTCAGCGCCAGCATCGCCTCGAACACAATCCAGCCCATGAGATCCCGCCTCGCAGTCGTTGGCCCAGTCCTGATTCTAGGCATGCTGGCCGGTTGCGCGTCCTACGGCCCGCGCACGGCCGCGCCGGTGGAATCGCGCACGCCCGGCGAAGCCGTCACCACGCCCGCGACGCCGCCCCAACCGGCTAGGCCCTTGCCGCCGCTGACGCCGCTCGCGGGCGAGCCCGAACACCCGCATGCGCGATGGGTGCCCACGGCCTTCGCCGAGCTGCCCGGCTGGCACGACGACCACACGCTGGAGCTGTGGCCCGCGCTGCGCCAGGGCTGCGCGACGCCCGCGCCGCGCTGGATCGCGCTGTGCGGCGAGGCGCTGCGCTTCACGCCGCGCGACGACGATGACGCGCGCCGCTGGCTGGAGCAGCGCCTCGAGGTGTTCCGGCTGGAGTCGGCCGAAGGCGAGGCCACGGGCCTGGCCACCGGCTATTTCGAGCCCTTGGTCGAGGCGCGCCGCAAGCCTGGCGGCGCGTTCCGCACGCCGCTGTGGGGCCCGCCGGCCAGCTTCGTGCCGCACAAGCCGACCTGGACGCGCCAGGAGATCGACCAGTTGCCCGAGGCGCAGGCGTCCGTGCGCGGCCGCGAGATCGCCTGGGTGGCCGACCCGCTGGACGCGCTGGTGCTGCAGGTGCAGGGCTCGGGCCGGCTGCACATCGTCGAGGCCGACGGCAGCGATCACGTCGTGCGCCTGGCGTTTGCCGGCAACAACGACCAGCCGTACAAGTCGGTCGGCCGCTGGCTGATCGACCAGGGCGAACTGAAGGCGACCGACGCGTCGTGGCCGACGATCAAGGACTGGGTGCGGCGCAACCCGCAACGCCTGCAGGAGCTGCTGTGGGCCAACCCGCGCGTGGTCTGGTTCCGCGAGGAGACGCTGCCCGACGCGCGCGTGGGCCCGCGCGGCGCGCAAGGGGCGCCGCTGACGCCGGGACGTTCGATCGCCGTCGATCCGGCCGCCATCCCGTACGGCAGCGCCGTGTGGCTGGACACCACCGAGCCGATGTCGGCGCATGCGCTGCAGCGCGCCGTGATGGCGCAGGACACCGGCACCGCCATCGTCGGGCCGGTGCGCGCCGACTATTTCTGGGGCTGGGGCGACGATGCCGAGGCGCAGGCCGGCCGCATGAAGCAGCCGCTGCGGATGTGGGTGCTCTGGCCGCGCGCCTGACGGACGCGTCGCAGATCAGGGGCGAACGGGCCCGGCCGGAATCGCTCCAGCCGGGCCGACGCGCTTTTACCTCGCGAGCCGGGCGATCATGGTCGCCGGCTTCCCTCTCACAATCAGCCTTGCAGCATGGGCGTGATCATTGGCGAGGCCGGCGCGCGGGTCAATGGCGTTTGCAGCATTTGCGCAATTCGCACAGCGCCGGACGGTGACGTCGTTCACGCCAGACCGTGAAAGAGACGCCGATAAGTCAGCGCCAGGTGACCCGGATCTGCAGCTCGTCGCCGCCGTCGCCGACGCTCGCGACGGTGAGCCACTCGTCGAAGCTGGCCTGCACGGTCGAGTGGAAATCCACGTCGCGGCTCGCGCGCGCCTGCGCGCTGGCGTTGCGCGAGACGGCACCGGGCGCGGTATGCGTGAGCGCGACGTCGAGCTCCAGCGTGTCGCCGCGCGTCCAGTGCGGCGTCACGCGCAGGCCGTCGACACGGTGGATGACGACCTCGTGGCTCTGCACGCCGGACTGCCGCGATTGGGAGCCCGAGCGCGACGCCCCGCCGCTGCTCACGCTGGACGCCGCGCCGGTCACGATTTGCGAACTGCCGTCGGTGCTCGAGCTGGCGCTCGCGCTGGCCGACCAGGCCATGTCGTAGACGGTGTGCGTCTCCGAGCGGTCGAGCTGGATCGCGCCTTCCTTGCCGTTGGCCACGCGCAACGCCTGCGGCACCGCCGGCCTGGCCGTGCCGACGACGACGGCCCCGGCGCCGAAGCCGCTGGTGCCGGTGGCCGCGCTGCCGGACGTGATCACCACGCCGCCACGCAGCGAGGGCCTGGCATCGGCCGGCTGCAACCGCCATTCGACCAGGAAATTGGCCGCCGGCTCGGGCGCGCGCGTAACGCGGCGCGCGGGCGGCGCGCCCGAGGCCGGCGCGGCCGGATGGAAGCCGGCGGTCACGGATTCGGCCGCGACGCCGGAGCCGAGCGCCAGAAACAGCGCGAGAAACGTCAGACTGTGCTTCATGCCGGCGCTTCCCCTTCGGTCGACGGCAGCGTGCTGCCCTGGAACAACGCGGCCCGGAAGCGGCCCTGCTGCTTGGCCTGATACATCGCCGCGTCCGCGTTGGCGATCAGCGATTCGGGCGTGTCGCCATCGCCGGGAAAGATCGAGATGCCGGCGGAAAATCCGATGTCCAGCGACTGGTCGCCGACAAGGAAGGGGCGCTTCATCTGCATCAACAGCTTGTCGGTGAGCTCGACCGCGTTGCGCGGGGCGTCGAGCAAGGCCTCGGCCACCACGATGAACTCATCGCCGCCGAGCCGGCCCAGCAGGTCGCTCTCGCGCAGGCAACCCTGCAGGCGCGACGCGATCTGGCACAGCAGTTCGTCGCCGGCCGCGTGGCCCATGGAATCGTTGACGGCCTTGAACTTGTCCAGGTCGATGAACACCACCGCGACCGACCACTTCTGGCGCAAGGCCAGCGCGAGCGAGCGGCGCAGCGCCTCGGTGAGCGCGGCGCGGTTCATCAGCCCGGTGAGCGGATCGTGCTCGGCCAGCGTGCGCAGCCGCGTCTCCAGCCGCTGGCGCTCGGCCAGTTCCTTCTGCAGCGCGTCCGTGCGCTGCGCCACCGCGCGGCGCAGGGCGCGGTTCCACAGTAGCAGCCCGCCCAGCAGCAGGCCGGTGGCGATCGACGCGGCGCCGAGCACGCGCTGCACCTCGGGACGCTGCCACCACGCCAGATCGGACAACGGGATCCAGCGCGCGATCATGGCCGCGCGCTCGGCTTCGCTGATCTGCGCCAGGCCTTTCTCGAGCACGCGGCCAAGCATGGGCCAGTCCTTGCGGTAGCCCAGCGTCAACGTCGAGAAGTAGCCGGTCTCGCCGGCCACCCGCAGGCCGCCGAGCCGATCGCGTTCGATGACGTACGACGCGGTCGCCAGGTTGATGGTGCATGCATCGACGTCGCCCGTGGCCAGGTCGCGCAGGCCTTGCGCCGCGGCGTCCACCTCCACCGGTACGACGTCCGGATAGTGGCCGCGCACGAAATCCTCGGCCGCCGAATCGCGATCCACCGCCACGCGCTGGCCGGCCATCTGGGCCAGGTCGCCCGGACGATGATCCCCGCGCCGCCGCAGCACGACGGCCGGCGAACTGACGTAGGCGCTGGTGAACGCGATGAACCGCTCGCGCTCGGGCGTGGGCCGCAGGGAGGTGAGCAGGTCGACCTCGCGGCGCTTGAGCCGGTCGATGTTGCTGGCGCGCTCGGAGGCGGCGGCGGCCTGGAATTTCAGCCCGGTGTGCTGTTGCACCAGGTCGAGGACGTCGGCCGACAGCCCGCGATGCTGGCCCTGGCTGTCGACGAAGCTGAACGGCGGGAAGTCGCGCTCGGGCGCGAACAGCAGCACCGGATGCTTCTCGACCCAGGCGCGCTCCTCGGCCGTCAGCAACGTGTCGGGCGCGGATGCGACGGGGTCGGCCAGCGCGGCACCAGCGAAACCCGCCAGGGCCCATCCCATCCGCACGATGACGTCACGACGATTCAATGCTGGCCCGACTCGAAGGAAACACGGCTTGCCGACGGCCCATCGTAGAGCCGCCGCGTTACTCGTTCGTTATGTCCCCTGATGCCATGCTCCGCGCAATCTGCCCTGCCGTGACCGGGAATAACCCGTCCGTTTGCCGCGCTTATTACCGGCCAACGCGCTGCCGCGATCATCGGTGGACGCCCAGGTGGCCCAACGGCAGCGCCGCGCCGGCCTTGATCTCGCCCAGCGAGAAGCTGGTGTGCAGGTCCTTCACGTTGGGCAGGCGGAACAACGTCTCCATCGTCCAGCGCGCATAGGCATCGAGGTCGGTCACGAGCACCTGCAGTTCGAACGTGCCCGCACCGCTGATGTAGTGGCACGAGATGACCTCGGGCAGGCCACGGATGGCGTCTTCCAGCGCGCGCGTGGCGTCGAAATTGTCGCGCTCGGTGTCCACGCGCACGAAGGCGAGCACGCCCAGGCCGATCTTGCGGCGGTCGATCTCGGCGCGGTAGCCAGTGATGATGCCCAGCTCCTCGAGCCGGCGCACGCGGCGCCAGGTGGGCGCGGGCGACAGGCCGATGCGCTCGGCCAGGTCGGCGTTGGACTGGCGCGCGTCGCGCTGTAGTTCGCCCAGCAGCGCGATGTCGTAGCGGTCGAGGCCACCGCCATCGCGGAGGTCACGCGCTTGGGCATCGCGCGGCGGCGAGGGCGCGCGCGACGCCCTGGCGCTGCTTTTTCCTGACGGCTGTGTTCGCGGCAATACTGATTCTCCAATCCGGCTTCTGCAGCAACATTGTTTCTCAATACGTGCCGCAGGACAAGCATAAAGCAAGCACATCGCTGGCACTTTTCCCTACACTGGAAAGGCTCGCTGCCGGCGTCCCCCGCGCCAGTGGCAGGCGCCATTCGACGTCCAGAAAACCCAGGAGACGCGGCCATGAACGCTCCCTTGCCCGACAGCATCCGCAAAGCGCTGGAGACCGTGTCGCTGGACGACAAATACGGGCTCGAGTCCGGCCGCGCCTTCATGAGCGGCGTGCAGGCCCTGGTGCGGCTGCCCATGCTGCAACGAGCGCGCGACGCGCTGGCCGGCCTGAATACCGCGGGCTTCATCAGCGGATACCGTGGTTCGCCCCTCGGCGGATACGATCAAGCGCTGTGGAGCGCCAAGAAGCACCTGGCCGCGCAGAACATCGTGTTCCAGCCAGGCGTCAACGAGGAGCTCGGCGCGACGGCCGTGTGGGGAACGCAGCAGCTCGCGCTCTACCCGCAGACCAACAAGTTCGACGGCGTGTTCGGCCTCTGGTACGGCAAGGGCCCGGGCGTCGACCGCACGGCCGACGTGTTCAAGCACGCCAACATGGCCGGCACCTCGGCGCACGGCGGCGTGATCGCGATCGCCGGCGACGACCACGTCTCCAAGAGCTCCACGGCGGCGCACCAGAGCGACCACATCTTCAAGGCCTGCGGGATCCCGGTGTTCTTCCCGTCGTCGGTGCAGGACATCCTCGACATGGGCCTGCACGCGTTCGCGATGAGCCGCTTCTCCGGCGTGTGGACGTCGATGAAGACCATCCAGGAGGTGGTCGAATCGTCGTCCACCGTCGACGTGGATCCGCATCGCGTCAACATCGTGCTTCCGGAGGACTTCCTGATGCCGCCGGGCGGCCTGCACATCCGCTGGCCCGATCCGCCGCTGGAGCAGGAAGCGCGTCTGATGGATTTCAAGTGGTACGCGGCGCTCGCCTACGTGCGCGCGAACAAGCTCAACCACAACGTCATCGCCACGCCCGACGACCGCTTCGGCCTGATCGCCAGCGGCAAGGCCTACAACGACCTGCGCCAGGCGCTGGCCGACCTGGGCCTCGACGACGCCACCTGCCGCTCCCTCGGCATCCGCCTGCACAAGGTCAACGTGGTGTGGCCGCTGGAGGCGACGATCACGCGCGACTTCGCGCAGGGCCTCAAGGAGATCCTGGTCGTCGAGGAAAAGCGCCAGATGATCGAGTACCAGCTGAAGGAACAGCTGTACAACTGGCGCAACGACGTGCGGCCCACGGTGCTGGGCAAGTTCGACGAGCAGGAGGGCGACCTGTCCGGCGGCGAGTGGAGCAACCCGAACCCGGGCGACAACTGGCTGCTGCGTCCCAAGGCCGACCTGACGCCCGCGATCATCGCCAAGGCGGTCGCGAAGCGCCTGAAGAAGCTGGGCGTGCCCGCCGACATCGTGCGCCGCATGGACGAGCGCCTGGCCGTCATCGACGCCAAGGATCGCGCGCTCGCGACCCTGAAGGCCGACACGGCCGCCGGCGTCGGCGACCGCACGCCGTGGTTCTGCTCGGGCTGCCCGCACAACACCTCGACCAAGGTGCCCGAAGGCTCGCGCGCGGTCGCGGGCATCGGCTGCCACTACATGGTCAACTGGATGGACCGCTCCACGGCCACGTTCACGCAGATGGGCGGCGAGGGCGTGCCCTGGGTCGGCCAGGCGCCGTTCACCACCGAGAAGCACATCTTCGCCAACCTCGGCGACGGCACGTACTACCACTCGGGCCTGCTGGCGATCCGCCAGTCGCTGTCGTCCAACGTCAACATCACCTACAAGATCCTGTTCAACGGCGCCGTGGCGATGACCGGCGGGCAGCCGGTGGACGGCCAGATCGACGTGGCGTCGACCACGCGCGAGCTGGAGGCCGAGGGCGTGAAGCGCATCGTGGTGGTGAGCGACGAGCCCGAGCGCTACAACGCCGGCGTCAAGCTGGCCGAAGGCACCACGGTCCACCACCGCGACGAGCTCGACGCGATCCAGCGCGAGCTGCGCGAGGTGCCGGGCGTCACGGTCATCATCTACGACCAGACCTGCGCCACCGAGAAGCGCCGCCGCCGCAAGCGCGGCACGCTGGCCCAGAACCCGCGCCGCGTGGTCGTCAACGAGGCCGTGTGCGAAGGCTGCGGCGACTGCTCGGTGCAGAG
>Ga0302279_10002898_pt1 | contig 22008 bp, 16 predicted proteins | sample III_Bog_N3_3_FD_194541 | JGI IMG/M metagenome (GOLD analysis project Ga0302279, IMG submission 194541) | Peat permafrost microbial communities from Stordalen Mire near Abisko, Sweden - III_Bog_N3_3 | ecosystem: Environmental > Terrestrial > Soil > Wetlands > Peat | place: Sweden: Abisko...
CACCCCCTCGACCAACTCCTCAACCTCAACTCCTGAAAGCAGCGCCATGAATACTACCATCTACGCCTCCTACTCCGATTTCCTCAATCGCCCCGACAAGGCGACCAACGGGGTGTCGCAATCGTTCGCCGAGCGGACCCCGGATTACGCGGCGCGGAACAAAACCAACGAGGGCTGTTGGAATTGCTCCGACTGCTCCGACTGCTCCAGCTGCTCCAGCTGCTCCAGCTGCTCCGACTGCTCCGACTGCTCCAGCTGCTCCAGCTGCTCCGACTGCTCCGACTGCTCCCGCTGCTCCGACTGCTCCGACTGCTCCGACTGCTCCGACTGCTCCGACTGCTCCAGCTGCTCCGACTGCTCCCGCTGCTCCGACATGGCCCCTGTGAAATCGCCGTTTGTCGTCCCCCGGATTCCCCGGATTCATGCGGCCGTGTACGCCGCCGCGACTTCGACCGATGACTCGCTAGATATGTCCGACTGGCATACCTGTGAGACGACCCACTGTCGTGCAGGGTGGGCTGTGCATCTGGCCGGAAAGGAGGGCAAGGAGCTCGAGGCTCTGACAAGCACCCTCTTCGCGGCAATGCAGATCTATCATGCGTCGTGCCCGGAAATCGCCGTGCCTCCGTCGCGCTTCTTCGTAGCCAACAAAGTCGCCCTCGCCGACATGGCCCGGTGCGCCGCGGAAGAGGAAGCACTCATCACCACTGCCACCGCCACCCAAGCTTAGAACCCACCACAACAGAAATGACAACCTACCAAGAAGCCCTCGCCAAAGCCGCCAAGCTCCTCCGCTTGGCCAAGTCCGACAACCCGAACGAGGCCGCGCTCGCCGCGTCCCGCGCTCAAGAGATCATCGACCGATGGAAGCTCGACGTCTCCGGCATCGGGGTCGACGGAGCCCTCGAGCTGGGGTCCGAGGAGCCCATCAATAACTTTTCCCACGACCCGCTCGACGCCGTGGCGGCGCGCTGGAAGGACCAGCTCGCCATCACCTTGGCCAAGATCAACCAGGCGCAGGTCTATCGGGCCGACGGAGGCCTGTGCCTCATTGGCCGTCCGAGCGACGTGCAGACAATCCGCTACCTTTATACGTGGCTTTGCCGCGAAGTCGAAAGGCTCGCGGCGAGGGATTGCGCCGGTTGTGGCCGTACCTACTGGAACAACTTCCGGATCGGGGTCGTGGACACCGTGGCAAAGAAGCTGCGCCTTCAAGCCGATGAGACCTTGGCCGCAGTGCGGCAGGAGGCGGCCGTCGAAGCAGCCACCATGGGCGGTAACACCATGGCACTCGTCCTGGTCAACAACGCCATCGTGAAGATGGAGAAAAAGGCTCTCGACGTGGATCTTTGGGCCAAGAAGAACATGAAGCTCTGTGCGTGCAGGAGGTCCAAGGCATCCTCAGATCCCGGAGCTCGGGCGCGAGGCCAGGTAGCTGGCCACGAGGTCAACATGGGTGCACGTGCTGCGCTCGCGGCTTAGAACCTCGAGTTTCTAATCATGGACACATACCACCCGGCATCCGGTCGCGTCCCGTACCACCCGCCGTTCTTCCACACGGCGCGGTGCAGCATCCTCCTCCTACTCACACTCGCGTTCCTCTGCTACGCCGTCGTTCGGATGGCGGCGCGGGACTATCTACGGCACCACCCAAACTCTGACCCACTCGGAGAGTTTCTCCGCTCCATCAAGTAAAAACCACTTGCCGCCCCGTCAGGGGCGGTTACATATACCACACGTCAACCGCAACACCACCATTCCTACGACAACATGATCGCCGCATTCCCCGTATCCCCCAGACTCATTAACACCGGTATCACCCGGGAAGCCCTCCGCACCATCGGAGCCCAACTCCTCACCGAGCTGCCGAAAGCCCAGGAGGACAACGACAACGACGTCCCCATCTTCCTCGACGATCTGGTCGAGCGTTACGGCGAGGAGATCGCCGTGGCCATGCGTCGCGCGGGCCACAAGGTCCGGCTGGAAGATGCGGACCTGGACGGGGATGACGAAGACGGGGAGGACGGAGAGTGAGTGGCTCTCGTTTCTTCCAAGAGTTCAAGTACAAATACACCATATGCGCCTCTGTTTCGATTGAGCAGCACGGGAGAGGTTGGGCCTACGACCAGGGTGTTGATACCCTGGCCGAAGGAAAGACTCGGGCCAAACATATCCTGACAGAGGCGTTCCGCATCTCCGGAGAGATGCTGGATCGGTTCGGGTACGTTCAGATCCTCAACCAGAAAGGCGAGTGTGTCTGGGATTACGAAACCCGCGAGGCTATGGAAGCGCGGGTCAAGCGCGAGACGGAACAGGAGGCTCTCGACGCCCTCGCCTAAACTTAAAGTCTACAATACCAATGGCATCACTTACCTTACAGATTAACTCGCTTGCCGCCCTTGAGCGGCTGCTCGGTGGAGAAACCCAACTCGAGATTGGCCTCCGTCACAGTGTCGTTCAGGCGTTCGCGGAGAAGCACCTGAAAGCAATCGCGAAAGACCCAGGCTTCTCCGCCCGAACCAAGGCTATTTCTGAGCAAGTGTCAGAAAGCCTTACAAAGCAGGTGCGGGAGACGGTCGATAGGCACCTCGGGACGGTGATTCAAGACCGATGGGATGGTCGGAAGATCGGAATAAAGCTCCATCCACCCGTCCAGCAGGACCTCGAGACCAAAGCATGCGACGCAGTACGTGCCGCGATAGACGCAGCCGTCACCAAGTCGCAGGATACGTGGCTGCCAAAAATCGAGGCGTCGGTTCAGAGTCGAATCGACCGGAATATCGAGGCGTTAGTGAATCAGCGGGTCGACGCCCGAGTGAAAGAAGTCTTGGCCAAGTTAGCCTCATAACCCATGGCCCGCACACCTAGCCTCATCAACCGCGCCCAGATCCGCAAGCTGGCCCTCGACACCGCCGCGCGTCGGTTCGAGGGCATCCCGGGCTACAAGTTCGACCGCGTGGCGGAGAGCTTCCTCGACGGCGTGGAGTCCGACCTCCGCGCCCGCGTCGAAACCCACGTCCGCCGGCACCCAACCCTTGGCCAAACCATCCGATGACACCCTCGCCAGCTCCGGTCCCAACAATGCGGAAAATCTTGGTCGTCAGATACGGGGGACGCCCACGGCACAAGACGGGTAAGAAAATTCGAAAGGGTGCCCACCGCGCTTGGAATAACCAAAAATCCAAAAAGGGTGTCGCCTCATGAGCGCCCCGGTCCGAAAGTGCCGCTTGCAGCGGGACTACTGGGGCGGCGATTGCGCCGGCCACTGTGGGCGCACGGTAGCGCGCAGCGGGCAAGTGTGCGTATATTGCAGCGCCCAGCTCCAGAAAATCCACCACTATCATCTGCGCAAATGGAAAAAGTAAAGCCCGAGCCAACCTGGGGACAGCTACTTCGCCAGCTCGGCGCGGTCCTCGGGGTTTGCCGGGAGCCTGTGCCCGAGCGCACCCCCTACGACGGTCACTTCGACCTCCTCGACCCCCGGCTCACCCGCGCCCTCTACAAAGAGCGCGTGCGCCGGAGAGGATTCCGCCCCACGAGGGCCACGTACCGGGGCAAAGAGTATGCCATCAAGTACGTCTTCCGGGGCAGCGTTTGCCTCTATTCAGACCCCAAAAAGAAAGACACCTTCCACGCGCCCACCGCGGAGGTTCAGATCATCCCGTGGGCACCTTGTGAAATTTTACCATGAGCAAAATCGAGTCTCGGGCCGGATTGCTTTGGTGCGACGGGAAGGTTGTCGGTCTTCCTTGGGCGGATATGCTTGCTCGACAGTACGGGTTTCAGTATGCCGAGCAGCTCGTTAAGTTTCTCCAGGAGCCACTCACACCACCGCCATCCCCGGAAACCGCGCACAAAGTTGCTCCTCGATCTCCGCTGCCGGCTCCCCCCCGGCCAGGCCGTTAGCCGATCGGTGCGCCGCCACCCGCTTCGCCAGGTCCCCGAGGTCGCGCCCTTCCACCCAGTAGTCGGTCGCGGCTTCGTGGTATCTCCACCTGTGTTTCCCCTCGTCCATCGGCACCAGTGATCGGTCGCGGAGTTTCATATTATAGGTCGAACCCGGTGAGAAGCTTCATGATGCTGTCCTGCTTCCCGAGGTCGAGCCCGGCGTGGGTGCCGTACTTGGCCATGTGGGAGCCGAAGGTTCCCTCGTCGTCAGGCGGAGCACCCCCGCCGTTCGCCAGCTTGTGAAGCTGGATATAGGTGCGGATCGTTTGCTCCTGCACCTTCCGGTCCTCTTGATTCAATGCGGAGATCTCCGGCGCGAATTTCTCCTCGCCACCTGGCTGGTTCCGCAACAGCGCAATGTCCTTGTGGAATTGCGCCCGTTCCGAGTTCGCCTTGTTCAAGACGCCCTGCATGGCGAAGTCTGCCGTGTATTTCTCTTGGACGGCTCGCGCGCCTCCCGCGTCGCCGAGGTTGATTCGCCCCTGGCGCTCCGTCACCGACGTGTTCACCTGGTTTTGGATCTCGGTATAGGCAGCACCTTCGCTGACGTCGTGGGTGCTCCCGAAGATCCGGTTGAGGAACGGCACGTTCTTGGCGGGGAACGCGTCGTCACCTGGGGCGGCCTTTGGGCCGAAAGCCATCCCGTACGCCCCGCCCGCGATGTGGGCAAAGAAGGTCCCCATCGACCCCAGGGCCGCGTTGAGCATGTAGTCAACGTGCGCGGGAGAGACGGAGACATAGCCTCCCCGGCTCTCGTCGCCGCCCGTCCACCGGTTGAGAGCGGCCGTGGCTCCCTTCGTGATCGGGTTAACGGAGTTCGGGAAATACTTCGAGCTTTGCGCCTGCTCCCCTTTTTTGAACGGGCTGTCTTGAGGTACGATCGGTGCCCCCGTGGCCGTCTGGTTTTGGGCCATCTCGAGGAACGGTCGCCCGATCGTCGGCATGAGCTTTTGCAGGAGATTGCCGGCCCCGCCCTGCGGGTCGAAGATCTCGGTCGCGTTCGCCGCGGTGTCCGTCAAGGCGTGGGCAGCCGTCATGCTGCCTGCGAGGTGTTTCTCCAACGTCGAGCCATTGGCCACGAAGAATCCGTAGCCGTAGGGCATCGGGATCTTGATGTGTCCCCCGTCTTGCGACAGGAATTTTCCTGCCCCCGGAATCCCCGCGAGCCGGGTCTTCATGAAGTCTTTAACCCCTTCGGGGAGCATGAAAATCAGGTTGTTGTGCCGCTCGTGATCGGGAATTTTGTCGACCCGGTCCTGTCCATCGTCATCTTTCCCGCCGACGAAGCGGGCGAGAGAGGCGGTGCCGAAACCCAAGGCCGTGAGGCCGAGCACGGTTTTCGTCGCGCCCTTCCAGCCCCGGCTTTGCAGACTTTGGATCAGTCGCGCCGTGGTCTGCACGTTGGCGTTGTAGAAAACGTACGCCGTGTTCAAGGCTTGCCCGTACTCCCCTTTGCGGTTGAAGTTGACCGTGATGTTGCGAGCATGGTAGGCCGCTTTGTCCGCGTCGACGCCGGCCACCCGCAGGTTGTGGTAGACCGCCAACCGGGTCGCGTTCTCCGCCACTTCGTTGTAAGCGCCGATCGCGTGGACGATGCCCCCGAGGACCTCGTGAACCTTCCCACGAGAAGCGGCCCCTACGGTGTAGAGGAGGTGCTGCTTGATGTTGTCCTGGCCCAGGAATTGGATGCGCCCTCCGTGGGCGTCCATCTCCGCGAAGCTCTTGGCGTAGGTCTGGACGGCCGGCGAGGACGTGCCCGCCAGTTTGCGGAGCGTAGCGGAGCCGTTCTGGCCCGTGCCCATGCCGGGCTTGACCCCTTCGAGGGCACCGCGGAGAGCTACGCCGGACGCCAGGTCTTTGACGACCCCGGAGCGGAAGCCTTTATGGTCGAACTCCGGCCCCTGAATGTTCATCACAGTTTCTTGGATGTCGCGCAGGAGCTTGGTGATCCCGAAGCTGGGGTCGCCTTGCGTCGACACGAAAGCTTTATACCGGCCGAAGGTGGCCAGCCCGCTTCGGATCATCCCGAGGAAATTGTCTTTCACGGCCGCACCTCCGCCGCCCTTCCACACGCGGGCCAGGTCGGGGTTCTCGATGCGGAGGTACTTGTTCTCCCCGTTGTCCCGGTACGAGATGATGTTGTTATCCTTCATCCAAGTTGGGTCAACGACGCGGTCGACGATCCCGGTTTCCTTGTTCGGGCGGAGGATGTACTCCGGCTCCGCCCGCGACCACATCGTGGCGTCCGCGTGGGAGTCTACCAAGTTCCCGAGGATCTTCCCGCACCGGTTCTCTTCCGCCCGCTCCACCACCCGGGCGTAGCCGAGGATGGCGTTCTGGATCGGGTCCGCGGAGGCGCTCACGCGGCCGGTGATCCGTTTCGGATCTCCGCCGCGGACGTCGTTGCCGGATGACCCGAACGGACGCTGTGCGTCCACCCCCGCCCGGATCGCGTCGTCGGGATTCTCAAAGCCGGAGTAGTCGACGTAGTTAAGGTACGCCTTCGAGATTGTATCGTAGGCCGCTTTGGAGAGGATGCCGGAGTCGCGTTGCAGCTTGAGGCGCGCGGCGTTGATCTTGTCATGCACGGCCGCCACTTCCTCGAGCGCCGTGGTTTTGCCTTGGGCTCGGAAGTCTCGCAGCACGGTGTTGGCGTCCACGGTCTTCATGCCGCTGCCGCCGTCCGGCATGTGGCTATTAACCTTGGCCACCCGCTTGTTCCGCTCCTCGGCCCCGCGCGCTTTGATGTAGAGGCTCGCCTCTTGCATGGTCACATTGTTTCGCTTGGCCGTCTCCAGCAAATCCCGGATCGGCCCCTCCTGGAGCGCGCGGAGTTGGTGAGGCACGCGCCCTGCCATGAGGTCCACCGCCCTCGCCGCGTCTTCGGTGTTAGGTAGCGAGTCAACCCCGCGGGCCGTCTCCACCGTTTTCACCGCGTCGCGGAGATCCACATATTTGTCAGCGAATTTCCGAATGAGCGCCGTCTGGTAGGACTTCCGATCTTTGAGCAAAGCCGAGAGCGTGCCTTTGAAGCTGCCAAGTTGCGCGTCTCCGCCCGCGTCGACCGCAGATCGCGGCAGCACGCTATCATTGCGATCGAGCAGCTCGAAGACATTGGTCGTCGACTTGTAGAGCGCGGAGTCTTTTGAGACCCCTTTCCCGAGCACGATCCGAGAGAAGGTGTCCAGCATCCGCCGGAGCAAGCTGGTCTTCGGAGCCTTAGCTTCCCGCGATTCTGAGGCGTCGATGTTGGCCAGGATGCGTTGGAAAGTGGGGGACGTAAAAGTCCCGGCCACAAACTCATCCATGTTCAGCGCGTGATACCACGGCTCGAGCGAAGGGTCCGCCTTGGCCAGGTCGGAGAACCGATCGAACTTCTCCACGTTGGATAGCGTCGGGTCTCCGAAGAGATGCTTGATCTCCGGCGGCGCTTCGTCGAGCACCTTCTCGTACAGATCATTGATCCCTCCGAGAGTCTCCACGTCCCCGGGCGAGAGCCTGGAGAAGTCGCCCCGGCGGAAGGCGTCGAGCTTACCATGGAAAAGCACGTGCATGTGCTCCTCGATCGCCGCCGCGTGGAAGGTCGCCTCGTCCAGGCCGGGGTCGAGCGAGATGACATGCCCGTTGCTCCCCACCTCGGCCATCCCGTTCAAGCCGCGCGCGGCCAGTGTCGGGTCGAGGTCGATGTGGACCGGCATCTTCCCGATCGCTTTCTTGAGGATCGCCGCGAGCTGACGCTGGAGCGGCTTCCCGGAAGCCTCCGCCTTGTCCGCGATCACCTGGAGCATTCCGGAGGGGCCTTCGTTGGTCCGGTACTCGTCGCGCACCGTTTTTGCCCGGGACACCCCTTCCAGCACACGCCGGAAGTAGGCTGGTCCAAGATCGTCGGCCGATTTCTTGAGAGCGTAGCGGGCCGCCTCTGGAGAGCTCGTCAGCCCGTCAACGTCGTGAGCCAACTCGTGGAGCATCACGGGCTCCCCCGCTTCGTCGTCGAATAATTTACGATCCGGCCCCGCCAAGATATCTTTGGCATATTCGTTTACCTTTGACTCGTTACCTGGTCGGTCGAGAGAACGCAGGTCAGACAGGGTGTCCTCGTCAGCCTCTTTGAGCCCAGGACGATTGAACCAATCGAGGTAGTCAGAGACCTTGGAAAACCGGGGGCTTCCTTTTTGAGGAGTCGCCTCTTCCGGCCGTGCGTCGGAGACGTACCCGCGCGCCTTGCGCACGATGTCCGCCAGGTCTGCGTCCGTGTACTTGAGGTTGACCCCCAGGCTCCGCAGTATGTTCCGCAACCCCGTCCAGATCTTCTGGGCAAAGGTCGGGTCCGGGGCAGGGGATTCGGCCAGGTGCGAGAGCACCTCGCGCGCCATCTCGCTGCGCTCCGTTGGGTCCAGCTCTGCGACCCCTTTGCCGAGATACGTCTGTGAAATCTTCTCCGCGGACGCGGAGGCCAGTAGATCCTTCGACAAGGCACCCCAGTTGTGATCCCCCAGCACATGGTCGATGCCGTACTCTCCGATCGCCTCGTGCAAGAGCGCCCCGACCGCTTCATGTGGGCTGGAGAGATTGTCCGCCACCAGATAAATCCGCCCCGACACCGGGTCAAACACACCCCGGGTCTTCGCATCGCCTCCGTCGCGCTGGAGATGCGCCGGCAAGTCCGTCTCGCTCTGCACCACCGTCGTCCGCCCCATCACCTTTGGCAGGGTGGCCAGTGTCTCGTGGATCGCGTCCGCAGCTTCCGCGGCCTTCATGCCCGTCGTCGCTTCCCCCAGGCTCTCCCGCGGGTGGTCCGATCGCCATTGCGAAGCGAGGTCGTCGAAGCGCGCCTTGTTCCGCCCGAGCAGATCTGCCATCCCTTCGTAGCCGTCTTCCTTCGCCTGCCCGTCGATCCAGACGGCTTGCGCGCGCATGTCCGCTTTCATCGCCGCGTCGGAGGCCACCGAGTATCGGCCCCCGAGCTCTGGATACTCCGCCCGCATCTTCTCCACGATCGCGTCGGAGACATCCTCCACGTTCTGCTGAAACCGCTCGTCCTCGAGCAGCGACGTCACCGCTTCGTTCTTCCCGCCGCGGCGGATGTCGGAATCCCAGAGGGCTCCGTGGAATCTGTCCCAAAGCAAGATGCCGGCCGCGCGCTCGATGTCCGCCGGCTTCACCGCCGAGGGCTTCTCCACCTCGACCCCGTCCATCGCCGTGGCCCGGTCGGCCGAGAAATCATGCACCATGTCGGCCACATGCTTCACCATGGCCGAACGCAGCGAAGACCGCTCCGCCGCCTCCACCGCACGAGCTGGCGTCACTCCGATCCGCGCCTTTGCCTCACCGACAGGCGTGCCGCTCTCGTCGGTGTCGTGCGTCGTCCCGCGGGCGTTCGCCACACTGTCCTGCTCGAGCTGGGAAATACCCTCGTCCCCCGTCACCTTGTCCCCGTCTTCGAGCGGAACGTAAGTATTCTTGCCCTCACCGCGTTTGAAATAGTTGATCGCCCGGCGGGAGATCAGTTGCTTGATCCCCGCATGAGCCTCCGTCCCGTCTTCCCCGCGGAACGAGAGCACCGGATCGCCCGTCTTTTGGAAATTCTTCTCAAGCTGCTCCCGCACCCCGCCCTTGCCATTCAGAATAGTATCATAGGCGTCGTCGTTCCCGTTCGACACCTTGCGCGCCATCTCGTCGAACGAGTTGAGGCGCTCGCGGGAGATGCTGCTTTTTCGTTCCGTGGTGCGCCCAAGCTTGGCGCGCTCCGCCTCGACCGCGCGCACCTTCGCGGCCACTTGTCCGGCGGAGAACCCGCGCGACTCAAGATCCGCTTTGATTGCTTCCGGGTGGGCGTAGGCTTCGAACATCGAGTCCACCCAGTTTTGATGGGTGGTCCGAATGGCCTGCGGCTCTTCGATGAGTTTGTTAGGCGCGGGCTTCTGGTCGAGACGCTTCGCGATCTCCAGGGTCAACCCGTCTTGCCCATGGCCGTCAGGGTTGATCCCGGTCTTGTTCTCGCCCGACATGAAACCCTGCACCTCTTCCGGGGTGATCCCTACCTTCTTGGCCGCCGCTTCGTCGCCGAGCTCCGCACGGGAGTCCTTCGCGGCTCCATACGATTTTGGAAGCTCGTCGTCGTCGAGGTTGATAACCTTGGCGTTCTTGGGCCGCCCCTTGCGTTCCGGCTTAGGTGCCGGGACTTCGGTCTTCGGTGTCTCCGCACTTTCCGCGGACTTTTCGACAGGCTTTGGGGCAGGAAGTTCCGCAGGTTTTGCGGAATTTTCACCGTGCCCTAACGCCTTTTGGTCATCCCGAATGCCGAGGTACTCTCGTACCGTTTTTACCGCGACGGCGGCGTCTCGCTTAGTTTTGTCGGAGACATCACGAAGCTCGTCGTATGGTTCTCCACGTTCCGCAGCTAAGCTGTAAGCTACTTTCTCCGAGAGTTGGAGCGGGTCTCCTGTGGCGATCCTCGAAGTGAATTTGGCCGCGAGATATTGCGCAGCGACGTCCGACTTGTTCGGGTCAATCCCGAAGTCGTTTAGTACTCGTCGAATCTCCTCAGTGCTGAGTCCAGTTTTACTCAAAGCGTCGGAGAGGTGCTGTTTGCTTTCGTCTAACTCTTTACCCCCGACTGCATCACGCTCGGCGTATAGCTTGGAGAGTTTCGGAGGCATGGGTCTCCACTCTCCGTCCCCGTTTTTTATCAAGGCTTTTCCGTTCGGCGTACCCGGGTCTGCGAGCCGCATCGGGTTCCCGCCGCCCGCCTCAATCTTGTCTTCTTCGGCGTCGATGTCTTTTTGGACGTCGTCGTAGGTTCGAGGGGTAGGCGATACATCTTCGTCGACGGCCGCCGCCTTTTCGGTTCGAAGCTCGTCGGCCCGGGCGCGGAATTTATCGCCGAGTCCGGCCGCGTGGATTGCGTTGAGCTTGTCGATCTGTGCTTCCGTCATCCCGCCGCCTTTGGTGGCGGCTTGGGCGATCTCTTCGATGTGTGCGGACGGGTCGGCGACGGGGGCCGGAGCCTCCGCCGCCGGGATGGCCATACGCTTTGCGGCGGCACGCCCCTTCTTAGCTTTCGGCGCGGGTTCCGCGGCTTTCGACTGTTCCAGGGCGGCCAGGAGGTCGGAGGCTTTCGTGCCATCGGGGGCGACGTGGTCGGAGACGGGGGTGGGCGTCTTCTGTTGATCCTGCCATACTTGGCGCTCCTTCGGAGAAAGATTCTTGGTCAGGTCAAAAAGCGCCTGCTCGCGCGGAGAAAGCTGCGACTTGGCAAAGTACAGCTCCCGCTCTTTCGGAGAGAGATTCTTCGTCAGATCAAAGAGCGCCTGTTCCCGGGGAGTCAGGGTCTCCTGCGGGGCGGCCGGAGTCTCCGCGGGCTTCCCCGCGGCCCCCGGTGCCGGGGAGGCTTGGCCGGATGTGGCCGGATCTTGGCCGGATTGCGTTGGCGGCTTAGACGCATCGGGCGTAAGTGATTCGATTGCCTTCTCCGGGTGGTCGGCAAACGCCTTTTTAAGAGCAGGGACATCCGCAGTAGATGTCTTGTTTTTGAGTTCGTCGGGGATGTCCTCCCAAGCGATCGTGCCTTTTTTTGCTAGAATGGCTTCGAGCCGACCCTGCAACAAATCCCGCTCATCGTTGTCGAGGTTTGTCCAGTCAGGCTTTACGAAGGGTGCTTTGGGGGCGGGGGGCGCGGGTGCTTCCTCCGCCGGCAAACGATACCCAACGTGGAATTTCCCACCAACGTCGTACGCCGTGGGGTTGGTGATCTTCCCCGCGTTGTCCGCGAGGAATTTGTCCACCTCTTCCTTCGTCTCGAACGTCTGGAGCGCCCGCCCTGGGACAGATGCGGCCCGCTCGGGCACCGTCGTCTCCCCGTGGTATGATAGCGAATGTTCGGCTTCCTGCTCCGGCGTCAGCTTCGCCGACAGAAGCACCTTGCCATAGTTGCTGTCGACCGTGCTCGGATCGCGTTCCCCGATCTGTCCGGGGAACACGGTCGCACCCGGGTCTTCGTTGACGCGGTAGGCGTAGGCGGGTACGGCCGGCGGGGGAGTGCCCGGCGTGACCAACGCATCTGCGGGTGCGGTCTTAGGCGACTTCGAAATCTGTTCCGGGGCGACGCCGCGCTTGATGAGTAGGTCTTGTGCCTTCGCCTTCGCCTCGTTCGTGGCGTTCTTGTACTCTCCGACGCCGTGCATCACTGCGAAGAGAGTGTCGGCGGTGAAGCTTTCCATGGTAGGAAGAGCGGCATCCGCTTTCTCCCCGGGCTTCGCTTCCACCACGCGGAGCACTGCGCTCGCGCCGACGTTGGAAACTTCCGCACCCGCGAAGCCGTAGAGAGCCTTCACCACGGCCGGAGCTTCCTGTCCTGCGACTTTGGCGGCCAGCCCTGCGGCCATCTGCCCGCCGACGAGGTACAAGCTCAATGCGGGCAAAGTTTGGGCGGCGGCCGTGCTAGCGTCATGTCGGTTGCCCGTTGCGGTCATCGTGGAGCTGTACGCTTCCGACGCGGCGCGCGAAGAGGCCACGAGCAGACCGAGTTTTCCCTCCGGTCCGCCGAGAGCCAAACCACCAACATGGGCCACGCCGCGGCCGATTTCCGAAGGTAAGCTCGGGTCGGCCGCGGCGGCGTCTTTCGCCGACTTGGCGTACTTCGAGAGTGTGTCTTCAAGACCGCCCTCCGCGCGAGGTTTGTCGTCTGCGGCCTGCTGCCACGGCGGGTTGTTGTAGAGGCCGACGAGGCCGGCGGCTTGGTCGAGAATATTGCCTGTGAATTGGTCTGCGGTGGTGTGCGCGTTCGGTCCGGGCAGTACCGCTTTGCCCATGTCCTTGGTCGCGTCATGTGCGGCTTCCAGACCGCTCGTCGCAGCGTCACCCAACTCCGCAAGCTTCGAGCTTGTGGGCATCTCCTCCTGCGTCGGGGGCCGTGGCACGCCCGCTTCGTCGAGCTTGTGAGCCCACGCGGAACGGTCCTCGGGGGTGCCAGGATTTCGGGGGGAGCCGAGAGCCCAAGTTACCCTGGCCTGCTGGTCGCCTTCCCCAGTGTTCGTCGAAAGTTGCTGCCAGCTCACGGGGGCGTTTAGCCCCGTGGTCGGCCGCTGGGTTTGGTCGACGAGGGAAAAGCCCGCGTCGGCCGAAGAGTGGTATGCGGCGAGGGCTTTGCCGCGAAGCTCCGGCGGAAGGGTGTGGATCAAAGCGAGATCTTGCGCCTGCTGGTCGGAAGGAATGGTGGGGGCGGGGGCGGCATCCGCGGTGGGGGAGGGTGCCGGAGTCGTGTCCGTTGACGCGTGGTACGACGCGAGCGCCGGCCCCCGTAGTTCCTCGGGGAGCGTTTGGATCAGAGCCAGGTCTTGAGCCTGCTGGTCCGGCTGGGGTGGTGCTGCTGGGGTAGGGGCCGCCGTTCCGTCTTCCGTCTGTGGTGCCATGAGAAATTACGAGGAGTGTGGCATCATCGCCAGGGCTGCGGCCCTTTGGGCCTGCCAGTTCGGTTGCGTGTGCCCCTGTGTTAGTGCCGCGATGATGCCGAGTGAGGTTGCTTTTTGCTTGTCCGCCGCCGCCGCCGCCGCCGCCGTGCCCACAGGAGTGGGTGCCTCCGTTTGTGGCCCTTGCCCGCCGCCGCTGAGTATAGGGGTTAGGCCACCCCAATCCGTCATCCCCACTGGTTTCGAAAGCGGATCGCCGCTGGCCGCCGCCGGGTTGCTGGGTGGTGAAGTATACCCCGGAGCCCCCGGTTTGTCCACTCCGGGGCCGTCGAAGGCGTAGGACATTTTATCTTTGCCTGTTCCGCCGAGGTCCTTCATGGCACCATAGGTCAGGTCGAGGGCGTTGCCCGTGCTCTCGCCCGGGCCGATGTCGACGATGGGCAGGCGGGAGGTTTTGCCGGTCGCGGGGTTGGTAACACTGACCATTTGACCTTTCGCGGCAGCCGTGCTCCCAAATTGAGCGATGAGGGCGCTTTCAGGGAGGGAAACTCCCCGGAGACTCGGGTCTCTTGTGTTTGCGCCGAATGCTCCGACGCCGTTGTCGGCCTTGTCAACAGACCCGTCCGGGTTGAGCCCGAAGACGGTAGCGTAGCCTTGACCGCCCGCCTTTGCGGCCGGAGGTGTCGAAGTAGGCTCCCCGGAGAAGATCGGGGACGGCGGCGCTGTCGCGGCGGAAGCGCGCGCACTGGACATTGTTTGCGCTGACACGCCCGCTGCGGCGACGCCGACCGGGGGCGCGTCTTGCTGCTGCGTGTCCTGGTCGGTCGTGGAGAAGATCCCGGAGGCCATGTGGTTACTTGGCTACGGGGATGTTGACCTTGTTCGGGTCCACCGCATAAGTTTCTCCGTCGTAGAATTTATGAAACCCCGGGCGGCCCACGAAATCGTCAACCGCCGTCTGCCGGCGCTCGAGCTCCTGTGCGTGAAGTTCTTTCGCCTTGGTATTGAGAATGGCATTGAACGCTTCTGGCGGGAGTGTGGCGCGGAGGCGGTTCATCTGGGGGTCGGCGCTCAACTGCGCCGCCACGGTCGCCGCGACCGCTTTTGGATTCATCGCCCGCACTGCGGTGCTGAACTCTTTCCGGGGATCGAGTGTCGACAACCGGTGCTGTTCATTCTGGAGCTCGAGCTCCCGGTCTTTCAAAGTCTTCGCGGCGAGGTCGTACTGTTCCGTCCGCTGTTTGTTCATCGCCTTCGTCCCCGTCGGGTCGTCCGGGTGTGCCTTCTCCCAAGCGAGTCGCGTGACTACATCCATTTTTTCTACCGGGTTATCCGGAGCCGAACCCATTGACGGAATGAGGGATCGGATCAATTCGTCCTGTCCACTCTGGATCGGGGCCACGCGGGCGTTTGCCAGCTTCGCGGAAGCGTCGGTGTTCTTGTCGATCTGCTTGGTGAGATTCACCTTGTCAACATCGTTGTCCTTCACCTTCTTCTGCGCCACCTCTTCGACGGTGCCGGCGGCGTTCGCCAGCCGGGCCGATTGCAGGTCGAGGGTGCTCTGGTTCTGGGCCATCTCGTTGGCCATATGGACCGTGTTGTAGAGTGGGTATCCGCGCGCATCGTTCGCGGGGGAGCCGTCCGGCGCTTTCGCGCGGTAATTCTCCGGGTTGAGCACGAGGCTCGTCGCCCCGAGGTTCATCGCGCTCACGTTGAATTTGTCGAGGTTCTGTCGGGCCGCCAGCTCCGCCTGGCGCTGATTCCCCATCTCCACGTCGTTGCGGATCTGCGGGGCCGTCTTGGCCGCCCACTCCTGTGGCGTGCCGAGGTAGGCTTTCTGGATGTCGGGGTCCCACTTCTGCTGGAGCGCGGTGTAGGTCATCCCGGCCGCTTGGGTCTGGGCCTGAGTATACATCCCCTGGATCGCCGCCTGCGCCGGCATCCCCTTGGCCGAAAGGAGAATGCTGTTGTAGGCGTTGTCATATTCGCCGGTACGAAGTCCGTCCGGCCGGGCGCTGTTGAAGAGTTGGGAAGCTTTCGCCACTGCATCCTGGTTCGCTGTGTCTTGGGTGTTCTGGAGCGACTTCGCGTCGTTGGCCAACTGGAGCCCCCGCGTTTGGGCGTCGTACTGGTCGATTTTTCCCTGGTACAGGGCGTTGTCCAACTTGAGGCTGAAATTCATCCCCGCGACCTGCGCATCGGTCATCGACTTCTGCCGGGCCTCCGCGAGAGCGGCGGTGGTCTGGGCCTGCTGGCCGAGGGATGCGGCGGACTGCTGGGACGCCAGGGAGGTATCAGCATTTTCCTTCGCGGTAGCCGCCGCCTGCATTTCCGCCGTGACCTTCTCCCCGGCGGGGATGGCGTCCTGGACGGCTTGCCACCCCTGGGAGGGGTTTGCGTATGTGTGTGCGATGGATTCTGGCACTCCGTGCTCTGACATAATTTTGATCTTTCCGTTTGCTCTCCGCTCCGAGAGGTTTAATATACCACCATCCCACCGCACCGCGACCCAAATTCCGCATCGGACTCCGGGGAATCCGGGGAGTCAACGAAGAAATCCGGGGGCTACCCCATCCCATAGTAACCGCCGTTTATGCCCGGCACGAACCCCGCGTTGGTATTCCCCGTGGCATTTATGGCATTGGCGGGAGAAGAGTACAGACCATTCGAATACATACCTGACGGGTTCGTCTGTGTCTGCGCGGCGGTCGGCATTCCGTTGCCGCTGAGCATCCCACCCACCTGACCCCAGTTGATGCCGCCCATACCCATCCCTGTGGTGCCTCCGTTCGCACCGATGCCTGCCCCCAAGGCGGCGCTTCCAATAGACCCAATCGCGGAAGCCGTAGCTTGCCCGGCTTGTTGTGCGGCCGTGTTAGATAAGTTGTTGCTTTGGTATTGGATGCCCGCCTGGTTCAGGAGAGCCTGAAACTTTGCGTTTTGGTTTTCTTCGCTAAGCGACGCATTAAATGCGAGGCCGGAGTTCGTAATCTGGTTGTTACCGATAACATTACTGTCGTTCCGCGCCATAAGCGTCTGGGGACTAAACATTAGGTTAGCGGGGTTAACCGGAGAAAGGTTCGCAGCCAACTGCCCTTGCCCCGGGAGCTCGCTCATACCTTGGGTTTGGATCGCATCCGTGGTCGTCCCGAGGTCGCGCGCGGTCAAGGCGTGGCCGGAGGCGGACGTTGCGCCGAAGCCGCCTTGCAAGGCTTGGTAGGCACTGGACCGTGCTACGTTAGATTGGTCGGCCGCCGTGAGGTTCCCGAGCACCCGCTGGTTAACGACGTTCCCCGCCGCCTTCACGCTCGCGGTGTATCCGGGGGACGCCCGGTTCAAAATCCCCTGCCAGGCACTATTCTGCTGGTTGGCGAAGCTGGTGAGCGACCCGAGGTCCGACGCCTGCCCGAGGTACTGCTGGAAGGAGGTGTCCGTCCCGTTGAGTTGGTACTGGGAGAAGTTGACCGGCTTGACGTTCGGAACGAAACGCATCGCGTTCGCCACATTGCCCTGGAGTTGGGCCGCGTTCGCGGACGCCGCCCCCGCGGCCTTGTTCGAGTTGTATGCAGAATACCCGGCCGCGCCGACCGCCGCCACACCCCCGACCACCGCCACCGCGGCGAAAGTATTCTGAGGGTCACACCCCTCCGGCGCTTCCGCTCGGTAGCTCGCCACGATCTTCTTGGCCTGTTCCAGGCACCGTTGATACTGCTCGGCTGGGTTATTCATGTGCGGAAAATTGTGGGAGGTTGGCGACGAACTGGAGTTTTTTCATGTCCTCGTGGTAGAGGGTGAAAGACGGGGATTTGACGATCAACTCCCCCTCCAGTTTCTCGATGTCGGTTTCGTGGCTCGGATGGACCGTCATCCACCGCATGTCCTCGAGGATATAGAGCACCTTGCGGACGCCGGCCTTCGAGACGAAGGTGGCGGGGGCGGTGATTTCGAAGGGTTCGCCCGCAATCATGACGAGCGCGCGGCCTGCCGTGACGATGTTGAAATGCTCGGTCGTGTGCTCGTGGCCGATGACGAAAGTCCCCGCCGGCATGAAAATTTCTCGGAGGTAGACCCCAGGGGCGAACTGGTGGTTGAGCGGTAGCTCCACCTGCGGGAGCGCGAGAAGCTGGGCCTCGACGCTCTCGATCGCGACGTTGTCCACCGCACGAAGCGGGTCTACCGACAACCCGTCAGCCAATGCCAGCTTCGGCAACTCCTCGATTTCTTCCCCGGAAAGACACACCATATAAGGCCGTAAGTTTACCCCGGAATCCCCGGAAAGTCCAGGTTAGGGTGCCAGGATCGGAGTGATCGTCAGCATGTTGCAAGTGAACGTGTTGGCGGCGTTTGCCACACTCCACGACTGCGTCACAGAGATGGCCTGAGTGAGGGTGGTATTGATGGTTGACAACTGCGCGGCGAAGGGGTTGTCGTACGCGGGGCTGGTGCTGTTTTCTTCGGTGAACGTACCATAGGTCTGGACCGTCCCCGTGGCTCCGGCGCTCCGGCAAACTGCGGAGACGTCCAACTCCCAAGACTCAGGGTTTGAGGCACTCAGGAACCCGACCAAGGTTTGGGAAATCATGGTGGCCCCGAGATTCACGCGGAGTACGAGATTCGGTGGCCCTCCCCCCGCCTCCCCGACAACCCCGTTGGCGCGGACGCGGAACCCACTACCCGGCGTCAGGTAGTTAGGAGGGAGCACCAGATTGCTACCAGGAGCCCCCGTACCGATGATGGAGACGGACCCCGTGGAGTTCGCGTTCGTGGTGCTGGAGATCGCGGTGAAGAGCGGCAGGGCCGGGTTAGGGAACAGCCCGGCCTGGAGGGCGGCGAAGGTTGTAGTGACCAGCGCGCCGTTCTGCCAAAACGTGAAGGTGTCGGCCGGGTTGAATCCGGCGGCGGGCGGATAGGAAGAGAAGAGTACAGGCTTACGCATAATATTGGATTTCGCAGGGGGTCGAGGTTGGGGCGGGCGGAGGAGAATTGACTGGGAAATCTCCATTCTGGTCGACCAATACGTCGCCGTTCTGATCCAGAACGGCGTCGGCCGGGTAGTAAACCAGGCGCGTGGCGACTGCGGTGTCTTCGGCGGCCATAGGGGTGTTTATCGAAGCCGGCGAACCGGTTTGAAAGTGCCTCGGGTGCTGACGTTCTGGACGGCCCGCTCGCCGCCGCGGTGTTCGGCCAGCTCCTCTTCGATGAGTCGAAGGGCTTTCTGCTCGTGCATCTCGGAGCCTTGGACATCGGTCGAAGCGAGTACCAAGCTGTGGGTCATCTCACGAAGGGCCAGGGGGTTGCGCACAACCATCAAGTCAGTGGCGTTGACCTTCGGAAGGAAGCGGAGCTTGGCCAACAGGCGTACGGGCTCGCCGCACCGATGCTGTCGGATGAACGATCGCCGCTGGCCATTTTCTTCACCGCGGTCTACCATGACGTCGGCCCACCCACGCGCCCGGCGGATCTCTTCCGTCTGGTAGCCGGGCGTGGATTCGAGCCAATCGTACGCCTGGCGATAGACGGGGGCGGCGATGCCGTGCATAGACGCGTAGAGGACGGCCTCGATCTGCGTGGGCAAAAGGATGACGCCGTTCTCCGGCACCTCGATCACAAACTCCTGGATCGAACCGACCGGCTTGGTCTTCATGAGAAGACTTTCCTCCGCGGCATTTACGAAACGACCCACGCGCGCATCGGAGTATTTCAGAAGGCTGTCCGCGAGCTCGAGCCCGATCCGGGCTTTGAGATAACCGAAGGTGCCGGGTGTACCGGTAGAAAGTGTCGTCTGCCAGGTGGCTTTCTGCGCCGCTTCCTGCGCGGTGATGATGTTCTGCTCGAGCAACGCCGTGGCTTGGTCCTGGTAGGCCGTGGTCTCTGGTTGTGAGACCTGGTCGGGGGCCGCGCCTGCGGCGGTCGACTCGCGCCACATACCAATGGCCATGAGTTTCGTGGCATCGAAGTCGTCGACGAGCACGGTTTGTGTGTTGGCGGTGAGGTAGGAAAACGCCACCTGCGGTGCATCGTACTCCTCGCGGCGGATCACGAAATTGTGATGGAGCGCCAGCCGGCGCTGTGCCTCGTTGATGAGCCTGCCGACCCGGGCGTCGATGTACTGGAGCCCGATGTCTGGGCACTCGAGCCCGAAGCGTGCCTTGTAGACACCGAAAGTGTTGGGGGCCGCACCGCTGGCGAGGATCGTCTGCCACTGCTCTTTGGAAGCGGTCTCCTCGTTCGTTTGGAGCGTTTGCTCGACAAGGGCCTGCGCTTTAGCGGCGAGGGCGGTGGCCATGTCGAGGTTGTTAGATTCTTCCCTCCAAATGCAAAGCACCATCAACTTCGTGGCGTCCAGATCATCGAGAACGAGTACGTCCGTTGGGTTGACCAAAGGGGTGTAGACCAATGGCGCGGAGTCGTACTGCTCGGTCCGCACGAGGTAGTTGAACCCCCGGATCAAGCGGCGCTGGGCCTCGTTGATCCGCGCCGTGAGGCGCGGGTCGGTCAAGGTCATCCCCACGTCCGCGCTGTTGGCGCAGAAGGCGGCGGCGTCTTGGAGTTGGGAAGCCATAGGTATTAACCGAACAGGACAAACGAGGGCACCGAAATCGCAGCCGGCGAGGCGTCGACGCCTAGCTGCCCAAGGCCGGCGGTGTCGTAGCCGCACGCGAGCACCTGGCCGTTGGAAAGGAGGATTAGAAGGTTGCTGGTGTTTGCCACCGCGTCGAAGTTGGCCGTGAACCGCACGGAGGTGATTGCCGTGCTGTCGACGAGCACTTGAGCGAAAGTTTTTTGGGTCGCGCCGACAGTGCCGATCCCGAGCTCGCCATTGGCGTTAGCGCCCGCGCACCAGAGTGTGACGGCACCCGCGGTCGTGGATTGGATACACACCGAGGCATCACCGTCATCCCCGCCGACAGTCAAACCGGTGACGTTCGTGGGGGAAAGCTGAACTGCGTAGATTTTGTTGGCCAGGTCGTTCGTACCCATCTGGCCACTGGCGTTGAGTCCCCAACCCCACGCGTTCAGCGCGGTGGTGAGGGCGAAGAAATTCTGGCCGAACCCCCGGAGCTTCAATACGGGGTCCGTGGCTCCCAGGATTGTGCCGATGCCATCGGTTACAACGTTCTGCACGGTGCTATTCGAAGCCCCCGTGTTGTTGCCAAGCTGGCCCACGGTGCCGCTGCCGGCCGTCCGAACGACGCCGATCGTTCCGCCCGTCCCGACATTGGAACACAGGAAAGCCACAGAGCTATAGGCGGAGGTGCCTCCCGCAACGGCGATCTGCTTCACGATCGTCGGCTGGAGCGGCAGCGTCGCGTAATCGGTGAGTCCGGGGACCAGTTTGAAGTAGGAGCGGTCCGCGGTCAGTCCGCCCGCATCTCCAAGCTGGCCATAGTTGTTTCGGCCACAGCTATAAGCATGGCCCTCGGTCGTGATGACGTAGGCGCTTGCATTGACGGTCGTCGAAGTCGCCCCGATGCCGGCCACGACGATGTCGGTGATGGGGTCGTTCGTGACGGTGTCGTTTTTCTTGATCCCGACCAAACTGGAAACAATCGTCGGGGTCGTCCGGTTGGTAGTATCGGGCGACCCCACAGTGCCCATGCCGAGCTGGCCGTGAGTGTTTGCGCCCCAGGCGTAGAGCGCCCCGGCCTGATTCAGGGCGTAGCAGGAATAAAAGTTTCCTGGGCCCATTCCGATCGCGAGCTTGGTCACGGGGGAGCTGCCAAAACTGGTCGCGGGGATCAGGGTGAACACCGGCTGCGTGGTCGTGTTGCCGAGCCCGAGCTGAGAGTTGGTGGCGAGCCCGGAGACGTAGACCTGCCCGGCGGTCGTGAGCACGTAGGTCGCGGCCGGGCGCGTGTAGATTTTCGCCACGGAATCCCCCGCTAACGGGGGCGAAAAGCCGCACCGCTTCGGGAGGTAGGAATTGTCGGCACCAGATCTTGCCCCGACGCCATTCTTGGCGTTCCCACCGTTGGCACCGGTGGCGCGGGCGGTGCCGTCCACCATTACGAACAGGTTGGCCCGGTATGAACCACCACCCGGTTCCTCGAGCGCGGCGACCGTGGTGCCAGAGGAAGCAGCGAGAGAGTCGAGAATGGCCACTACCGGTGCGGAGAGCTGTCCGATACCCACCGCGCCCGCGGCGATCTGCGAGGTCCCCACTGCCCCGGTTGGGATCTGGAGTGGTGTCCACGCGGGGGTGATCGCGGGGGCGACCGTCGCATAGATCTGGAACACGAGGGAACTCGGGTTCAACCATGCCGATCCCTCCGTTGGAGCCGAGGGCGTGGTCGTGGAGACGTAGATCATCTGCCCGCTGGTCGGGCTGCTGAGATACTGGGCCAGGAGCGTCAGCAACGCCTGGACTGTGGCGGGGTAGACCGTGTTGGAAGGGAGCGTGCCAGCCGTGAGTGCCATGAGGGTGTAATATACCGGAAATTCAGGGGAGCGCCAGATCCGATTTAGTGGCAGACCCAAACCGTCCCGTTGAAGAGGGCCAGGACCTTGTTCGAGCCTCCACCCGCCGTGATCGTTGCATTGAACGTCGCGGTGTTGGAGTCCGTGACGTAGACCACCGATCCGGCCGCGGGGGTTCCGGGGAGGGTGGAGAAGGTGAAGGATGGGGGACAAGGGGGGGGGTTCCCGCCGCCAC
>Ga0302279_10002900_pt1 | contig 22003 bp, 20 predicted proteins | sample III_Bog_N3_3_FD_194541 | JGI IMG/M metagenome (GOLD analysis project Ga0302279, IMG submission 194541) | Peat permafrost microbial communities from Stordalen Mire near Abisko, Sweden - III_Bog_N3_3 | ecosystem: Environmental > Terrestrial > Soil > Wetlands > Peat | place: Sweden: Abisko...
TCGCCGCGGCGGGAATCACATCGCGCGAACGCCGCGCCGAACCCCACCCATCCACACCCCAGCCCGCTGAAATCCCTCGGCTTTCCGTTCACTTGACATTAACCGAGAACACCTAGAGAACATCGTCAACGTTTTTGGTTTGTTCCCGGCTCCGGCCGGAGCGGCCCTCTCGAAGGCGACGGCGATGCTCACGCGCAAACAGCACGAACTCCTGATGTTCATCCACGAGCGGATCAAGGAGACCGGTGTCTCGCCGTCCTTCGACGAGATGAAGGACGCGCTGGACCTGGCGTCCAAGTCCGGCATCCACCGGCTGATCACCGCCCTGGAGGAGCGCGGCTTCCTGCGCCGCCTGCCGCACCGGGCGCGGGCGCTGGAGGTGGTCAAGATGCCCGAACAGGCCACCGCCGCGGCGCCGCCGAAGGGCCGCGGGGCTTTCCGCCCGACCCTGGTGGAGTCCGAGCGCGCCGCCGGCGCGGCCCCGGTCGCCAACGACGTCCGCGAGCTGCCGATCCTGGGCAAGATCGCCGCCGGCACCCCGATCGAGGCGATCCAGCACGAGCGCGACCGGATGCAGGTGCCCGAGAGCATCCTGGGCGCCGGCGAGCACTTCATTCTGGAGGTGCAGGGCGACTCGATGATCCAGGCCGGCATCCTCGACGGCGACTTCGTGGTCATCCGCAAGACCAACGCCGCCAACTCCGGCGAGATCGTCGTGGCCCTGGTGATGGGCGAGGAAGCGACGTTGAAGCGCCTTCGCCGCAAGGGCGCCTCGATCGCCCTGGAAGCCGCCAACCCGGCCTATGAGACCCGCATCTTCGGTCCCGACCAGGTGCAGGTGCAGGGCAAGCTGGTGGGCCTGGTCCGGCGCTACCACTAGCCGCGGGCGCTTCGGCGCTGGTTCAGGTCGCCACCGCTGGCGCCAGGATTTTCACCGGCGCGCTTTCCACGATCAGCCAGCGCGCCGACAGGCCGATCGCCCCGGCGCCGACAAGGTACCAGGCCGGCGCCATCGGGCTGCCGGTAACCTGGATCAGCCAGGTGATCACCAGCTGGGTGCTGCCGCCGAACACCGCGATCGAAATCGCATAGACCATCGCGAACGCCCCGCCCCGGATGCGCTTGGGCAAGGTCTCGGTGACCGCTGCGTAGAAAGCCCCGGTGCTGATCGAACTCAACACCGACAGCGCCACGATCCCGACCAGCAGGGCGACGGCGCTGCGCGCCTCGGTGATCCAGTAGTAGATCGGCAGGATCAGGGCGAAGTGAAGCAGGCTCGGCCAGATCATCACCGGCCGGCGGCCGATCCGGTCCGAAAGCCAGCCGCCGAAGAGGCCGGCGCCGACCCCCGCGAGGCTGCCCAGCGCCGCGGCCAGGAACGACACCGTGGGCGACATGTGCAGCACGTGCTGGGCGAAGGTGGTCGTGTAGTTGAAGACGTAGGTGCCGATGGTGCCGGCGGCCAGCACCATCAGCGCCAGGCCCAGGATGCGGACATTGTCCCGGGCCAGGCTGAGGCCGGTCTGCTGGCTGGCGGCCATGAGCAGGGGTTCGGGTGCGTGCAGGGTCTCCGGGAGGCTGCGGCGGATCCACAGGCCGAACGGGAGCACCAGAGCGCCCAGGAGAAAGGCGATCCGCCAGCCGTAGGCGTCGAGGGCCGCGGGCGCCATCACCGCCGACAGCCCGACCCCGACCAGGCTGCCGACCGCGCTGGCGATCCCCTGGCTGGCCCCTTGCCAGGAGACCGCGAGGCCCCGGCTCTTCAGCGGCGCGGCCTCCAGCAGGTAGGCGGTGGTCGGACCCACCTCGCCGCCCAGCGAGAAGCCCTGAACCATCCGCGCGATCACCGCCAGGATCGGCGCGGCGACGCCGATCTGGGCATAGCTCGGGATCAGGGCCAGGGCGACGATCGCGCAGCCCATCAGCGTGAAGCTCAGCATCATCGCCGGCCGCCGGCCGACCCGGTCGGAGAAGACGCCGATCACCAGGCCACCGATCGGGCGAGGGACGAAGCCGGCGCCGAAGGTCGCCAGTGAGAGCATCAGGCTGACGTAGGCGCTGTGGGCCGGGAAGAAGGCGTGGCCGATCTGGATGGCGAAGAAGGCGTAGGTGATGAAGTCGTAGAATTCGAGGGCGTTGCCGATGGTCGCCGCGGCGATCGACCGGCGCGCCAAGCCGGCAGCCGCCCTCGTCGCCGCCGGCGTCGCCGGGTCCAGTATCGCCTCCGCCAAGTCGCGCCTCCGTCGAGCTGTGTCAGTGAGACAGACGCGGATCGGGCCGACAAGGGCGATTACCGTGGCGGGGCGGCCGCGGCCGGTGCGTTGAGGGAGGAATAGGCAGTCGGCGCGACATCGCCCAACCATACCGCCGAGCCGGCCGAGCGCGGTGGGGCGACTGCCACCCGCCGGCCCGACGGCGCTCGGTGGATTTCCGCCCGTCCGGGCGCCTACTTCGATCTCTCGGCGTTCCGGGCGATTTTCATCTCGACCAGGCGTCTGACCAGCGCCTCCGGCAGCGGTTTGTCGGGAGTGAAGCGAATTGTCCCCTTGCTCGTATCGAAGTCCTTGAGTTCGTCCTGCAGCAAGCCAACCGACGAGCCGTTCCAGGCATATAAGGCGCAGTGGTTCTTGGCCGCCGCGAAGCCCACGAGCATGCCGTTCAGCTTGAACGCCGGCATCTGATAGCTGATGCATTCCTCGGCGTCGGGCGCGGCGGCGCGGATGATTTCCCGAAGCGCCTGGAGAGCGGCCCGCTTGTCCTCGCTCACCCGCGACAGGTACTCGTCGATCGTTGCCGGCTTGTCGGTCATCGACGCGCAACATAGCGCACCCGCCGTGAACCGTCAGCGGGTCTAGGGGCCATCCGCGACCGTCCAGGGTCGCCGCCCCCTGAGCGGCTGAGACCAGACCACCCGCCAGCCGGAAGCCTGCCGGAAGATCTCCGCCGCGCCGCCGCGATCGAAGTCGGCCGGGCCGAGCACCAGGGTGTCGCGGCAGGCGGACGGTCGCGCGACGTCGGCGCGCAGCACCAGGATGTCCGAGCGGGCGCAAAGCTCGGCCAGGCGTTCCGGATGCGGCTTGCGCCGGGTCCACCAGATGCCGAGCGAGGGCGTCACGCCGGGCCGGGCGGCGCAGGACCAGTAGTCGCAATCGAACAGGGCGCCCCGGGCGGTTTCCATGTCGGCCGGGACCGCCAGGCCGCGCCGCTGGGCCCAGAGGTCGGTGGCGTAGCCGCGCACGCCGGGGCGCAGGGCCACCTCCCGGCCCTGAATATTGATCGCCGCGTCGGCCCCGTCGACGGCGACCCAGATCACCGGCGCGGCGGGGCGGGGCCAGAGGGCCACCGCGGCGGCGAACGGCAGGCCAATCCAGCGCAGCCGCCCCTGCCACAGGCAGACGAACAATATGCCCAGATAGGACATCGCCATCGCCGCCTCCGGCGCGGCGGACGCCTTCAGTCCCGACGCCGGCGCGGTGGCGAACAGGTGGCCGAGGGCGACGATGCCCTTGGCCGCCCAGCCGGCGACGAACAGGGCCGGAATCGCCGCGCCGTGGCCGATCGCCTCCAGCAAGAGAGCCACGGCCAGCGCCGGCATCATCACCACGCTGGCCACGAAGTCGGCGGTCAGGTTGGCGAAGACGCCGAAGTTGGCGATGCGGTTGAAGTGCTGGATGGCGAAGGGACCGGTGGCGGCGCCGGCGACCAGGCTGACCATGAACAGAGCGACCAGCCAGTCACGGGCCCGCTGCGGCCAGGCGAGCCACCAGGGCAGACCCGTGGGCGCCGGTCGCCGGGGCCAGACCTCGGCCAGGGCGACCAGCGAGGCGGTGGCGCAGAAGCTCATCTCGAACCCCGGCTGGACCACCACTTCCGGCTCGCCGATCAGGATGATCAGCGCCGCCAGGGCCAGGGACCTGAGGCTCACCGCCCGCCGGTCGAGCAGGATGGCGATGAAGGCCACCGAGGCGGTGATCGCCGCGCGCCGCGCCGGCGGATGCGCGCCGGAAAGCACCAGATAGGCCAGCACCGCGACCAGGCCGCAGGCGGCGGCGACCTTCTTGCCGTTGACCCGCAGCGCCAGCCACGGCCAGGCGGCGATCAGCAGGCGCAGGCCGAAGAACACGAAGCCGCTGAGGGCGGCGGTGTGCAGGCCGGCGATGGCCAGCATGTGCGCCAGGCCGGCGGCGCGCAGGTCGTCCCGGGCCGGCTGGCTCAGCCAGTCCTGGTGGCTGGTGGTGACCGCGATAGCCAGGCCCGCGGCGTCGCCCGCCTGGCCTCCCATCGCCCGGTCCATGTCCGCCGCCAGCCGCTCGGCCGTCGCCCAGCGGAACGCGTTGACCGACATCGCCAGCCGCAGCCGCCAGGGCGCCGGCGGCAGGGAGATCGGCGTCGCCGCCGCCCGGGCCAGACCAACGCCGCCCTCGCCCTCGAACCAGGCGTCCCGGGCGAAATCGTAGGCCCCCGGCGCGGCCGGCGATGGCGGCGGATCCAGCAGGGTGAGCACGCTGATCGCCGATCCAGGCGTGGCGATCGCGCCCGGCGGCATGACGATGCGCACCCGCAGCGGCAATTGGTACGGATCGACATGGCCGATGCTGGTTGGGGCGATCAGCAGCCGCGGGCCCTTCTGGGTCGGCGTCTCGATGTCGACCACATAGCCCTGCACCTCGGTGACCCCGAGCCCGGCCGGGACGATCGGCGCGGCGACGTGGTCGCTGCGCAGCTTGGCGACCGAGAAGCCGGCGGGGGCGACCGCGCTCAACACCAGGGCGGCCAGCAGCACACGGCTCCAGCCGCGGCGGGCGACCACCACCGCGCCGGCGGCCAGCACCACAGTCGCCGTCGCCGCCGGCCAGAACGGCGGTTCGCTGCTCAGGCCCAGATAGGTCGCCGCGCCCAGGCCGAAGGCCACCGGCGTCCACAGGAACACCCGGTCCAGCTGGGCGAGCGCCTCGGCCAGCGCGGCGCGGGCGAGGCTCGCCGGCCTAGGAAGCGCGCGAACCCACGTGCTAAGACCGCGCGCCCTTCCGCCCGGAACCGCGATGCCCGATCCAACCTCTCCGCCGAAATCCCCCGTCGTCACCCGTATCGCCCCCTCGCCGACCGGTATGATGCACATAGGCACCGCCCGCGCGGCGCTTTTCAACTGGTTGTATGCACGCCACGAGGGCGGCACGTTCCTGTTGCGCATCGAGGACACCGACCGCGAGCGCTCGACCCCGGAAGCGGTGCAAGCGATCTTCGACGGCATGAGCTGGCTGGGCCTGGACTTTGACGCCGAGCCGGTCTTCCAGGCGTCCCGGGCCGAGCGTCACCGGGAGGCGGCGCTGGAAATGCTGGAAAACGGCGCGGCCTACCGCTGCTACATGACCGTCGACGAGTTGGCGGAAGAACGCGAGAAAGCCCGGGCCGAGGGCCGCACGATCCGCTCGCCCTGGCGCGACCGCGCGCCGCCGGCCGGGGCCAACCAACCGTTCGTGGTCCGCCTGCGCGCGCCGCTGGACGGCGAGACGGTGGTGCACGACGTGGTCAAGGGCGACGTCACTTTCCGCAACCGCGAACTGGACGACCTGATCCTGCTGCGCGCCGATGGCTCGCCGACCTACAACCTCGCCGTGGTGGTGGACGACCACGACATGGCCGTCACCCACGTGCTGCGCGGCGACGACCACCTGAACAACGCCGCGCGCCAGACGCTGATCTACCGGGGCATGGGCTGGGACCTGCCGGTGTTCGGCCACCTGCCGATGATCCACGGGCCCGACGGCGCAAAGCTGTCCAAGCGACACGGCGCCCAGGCGGTGAGCGAGTTCGCCGACATGGGCTATCTGCCCGAGGCGATGCGCAACTATCTGGCCAAGCTCGGCTGGGGCCACGGCGACGACGAGATATTCACCGACGCCCAGGCGATCGATTGGTTCGACGTGAAGGACGTGATCAGCGCCCCGGCGCGGCTGGATTGGCAGAAGCTGGGCCACGTCAACCAGCACTACATCCGCCTGGCCGACGACGGCCGCCTGGCCGGGCTGGTGCTGGCGGTGTTGAAGAGCCGCGAAGCACATATTCCCCGCGACGCCCACGAACGGCTGGCCCGGGCCATTCCGCTGGTGAAGGAGGGCGCCAAGACCATCCTGGAACTCACCGACCTGATCGCTTTCGCGCTGAAGTCGCCGCCGATCGCGCTGAACGACAAGACCCTTGGGCTGCTGGCCGAGGAGACGGCGCCGAGGCTCGGCCGGCTGGCCGAAACGCTGATGGTCGCCGACGACTGGACGCCGGCGGCGCTCAGCGAGCGGCTGAAGGCCTTCGCCGAGATCGAAGGGGTCGGCTTCGGCAAATTCGGCCCCGCCTTACGCGGAATTCTGGCCGCCGGCGCCGTCGCCCCGGACCTCGCCAGCGCGCTAGCCGCCCTCGGCCGCGAGGAGGCTCTCGCCCGGCTGAAGGATGCTCTTTCGCAAGTGCGATAAGGCGCTATAAGCGAAGGCGAAACACGCGTTTGGACGCGGGCGCCATTGGCATAAGGGGACGCGCGCATGGCCGGCAATTCCACGCTCATCGTCGACAACAAGAGCTACGAGCTGCAGATCATCAAGGGCACCGCCGGTCCCGACGTGATCGACGTGCGCAAGCTCTACGACGAGGCCGACGTCTTCACCTTCGACCCGGGGTTCACCTCCACCGCGTCCTGCGAGAGCAAGATCACCTATATCGACGGCGACGCGGGCATTTTGCTGCACCGCGGCTATCCCATCGAACAGCTGGCGGAGGACTCCAGCTTCCTGGAGGTCTGCTACCTGCTGCTGAACGGCGAACTGCCCAGCGCGGCGGAATTCGCCGACTTCGAGCACACCATCACCTATCACACCATGCTGCACGCGCAGTTCGACCGGTTCTTCTCCGGTTTCCGCTCCGACGCCCACCCGATGGCGATCATGACCGGCGCCGTGGGGGCGCTGTCGGCCTTCTATCACGACAGCATCAACGTCGATGATCCCCGCCAGCGGGAGATCTCGGCCCACCGGCTGATCGCCAAGATGCCGACCATCGCCGCGCGCGCCTACAAATACTCGATCGGCCAGCCGTTCGTCAGCCCGCGCAACGACCTGCCTTTCGCCGAGAACTTCCTGCGCATGGCCTTCTCGGTCCCGGCCGAGGACTGGGTGCCCAATCCGGTGCTGACCCGGGCGATGGACCGGATCTTCATCCTGCACGCCGACCACGAGCAGAACGCCTCCACCTCGACGGTGCGGCTGGCCGGCTCGTCGGGCGCCAATCCGTTCGCCTGCATCGCCGCCGGCATCGCCTGCCTCTGGGGTCCCAGCCACGGCGGGGCAAACGAGGAAGCGCTGATGATGCTGAAGGAGATCGGCACCGTCGACCGCATCCCCGAGTACGTCCAGGGGGTGAAGGATCGCAAGTATCGGCTGATGGGCTTCGGCCACCGGGTCTACAAGAACTTCGACCCGCGGGCGAAGGTGATGCAGCGGACCTGCCACGAGGTGCTGGCCGAGATCGGCGACAGCGACGACCCGCTCCTGAAGGTGGCGATGGAACTGGAGAAGGTGGCGCTGAACGACCCCTATTTCGTCGAGCGCAAACTCTATCCGAACATCGACTTCTATTCGGGTATCACATTGAAGGCGATGGGTTTTCCGACCACGATGTTCACCGTGCTGTTCGCCTTGGCGCGGACCGTCGGCTGGATCAGCCAGTGGAAGGAAATGTTCGAGGACCCGCGCCGCAAGATCGGCCGGCCGCGCCAGCTCTACACCGGCCCGCTGAAGCGCGACTACACGGCCATCGACACCCGGGGCTAAACCTAACGAAGCCGATGGGCGTCGGGAACTTTCGCCGACACTCGTCACTTAAGCTTCTGTGCGGGCAGCCAGGCCCGCGCGGGAGCTTTCGCCATGGCCTACAGCACCATCCGCCACGAAGTCGTCCAGGCCCTCGCCCAGACCAACGACCTGATTCATGACGCCGAGGTGCTGCTGGCGATGGGCGACGACCAGGAGAAGGTGGTGGCCGCCGGGGAACTGGAGTTCCTGGTGCGCCAGCAGCTGATGTTGCAGGCGCGCCTGGTCGAGGTCGATGAGCGGATCGCCGCGCACCGGACCCTGTTCAGCTGGTTTCGCCAGGAATGGTTCAATCTGAAGCTCCAGCTGGAGAGCTGGATCGCCCACGGCTAGCCGCCGCGCGGGCTAGATGTAACCGGCGCGCTCGCGGATCACTCCTAGCACCGCCTCGGCCGCCGCTTCAGATGGGTCGGGGCCGCCGCGGCCGAGCTTGGCGATGGCGTCATGCTGGCCGGCGATCTGCCTCGCCCGCAGCGCCGGATCATCCAGCAGCCGCGCCGCCTCCCGGGCCAGGGCGGCGCCCGTGCACCGATCCTGGATCAGTTCCGGCGCGATGAACGCCTGAGCGGCGATGTTGATCAACGCCACATAGGGCGTGCGGACCAGGAACCGGGCGACGAAGTGGGTCAGGTCGTCGAGGCGATAGGCGATCACCATCGGGCAGCCGGTCAGCGCCAGTTCCGTGGTCACCGTCCCGCTGCAGGCGATCGCCGCCGTCGCCGCCGACATGGCGTCGAGCTTTCCGGCCTCGCCCTCGACCACATGCGCCTTGTGCCGCCACCCGGCGACCCGCGCCTTGACCACCTCCGCCACCGTGTCGGCCGCGATCACCAGCACGTGCAGATCGGGCCGGGCTTCCTTGAGCAACGCCGCGGCCGCTTCGAACGGCGGCAGCATGCGATCGATCTCCCGCGGCCGGCTGCCCGGCAACACCAGCAGGATCGGATCGTCCGGCCCGGCGCCGATCTCGGCGCGCAGCCGGGCGGGGTCGGCGCCGGAGATATCCCAGCTGAGCACCGAATTGCCGACGAAGGTGGTCGCCAGGCCCTCGGCCTCGAAATAAGGGGCCTCGAAGCCATGGATGGTCAGCAGATGGTCCACCGCCCTGGCCAGCACCCGCGCCCGGCCCGGATTGTGCGCCCAGACCTGCGGGGCGACGTATTTGACCAGTGGCAGGTTGGGGGCCCGACGGCGGATGCCCTCGGCGACGCGGATGGTGAAACCCCAGGAGTCGATCAACACGACCACGTCCGGTTGCTCGTCCATGGCCTGTTTCACGGTCTGGGCGACCCGGCGCAGCAGCCGCGGGGCCGCGGTGACCATCTCGACCAGCCCCAGGATCGACAGTTCGGCGATGTCGAAGGGACTGGCGACGCCCTCGGCCGCCATCTTCGAGCCGCCGAGACCGACGAAACGAACCCCGTCCTCGCCCAGTCGGCGTTTCAGCGCCCGCGCCAGACCGGCGCCCAGGGCGTCGCCCGAAGCCTCGCCGGCCACGAGCATCACCTTCAGCGGTTCGCTCACGCCTCCGGATCCACGCCGACCACGAACAGGCCGAGTTCGTCGGCCAACCCCACCACCGCCTCCCGGTCCATTACCAGCACCCTGCCCGCCTCGCCGGCGATGCCGGCCAGGCCGGCGCTGGAGCATTGTTTCAGCGTGTGCAGACCGATGGTGGGAAGATCGACGCGGGTTTCCTGGTGGGGCTTCGGCGCCTTGGCCAGGACCCCGCGCGGCGCCTCCGGCGAGCCTCGCAGCGCCTGCGGCAGACGGGCCACCCGCTCCAGCATGGCGTCCGTGCCCTCCTGTGCCTCGACCGCCAGCACCAGTCCGGCGCAGACCACCGCGGCCTGGCCGATGTCCTCGCGGCCGATCACCCGGGCCACCTGCATCGCCCGGAGGATGTCGCCTTGGTCACGCGCCTGCGGTCCGTGGCGGCCCAGCGGCCCGATCGGCAAGGTGAGACCGCCCATCACCTCATGGGCGCCCTCGACGTGGAAGCCTTCCTTCTCGAATTCCTTCAGCATGAAGCGCAGCAGGCCGTCGTCGCCGGCCCGGGCGGCCAGGATCACCCCCGGCAGCGCCATCAGGCCGCGCATGTCGGGGCGAAGGGCGGCGAAATCCGGCCGCGAGACGGTGCCGGCGAAGCATACCGACTCGCAAGCCGCGCCGCGCAGCAGCTTGAAACCACGGCCGAGCTCGGCGATGCCGGCCTCAGCGCCCGGATAGTCGGCCAGTTCGGGCCCGGCGAAACCTTTCAGGCGCAGCACGAAGAACGGCCGGCCGGAGGACTCGCAGTGGGCGGCCAGTTGCACCGGCAGGGCCCCTCCGCCTGCGATCAGGCCGAGCTTTTTCATGGCTTGCGCCCTCAGATCTCGCGGGCGGGCATGGTGATCGGCCGCCCGTCTTCCGCGCGGATGAAGTCGATGATCTCCATCACTTCCGGCGAGTCCGCATAGGCGGCGGCGGTGTCGTCGACGCGCTCCTGGAAGGTGCCTTCCTCGGCGAACAGCAGCCGGTAGGCGGCGCGCAGGGTGTTGACCGTCTCGCGCGAGAAGCCTCGGCGCTTCAGGCCGACCAGGTTGAGGCCCTCCAGGTGGGCGTGGTTGCCCCAGACGCTGCCGAACGGGATCACGTCGTGGTTCACCCCGGCCATGCCGCCGATGAAGGCGTGGCGGCCGATCCGGCCGTACTGTGCGACGGCCGACAGGCCGCCGAGGATGGCGTAGTCCTCGAGGATCACGTGCCCGCCGATGGTGGCCGCGTTGGTCATCACCACATGATCGCCGACAATGCTGTCGTGCGCCACGTGTGCGCCGACATAGAAGAGGCCGTCCGAGCCGACGGTGGTGACGCCGCGGCCGATCGCCGTGCCGGTGTGCATGGTCACCTGCTCGCGGATCAGATTGCGCTCGCCGATCACCAGCCGCGTCGGCTCTCCCTGGTGCGCGGAGTGCTGAGGCGCGGCGCCCAGGCTGGCGAAGGGGTAGATCTCGCAGTCCACGCCGATCTCGGTGTGGCCCTCGACGACCACGTGCGAGCGCAGCCGCGTGCGGGCGCCCAGGACGACATTGTCGCCGACCGTGCAGTAGGGGCCGATCTCGACGTCCTCGCCCAGCTTCGCGCCCGGCGAGACGATGGCTGTGGGGTGAATGGCGCTCACGAAGGGGTCTCGACCAGCATGGCGGCGAATTCCGCCTCGGCGGCCAGCTTGTCGCCGACCAGGCCGCGACCGCGGAACTTCACCACGTCGCCCCGGGCCCGCATCACCTCGACGTGCAGCTTCAGCACATCGCCAGGGCGTACCGGATTGCGGAACCGGCAATTGTCCACCGACATGAACAGGATGATCTTATTCTCCGGCGCGACATCCCAGGACTTGGACATCAACAGGCCGCCGGTCTGGGCCAGGGCCTCGATGATCAGCACCCCCGGCATCACCGGCTGCCCCGGGAAGTGGCCCGCGAAAAACGGCTCGTTCATGGTCACGTTCTTGATGCCGACCAGCGACTGGCTGGGCTCATAGGCCTCCGCCCGGTCGACGAACAGGAACGGTGGCCGGTGCGGCAGGCGCCGCATGATCTCCAGGATGTCGATCTCACCCGGGGCCGAGGCCTGGACCGAAACGCCCTTCATCCCTCGCCCCCCTTTTTGCGCCGGCCGGCGGCGGCTTTCTCCAGCCAGACCGTCTCGCGCAGCCACTGCTGCAGCGGTCGGCCCGGAAACCCGCCCCAACTCTCGCCCGCGCCGACATTTCTGAAAAGCCCGATCCGGGCCGCCAGCCTGGCGCCCGCGCCGATGGTGACATTGTCGGCGACGCCGGCCCCGCCGCCGAGCTGGGCGCCGTCGCCGATGGTGACGCTGCCGGAGATGCCGGTGCAGGCGACGATGACACAGTTGCGCCCGATGACCACGTTGTGGGCGATCTGCACCAGGTTATCGATCTTGGTGTTCTCGCCGATGACGGTGTCGTCGAAGGCGCCGCGGTCGATGCAGCTGTTGGCGCCGACGGTGACGCCGTCCTGCAGCACCACCCGGCCGAGCTGCGGAATGTCGACCAGCCCGCGCGGCCCGACAGTGACCCCGAAGCCGGATTCGCCGATCACCACTCCGGCGTAAACCTTCACCCGGTCGCCGAGGAGGGCGCAGCTGATCACCGCATTGGCGCCGATCCGGCAGTCGCGGCCGATGGCGACGCCCGGACCGATCACCGCGCCGGCGGCGATGGTCGAGCGCGCGCCGATCTGGGCGTTCTGGCCGACCACGGCCCCGGGGGCGATCTCGACCCCCTCCTCCAACACCGCCGTCGGATGCACCGGCGGCGCATTGGGCTCTACCCGGCGCGGCTGGTGCAGACGCTCGGACGCCAGCGCCCAGGCGACCCGAGGCGATGCGCAGATCAGCGCCACGCAGGTTTGCGGAACGATGTCGAGGTTCTCGCGATGCACGAAGCAGGCGCCCGCGTGGCTGCCGCGCAGAAGCTCGGCCCGGGACGGCAGCCCCGCGCGCCTGGCCTCGTCGAAGAAACTTACGGCGTCGGGCCCGGCCTGGCCCAGGATCGAGACTACCGAGATCGACCGCTCGGCGTCGGCGCCGTCGGTCAGCTCAGCGCCGGTCAGCCGGGCCAGCTCCCCTAAGGAAACCGGCCCGAGCGCCTCATAGAACCGAGGATCCGGCACGCCGCCCTGCGCCGCCGCGGCTACTGCGCGCCGCCGGTCTGCGGCGGCGGCGTTTCGCGGTCGAAGGTCAGGGTCTGGATGCGGGCGTTCAGCGCCGTGACCGCGGCATTGGTCAGGTCCATGCCCGGGTTGGCGAAGATCACCGCCTGGCCGTTGATCAAAATGCTGCAGTGCTGCGTCTGGTAGATGCCCGGCAGCACCTGGGCGAGCTCGGCGTCGATCCGGCTGAGCTGGTGCTGCTGGGTGTACTCCAACTCCTGCTGGCGCTGGGTCTCAAGGTGATCGAGGTTGGAGCGGCGCAGGTTGAGATCGGCCGCGCGCTTCTGAGCCGTCGGCGCGTCGAGGGTCGCCCGAGCCGCCTCGAAGGCGCGCGCGTCGGTAGCGAAGGTCTGCTCCTGCGGCGAGATTTCGGCGCGAACCTGGCCGACCAGCTGCTGCAGCCGGGTGACCACAGCCTGGCCGACCAGCGACTTGCCGATCGTCGCCTGCTCGTTGAAGTAGCAGACGCCCGGAATCACCGGACCGTGGGTGATCTGGATCTGCGGGGTCGCGGGAGCGGCCGGCGCGGCGGGCTGGGCGCCGGCGAGGCCGGAAAGCCCGAGGAAGGCGCCGGCCGCGACGCCGGCGACGGCGAGAGTTCTGATTTTCATGGGGTGTCTTCTTAGAATTTTGTTGAGGTTGAGAAGCGGAAAGCCTGGACCTTGTCGTACGGCTCTTTGACCACAGGATAGCCGAGATCGAAGCGAAGCGGCCCAAGCGGTGACTTCCACCAGACGCTGACGCCGACCGAGGCGCGCAGCCCCAGGTCGTCGCGAACGGTGGTGAGCGGCTCGTTGGTCAGGGGGTCGAACTTGTCTGACTTGTCCAGCAGCCCGAGCGTGCCGACGTCGGCGACCAGCGCGGCCTTGATCCCGTACTGCTCGGGCAGATAGGTCGGGAAGGTCTGCTGGAATTCGCCGATCAGGGCGAGCTTGCCACCGAGCGAGTCCTGGAAGTGGGTGTCGCGCGGCCCGATGCCGGCGGTTTGGAAGCCCAGGAAGCTGTCGCCGCCGCGGTAGAAGCGATCGCCGATGCGGATGCCATTGCCGTTCCAGCCGTCGATATAGCCGCCGGACGCGACGAAGCTGAAGATGAAGTCCTTGGTGAAGCCGTAGTACCAGCCGCCGTCCACCTCGGTCTTCACATAGTGCACCGAACCGCCGAGGCCCGCGACGTCCTGGCTGAGGTCCACATAGTAGCCGCGGGTCGGGGTGACCGGATCGTTGCGCTTGTCGAGGCGGACGCTGTAGCCCACCGACGAGGTGAGGTACGAGCCGCGCTCGTCGCACAGCACCACCGAGACCAGCTCGTCGCCAGGGGTGCAAAGGCCACTGGCGACGATCACCGAGTCGTAGCGCAGGGTGTAGCGGGTGGTCATCGACGAGTTGACCGTCAGCGGGAAGCCGAGGCGCACGCCGCCGCCGGTGGAGGCGCTGTCGTACGACGCGTACTGGCTGAAATTGTAGCGGGTCGAATAGAGGTCGAAGCCGGCGTGCAAGTCGCGGTCGAGGAACCTCGGCTCGGTAAACGAGAAGCTGATCTGCTGCTCCAGCGAGCCGATCGAGACCTGGGCGCTGACGTCCTGGCCGCGGCCGCGGAAGTTCGACTGCTTGAAGCCGAGGTCGACCACCAGCTGGTCTACCGACGAATAGCCGGCGCTGGCGGAGAGCTCGCCGGTGGGCTGTTCGGTGACCTTGACCAGCAGATTGGTGCGGTCCGGGGCGGTCCCCGGCTGGTTGGTGATGTCGATGTCCTTGAAGAAACCGAGCGCTTTGACCCGGTTCTTCGACTGGTCGACCAGCACGCGGTTATAAGCGTCGCCCTCGTCTACGGCGAGCTCGCGGCGGATCACATAGTCCAACGTCTGGGTGTTGCCGACGATGTCGATGCGATCGATGTAGACCCGCGGGCCCTCCTTGACCTCGAAGCTTACGTCGACTGTGTGTTTGTCGGGGTTGGCGTGATACTCGGGTCGCACGTCGACGAAGGCGAAGCCCGCGGCGCCGGCGGCGAAGGTCAGCGCGTCGGTGGCCGACTCGATCTTCTGGTCCTCGTACATCTGGCCGGTCTTGATCGGCAACAGCTGGCGCAGGATATCCGGGTTCAGCTTCTTCAGGTCGGTGACGACGGTCAGCTTGCCGAACTTGTACTTGGCGCCCTCGTCGATGGTGTAGGTGATCCCGAAGCCGTTCTGGTCAGGCGACAGCTCGGCGATCGAAGAGATCACCCGGAAATCGTAGAAACCGCGGTTGCGATAGTATTTGCGCAGCAGCTCGCGATCGTACTCCACCCGGTCTGGGTCGTAGTTATCCTCGGAGCTGAAGAACTTGTACCAGATGCTCTCCTTGGTCGCGACGACGTCCCGCAGGTCGTTGTCCGAGAACTCCTTGTTGCCGAGGAAGTTGATCGCCAGGACACCGCTCTTGGGCCCTTCGTTGATCTCGAAGATCAGGTCGACGCGGCGCTGCGGCAGGTTGACGATCTTCGGCGTCACGGTGGCCGAGATGCGGCCGGCGCGGCGGTAGAGTTCGACGATCCGGCCGACGTCCTCCTGCACCCGCGCCTTGGTGAAGATGCCGCGCGGACGCACCTGCACCTCATCCTTCAGCTTGTCTTCCTTGATGCTGGAGTTTCCCTCGAACAGCACCTGGTTGATGATCGGGTTCTCGACCACCTGCACCACCAGGGTGTCGCCCTGCAGTTCGATGCGGACGTCGGAGAACAGCTCTGTGCGAGTCAGGGTCTTCAGCGCCAGGTCGAGCTTGGCGGCGTCGACGGTGTCGCCCACCTGGATCGGCAGATAGGAAAGGATGGTTTCCCGCTCGATCCGCTCATTACCCTGAACATCGATGCGCGCGACGACGCCGGTCTGGGCGACGGCCTGGGCCAGCGCAAAACCCGGCGCGGCGAACACGACGGCGCCCGCCGCCAACGCCACGCTCGAAAACAGGGCGGCGCAGCGTGCGCGGGATTTTGTCATCGGTTGCGTCATCACTAGCCGGTGACTCTTGATTTAGGAAAACAGGGCGCCGAAGAAGTGGAACATCTTCTGCAGGTGGAGGTCGTTTCCGTTGGCGAACAACATCAAACCGACGAGCAAAGCAAGACCAACGCGGTAGCCCGCCATCTGAACGCCCACGGAAAGTGGCCGCCGGACGACACCCTCGTAGGCGTAGAAAAGCAGGTGGCCCCCGTCTAGCACGGGGATGGGCAGCAGGTTCAAGATTCCGATGCTGATGGAAAGGCTGGCGGCCAGCGCCACCATATTGACGAGCACACCCAGCACCTGACCGGCCGGATCTCGGGGCGCGTCGTTCACCGCCTGCTTGGCGATGGCGCCCGAGGCATGCGCGATGCCCACCATCCCGTGCAGTTGGTCGAGGCCCACATGGCCGGTGACCAGGCGGCTGAGATAGTAGCCGGTGGTGGTCACGCCCTGCCACGTGCGCTCGGCGCCCATGCCGATTGCCGAGATGGGGTCATAGTGAACGACCTGCGGTCGCCCGAGCGCGGATCGAATGCCCAACTGGCCGCCGGTCTGGGCGCCAATGAAGCTGGCGATCTGGCGGCGGGCTGGCGTGGCGACCAGGTGGATCAGCGTGCCGCCGCGGTTGACCCCGAAGTCGATGCTCACACCGTCTCGGTAGACAACGTATTCCGCCAGGTCTTCGAACCCGCGCAAGGGGTGGCCGTCGGCGGCGACAATCACGTCTCCAGGCAAAAATCCGGCGTGCTGGGCCGGGCTTCCCGGATCCACGGTTCCGATCCTGCCGGGTGTCACGACCTCTCCGAGCGTGCCGAACAGCAGGGCAAAGAGAGCGATCGACAGGATGAAATTGGCCGCGGGCCCGGCGAGCACCACCAGCACGCGTTGCCACAGGGGCTTGAAGAAGAAGTAGCGCTTCTCCGCTCCAACGCCTTCGCTCAGGGCGATCTCGGCGCGCATGGAGGCCAGGTCGTCCTGGTCGGGCACGCTGGCCACGTTCTCGTCGCCGGCAAACTTCACATAACCGCCCAGCGGCAGCCAGGCGATCCGCCACTCAACGCCCCAGCGGTCCTTGAACGACACGATGGCCCTTCCAAAGCCGATCGAGAACCGATCGACCGCCACGCCGCAGGCGCGCGCCACGATGAAGTGGCCCAGCTCATGGATGGTCACGATGACCGTGATGATCACCAAGAACGGGATGACGTAGAACGCCGCGTTCGCCAGCAAGGCCAACATATTCGGAACGGTTCCTTCTTGAGGGCTTCAGCCTTTGCCTGCGAATCGCGACAGGACTTGGGCGGCGACCCGGCGGGCGCCGGCGTCGATGGTCATCGCCCACTCCAGTGGGTCGGCGTCGGTTTCGGCGGCGAGGTCGCCGGTTCCGTTCAATCGGTCGATGGTCTCGGAAACCAGCGCGGCAATATCCAGAAAGCCGATCTGGCGGTCAAGGAAAGCGGCCACGCCGATCTCATTTGCCGCATTCATCGCCGCCGGCGCGCCGCCGCCGGCCTTCATCGCCTGGCGGGCGATGCCGAGGGCGGGAAAGCGGATCTCGTCGGGCGCCTCGAAGGTCAGCTGGCCGACGGCGGCCAGGTCGAGCTTGGGCGCCGGCCAGTCGAGCCGGTCGGGCCACGACCAGGCGCAGGCGATCGGGGTGCGCATGTCGGGCGCGCCGAGCTGGGCCAGGGTCGAACCGTCGGTGTATTCGACCAGGCTGTGGACCACCGACTGCGGATGGATCAGCACGTCGATCCGCTCGGACGGCATGTCGAACAGGTAGGAGGCCTCGATCATCTCCAGGCCCTTGTTCATCATCTGGGCCGAATCCACCGAGATCTTCTGACCCATGCTCCAGTTGGGATGGTTGACCGCCTGCTCGGGGGTGGCGTCGGCCATCTGCTCGCGGCTCCACTGGCGGAACGGGCCGCCGGAAGCGGTGAGGATCAGCCGGGCCACCCGGTCGGGGCCGACCGGCTGCAGCACCTGGAAGATCGCCGAATGTTCCGAATCCACCGGGATCACCCCGCCGCCGGCGGCCTTGGCGGCGGCGAGCAGCGCCGGTCCGGCGCAGATCAGGCTTTCCTTGTTGGCGAGCGCGATAATCGAGCCGGCGCGGGCCGCGGCCAGGGTCGGCGCCAGGCCGGCGCTGCCGACGATCGCCGACATCACCCAGTCGGCGCCCATGCCGGCCGCCTCGCAGATGGCCGCGGGCCCGGCCGCCGCGCCGATGTTGGAGCCGTTCAGCCGCTCGCGCAGCTCCGGCAGCAGGCTCTCGTCCTCGATCACCACCACCCGGGGCCGCCAGCGCTTGGCCTGTTCGGCGAGCAGGGCGACGTTGCGTCCGGCGGTCAGCGCCCACACCTCGACCTCGACGCCGGCCTTCTCCAGCAGGTCCAGGGTCGAGACCCCGATGGAGCCGGTCGAACCCAGCACCGCGATGGTTCGGGCGGCCATCAGTGCGCCCAGCCCAGGAACACGATCAGCCGGGCGCCGGCGAAGACAATGGTCGCGAACATCAAGCCGTCCACCCGATCAAGCAGCCCCCCATGGCCCGGTATGAGATCCCCGGAATCCTTAACACCGAACCTGCGCTTCAACATCGATTCCCAAAGATCGCCCATCATCGTGGCCAGCCCGCCGATCAGCCCGACCAGGGCCGCGCCGGCGAGAGAGAGATGTATCAGAGGCTGCCCGTCCGAGGGCAGAGGAATAGAGGCGACCCCGACGGCCGCCCCCACGGCGCCCACGAGGCCGCCAAAGAATCCCGACCACGTCTTGTTGGGCGAGAAACGGGGCCAAAGTTTAGGCCCTTTCAAGGCGTTACCTGCAACATAGGCGACAACATCGGCCGCCCAGGTGGTGGCCAGCAGCATCACCGTCCAGCCGGGCCCCTGCCGGGTCTCGTGCAGCCAGACGATCGCCAGGCAGGCAGGGGCGATATAGAGAACCCCATAGGCGGCGTCCATGGCTCGCTCGGTGACGCTGCGGGCGACCACCGCCGCCGCCAGGGCGCCGATGGCGATCATGGTGATCGCCGACCAGATGTAGTCGAGCCGCGCGGGCGCCTGAGGAGACGGCGGCGCCTCATAGGCGATGAAGATCACCGACAGCACCGACAGCATCAGCACCACCGCCACCCGGGCCGGGGCCCTGGGCGCGATCATCACGCTCCACTCGTAAGAGAGCAGCGAAACGGCGACCGCCACCAGCACCAGGAAGGGCAGATAGTCCCACCAGTCCAGCCACACGATCACCAGCGCGGCTGGCGCGAGAATCGCCGCCGACACCACCCGCGCTCGCAGGTTATTCCAGTCGAACCGCCTAGCCCGTGGCAAGGATGTCATCGACCGCCAAGCCGCCAAAGCGCCTCTCGCGAGACTGGTATTCGGCGATGGCCGCCTTCAATTGCTCCGGCCCGTAGTCGGGCCAGTGGACGTCCTGGAAGATCAGTTCGGCGTAGGCGCACTCCCAGAGCAGGAAGTTGGACAGCCGCCGCTCGTAGCCGGTGCGCACGATCAGGTCCGGCGCGGCCGCCGGCGCGGTCGAGAGTTGCGCCTCGAACAGCGCCTCGTCGAGGTCCTCGGCCTTGGCCTTGCCCTGTTCGACCAGCAGGGCGAAGCGGCGGGCGGCGTCGGCGATATCGGCCCGGCCGCCGTAGTTGAAGGCCACCTGCAGGAAGAAGGAGTCGTTGCCGGCCGTGCGCGCCTCGGCCTCCTCGACGATGGCCAGGATGTCGGGCGCGAGGCCGACCCGGCGGCCGACGATGCGCACATTGACGCCGTCGCGCTCCAGTCGGGCCAGGTCGCTGGCGAAATAGGCCTTCATCAGGCCGAGAATCTCGGAGACCTCGGTCTCCGGCCGGCTCCAGTTCTCGGTGGAGAAGCCGAACACGGTCAGCCGCTCGATGCCGAGCTTGGCCGCGCCCTCGACGGTCCGGCGCAGCGCCGCGACGCCGGCCCGATGGCCGAACGCCCGGGGCAGGCCGCGCTGCTTCGCCCAGCGGCCGTTGCCGTCCATGATGATCGCCACATGCAGGCCGCCCGCTTTCGGCGCGCGCGGCGCCGGTGCGGAGTCCTTGCCGGTCGGGCGGGACATGGGGCGGATGACCTCTTGCTGGTCCGCGCGGCGGCGCCGCATGGTCAAACCTGCATGATCTCATGCTCTTTGGTTTTCAAGGCTTCGTCCACCCGCCGGATCGCCTCGTCGGTCATCTTTTGCGCCTCGCCTTCGAGTCGCTTCTGTTCGTCCTGGGTGATCGCGCCGGCCTTCTCGGCCTTTTTCAGGTCTTCCATGGCCTCGCGGCGGACGTTGCGCACGGCGATGCGCTGCTGTTCGGCGTATTTGCCGGCCAGCTTGGCCAGGTCGCGGCGACGCTCTTCGGTCAACGCCGGGATCGGGATGCGCAGGTTCTGGCCCTCGACCACCGGGTTGAGTCCCAGCCCGGCGTTGCGGATGGCCTTTTCCACCGAAACGATCAGCCCCTTGTCCCAGACGCTGACGGTGAGCGAGCGCGGCTCGGGCACGGAGACCGCGCCCACCTGGCTGATCGGCATGTTCGAGCCGTAGGCCTCGACGGTCACCTGATCCAGCAGGCCGACGCTGGCCCGGCCCGTGCGCAGGGAGCTGAATTCGTCCTTCAGCGCCTGGATCGACCGGTCCATGCGGTCGCGATACCGCGCCATGTTGGGTCTCTCGGCCTCAGCCATCGCCGTCGCCTCCTTCAGGTGTTGTCGTGTCGCAGGTCGGCGATGGTGGTGTGCACCCCCTCGCCCTTCAGCACCCGCATCAGATTGCCCCGGCCGCGGATCGAGAACACCACGATCGGAATGCCGTTGTCGCGCATCAGGGCGATCGCCGAGGCGTCCATCACCTTCAGGTCCCGGGCCAGCACCTCATGATAGCTGAGGTGTTCGTAGCGCTGGGCGTCAGCGACCTTCTTCGGATCGGCGGTATAGACGCCATCGACGCTGGTGCCCTTCAGGAGGGCGTCGCAGCCCATCTCGGCGGCGCGCAGGGCCGCCGGGGTGTCGGTGGTGAAGAACGGGGCGCCGAGGCCGGCGGCGAAGATCACCACCCTGCCCTTTTCCAGGTGCCGGAGCGCCCGGCGGCGGATGTAGGGCTCGCAGACCGCGTCCATCGGGATCGCCGACTGCACCCGGGTCTGCACGCCGATCTTTTCCAGGGCGCTCTGCATGGCCAGCGCGTTCATCACCGTCGCCAGCATGCCCATGTAGTCGGCGCTGGCCCGCTCCATGCCGCGGCCGGCCATGGAGACGCCGCGAAAGATGTTGCCGCCGCCGATCACCAGGCAAAGCTCGATGCCCTGACGGACCACCTCGCCGATGTCCTCGGCGACCGCATCCAGGGTGTTGAGATCGATACCGAAGGGCTGATCGCCCATCAGCACTTCGCCCGACACCTTCACCAGGACCCGGCGGAAACGAAACGGGGCGTCGGGCATGGGCGATTTCACCTCGTTCGAGTCGGACAGACCCACCATAAACCAAGGGCCCGGCGCGCGTCGAACGCGCCGGGCCCTCTTAGTCGTCCAAAGACGAAGTCTTTAGCTCGCGCCGCTGAGCGCGGCCACTTCGGCGGCGAAGTCGTCGGTCTTCTTGTCGATGCCTTCGCCGATGGCCAGGCGGGTGAAGCGGGCCACCTTGATCGGCTGGCCGAGCGCCTTGGCCGTGTCGGCCGCCAGCTGCTCGATCGTCTGATCGGGGTTCTTCACGTAGCCCTGCTTCAGCAGGACGACGTCCTCCATCCACTTGCGCACCCGGCCTTCGACCATCTTCTCGACGACGTTGGCCGGCTTGCCGGACTCCATCGCCTGTTCGGTGAGGATGGCCTTTTCCTTCTCGACCGCGGCCGGATCGAGTTCCGACGGGTCGAGCGCCAGCGGCGCGGACCAGGCCCCGTGCTGGGCGATATTGGCGCCCAGTTCGGCCAGTTTCGCCTGATCGCCGGCGCCCTCGATGGCCACCAGGGCGGCGATGCGGCCGAGATCGGTCGCGCCTTCGACCTTGTTGTGCACATAGACGCCGACCGCGCCCTGACCCACGTGGAAGCGGGCGACACGGCGCACGGTCATGTGTTCGCCGATCGTGGCGACAAGGCCGGTGATCAGTTCGTCCACGGTCTCGCCGTTCGAGGTCTTGGCCGCCCGAAGGGCCTCGACTCCGCCGGTGACGTCGAGCGCCACCTTGGCGATCTCCCGGGCCACCGCCTGGAACTTGTCGTTGCGGGCGACGAAGTCGGTTTCCGCATTGAGCTCGATGGCGGCGGCGGTCATGCCGGCGCCGTCCGTGCGCGAGGCCACCGCGATCACGCCTTCGGCGGCGATCCGGTCAGCCTTCTTGGCGGCCTTGGACAGGCCCTTGACCCGCAGCAGGTCGGTCGCCGCCGCGGCGTCGCCGCCGGTTTCTTCCAGCGCGCGCTTG
>Ga0302279_10002903_pt1 | contig 21988 bp, 18 predicted proteins | sample III_Bog_N3_3_FD_194541 | JGI IMG/M metagenome (GOLD analysis project Ga0302279, IMG submission 194541) | Peat permafrost microbial communities from Stordalen Mire near Abisko, Sweden - III_Bog_N3_3 | ecosystem: Environmental > Terrestrial > Soil > Wetlands > Peat | place: Sweden: Abisko...
GCATTTTGCTCGAACATCACGCCGGGAAATTGCCGACCTGGCTGGCCCCGATTCAGGCCGTGGTCATCGGAATTACCAATTCCCAGAACGAATATTGCCTGGAAGTTGCGGAAAACCTGAAAAATCAGGGGCTTCGGGTAGAAACGGACTTGAGGTATGAGAAGGTTGGCTTTAAAATCCGGGAGCATACACTCAAGCGTGTGCCTTACCTCCTGGTCGCCGGCGAGCGGGAAGTCGAGGCGCGCACCCTGGCCGTACGCACGCGAAGTGGCAGAGATTTGGGCAGTTTGGAGTTCAAGGAACTCTCTGCCTTGCTCTGCGACGAAGTCGCGAGCCGCGGCCGTCTTGTTTTGGAGGATCGCTTATCGCAACGTCGAAGCGCGTAAGGCGCAATGAGGAGATCTCCGCACCGTCGGTGCGCGTGATCGCAGCGGATGGAAGTCAGGCGGGGGTCATGACGCGCGCGGAAGCGCTCCAGTTGGCCAGCTCGCAAACTCTGGACCTGGTAGAGGTCTCGCCGATGGCGGAGCCGCCGGTGGTCAGAGTGATGGATTTCGGCAAATTCTTGTTCGAACAAAACAAGAAGGCGCACGCGGCGAAGCGAAAGCAGAAGCAGATTCAGGTCAAGGAAGTGAAGTTTCGTCCCGGAACGGAAGAGGCGGATTACCAGGTCAAACTGCGTAATATCGTCCGATTCCTGACCGAGGGCGACAAGGCCAAGGTGACCTTGCGTTACCGGGGCCGTGAGCTCGTGCATCAGGACATCGGCCGGCGTCTCCTGGCGCGGATTTCTGAGGATCTCGCCCCCTATTCGGTGGTCGAGCAGAGTCCGCTGATGGAGGGCAAGCAGATGGTCATGGTATTCGGGCCCAAAAAGAAGTGAGCGGCGGACCCTAAAGAAGTCCGTCACCCCGCCTGTAGCGGCGCTCCTCGAGGGATCGGGACGGTTCGACCGTTCCGAAGTTCCTGCGAGGCCGGCGTCTGTGAACAGGGCCATAAAATCAGGAGTCGAACGTGCCCAAGATGAAAACCAAACGGGCTGCGTCGAAGCGTTTTCGCAAAACAGCGAACGGCTTCAAGCGCGGCCAATCTCACCGTCGTCATATTCTGACGAAGAAGCCGAGCAAGCGTAAGCGTCAGCTGCGTCGCGAGAGCGAAGTGCACGAGACGGACGTGAATCGCGTGAAGCAACTGCTTCCGTACGCTTGAGAGAAAGGAGCTAACAGAATATGGCAAGAGTAAAACGCGGTGTCGTCGCCGGTCGACGTCACAAGAAAATCCTCAAGAAGGCGAAGGGCTATTTCAACGCCCGGCGCAAGGTATTCCGGGCCGCCAAGCAGGCCGTCATCAAGGCGGGTCAATACGCCTATCGCGGCCGCCGCGAGAAGAAGCGCGAGTTCCGCGCGTTGTGGATCACCCGCATCAATGCGGCAGCGCGTCTGTGCGGGATGAGCTACAGCACCCTCATCGACGGGTTGAACAAGGCGGAACTGGCCATCGATCGCAAGGTGCTTGCGGACCTCGCGGTGCACGACATGCCCGCCTTTGCGGCCATCGCCGAGAAGGCCAAGGCGAGTCTGCCGGCCAAGGCCGGCGCACCGGCCAGCCACGCGGCCTGAGGGCCGCCGGGGATTTCGCGGGGACTGGCCTTGACTCAAGGGTCATCCCCGCGGAAGCCTTTGGACTCGAGAATGGCTGCCCAAGAACCGTTGATTTCTCTGGTGGAGCAGGCCCTGGCTCAGGTGGAGGCGTCCGCGAACCTCGCCGCCTTGGACGAGGTGCGGGTGCGCGTGCTCGGCAAGAAGGGCTTGCTCACGGAGCAGCTCAAGAGCTTGGGAGCGCTCCCGGCGGAACTTCGGCCTGCAGCCGGGCAGAGGATCAACGACGCCAAAGCCGCCGTCCAGGCGGCGCTCGAGGCGAGACGCACGCATCTCGAGGACGCGGCGCTGCGGGCGGAACTCGCCCAGGGCGCCATCGACGTGACCTTGCCCGGCCGCGGCCAGGACCCGGGCAGCCTGCATCCGGTCACGCGCACGCGTCTGCGCATCGAGCGGATATTCACGCAGGCGGGATTTCAGGTGGCAACGGGACCCGAGGTGGAGGACGACTTCCACAACTTCGAGGCGCTCAACATCCCGAAGAATCACCCGGCGCGGGCGATGCACGACACGTTCTATTTCCCCGACGGCCGGCTCCTGCGCACGCACACCTCACCGGTGCAGATCAGGGCCATGCGCGCGCAGAAGCCGCCGATCGCCGTGATCGCGCCCGGCCGCGTCTATCGCAACGACTCGGACATGACGCACACCCCGATGTTCCACCAAGTCGAGGGCATCGTGGTCGGCGAGCGTACGAGCTTCGCGAACCTGAAGGCGATGCTGCACACCTTCGTCGAGCATTTTTTCGAGCAGCCCTTGGGGATGCGGCTGCGCCCGTCGTATTTTCCGTTCACCGAGCCGTCGGCCGAGGTCGACATCGAATGCGTGTTCTGCCACGGCAAGGGCTGCCGGGTATGCAAGCAGACCGGCTGGCTCGAGATCCTGGGCTGCGGAATGATCCATCCCAATGTGCTCGCCGCAGCCGGCATCGACGCCGAAGCTTGGCAGGGATATGCCTTCGGCATGGGCATCGAGCGGCTCGCGATGCTGCGCTATGGCGTCGATGACCTGCGGCTGTTCTTCGAAAACGACCTGCAGTTCCTGAAGCAATTCCCGTGAAGATCACCCATCACTGGCTGCGCGAATTCTTGAAGCCGCTGGAGGCCACGCCGGCGGAACTCGCCTCGCGGCTCACCCTCGCGGGCCTGGAGGTCGAGGCCGTGACCCCGGTGGCGCCGCCGTTCTCCGGCGTGGTGGTCGGGGAAGTCTTGAGCGCCGGCCGGCATCCGAATGCGGAAAAGCTCTCGCTGTGCGAGGTGACCACGACCGGGACCGACCGGCTGCAGATCGTGTGCGGCGCGTCGAACGTGCGCGGCGGATTGAAGGTGGCGGTCGCCATGGTGGGCGCGCATCTGCCGGGCGGCCTGGTCATCAAACGCGCGAAGCTGCGCGGCACGGAATCGAACGGCATGCTGTGCTCGGCCCGCGAGCTAGGACTGGGCGACGAGCACGAGGGCATCCTGGAGCTGCCGGGGTCGATGCCCCTGGGGATCGACGTGCGCGAGGCGCTCGATCTCGACGACACGACCCTCGAGGTCAATGCCACCCCGAACCGCGGCGACTGCATGAGCGTATTCGGGATTGCGCGTGATTATGCGGCGGCGCGTGAGCACCGGTATCTCACTCACGAGGTGGCACCGGTTGCGGCGCAGATTTCCGACGTCTTCCCGGCGGCCATCGAGGCTGCCGAGGGTTGCCCGGTGTTCGGGTCGCGCGTCATCCGCGGTCTGCGCATTCAGGGCGGCTCGCCCGCCTGGCTGCGCGAGCGGCTGCGCCGGGTCGGCATCAACAGCATTTCGCCGGTGGTCGACGTCACGAACCTGGTGATGATGGAACTTGGGCAGCCGATGCACGCGTACGATCTGTCGCGCCTCTCGGGTGCGATCACCGTGAGGATGGCGGAATCGGGCGAGCGGTTGACGCTGCTCGACGACAAGGAGTACGTGCTCGATCCCGAGTTCCTGGTCATTGCCGATGGCAGCGGGGCGGTCGGACTCGCGGGCATCATGGGCGGGCGGGACACGGCGATCTCGGATTCGACCACGGACGTGCTGCTGGAGGCCGCGCACTTCACGCCCGACATCATCGCGGGCCGTGCCCGGCGGGTGGGGCTGTTCACCGATGCGGCGCAGCGCTTCGAGCGCGGCGTCGATCCGGCCCTGCCGGCGCTCGCGCTCGAGCGGGCCGCGGACTTGCTGCAGCAGATCGCCGGCGGCGCGGCCGGTCCCAGTCAGCTGACGCACGCACGATCGGCATCCGGGAGCGGGGCGGAACCGGTCTGGGTCGCCCTGCGGCGCGATCGCCTCGAACGGCTCTTGGGCGTTGCCGTGCCCGACGCCGAGGTGTCGTCGTTGCTTGCCGCTGTGACCGGACGGGTCGAAAACATTTCCGGTGGCTGGCGCGTGCCGGTGCCGTCGCATCGCTTCGACATCCGCATCGAAACCGATCTCATCGAGGAAGTTGCGCGACTGCGAGGCTTCGACAGTATTGCCGAAAGCCACGCGGCGGCGCCGCAGATCGCCGGGTATGCCACCGAAACGCGCATCGACAACGAGCGGCTGTTCACCGCGATGGCCGACGCGGGCTACCGGGAAGTCATCACCTACACCTTCGTCGATCCCGTGCTGCAGCGCCAGCTGTTCCCGGACGAGCCGGGCCTCGCGCTGGCCAATGCCATCTCGGCGGACTTGAGCGAAATGCGTGTCTCGCTGTGGACCGGGCTGATCGGGGCGGCGCGCGAAAACCTGCGACGCCAGCAAGCGCGGCTGCGTTTGTTCGAGATCGGCAAGAAATTCGAAGTGCGCGGCGGCCACGTGCGCGAAATCGAAACCCTCGCGGGGATTGCCGTAGGCCGGCGCTGGCCGGAGCAGTGGGGCAGCGGACGAGAGGCGCTGGATTTCTACGACGTGAAGGCCGACCTCACGCGCGTGCTCTCACTCACCGGCCAGGGAGATGCGGTGCGTTTCGAGGCCGACGCTTGCGGGTGTCTGCGGCCGGGCCGCACGGCCCGAATTCATCATGGGACCGCGGCCGTGGGTTGGCTCGGCGAGGTGCACCCGCAGCTCATCAAAGCCCTGGCGCTGCCCCCCGGCGCAATTTTATTTGAATTAGAAATTGAATCAGCTTTCAGATCGAAGTGTATGAAATACAAGGCGATATCCAGGTTCCCCAGTGTGCGCCGCGACCTCGCCATCGTCGTCGACGAGAGCGTTCCTCTCGCAGTTTTGCGGGAAACTGTTACTGTTAGCGCATCCGGCCTTCTTAGCGAGCTCAGAGTCTTCGATGTGTATCGCGGACCTGGGGTAGATTTTGGTCGAAAAAGTGTCGCTTTAGGCTTGATTTTGCAGGACTCTTCGCGCACTCTAACCGACGTCGATGCGGACGCCGTTGTAACCGCAGTGGTTGCGCGGTTGCGGGATGAATTGAGCGCCTCCATAAGAGATCAATAAGCATGGCAGCCCTGACCAAGGCCGAGATGGCCGAGGCCCTTTTCGATCAATTGGGCCTCAACAAGCGTGAAGCGCGAGAGCTGGTGGACCTGTTTTTCGAGGAAATCCGTGCGGCATTGTCGTCGGGCGAGCAGGTGAAACTCTCCGGCTTCGGCAATTTCGATCTGCGCGACAAGAATCGGAGACCCGGGCGAAACCCCAAAACGGGCGAGGAGATTCCCATCAGCGCCCGCCGTGTGGTTACTTTTCGTCCCGGCCAAAAGTTGAAGGCACGCGTCGAGGCGTATGCTGGAACCAAGCAACAATAGCGAATTGCCGGCGATTCCCGGCAAGCGCTACTTTACGATAGGCGAGGTCAGCGACCTCTGCGGTGTGAAGCCGCATGTGCTGCGCTATTGGGAACAGGAGTTCCCGCAGTTGAAGCCGGTCAAGCGGCGGGGCAACCGGCGCTACTATCAGCGCCAGGACGTGCTCATCATCCGCCAGATCCGCAGTTTGCTGTACGAGCAGGGTTTCACCATCGGCGGCGCGCGCAATCGGCTTGCCGGCGACGATGCGCAGGTGGACCTGAATCAGAGCCAGCAGCTGATTCATCAAATGCGGCTCGAGCTCGAAGAGCTGATAAAAATTCTTCGCCGCTAGGGGTTTTTTCCGCGGCTTCTCAACTGCCGCAGGCCCGTTTGGGCTATCATTAAAAAACGGTCGGGGCGTGGCGCAGCCTGGTAGCGCACTTGCATGGGGTGCAAGGGGTCGCAAGTTCGAATCTTGTCGCCCCGACCAATACTTACACTCGATCCTGGTTCGCTCTGTGTCCGCCTTTGCGCCCACCTTCATTTTGGCGCCGTGTGGGGCTATTCATCCCGCCGGCCGGAAGGAGACCTTAGGGTGGTGTGGCCAATGGCCCCTAGGATCGGCAAAGAATGCCCGGGCGATTGGATTGTCATCACGAGCGCGAGCCTGCGCTAGATGCGAACGGCGATGTTGAGCGGGACAGAGGGCGCCACGACGAGTCGCGTCCCCTGTATGACGAGGCGCTTGACATTCATATGAGCGAGCGCGATGGCCTCGGGCAGGCTCATGTTGAAGGTAATAGCAACGCTCGCGATTAGGCACTAGGTATAGCGCCCCACACTTCGATCAAATGCAACCTTGACGCTGTGATGAACCACGTATGTCAGGTAATTGTCCGGCTAACGGGAAGCGTTGATGCCGGGACGGCGTGGATCAAGCGATGCTTCGTCGTCACGCCGCCATGAACCCGCCACATGTGAACGCAATGTGGCAATTATGACAAATAGCGGTCGGCGCCCAATGGACCCACAACGGGCGCTAGAGAGCGAATATTGACGGCGCCCACATTGAAGCGTGCAATGCCCGCACGAAGTGGAAAGTTCGACGATGAGAAGTTTGGCTCAGGGAGGGGGTAAGAATAATGAACCGCCACGCCTCAATGAATCGCATCTATCGACTGGTATGGAGTCAGGTGCGCGGCACCTGGGTGCCGGTCGCCGAAACGGCCAGGGGAGGCTGTAAATCGGGCGGCTCAAAATCGATTTCCAGTCGTAACGCCCTTGCAGCCGCAATTTCGTTGGCGCTTGCGCCACTCGCTCACGGATCCCCCGCCGCGCCGCCGTGTGTGGCTTCCACGTGCGGCAACACCTTCGTTGCCGCGACAACTCATCCCCTCGGTGGGCAGATCGTGTCGGGCAGCGCCAGCATTATCCAGTCGGGCAATGTCACCGACATTCGTCAATTGAGCGCGGATGTTTCGATCGACTGGTTGAGTTTCAATATTGGCTCGCAGGCAACCGTCGATTTTCTTCAGCCCTCGGCCAGCTCAGTTGCCGTCAATCGTATTCTCGGTAACAACGGCAGTCAGATTCTGGGGCGCCTCGATGCCAATGGTCAGGTGTGGCTCGTTAACCCCAATGGCATCGTTTTTGGCCCGGGAGCCCAAGTCAACGTCGGCGGCTTGGTCGCCTCTACGTTGAACGCCAATGGCTCGGCCTTAAGCGCCACCACACAAAGCTTCGCGGGCAACGGCAGCGGCAGCATCGTGAACCAAGGTACGATCACTTCCGCGAATGGAGGCTACGTCGCACTGATCGGTAATCGCATCAGCAACCAAGGCGTCATCACCGCGCAGCTCGGCACCGTGGCCTTGGCCGCCGGCAGCGCGGTCACGCTCGATTTCAGCGGCAACCGCCTGGTCCATCTGCAGGTGGACCAAAGCACGCTGAATAATCTCGCTCAGAACAATCAGCTGATCGAAGCCGACGGCGGCTTGGTCATAATGACGGCGGGCGCGCAGCAGACCCTGCTCGCGAGCGTGGTCAATAATTCCGGGGTTATTGAAGCGCGCACCGTAGCCAACCACAATGGCACCATCGAACTCTTAGGCGGCATGACGGCCGGCACCGTAAATGTCGGTGGCATGATCGATGCGAGTGCGCGCGGCGGTGGCAATGGCGGCTTTATCGAGACCAGCGGCGCCAAGGTGGAGGTGGCCAATGACGCAAAGGTGACGACGGCTGCCGCCCGGGGCCTCATGGGCACCTGGCTGATCGACCCGCAGGACTTCACGGTGGCGCCCACAGGAGGGGATATTACGGGGGCGACGCTCTCCACCGAGCTGGGCACAACCTCGGTAACGCTGCAAAGCAGCAGCGGCCTCGCGGCCGGAAGCGGCAACATTAATGTCAACGATAACGTTTCCTGGAGCGCCAACAGCAGCTTGACGCTGACGGCCTCGAACAATGTCAATGTCAACGGCACGATCGCAGCTTCGGGCGCCACTGCCGCGCTCGTCATTCAACCCAATACCGCGAATGGATCCGAGACACCAAGCGGAACGGGTACCTTGAACGTCGGCGCAGGCGCATCGATCACCCTGTCGGGCGCGAGCGCGGGTCTTTCGATCGGGACGTCAAGCTATACCCTGGGCCCTGGCGCGACTATCAACCTTCCTGATGTCTTACCGACCTCGACCACGGCGCTTATTGTCGGTGGCACTCCCTACACGGTGATCAACAGCTTGGGGTCAGGGGGAAGCGTTACCGGCACCGACCTGCAGGGAATCAACGGCAAGCTGTCCGGGTACTACGCCTTAGGCAGCAATATCAACGCGTCCTCAACGGCGAGTTGGAGAAGTGGGGCGGGCTTCACGCCGATCGGACAAGGAAGCTTTGGATTTACCGGCACGTTTGACGGCCTGGGACACGCCATCAGCGACCTGACGATCGATGAACCGCTGGGGCTCCCCGTCGGACTGTTTGGTGTTGTAGGTTCTTCCAGCCAAGCTTCCGTGATTCGGAATGTGGGACTGATGAATGGCAGCGTGAGCGGCCTTCAATATGTCGGCTTGCTCGCTGGTTATATCTACAACGGTACGGTCAGCAACAGCTACGCCACCGGCAGCGTGCGCGGCTCCGATTATGTCGGCGGGCTGGTGGGGTTCAACGCAGGGACGATCAGCGACAGTTACGCCACGGGCAGCGTCACCGGTTCTAGCGGTTCTTATTATGTCGGCGGGCTGGTGGGGTTCAACGCAGGGACGATCAGCGACAGCTACGCCACGGGCAGCGTGAGCGGCAGCGACGGGGCTGTCGGCGGGCTGGTGGGGTGGAACTACAAGGGCTCGATCAGCGACAGCTACGCCACCGGCAGCGTGAGCAGTACGGACGGGGCTGTCGGCGGGCTGGTAGGCTCAAACTACGGCACGATCAGCAACAGCTACGCCAAGGGCAGCGTGAGCGGTACGGGAACCTACGTCGGCGGCCTCGTGGGTTACAACAACGGCACGGTCAGTGACGGCTTCTGGGACACCACGACCTCCGGACAAACAACCTCTGCGGGCGGCACGGGCCTGACCACCGCGCAGATGCAGACGACCTCGAATTTCACGGGCTTTACCTTCACGACCACGCCCGGCGCAGGGGGCAACAGCTGGGTCATGGTTGACGTGGATGGCACGTTGAATAATGCCGGCGGGGCGGCGGGAGCGACCTTCCCGATGCTCGCTTCCGAGTACTCAACCACGATCAACAATGCTCACCAGCTGCAATTGATGGCGATGAATCTCACCGCCGCCTACACCCTGGGACAGAACATCAACGCGTCGGCCACGGGCAACGGTACTGATGTCTGGGGCAGTTCGGGATTTGTCCCGATCGGGAGTTCAAGCACTCCATTCACCGGCACGTTCAATGGGCTTGGGAATGCCATTAGCAACCTCACGATCAATTTGCCGTCAGCATCTGATGTTGGTCTGTTTGGGTACACCGGCGCAGGTTCTGCGATCCAGAACCTAGGATTGATCGGTGGCGGCGTCAGCGGTTCCTACTACGTTGGCGGCCTTGTGGGGTTCAGCAACGGTGGCACGGTCAGCAATAGTTACGTCACGGGCAGCGTGAGCGGTGGTTACAACGTCGGCGGACTGGTGGGGCAGAGCGCCGGCACGATCACTAATAGCTACGCCACGGCCAGCGTGAGCGGTACCGAGTTTGCCGGTGGGCTGGCGGGGATGAATGCAGGGACGGTCAGCAACAGCTACGCCACGGGCCAGGTGAGCGGTTCTAGCTATGTCGGCGGGATGGTGGGAAGAAACCTCAGCGGTACGGTCAGCAACGGCTACGCAACGGGCAACGTGAGCGGCTCTAGCTACGTCGGCGGCCTCGTGGGTTTCGACTCCGGTGGCACGATCAGCAACAGCTTCTGGAACACCACAACCTCTGCCCAGACAACCTCGGCAGGCGGCATCGGATTGATGAGCGCGCAGATGCAAACCGCCTCGAGCTTCACCGGCTGGAGCATCGCCACCACCGGTGGCAGTGGCGATGTCTGGCGCATCTATCAAGGGCACACCTTCCCCCTGCTCGTCAGTTTCTTGACGCCTCTGACGCTCACCGACGCGCCGGATACGACGGTGACCTATAACGGCAGCGCGCAAAGCGGCCCTAGCACCGCGATCAGCGTCGTGTTGGGAGCGGCAGCTACGGGCACCAACGCGGGCTTCTACAACGGCTACTACTCCACGCAGCAGGGATACGACATCAGCGGCGGAAATCTGACCATCAACCCCCTGGCGAGCGTCGCGTGGACGGGCGGGAAGTCCGGCAACTGGTCGGGGGCATCGAATTGGGCGGGCGGTGTGCTTCCGGACTTGGGGAATGTGCTTGCGGTGACGATCCCGAAGGGCGATACGGTGACCTACGATCCGGGGATGGCCTTACTGGGAACGACGGTGCTCACCTCGTTGACGAGCGCGGGCACGGTGGTGATGGCGGCGGGGTCGCTCGATACCACGGGTACGTTCAGCACGGCGGGCTTCAGCCAGACGGGCGGGACGCTCACGGCGGGGACATTGAAGATTGCCTCGACCTCGGCGAGCGGCGTGCAGCTTGGAGACATCACGGCCGGGACATTGAGCGTGACCTCGAAGGGCGGGGCGATCACGGAGCTTGCGGGAGCCTCGGTGGACGTGACGGGCGCTACCACGCTGACGGCGGAGAATGGCGCGAGCTATTACGGGATCACGCTCGACAGCGCCGGGAATGGCTTTACGGGTGCAATTACCTCCACGGGATTGAACACCGACTTGGAGAGCGGTACGGGCAACTTGACGCTGGGCGCGACGACGGCCACGGGGAGCTTGACGGTGACGGCGCTCGACGGATCGATTGCGCAGGCGAAGGGCAAGACGATTGACGTGGCGGGGCTGGTAACGGCGCAGGGGAGTGCGATTACGCTCGATTCGGGCACGGCGCTTGATGCGGCTGTGACCAGCACGGGGGCGGTCTCACTGACGTCGGTCGGCGCTATGGATGTGTCGGGAAATGTCGGCACCACGCTGAAGACTACTACCACAGGGACTGACGCAACCACGACCTTCGGTGCGACAACGGTGGGCAAGAGTCTCACGGTGGTGAGCACCGGGGCAGTGACGGAAACCTCATCGAACATCTTGACGGTCGATGGTAAAGGAACCACCACGGTCTCGAATGCACACGTCACGGTCAATGGCGTCAAAGGCGCGAAGATCCCTGCACCGTAATGGCGTCGCAGCGACGGTGAGACTGGCAAGCTCTGTCCCGACTGACACGGCGACACCAGCGGGTCCCTTGCTTCAATGGTCCGCGCCGAGGAAGTCGAAGATGGATGACCGTTGTTGACCTTCCTCCGACCCGCATCGTGCGCGTGCTCGCGGGCAGGCTGGCTCTTGCTTTTGATCCCATGGGCCGCGCACGCCGCAGCGCCGGTCGCGCCCGCTGCCCCGGCTCTTCCGGGTGCAGGTTCGCTGCTGCAGCAAATCCAGCCGGTGGAGCCTCCCCCTGCACCCAGCGACAATCCGGGCCTCGTCATCGAGCCGCAAGGCAGCGCGACCCTGCCGCCGAGCGCTCCCTTCCGTGTGACCTCGATCCAGATTATCGGCAATACCTCCTTCGATACCGCGACGCTGCACGGACTCATCGCGGGAGCCGAAGGCAGGGAACTCACCCTGCCCGAACTCAATGACTGGGTCACCCGGATTACCGATTTTTACCATGCGCACGGCTACCCGCTCGCCCGAGCCCTCATCCCGGCGCAGGCGATTCGCGACGGCGTGGTGATGATCCAGGTGATCGAAGCGCGCTACGGCAGGATCATTCTCGAAAACAAGAGCCGCGTGAGCGATGCGCTGCTTGACTCCACGCTCGCGCCGCTGAAGAGCGGGGGAATGATCGGGCAGGCCGAGCTTGACCGGGTGCTCCTATTGTTGTCCGACACGCCGGGCGCCGTGACGAGCGCTACGCTGCAGTCGGGCGAGGCCGCCGGCACGTCGGATCTCCTGGTGCAGGGCGCGCCCGGACCCGCCGTGACGGGGAATGTCACGGCGGACAACTATGGGAACCGCTATACCGGCAGCGCCCGCCTCGGCGGCGAGATCGCCCTCAACGACCCTCTGCGCCACGGCGACGTCCTGGACGCGAGCGTGCTGAGTTCGGGCCATGACATGGACTATGGCCGGCTGATGTACGACTGGCTGCTGAACGGCGCGGGGACTCATCTTGGCGCCTCGTATTCGGCTTTGCACTACGTCTTGGGCGAATCGCTCGCCTCGCTGGAAGGCCACGGCACGGCCGACGTGGCAAGCCTCTGGGGCAAACAGCCGCTGGTGCGCAGCCTCAATATCGATCTGTACGCGCAGCTGCAATTCGACCGCAAGCTGCTCAAGGACGATATCGACGTGAGCGCCATCCACACCCACCGGCACCTCGACGACTGGACCGCGACCCTCGCCGGCGACGAACGGGATGCTCTGCTGTCCGGCGGCCTCACGACCTGGAGCTTGGGGCTCACGTCGGGCCGCGTCGGTTTCGACGATGCCAAGGCCGAGCTTGCCGATGCGGCCACGGCCGACACGCGGGGCCCCTTCCTGCAGGGCAATGCGACGCTCGCGCGCCTGCAAAGAATGACCGCCAAGGACAGTCTGTACGTCGCCGTGTCCTGGCAATGGGCCAATGCCAACCTCGACCCGTCGCAGAAAATGGTCGCTGGCGGCCCGTACACGGTCCGATCCTACGACATGAGCGCCCTCACCGGCGATGAGGGTATTCAAACCACCGCCGAATGGCGTCGCGACCTGCCCGCCTGGTATGGGCAGTGGCAGGGGGTGGGATTCTTCGACACCGAGCACCTGACCATCAACGAGAACGTCTGGACCGCCGGCACCAACACGGTGATCATCAACGGCGCGGGACTGGGGTTCAACTGGACGGGACCTAACCAGTGGAGCGCGAAGGCTTCGGTCGCGGCGCGGCTTGGATCGGCGCCGATTCTGGCGGGCGCCAGCAGGTCGGTGCGTGCATGGCTTACCATCGCCAAGGGATTCTGAGCGGGAACACAACACATGACCAATCCAACCTTTGTCGGCGTCACCGGGTTGCCCCGCGCGGGTTCCACCCTGCTGTGCCAGATGCTGGCGCAGCACCCGGAAATTCACTGCGAGGGCTTAAGCTCGCCGCTGTGCAACCTCGTGCTCGGCATCAGGCGCATGGTGAGCGACGACCAGTTCTTCCTCTCCCAGCTCGACCACTCCTTCGAGCGCAGCTATGGCCACCTGTCATCGGCGATGCAGGGGTTCTTGCGCGGCTGGAATCAGGACTGCACCAAGAAAGCGGTGGTGGACAAGAACCGGGCGTGGCTGCACTGCGTCGAGCTGCTGCTGCAGATCGAGCCCGGGGCCAAGCTCCTGGTGTGTCTCCGGGATTTGGGTCAGATCTATGGCTCGATCGAGGCGCAGCACCAGCGCACCATCCTCGTTGATTTCATCGACCACCTGGCCGATTTCGATCGGTTCGGGCGCGCCGATCAGCTGTTCGCCAAGGACAAGACCATCGGCGCACCCATGATCTCGCTCCATGCGGTCCCGGATCTGCCGAAGGCGGTGCAGGACCACCTCTATTTCGTCCGCTTCGAAGACTTGATCGAAAAGCCTGCCGCCTGCATGTCGCATATCTACGCCTGGCTGGGTCTTTCCTCGTTCAATATCAATCCCGAGAAGCTCGCGTTAATGGGGCCCCCGGAGAGTGACAGCCACTATCGGATGAAGTATCTGCACACGCAATCGGCGCGGGTCGTAAAGCCCAAGAGGCACGAAATCCCACCCCGCATCCAAACGCAGATCGAGACCGCCTGCGCCTGGTATTACCAACTCTATTACCCAAAAAAGGCCACGACGGCGACCGCCGCCCCGTAGCCTGAAGTTCACGGGTCGACGCTATAGGAACCTGTGGTCGAGGCCGCTCAATCACTGCGATACCTTCATCCTACAGTGCACCCATTGACCGCACTTCCATGACCTGGATCGAGGACTGAGGAATCTGCAGATGCGGATGGTTCGCGAATGCCTTCGCGGCGCTGTCATGGCTTTCCGCCTCCACAATCGAATACAACATGATGTCGTTCTTGGTGTCCGTGATCCCGCTCGTGGTGATGGCTTTGGTCTTTCCGGCCGCCTCAGTGAGCGTGATCATCTTGGAGTGCTCGCCCATCCAGCGAATCCACTCGGCTTTCATCTTCTCTTCCGCGGATTTTTTGGTAGCCGGATCGGTCTTGGCCCAATCCGCCAGGACGTGGACGGGAGCAAGATAAAGGACCAAGAATTTCTTCATCGTTGAGGTAGTCATGATTTCTCCGTTCTTGCAGGCTTGTTTGATTGATGGAAAAGTAGCCGGTGCTCGCTCCGCATTAGTCGTCATCGGGATCGGTGGGCGGACGCTTATCATTGATGAAGTGGGGGGCACCGAGCGGTGCTGAAATGACTTGGAACGGGATGGGCGTCTGGCTCAGGTCGAAGCAGTCGGCCAGGTTGTCGGCGAATGCGTCCGCGTAACCGAGCGAGGGCAGGTTGAACGTGGACTCGACGAAATTCAGGATGCTGCCGAAATCGTGGGTGACGTGGGAAATGTAGGCGGCCTTGGCGTACGGTGAGACGACCACGAGCGGCACGCGGAAGCCGTAGACATAGCCCGAGCCCCAGCTGACGCCGTCGTCGATGACGGTAGGTGCGACGTGGTCATACCAACCCCCCCAATCGTCCCAGGTGATCAGGATGGCGGTGTTTGCCCAATAGGGGCTGGTACCTATGGCATTGACGATCGAGGCGACCCACGAGGGGCCGCTGCCATCGTTGACATCCCCATGGTCGGATTGGAAGCCATTGGGCGTGACCCAGGTTACTTGCGCGAGTTGTCCGTTGGCGATGTCCGTCAGGACTTGCGTCTGCGGCATGGTCACGCCATTGATCCACTCCGGGCCGGTGCAATTGAGCTTGCCATCGACGGTCTGCGGCTGGCAGATGTGCTCAATGGAGATCGGCGCATTCCAAGCGGGGCCCGGGGTGGCGGCATAGTAGCGCCAGGTCAAGCCCTGGGCCTCGAGCAGATCGGACAGCGTGGGATGTTCGAAGCACGCGTACTCCGGCGGTTGACTGGTTTCGCTCCCCGCGGCATCGATCATCGAGACCGTGTGCGTCGGGGGACCGACGCATCCGCCGCGGCCGAGTGGGGGATCTTCGGAGGCAAATAGCGTGCTGGTCGCGGTCGGAGCCGAAGTGCCGGCCAGGATGAACTGGTGCGCGGGATAGCTCGGCCCCTCATTGCTCTGAAACATGCGATCGCCGAAGGTGTATTGCTCGGCCATCGCGAAATAGGGTTGCACGTCGGCCGGCATGACGTAGGCGAATTGCGCGTTGGGAGGGCAAACGGTCAGCGGCAGCGGGGTGCAGCGGATCAAGTCTGCCCCGTCCATTTTGCCGCCATCGTACATCGATTCAAATGCGGGATGCGAGTGGTCGAGGTCGTAATACAGCGGGCTCGAGCCCGCTGTACCCAGATCGATCGGCGTGAGCGCAATGGTCTGTCCCAGCGAGTTCACGCCGCTGCTCGCGATATCGGCGCCCCGCGCGATCAACACCGGATCCTGGAAGAGATTATCGGGGGTGCGGTTCTCCTGCATGATGATCACAACGTGCTGGATTACGCTCGCCGTCGTCAGCGTGAGGGGCTGGTAACCGTTGTTGGGAGCCAATGCATTGGCATCGGCCCCGGTCACGGTGATGACGTAGGCGCCGGCCGGAGTGCTGCCCGATGTCGAGACCGTCAGCGCGGAGGTGCCGGCAGCGGCGCCGCTGAGCGTCACCGCCGACGGGCTGAATGTGCAAGCGGGACCGGGCGCGCCGTTCACGCTGATTACTCCGGTCACGCTGCAAGATAGATTTACACTGCCGGTATAGCCGTTGGCCGGAGTCACCGTGATGGCCGACGCGGACGTGCTGCCGGCAGTGATGGACGCCGGACTCAACGCGCTCGCCGTAAGCGTGTAGCTGGGGGAACCGGCGGTCCGCGTCTGCAGCGTCAGCATCTGTGGGCCGTTGCTCGGAGCCGCCGCGTTGGCGTCGGCTCCGGTCACCGCGATGCCGTAGGTGCCGGCCGGGGTGCTGCCCGTTGTCGAGACCGTCAGCGCGGAGATGCCGGCGGCCACGCCGCTGAGCGTCACCGCGGGCGGGCTGAAAGCGCAGCCGGGAGCCGGCGTGCCCGAGCCGCTCACGCTGCACGACAAAGTCACGCTGCCGGCATAGCCGTTGACCGGCGTCAGGATCAGGGAGGACGCGGACGTATTGCCCGCGGTCGTGGATCCAGGATTCAAGGGGCTCGCCGCGAGTGTGTAACTCTGCGGACCCGCTGACTGTACCGTCTGCGCGAGCGTCGCCGAACTCCCGCTGAAGTTTGCGGCCGGAAGGTACGTCGCGGTAATCGCGGTAATTCCCTGAGCCAGCGAGGACGTCGTCACGCTCGCCACGCCGCCCGTCAAACTGCCGACGCCTAAAGCGGTGTTCGCCGTCGATAACACGGCCTCTCCGGTCGGAATGCCGCGGAACGGCGCGGTCACGGTGGCCGTGAAGGTCACCGGCTGCCCGACGAGGGCCGGATTCGCCGAGGAGCTCAGGGTCACCGTGGTCGGTGCGGCGTTCACCACCTGATTTAGCACCGCCGATGTGCTGCCCAAGATGTCGGCGCTCCCGTTGTAGACCGCGGTAATGGACAAGGTGCCTAAACTGCGAAAATCGGTCGTCATGCTGGCGACGCCGCGCGCAAACGGCTCGGTGTGCAAAATCGCACCCCCGTTCATGAACGTGACCGTGCCCGTGGGCTTTCCCGATGCAGAGGACACCGTGGCGGCGAAGGTGACGGGCTGCCCGTAGACCGAAGGATCCGCCGTCGAGCTCAGGGTCACCGCGCTGGGGGCCTGGGTCACCTCCTGAGCGAGTGCCGCGGACGTGCTGCCCGCGAACTTGGCATTTCCGGCGTAAGCGGCCGTGATGCTCGCCGTCCCCACGGGGAGCTTGGCCGTGACATAGCTGGCCACGCTACCCGCCAGTGTCGCGGTGTGCAAGATCTCGCTCCCGTTCATGAACGTGACTTTGCCGGTGGGCGTTCCCGAGGCCGAGGACACCGTGGCGGTGAAGGTGACCGGCTGACCAAAGGCGGCGGGATTCGCCGCGGAGCCCAGCGATGTGGAAGTCGGGGTGATGACGTGCGCCGGCAGCGTCGTGGGGATCGCCAGAACCAGCGCCGCCGCCAATGCCGGTACGACGCGGTTCGCGGCGCGACAGATGTTCGACGCCCAATGCCGCTGCTGTTGCGAGTTCGTCAAGGTCGATGCTCCCTCGATCGATTGCAGTTAGGCCGTGCGTTTGCGCCCGCGGCTATTGAGGCGTAGCAGTTGTCGGGCAACCATTATGCAGCAAGTTCGATACCTGATGCTATTCGCCGAATCGCACCGCCGTGTCTTGATTGCCCCCGGGCTGGGGCGTATAGCCTGTGTTAAATTCCAAAGTTGACCGGGGCAGCATGCGCCGGACGGGCCGGTCTTCGGTCACGGTTAACGAACCGGATGCAGTGTGGTATTAAAGAGGTATTGACTGTCGAAGTCGGTCTTATCGCCGGCTCTCTTGTCCGCAACCGGCTGCAGCCGCGCCGTAAGCGGCTTGTGCCACTTCCAGGCCAGTGCCGCAACGTCGCTGAAGATCTTCACCAGACGATCCTCGCTGACGTCGCCGGGGAGGGGCACGGTGTCGAGCCCGGTCCCGCACACCGACGAATACGCCAGCAGCGAATCGATCTCGTAGGCGTTTTCCGCCCAGCGCTGCGCGAGGCGCTTGTCTTCCATCACCGGCAGCATCAACCCTGAATAGCCCACCTGCCTCACCTTTACCGATTTGACGGCCGTGGTAATCGCAAGCGCCGCCGTCATCGTGCCGCTCGAACCGAATGTTGCGCCCGTATAGCGCTCGATCGCGTCTCCAATCGACGCGTCGGCCATGGGCGCCGGTGTGGGGTCCACGCCGGCGAACTCCCAGCCGCTCGAGGCGGCGACTGCGTTGCCCACCTCCTCGCCGACCCGCGCATGAATCGTCAACTGCCGTGTGAGTTCGGCCACGGATGAATCGAAGTCACCATGCGTCGTTCCGAACACCTGCTGCACGACGCCGGCGCCCTCGAATCCCAGCGAGAACTGCTTGCCGGCGCCGGTGTGGTACGCGCCCGGATAGAATGGCCCGAGCGGTTTGAGCATCGCGGTCGCCGCAAACAGAAAAGTGCCTTGACTGTGCACGCTGTGAGCGGCCACGTAACGCACGAGCTTCGCTGACTCGCGGATCGTCTTCCAGTGAATCCCGTCGTCATCCGCGATGATTGCGCTCGCGTTGAGATGCGGCAGCGTCGAGAGCACCTGCGCCAGCAGGCGCATCGCCGCGGGATCGTCGGTGTCGTGGAGCATTGCCGGACCGACATTCGGCATGAAGCCGCCCTTCTGCGACAGATCATCGAGCGATCGAAGGAACGACAGGGCTTCTGCATCCGAGAGGCCCTTCACCAGTTCCGCGAACGGCTGCGTCACGATTCGAACGGTTTGCGTCTCGTAGCCGCGACGGGCGAATTCAGCCTTCGCGGCCGCGAGGACGCGCATGGCGTCGTCGATCTGCTCCTGGTACGTCGATCGATCGAGGCGCACGAACGCCGTGACCGTGCGGACCTTGGGTTTGGAGTCGTCCGCGGCGGCTTGCGCCGAAACGCAGGTGAGCGCACAGAGCAGGATGGTGATGATCAGGCATCTCATGGGCGGCGTACGCTCGCTTGTCATTGAGTGCGCGCGGCTCCGATGGCCGTCAGGGTGTCCGGTACCGCGCCATCGCGCTCGAGCCGCGGGTAGCGTGGTCCGCCCGCATAGCGCAGCTCGAGGGTCCTGAAGGTGTTGTCCTTCTCGACGAGCAGGGCAATCGTGCGTGGCTCCGCGCCGCCCGCCTTGAGGGCGTCCCCCAGTACTTCCTTCGAATACTTGCGTCCGTCGACGGCAACGAGCTTGCTGCCGGGGGCAATTCCTGCTTGATCGGCCGGTGAGCCGGGAATCAGGTTGCTGATGACGTTTCCCTCGTCGAGAAGGGTGAAGCCGAGTGAATAGCGCAGGTCCGCCTCCTTGTACATGGCCTCGTAGCCTTTTTGCACGCTGGTGGGTTCGGAGGAGTAGCCGAGGCGCCAGCCGCTCGCGGTGAGCCCTTCGAGCGGTGCGCCGGCCTTGACGCGGTCGAGCCGCTCCATCCAGAAACCACGCCAGTCGTAGGGCAGCACGGTGTTCAAGGCGGTGACGACGGCCTCGAAGTCGTAGGGTATGACCTTGGGACCGCCGCTCGGCGGCCCGTAAAATAGCCGGCAGTAGTCGTCGAGGCTTTTTGCCCCGCCGGTCCGGTTGCGAATCAGCATGTCCGCCTCGAGCCACAGCAACGCGGACTCGCGGTAAAAATCGGTGCCCCTCTCGCGGGCTTTCCAGTCGTCCGGAACGAAGTAACCCAACTGGGCGGCCACCGCGGTATCCGCCAGGGGGCGCCATTCCCGGCCCTTGTGCGATTCCATCATGGCCGCGACCTCCGCCCAGCCGTCGCGGGCTTCCTCCGGTGTTGCCAGGCCGCTGCGCGCGCTGAGTACCATGCCCAGATATTCGGTGAGACCCTCGTACACCCAGAGCAGGTCACCGCGCATCGGTGCATCGTAGTGGCCCGGGGCCAAGCCGGCGGGGCGCCGATATTTTCCGTTCCAGGAGTGCACGAACTCGTGCGGCAGCAAGGTGCTGACCTCCCAGCTGCGGCGCAGGTCCTCGTCGATCAGCGCCCGTTCCAAAGTGCGATTGTCGCTCGACTCGTGGTGTTCGATGCCCTCGTAGCCGATCAAGTCGCTGAGCGTCCACAGAAAGTGATATTCCTGGTAGTGCGTGGCTCCAAACAGGGCGCTTGCTTCGGCCACGAGCTTTCTCAGTTGCGTGAGCGTGGTCTCCGGCACGTCCAGTGCGGCGGCGCTGTCGGCCGCGAAATGCACAAAAGCGCTCGGTTGGCCGCCCAGTGCGACGGTCTTCAGATACCGGCCCGTGAGGACCGGTGAGTCGATCAGCGTCGTCAGTGAGACGGGCTGGAATTGGACGGTGTCTCCCGCGGCACCGGCTTTGGGCAGCGCCGTCGCCAGGGTCCAGCCGGCCGGCACTTTCAGGCGAGCCGCATACCGCAAGTCGTCCGGACGGGTGCCGGCCGGATACAGGAGCAGCTGATTCCAGAGGATGATCGCGAGTGACTCGGTGCTGGTACGCGCGTCATTCGGCGGCTGCGCGTCGCGCACTGCCAGAACCTCGAGGGAGACAGCGAGGGTGCTTGCCCCCGAAGGTATCGTGAGATGAAACGCGTACATATCGTCCGGGTCGCGGTGCCACGCCAGAGTCCGCCCATTCGCTTCGAATTTGAGCCCGGACAGCCCGCCGATGGGCCCATCGGGCGCATGTTCTCCGGGGAGCCATTTGGGGTAAAGCAGCGTCAGGGCCCCGGGCTTGACCGGCAGCTCGAGGTGCGCGCGTTCGATGCCGCGCGGCGCCTCGCTCGCATCGACGTCGACGCTGGCCGCCGGCGCGGCGATGGCCGTGGCAGCGGCGACGAGCAGGCACGCCGCAAGTACCGCCGATGAAAAGGAATGACGTGCGTTCATTGGTCCTCCCCCGTAAACGTTGGCTTTGCGGCCCGGCCCCGGCGCGTGGAGCGCTGGGCGCTTGCGCGCATCTTTCCCGACAGTCTACCCAAACCGGCAAACGGTCACACGCCCGCATTTGACGCACGCCCATGCTCCGGATCTTCGCGCAGCGCCGATTCCGGGTCCGGCGGCTGCTAAACTGAGGGGATCCCAGGACCAGGAGCGAGCCATGACGATCAGGGAATTTGTCAGGCGACAACTGTTCACCTATGTGGGGGTCGTCGTACTCGTGTATTTTGGGGGCCTGCTCCTGATGCAAGCGGTGACGCCGGGATCCATCCCGTTCGTACTGGTCATGGCTGCACTGTGCATCGTGACGCTGTTTGTCATCGACAGACTTGCCGGCATCCCGTGCCGAAATTGCGGCAAGCCGCTGGGGTTCGCCCTGTTTGCGGCGGCCGTGGGATTGCGGAAACAGCGCTGCCCCCATTGCAAGTTGGACGTGGACGAGCAGATTCCCGGGGGCGGCGCATGAGCGCAGAAGTCATACAGTATTCGGTCGGGCCGGGACCTGTGTAAAATTTTCCGCACAGGATATCCAGATGCGACCGGCGGTACTCTTGCCGCGTGGAATACGCCAAACTCGAGTCCGCCTGTCTCGCCCACGTCGACGACACGTACTACTACGGGGCCTATTGCCGCTCCTGCGGTCACCATGCGCGGCTCAGCCTGACGAAACTGCGCGCCCGGCTGGGTGGCGATTATCCGCTGCGCAAGGTTCGGGAGAAGTTGCGATGCGAACGCTGCGGGGGCCGCCGTCAGATCGTCATCACCTTCCTGGCGCCGAATCAGCGTAGCGGGACCCTGGTGGATTTATTTGTCAGAAAACCACGATAGCGGTGGGCGGGATGATCGCGAAGCGTTTGTGGTATACGTTGCGGCAGGTCTCAACGATGATCAATTCAGCCGGAGGATTGCATGGCAGCGGAAATCGTCCTTATTGACTCGGATCGGCCTGATTACCTCAAGGTCGGTGTGTGGGAAGTGAGAGGCCACGAGATCACCGTCGCCTATCTGGGAACCGTTCCGACCAAGACGTCGCACCTGGGCGGCCATGTGGATGCGCCGGTGTCCTTGGCGAAGCTGCTGCTCAGCGAATTCCAGTAGCCGCGGCTGCGCTCCTTCATTACTTAACGCCGTTCGACTTGCGACGAAGGCCGCGATTTGTCCGGCTGAGGTTGCCGAAATGCATTGCCCGAATTAACGTCATTTGTGACCGGGTAGTCACTTTAGGGCGCAATGCAGAGCGTGAGGTGTTATGAGTGCACTTGTCGAA
>Ga0302279_10002908_pt1 | contig 21977 bp, 25 predicted proteins | sample III_Bog_N3_3_FD_194541 | JGI IMG/M metagenome (GOLD analysis project Ga0302279, IMG submission 194541) | Peat permafrost microbial communities from Stordalen Mire near Abisko, Sweden - III_Bog_N3_3 | ecosystem: Environmental > Terrestrial > Soil > Wetlands > Peat | place: Sweden: Abisko...
CCTCCTGGTCACCAAGTTGTCCGCTCGGCAACGGATGGAACTGGGTCGTCGGTTCGTGGAGGTGAAGCTGATCGCGCCGGCGCGCCACATCGCTTCAGGGGCACGGCTGCCGAAAGGTCGCACGGTCATGGACCGCACGTCGGTGGTCTCGACGTGGATGCGGGACTCGGCAGCCTTCGCCGATCGGGCCTCGTGAGCGGTATCCCGGTCATGTGCGTCCTACTGACCCACCTCCCCTGATCGAGATCCGCTGAAGCACGCTCCTCCGGCGGCGACGTGGTCCCGCGCTCTGGAGGTGCCTACCGCCGGGACGGCTCCATGAGCTCAGCCAGGGCGTCGGGACCGGCGGAGCGCACGAACAACAGGAGCTCGAGCGGGTTGTCGGCGAACATGGGATGTAGGCCGCGCACCCGACAGAACACGCCGTTGTTCCTCAGTCGCGCCCACAGCTCCGCCAGCGTCACCGCGCCCGACTCGTCCACCGCGGCGAGGCCACCGGTGTCGAGGACCACTTCGTCGAAACCGGCACGGACCAGTTGGTCGAATTCGGTCTCGAGGGCGATCACCGAATCGGCGTCGAGGGCACCGGCCAACGCCAGCACGCACCGTCTGTCGGCCCAGGTGAGGGTCAGGCACAGACGTGCGGAATCCCTGGTCGCCAGCGGACCCGGATCAGGGAGGACGGGAGGGGCGAGTCGGACCGATATCGATGGAGAGGTGGAGGACATGGGTGGATCGATACCCACCACCCGGGCTCTCAACCCGCGGAACGGCGATGTGGACGCACGGCGAGACCGGAGTTGTCGCGCCCCGCCCTCGCTACCCTGGGACCACCGGAGGCGGCGTCCCGAGATGTTTGACACCTGGAACGGGAGGGTAGACCTGCGGCACGGCGCGTACCTGCTGTGATGGTCGTGACGTGTACGTCGTGAGGTTCAGGCTGTAGCCCGCAGACCGTGGTCCGTAGTGGATGATCTGCAGCCCTTGACGTCACGGGCATGACCTGAAGACCATGACGTGCGGTTCGGCACGGCGACCAGACGACCAGAAACCCGAAGGAGTGGACAAGGTGGATCAGATATTCGGAGTCTCCGAGGGCCCGAGGCACGGAGTCAGCGTCGTCACCGTCTCGGGTGAAGTGGACGTGGCCACCGCGCCGGCGGTCCGGGACTGCCTGGACGTGGTGATCGAGCGCGACGACGGCATGGTCGTCGTGGACCTGCTCGGTGTCACCTTCATCGATTCGACCGGTCTCGGGGTCCTCATCGGCGCTCGCAAACGGTGCGCCGACGAGGACCGGGAACTGCGGGTCGTCGTGTCCGAGCCGAGGATCCTCAAAGTGTTCGAGATCACCGGCCTCACCGAGCTCTTCACCATCCATCCGTCCCTCGACCTGGCCCTCGCGGCCTGAGCCGGCGATGAGTGTGACTGCCGACCCGTTCCGCGGCGACCCGGACGACCCCTCTGCTCCGCCCGCCGCTGGCGTGGTGGAGCTGACGGTTCCTGTCGAGTCCGACCTCCTGGTACTGGCACGTTTGACGATCTCGACGGTGGCGGCACGCTCGTCGTTCGACATCGAGGAGATCGAGGACCTACGTCTGGCCGTCGACGAGTTGTGCCTGTCGGTGCTCCAGGGCCGACGGGTCGGTCGACTCCACCTCCGCTTCGAGGGCACGCCCGACCAGATCGAGGTCTGGTGTCGCTATGACGGGACGGCGGAGCCCGCCGACCAACCCGAGGGGGACGCCGATACCGACGGGCTGTCCGGACGGATCCTCGACGCCCTGGTTGATGAGCACGGTCCGGTGACCGGGGACGGATGGCTCGGATCCCGCCTCTGCAAGCGCCGCGTGGTCCACCCCGACTGATGGTCCGGACCGCCCGCCCGGAGACCACCACGGACGACTTCGTCGAGTTCGCGGCCACCCGCGATCCCGCACTGCGCGACCGTCTGGTCGAGTCCCATCTCGGCTTGGCCCATCAGCTCGCCCGACGCTTCGCCAACCGGGGGGAGACCCATGACGACCTTGTCCAGGTCGCCTCGGTGGCCCTGATCAACGCGGTCGACCGTTTCGATCCGTCCCGCGGATTCGCCTTCAGCACGTTCGCCACCCGCACCGTGCTCGGTGAGCTCAAGCGCCACTTCCGTGACAAGGGGTGGGCGGTGCGCGCCCCACGCCGGATTCAGGAGCTCTACCTCGAACTGGGCCGGGCGACCGACGCCCTGGCCCAGGAGCTGGGCCACCCACCCACCATCCGGGAGTTGGCCGAGCGGACCGGCGCCACCGAGGAGGCCGTGCTGGAGGCCGTCGAAGCCGGCCAGGGATACCGTGCCACCTCCATCGATGCCCCGGACCGCCAGGACGGCACCATCGCCTCCCGACTCGGCGACGTCGATGCCGGGTTCAGCGGGACCGAGGACCATCAGGTTCTGATCCAGGCCATGGCCACGTTGCCTGAGCGGGAGCGCCTCATCCTGCAACTCCGCTATGTCGATGGTCTCACCCAGTCCGAGATCGCCGAGCGGATCGGCGTGAGCCAGATGCACGTGTCACGTCTCCTGGCGGTCAGCATCTCCAAACTGCGCCAGTCCTTCGTCGCCGAGCCCTGACCCAACCGATACGGCCGACGTCCGACCGCGGCGGTGCGGTCGGGTCAGATCACGCCCGGGTCGGCAGTTCGGTGACGGTCAGGAAGAACTCGTCGACCTGCCGCACCACCCGGTTGAAGGCCTCGAGGTCCGCCGGCTTGGTCACGAAGGCATTGGCGTGGAGGTCGTAGCTGCGCGCCACGTCCTCGTGGGCCGACGACGTCGTCAGGATCACGATCGGGATGGACCGTAGGTCAGGGTCAGCCTTCACCCGGGCGAGGACCTCTCTGCCGTCCAGGCGGGGCAGGTTGAGATCGAGGAGGACCAGGTCGGGACGGACGGCTCCTGCGTATCGACCCTCACCACGCAGGTAGGCGACTGCAGCTTCGCCGTCGCCAACGACCTGCAGGTTGTGGGGGATCCGGGATCCCGAGAGCGCCTCCCGGGTGAGCATGACGTCCCCGGCGTCGTCTTCGACGATCAGGAGCTCGAAGGCTGCAGTTCGTGCGGTTCGTCCCATGCCGCACCTCCTCGCGCACCCGTCGGAAGTGTGAAGCATAGACGTGCACCACCGGTGTACCCGCCGTCGACCGAGATGGTTCCCCCGTGGAACTCCACGATCTTCTTGCACATGGCGAGGCCGATCCCCGTCCCGCTGTAGGCGTCACGGCTGTGGAGGCGCTGGAAGATCACGAAGACCCGGTCGGCGAACCGCGGCTCGATACCGATGCCGTTGTCGGTGACACTGAAGTTCCAGGAGTCAGCGGCGGCTTCGACGGCCACGGTGACCGCGGGCGGATCGGCGCCCCGGAACTTGACGGCGTTCCCTACGAGGTTCTGCCACAGCGACGCCAGGAGCACCGGGTCGCCGGGCACGGTGGGGAGTTCCCCGGCAACGGTCACCGACGTGTCCGTCTCCACCAGGAGATCGTCGAGCGAACCCAGGGCGACCCCCAGTGCCGCCGCCATGTCGACCGGGACGAAACGGTCGGTGGTGCGGCCGACACGGGAAAAGGCGAGGAGGTCGTTGATGAGTACCTGCATCCGCTTGGAGCCGTCCACGGCGAATTCGATGTACTGGTCGGCCCGGTCGTCGAGCTCGCCCTCGTAGCGCTGCTGGAGCAGCTGGACGAAGCTGGTCACCTTGCGCAGCGGCTCCTGCAGGTCGTGGGATGCCACGTAGGCGAACTGCTCGAGCTCCTCGTTGGAGCGCAGGAGGTCCCGATTGCGCTCCGCCAGGTCCGATCGGGCGGACGCGACCGCCAGCAGCTCGCTGACGATGCGTAGTCGCATGGCCTCCACGTCGTCGCCGAGTTCGGTGATCTCGGGAGGACCGTGCGGCTTGATCGTCCGGTCCAGCCCTCCTCCGGCGACCTGGCGGACGGCGCCACCGAGATCGCGCAGGGGCCGGGTGACCCAGGAACGCAGGGCCCAGGCGATGACCGCGCTGGCGAGGAGCACCAGCACCAGCCCGACGAGCAGGGCCACGATCAGCTGGGTGGTGGCGTCCGACAGCGCCCGTCCGGCCACTGCCCGCTGGACGGACAGCGCGGACTCGAGCTCACCGAACCGGGTCCGGACGACGTCGAAGCGCTGCTTGCCCGGGCCGAGGAGTTGGGTCTCCGCATACATGGCGTTGCCGTTGCGGGTGGCGAGCACCGTCGGAAGGGCGAAGTCGACACCCCACTGATGGGCCGCGTCCTGCGCGCTGTCGACCAGGCGCAGGAGGTCGGGGTGCGCGGCCAAGGTCGCATAGAGACGGGCGGAGGCGGTGCGCTGTGAGGCGGCTCCGTCGATATAGGGCTGGAGGAAGGCATCGTCGCGGGTGAGGAGATAGCCGCGGATACCCGTCTCCTCGTCGAGGTACGCCTGGAACAGCTGGTCGGCCTCGAGGCTGGCCGGGTCGATCTGCGACAGGAGGGTGTGTCGGGTGTCGGTCAGGTGGACGAAACTGATGACCGACACCGTGGTCACCAGGACCACGGCCACGGCGGCCACCGCGAACAACAGGGACAGGCGGGACCGGAGGGTCCAGGAGCTGAACCCGGCCCGCGGCTGCTCCCGGTCGGATCCGGCCATGTGTCCGGTCACGCGGACGCGTAGGGCGCGGTGGACAGGATCACCAGCGCCACGTCGTCCTTGAGCGGTTCGCCGTTGGCCTCCTCGGCGGCCTCGACCAGCGCGTCGGCCAGCTCACGGGGGTTCCGCCCCGCCCCCGACGCGCCTGCGGCGCGTGCCAGTGCGGTCGAATCGAACCGCTCGGTCCCGTCGCCGGCGTGACCTTCGATGATCCCGTCGGTGAACACCACCAGTGTCCACTCGTCGCCGAGGGCGATGTCGGTGGTCGGCCAGGAGGTGTGCTCGAACACCCCGAGGAGCGGGCCCCGGCAATCGGGGGCCACCTCGAGCACGTCGTCGTCCCCCACCACCAGCGGACTCGGGTGTCCGGCCAGGCGCATGCGGGCGTGTGCGGCATCGGCATCGAACTCGAGGTCGCACAGTGTGGCGAAGGTCTCGTCCGAGTTGCGCTCCGAACGCAGCACCCGCTGCACCGAGTGGAGCGTGACGTCGGGGTCGGCCCCGGACAGGACCAGTGCCCGCCACGACACCCGCAGGGCCACGCCCAGCGCGGCTTCGTCGGCCCCGTGCCCGCAGATGTCGCCCACCACGACCCGCACGGTCCCATCGTCGAGTTCGATGGCGTCGAAGAAGTCGCCCCCGAGAAGCGCCCGACGGCCGCCGGCTTCGTAGCGGACCGCCCAGCTGAAGCGGGGGTTGTGGATGAGGGGACGGGCCACCAGACCGCGCTCCATACGGGCGCTCTCGGCCCGCAGGAGCTGTGCCTCGCCGAGCTGGCGGGACGACTCCTGATTTTGGCGCCGGGTGATGGCGTAGCGCACCGACCGGGCCAATGTCTCGTGGTCGACCCGCCCCTTGATGAGGTAGTCCTGGGCCCCGAGCAGCATGGCGTCGCCTCCGAGCGACCGGTCGGTGAACCCGGTCAGCACCACCACCGCGGTGCCCGACGGGTGGGCGACGATGGCCCGCACCGCGTCGAGTCCACTGGCATCGGGCAGTCCGAGGTCGACGAGCACGCAGTCGGCCCCGGCATCGAGTTCCTCGATCCCACCGGCCAGGTCGCGCACCCAGGTGAGCGAGTACCCACCACCGGCCAGGTCGAGGAGCTCCCGCACCAGGAACGCATCGCCTGCGTCGTCTTCGATGAGCACGACCCGGAGCGCGGCAACCGTGGTGAGTCCGGCGGCATCTCCTGAACTCCCCGGGTCGGCCCGCGGGGGTTCGAGGCTGGCCTCGGAGTCCTCGCGATGGGGGTCGCGGTGAGGTTCGACCGCATCGACCATCAGGAGTCCCCCCGAAGACACCTCGAACGGATGTCCGGTATGGCGCAGTCCGACGGTTGTTGCCGCGTCGGGTCTGTCATGGGGGAATCGTCGCACCGACGTGCGGGATGCACAAGGACGGACCGTCCGAGATGGGTCTCCGGACGCGACGACACCAGGATCCCGGGTGGATTGTGGCGGTGCGTTCCGCGACCGGCGGCAGTCGGGACGGACGCGACACATCGAGTGAGCGCTGATGCACCCACTCGATGTGTCGGACTGCCTTCAGCCGGCTGCACGGTGACGGCGCCACCGATGGCGTCAGCGCTGATGTGCTCGCTGCTCGGCTTCGTGAGCCGCGGCCGTGGCCCGGGATCCGTCTGCTTCCGCCTCCTTGGCGGCGACGTCGCGGAGTGACGCTGCCTTGTCCTGCTGGGCCCGGCCCTCGTCGCGAAGCTTGTCCCGTCCGGTGACGGCGCCCACCGCCTCCTTGGCCTTGCCCTTGATGTCCTCGATGACTCCGTCCGTTGCAGCCCGAGGGCCTGTTTCCTTACTCATGGAGCTGTGCTCCTTTCTCCCGGGCGGACCCGGGTTGTCGGTCGATTCGTCTGTCGGTCGATTCGTCTGTCGGTCGAGTCGTCTGTCGCTCGTGGCGACGCTCCGTCACCAACAGCACGACCTGCCCCTGCCGGTACCGCGCCGGAACGGCGGACGGGCTACCAGCGGTAGAAGTTGCGGCTGCCGGCGCCCTCGCCACGTCCGACGATGAAGCCGATGAGCCACAGGACCAGCAGGATGCCGGCGGCGATCCACAGGACGTGGATGGCGAAGCCCAATCCGAAGACCAGCAGAACGAGCAGGAAAGCCAGGAGCACGACCATGGTGGATAGACCTCTTCTCAGGTAGTTCGCCCCCTGTCGGAGCGCTGATCTGATTGTTCCCCCACCCGCGATCGACAAACCTCGTCGGACGGCCTCAACCCGGACCACGAGGCCATGTGCCCACCGATCAGATCTCCGTGTCGCCATCCATCAGTCGACGGGGTGCCCGGGTTCGAGGGTCGGTGCATTCCGATTGGTCAACAGACCTTCGTGGGTCCCCGGGCCGCCGGCGACGGGGTCGGTCACCAGCACCACATGGTCTCCCACGTCGATGCGCTCGGCGATCGTGGTGACGAGCCAGGCCGCGCACTCGTCCAATACCGGCACCCCCTCCGGGCCGTGGTGCCAGGTAACCCGGGAGAACTTGTCGGTCAGGTCCCCGGTCTCCTCGCCGAACAGTGATGCGGCATCCGCTTGATCGTCCCCCAGCAGGTGCAGGCCGAGCGCCGAGCACCGCGACAGGACGCCGGCGGTGTGGTTCGCCTTGGAGATGCAGACCGCGAAGCGCGGTGGCTCGATGCTGCACTGGGTGGTGAACCCGACCAGGCAGCCCGACCGCTCACCGTCGGGGGCCTTGGTGGTGAGCACCACCAGCGAGTACCCGATGCGGTCGGTGAAAGCGTCCGCCGGCCGTCCCGCGTTGCTCGCTGCCGTGGCGGGTGATTCGTTCGCTCCGTCAGTCTTGCCGGTCAACTGTCGCCCTCCTGTGCTCGATTGGCGGTCTCCACCGTCACCCGCCCCGACAATCATCGCGACCCAGACCGGTCAACCGGGTGACCGGACTCGTCGCTCCTCCGGGCGCCACTGCCGGCGGAGCTCAGGCCGCGGTGTGGGACCGGAGATCCGGCACGTGCGGGAGGACGGAGCCCACGGCTCCTTCCGCCCGATGGAGTGCCGTCCGGACATCGAGCTCACCGAGCCGATGTCGGGTACGCCAGGGCAGTGACGGGGCGCCTCCGGTGTCGAGTCCGACCAGCAGCAGGCCCGCCACCAGACCCATGTCCTTGACGAGCATGAGTCGTCGGGTGGGACCAGGCTCTCCGGGCTCCGACTCCCAGAACCGGTGGCCGCCGGTCGTCGTGGGTAGCACGGTGGCCAGGAGGCCCGCGGTGGCCAGGCGTGGCCAGCGCCCGCACACGAGGAGCGCGCCGGCGAGCACCTGGACCGCACCGGTGGCCCGGACCACGGTGCGCGGAGCGAGCGGCCACGCACCGCCGTCCACCGCCAGCATGCCGTTGTCGTCGACGGATCCGACGTGTCCGCCCGGGACCGTCGGATCGTGGGGATGGACGAGCGAGTCGACACCGGTGGCGACGAACGTGGCTCCTAGCAGGGCATGGGTGAGTCGTCGGGAGAGGACCATGGATCGGCTCTACCCAGCCTGCAGCTGCTCATGCACAGTTCGTGGACACCTGCGCCCGGTGGGAAGCGACCGGCCTGCGTCATCGGCAGTCCGCGGCCGACCCCTCCACCGGTTCCGGTGTGTCCCGGGGCACCAGCGGGTAGGACGGGGGGAGCAGCCGACGGAACCGCCGCGGTCGCAACGAGGAGTCGATGATGGACGAAGACGTCGATGTGGTGGTGCTCGGTATGGGCCCTGGCGGCGAGGAGGTGGCCGGAAGGCTGGCCGAGGCCGGACTTGATGTTGTCGGCGTCGAGCCGGGCCTGGTGGGAGGCGAATGTCCCTACTGGGGTTGTATCCCCTCCAAGATCATGGTGCGGTCGTCCGACCTTGTGGCAGAGGCCCGGCGCGGTGCCGACATGACCGGGCCGGTCCCGGAGCGACCCGAGTGGGATCCTGTCGCCGGCCGGGTGCGCGATGCCACGGACAACTGGGACGATGCCGTCGCGGTGCACCGGTTCGGCGGCAAAGGTGGGCGGCTGCGCCGGGGGGCGGGCCACCTCGACGGCCCCGGTCGCGTGGTGGTCGAGGACCTCACCTTCGTGGCCCGGCGTGCCGTGGTGCTGGCGACCGGCTCCCGACCGACGATCCCACCGGTGCCCGGACTCGACGCCACACCGTTCTGGACCAACCGGGAAGCGGTCATGACCGATCGGGCGCCGGAGTCCCTCATCGTGCTGGGCGGCGGCGCCATCGGTCTCGAGCTCGCCCAGGTGTTCCGGCGGTTCGGCACCGAAGTCGTGGTCATCGACATGGCCCCCCGCCTGCTTGCCGCCGAGGAGCCCGAAGCGGGCGAACTGATCGCCGGGATCATCGGGGCACAGGGGATCGACGTCCACCTCTCGACCGGGGTCTCGTCCGTCTACCACGACGGCACCCGTTTCACGCTGGTGCTCGAGGGTGGCGACACGCTGAGCAGCGAGGAATTGCTGGTGGCCACCGGTCGCCACGTCGACCTGGCCTCGCTGCACCTGTCCTCGGTCGGGATCGACGAGGCACTCCGGGCCGTGCCGGTCGACGAGCGACTCCGGGTCCCCGGTGTGGAAGGCATGTGGGCTGTCGGCGATCTGACCGGCAAAGGGGCCTTCACCCACACGGCGATGTACCAGGCGGATCTGGTGGTCCGCGACGTCCTCGGTCAGCCGGCAGGCCCGGCGGACTACCGGGCCATGCCCCGGGTGACCTTCACCGACCCCGAGGTGGGAGCCGTCGGGCTCACCGAACGGGAAGCACGGGACGCCGGACTGACGGTACGGGTGGGCACCACCGATCTGTCGGCATCGGCCCGTGGATGGATCCACGGGTCCGGCGAGGGGCTGATCAAAGTGGTGGCCGACGTCGACCGGGGAGTCCTGGTCGGTGCCACCTCGGTCGGACCGGTGGGCGGCGAGGTGCTCGGCCTACTGGCGCTGGCCGTCCACGCGGAGGTGCCGGTCACCGCGCTCGAGGACATGATCTACGCCTATCCGACCTTCCACCGGGCGATCCAGGATGCCGTGCGCAACCTTTCGCTGGCATAGCGGCCACGCGGGTCCGGTTTGTCGGCGTCATGGGACGGGTAGATCGGTCCGGTGCCCCGCACGGGGCCCTACCCCGAGGAGGAACTCATGGCAGCAGGTCTCGTTACCGGCATCATCGCATTCGCAGTCGGAGCAGTCCTGGACTTCGCCCTGACCACGAACCCGGACCAACATGGGTTCGATGTGCACACCGTGGGCGTCATCCTCATGATCGTGGGTGCCGTCGCCGCGGCATGCTCGATCATCGCCTTCGTCGCCAACGGGACCACGTCGCACCGTCACCGGACGGTGGTCGACGACGGGCAGGGCAACGTCGTGCAGAGGGAGGACACGTTCCGCTGATGCCGGGCGCCGATTCCGGCGCACCGGCCGAGGAGCGAACACCATGCCACCACTCAGAGGATCGACTCTCCACCACCGGGCGAACTACGCCATCTCGGGGACGACGCGACTCTTCGGCTCGCTGACCGCCATCGGCCTCGCCCTCGGTGTGGTGGCCCTGTGGATGCTCGGGCTGTTCTACGACGTCGCCTCGGCTCGGCTGATCACGTCGTTGACCACGGTGATCACCTTCGTGATGGTGTTCATCATCCAGTCGACCCAGAACCGGGAGAGCCGGGCCATGCAGACCAAGCTCGATGCGCTGCTCATCGCGAACAGTCGACTCGACGAAGAGGTGCTGCTCGGGCTCGAGCGGAAGCCCGAAGCAGTCATCAAGGACGTGCAGACCGAGGTCCACGTCGGAGGTGGCGACGGCTGACCGCAACAGACGGTCAGTCGGGGGACCCGTGACCGGTGTCCGCCCCGTCACCAAGGCCGTCCCCGTCGTCCATGTCGTCGAGGACCTGCGCGGTCAGCCCGGGCGGCACGCCCAACAGTTCCACCAGTTGCTTCCCCGTCATGCCCTCGTCCAACGCGGTCTTGACCAGGGCGCTGCGCAACGTGAAACGGGCGGACTCGAAATCTGCGAGTGCCTGCTTCATGCGCAGGAACCGGTCGGTGGTGCTCATCGTGGCGAGCGCATCGGCCAGGTCGGCGCCCTCGGCCACCATGGCCCGGCCCTTCTCCACCTGGGCACCGTTTGTGGCCAAGGTGTCCTCGAGGGTACGGGCAGCTTGCACCCAGGCATCGATGTCGGCCAACAGATCGGCGCGAGTGGGGTCCACCCCGCGAGCATACGGGCCGCCGTCCGGAGCGGCGGTGGGCGGCCGGCGCGGAGTGCCAGCCCGACCACCCCGGGACGGCGGCACGACCGCGGGATGAATTTCCGGAATCCGACATCATCCGGGTAGATGCGGGCTCCGAATAGTTGCCGATGACGACCACCGACATCGGAGACGGGGATCCCGGCACCACGCACCGGGGTGGCCCTCGACGGCCGATCCGCCGGATGCGGATCCGTGGGGCTGCTGGCGGGCTGGCGGTCACCGTGGTGGTCCTCCTCGCCGGATGCAGCTCCGGGTCCACGTCGGCTCCCACGACGACAGCGGGGAGCACCGCGCCGGCGTCCCAGACGGGGTCCATCGCCATCTCCAACTTCACGTTCATCCCGGCACACCTGACGGTGGCACCGGGCGCCAGGGTCACCGTCGTCAATCGGGACCAGGTGGCCCACACCGTCACCAGTGCCACCGGTGGGTTCAACACCGGTGACATCGCCCCCGGCGCTTCCGTGACCTTCACCGCTCCGGACCATGCGGGGTCGTTCCCCTACATCTGTTCGATCCACCAGTACATGACCGGGACATTGACCGTGTCCTGACCAGGGACCGGGTGCAGTTTCGGCCCGGGGCCAGACGGAAGGGACTCCGGGGTGTGCCGCCCCCGGATTCTCGGCAGTTGCACGACCAGGCATTCCACAATCACCCGACCGAGGAGGTTCCCCATGGGAGACCCGCAGATGCCCGATCTCGACCGCACGACCATGGGCCTCCTGATCGAGGAGTCCCAGGACGTCCACCGCGACGCCATGGTGGCCACCAGGACCGCACTCGACGAGTTGGTCGAGTCCCGTGCCGGGACGGTGGTGGATCCGGACGAGGCCCGAGAGGTCGCCCGGCGACGCACCGCCAATCGGCGGCGGATCACCTTCGGGGGAGGCCTCCTGGCCGCCGCGGGTGCGGCGGTCGCCCTGGACGCGATCGCATCGACCCCTGCATTCGCCGCCTCGTCCCCCGACGTGCAGACGCTGCAGACAGCGGCCTCCATCGAGGTCCTGGCCGTCGGAACCTACAAGACGGCCCTGACCCTCCCCTTCATCGGCGGATCGTCGGCCAATCCGGTGGTCAAAGCGTTCGCCATGACCACCATGCAGCAGCACCAGGAGCATCAGGACGCGTTCAACGCCGCCGTCACCCGGCTCGGCGGTACCGCACAGACCGCAGCCGACCCGGTGCTGGCCAAGGTGGTCGCCGCGGCTGTCCCCGGGCTCACGGCACCGGGACCGGTCGTGGCCCTGGCCCTCGAGCTGGAGCAGGGGGCCGCGGAGACCTATGTGGCCGACGTGGCCTCCCTGAGCGACAGCAACGCCAAGAAGCTCACCGCGTCGGTGATGGGCGTCGAGGCCCAGCACGCGTCGGTGCTGCTCGCCGTCCAGGCCCTGCTGAGCGCCAACGCACCGCAGCTGATCACGCTTTCGCCGACCAACGTCGCCAACCTGCCGGCCGCAGCTGGTTCCGTCGGCTTTCCCGCCGCGTTCTACCCGACCGACATGGCCCGCCCCGCAACTGAAGGAGCACTGTGATGAAGCGCCGCAACCAGAACCGCGAGCCCATGGCCATCTCGGAAGCCGAACTGACCGTTCTCACCAACGACCTGGAGGACCTCCACCAGGACGTCGGCATGCCTGCGATGAGGGCGGCCCTCGACAAGTGGACCGACGAGATCCGCACCAGCCGGCGGGGCTTCCTGCTCGGTGCCGGCGCCGTCGTCGGCGGCGTCGTGCTGGCCGCCTGCTCGACGTCCTCGTCTCCGGCGACCACCACCGCTGGGTCGGGATCGTCCGGATCGACGTCCGCCAAGCTGACCGGTGACCTCGCGGTGGCCGCCTTGGCCACCAGCCTGGAGAACCTGGCCGTCGCTGCCTACGGCGACGTCCTGACGGCCGCCACCGCGGGCAAGCTCGGCACCGTCCCCCCGGCCGTCGGGAACTTCGTCGCCACCGTCAAGGCCCAGCACGCCCAGCATGCGGCGGCGTGGAACTCGGCGATCACAGCGGCCGGCCATCCGGCGGTCACCGGTCCTGATCAGGCGCTGGTGCCCACTGTCGACAAGGCGTTCGCCAAGGTCACGGATGTGACCGGTGCCGCAAAGTTGGCACTGACGCTCGAGGACATTGCCGCCGCCACCTACCAGTCCGCGATCTCGGCAGTGTCGGCCAAGTCGTCGATCCAGGTGGCCGCCAGCATCCAACCGGTGGAGATGCAGCACGCGGCCGTCCTCCTCTTCGTGTTGGGCGAGTACCCCGTGCCCGACGCGTTCAGCCCGGTGACCGGCGCCCGGACACTCGCCGACTACACCGGCTGACCGGTAGGCGTGGTGGGTGGGGTCCGACCTGCTCTGGCGGATCCCACCCACACGGCCCGGAGCCGAGGTGCCCCGGGCGCGCCTCCCCACCCCGTCGGGGGCGCGTGCCCAATCCCCGTGTGCTCCGCCCTACTGACTCAACCGATCGTGAGCGTGGTCTGGGTCGGCTGCGACGCCGAATTGTCGCCGACCCCGATGCGGTAGATCCCCGGCACGGTGGCCCACGCGTTCCCCTGGTACGACTGCAGCTGCGTGGCGGGCACCGTCATCGTGACGGTCCGTGACTGGCCCGCGTCGAGCGTGACCGGGGCGAAGGCGGCCAGCTGGGCGGGTGGCTCGTCGGCCGCGTCGGGGAAGGTGAGATAGGCCTGGACCACATCGGACCCGGACTGACGACCGGTGTCGGTGACGACCACGGACACCGCGTAGCCGCCCGATACCGGTGTGACCGTGGCGCGCCGGAAGGCGAAGGTCGTGTAGGTCAGTCCGAACCCGAACGGGAACAGCGGCGTGGTCCCGGTGGCGTGGTCGTAGCGGTACCCGACGTCCAATCCCTCGCTGTAGGTGGAGACGAGCCCGATACCGGGCCACTGGGACGGCGACGACACACCGGTGGTCTTGGCACTCGTGGGAAACGTCACCGGTAGGTGGCCGGACGGGGCCACGTCACCGGCGAGCAGCGCGGCGATCGCGGTCCCGTCCACCTCGCCCGGGTACCAGGCCTCGAGGACACCCTGCACCTGGTCGAGCCACGGCATCAGGACCGCGCCCGAGGTGTTCAGCACCACGATCGTCCGCGGATTGGCCTTGGCCACCGCGGCGATGAGTTCGTTCTGGTCCCCGGGAAGCGACAGGCTGGGCCGGTCGAACGTCTCGGAGCTGTAGTCGGCGGCGAATACCACGGCCACCTGGGAGGCCTTGGCCGCAGCGACAGCCTGGGCGATGGCGTCGCCGTCGTAGGCCATGCCCAGATCGATGATGCTCGGGATGTCGATGGCGGCGGCGTCCGCCACCGGTGTCCACCGCATGGCCAGCCGGTAGTGGTGGCCGGCCACCAGGTTGATCGAGCCTGACCAGGTGCCGCCGTCGTGGGCCACCTGGTCGGTCACCGCGGGCCTGCCGTCGAGGGTCATGGCCCCGGCCCCGGTACCGGCCAGCGAGAAGGTGTACCGGCCCGACCGGGGCACGGTGAGGGTCCCCGCCCAGGACACCCGCGAGCTGCTCCAGTCGGTGGGTAGCTCGATACTCGTGGCCGCGGCGGCGGTCGGGTCGAGGTCGGGGAGCCGATGGCTCTCGTCGTCGTCGGCCGGGAGCTTGCGGGGACGGTCGACCGGTGGGTTGGCGTGGACCTCGTCCCTGTCCGGAGGACCCAGCGTGGGGGCGGACACCAGGGACGCGGCCGCCAGCGGATCGACGGTGGTGATGGCTGCGGCACCGGCCACGCCACGCCCCACGGACAGCGTCAGGCCGTGCCCGATCCCGGACACCGGTGTCAGGTAGGCGGAGGGGACGGTCGGGAGGTGCTTGGTGGTCGACCCGCCGTCGGCGTAACGGATGGTGGTGGTGGTGCCGAGCCTGTCGGACAGGGCCTGGAGCGGCGTCGTCACGAACGGTGCCACGACGTGGGCGGACCCGAACGCCTGGACGACCGGGTGGGTGGAGGCGTCGGCTCCGATCACCGCCAGCGAGCGGAGCTTTGCCGGATCGAGCGGCAGGACCTGGTCGTTGTTGCGGAGCAGCACCGCCGACCGTTCAGCCGCGGTCACCGCGAAGGCGGTGTCGGCCGGGGTGGCCACCGGGGTCCCCGGTGCACCGGTGGCCGGTCGGCCGACCAGTCCGTAGGCGAACATCTCGGTCAGGACCCGCTCGACGTCACTGTCGACCGTCGCCTCGGTGAGCCGACCCCGGAGCATCAGTCCGTACAGCTCCTGGACGGACGAGGGCTTCAGCAGATCGACGCCGGAGGTGAGGGCGAGCGCCGGAGCGTGCACCGCACCGAGGTCGGAACGCACGAATCCGGTGAAGCCCCACTGTTGGAGGATCTGGCCGAGGGCCGGGTCCTGGCACTGGAACGTCCCGTTGAGCCGGGGATACGCACACATCAGGCTGGCCACACCGGCCTGGGTGACGGCGGCCTTGAACGGCGGGAGGTAGATCTCCTGCATCGCCCGCGCCGAGACCTGGGCGTCGAGCGCACCCCGGTTGGTCTCCTGCTGGTAGGCGGCCAGGTGCTTGGCATCGGCCATGACGCCCTGGGACTGGATCCCCTCGATGTCGGCCACGCCCATGGCCGACGTGAGGAGGGGGTCCTCGCCGTACGATTCCGACGCCCGACCACTGTTGGGGACCCGATCGATGTTGATGTTCGGCCCCTGGCTGACGTCGATCCCCTGTGCCCGGGCCTCGGAGCCGACCACGGTGCCGTACTGGCGGGACAACGACGTGTCGAACGTGGCGGCGATCCCGATCGGCGCCGGGAGGAGTGTGACCCCGGTGTCGCCGAAGGCGAGTCCCGACGGACCGTCGGACAAGGTCAGTGAGGGAATGCAGAGCCGGGCCACCCCTTCGTTGACGTTCTCGTAGGAGCCGGACGTGTCGAGCACGATCTCCCCCAGCTTCTCGGGCAGTGTCATCCTCGCCACGACCAGTGCCGCCAGGGTCGTGGGCGAGTCCCGGGCAGCCATCGCCTCGGCCAGCCAGGGGCAGGCGGACACGTCGGTGGGCGGCGTGGGCAGGGCCGTCGCCCCGCCGGCGGTCACCGGGGCGGCCGTCGGGGGCGGTGGGATGCCGGCTGCGCCTGACGGTGCCGTCGGCAGGGTCAGCAGGGCGATCGCGGTGGCCGCGCACAGGGCACCCAGCACCCGCCCCACCCGGGTGGCGGACTGGTGCCGTGCGGACCGGGGGACGGTCGCAGAGTTGGTCACGGCGTGATCGTACGGGGTGCAGATGACGCGGTCATGACATGACGGGGTGCGGTGTCACCCGGGCGGCGCCGCCCCGCGGACCCGTGGGGGCGCCACGGATCCGACCCCGACCCCTGGGAGGATGGGGTCCGGATGTCTTCGGGGGCTCACCGAATCCTCACACTTCGTCCACGGATCGCTCACGTCCCACTGGGAGCATCGGTGATGGACACGAACGTCCACCCCACACACAAGGAGTTCACATGTTGAAGAAGCTCATCGCTCCGGTAGTGCTCAGTGGTGCACTGCTGGGCAGCCTCGCCATCGGCGGTGTGGCATTCGCCGGCACCCCGACCACCACTGCGCCGGCCAGCGCCCCTGCTGCCTCCGCCACCCACACCGGACGGCACGCCGCCCGTGAGTGGCTGAGGGCAAACCGCAAGAGCATCCGCAAAGCCGGGATCACGATCAGTGCCACCACCATCGGGGTGACCCCCCAGGCGCTGGTCGCCGAGCTCCGGACCGGAAAATCGATCGCCCAGGTCGCGTCCGAGCACGGTGTCAGTGCTCAGACCGTCGTCGACGCCCTCACCAAGGCCGCCGATGCCAAGGTGGCCGATGCCGTCACGGCCGGCAAGCTGACCCAGGCCCAGGCGGCCAAGGTCGACGCCGCGCTGCCCGCCCGGCTCACCAAGGCGGTCGACAAGGTCCGCTGAACCGCAGCCACGACCATGGAGGACGCGGTCGAGGGCCGCGGGTGGGATTCCCCGCCCGCGGCCCCGTCGCGTCCGGTCCGGTCGGTCGGGATCCGTCAGTCGTCGGTCGTCAGTCGTCAGCGGGCGGCAACGGACCGACCTTCCAGCCCGCCGTGACCCGCCGACCGTCGGTGCAGGAGACGACCTCCCACGCCGTCGGTGTCCACACGTAGACCGCAGCCTGCCCGTAGGACCTGGCGAGGTCCCGCGCCTCGACCTCGGTGAGGCCGGTCGCGGCCACGCCTTCTTCGCGGTGACCCCGGGGCGCACGGCTGTCGAGCCGCCGGCCCGCCCCGGCGACGTCGTGGCCGGTGGCGGGCCACCACGGGATGTCCCGTGCCGTCAGGTCATCGACAAGGTCGGCGTGGCGTGCCCGGTTGACGTCCTCGGCCAGATGCACGCTGTCGGGATTCCAGGCGGTGATGACGATCACCGGTGGGACGAGGCCGGTGGGCCACTCCCCGATGATGCCGAGCTCGGCCGGTGTGACCCGGAACGCAGGTGCGTCCGGCGGTTCCACGTCGACGACGGCCATCCGGTAGGCGGCCCAGTTCTCCTCGGTGGCCACCGCGAGGGTGCCGGTCAGCGGAAGGTGGCGGCCACCGGGAGGTGCTTGACACCGCCGACGAAGTTGGCCTGCGCCCACTCGGGCTCGCCGTCCACCTCGATGGTGTCGACAGCGTTCAACAGCCTGGGCAGGATCGTGCGCAGCTCCCGTCGGGCGAACGTCGATCCGAGGCAGAAGTGCTCGCCGCCGCCGAAGGCGATCATCCGGTTGGCATTGGGACGGGCCACGTCGAACTCCATGGCGTCGTCGAACATGCGCTCGTCCCTGTTGGCCGACGGGTAGGAGAGCAGGATGCGATCTCCCTCGGGGATCTCTACGCCGGACAGCGTCGCCGGTCGGGTGAGATAGCGGAGGAAGTGGCGGACCGGGGACGTCCAACGGATCATCTCGTCGACGGCGTTGGTGACCAGTTCGGGACGCTCTTGGAGGAGGGCCACCTGGTCGGGGTGGCGCAGCAGCGCCTCGAGGCCGCCGGACAAGGCGAACGAGGTCGTGTCATGGCCGGCGGTGGCGACGATCGTGTAGTACCAGAGCCGGGCGTTGCTACCGAGCGGGCAGCCGTCGACCTCACCGTTGGCGATCACGGTGGCCAGGTCGTCGGTGGGATGGGCCCGACGCTCCTCGGTGAGCTCGGTGAAGTACTCGTCGAACTGGGCGATGGTATCGGTGAGCAGCGCCATCGGATCGCTCAGGTCCCCGAGGTACTCGGGGTCGGCGGCACCGAAGATCCCCTGGGTCAGCTTGAGCATCGTGGGCTCGTCCTCGACCGGCACACCGAAGATCCCCATGATCACCCGGAGGGTGTAGGGGACGGCGATGTCCTGGGCGAAGTCGCACCGGCCGTCCAGCTCACGGAACTTGTCCACGAATTCGTCGGCGATGGCGTCGATGGACTCCTGGCGCTTGGCCACGGCCCGGGGCCGGAACCAGTCGTTGGCCAATCCACGGTGCCCGGCGTGTTCGTCGCCGTCCATGTGGATGAGCGTCTCACCTTCGATGCCGATCGACTTCAGGAACTCCATCTGGAAGTCGGGGGCGAGGATCGAGTTGCGGGTGTTGAGGAAGTGCTCGTTGTCGAGGGAGACGGTGAAGACGTCCTGGTGACGGGTGACCGCCCAGAACGGGGTGTACCCCTCCTCCTCGATCCGCAGCACCGGGGCGTCGGCTCGCAGCTCCGCGGCCACGGCGTGCCACCGCTCCTGGTCGGCGTAGGCGAGAGGATCGAGGAAGATGGCGCCTCGGGTATCCGGCTGGGTCATGACTGCTCCCGACGTGGGTGGACGGACGGTGGGACAGGAGCGGCACGTGCACGTGCCGCCGGTGGTGCCGATGCTACCCACCGGACCGACCGGGACCAGGACCCCGGTCGCTGCGCGCCACCGGTGGACCGGACCGACCGGGTCGCCCGACGCGGTTGGCCGGGGCGGGGCCGGGTACGGTCACCGGGGTGATCAGACGCGTCGATGCCATCCGATCGGAGAGCGCCCGTGTGGCCCAGCTGTCGGCCACCGCACCGCTCGATGCCCGGGTCGACTCGTGCCCGGACTGGTCGTTACGGGAGCTGGTCGTCCACCTCGGCGGTGTCCAGCGGTTTTGGACCGAGGTCGTGCGCGAGCGGCGCCCCGAGGGCCCCTGGGTGGGCGAGACGCCTGGTCCCCCCTCCGATGACGGGCTGCGTCCCTGGTTCGAGGAGGGGACCGGGCTCCTGACCGACGCCCTCGGAGCCGTCGATCCCGATGCCCCGTGTTGGACCTGGTGGGGCGAGCCCGCCACGGCGGGCGCGGTGGCCCGGCACCAGGTCCAGGAGGCGGCTGTGCACCGATGGGACGCAGAGTCCGCATGCGGCCCGCCGCCTCCGCTCGACACCGAGATCGCCACCGACGGGGTGCCCGAGTTCCTCCAGGTGATGTTCGCCACCCGCCCGCCGGACCTCACGGGACCGATCGCCTTCACGGCCTCGGATACCGGTGACACCTGGCGGATCGGCAACGACGGGGCGCCCGGCCTGACGGTGCAGGCGACGGTCTCCGACCTGCTGTTGGTCCTGTACCGGCGCGTGCCGGCCGAGGCTGTCGAACTGCACGGCGACGTCCACCTCCTCAACGAGCTCTTCGTCAGCTACGACTGCGAGTGACGGTTCCACTTCCGGCCACGAACCTGTGGATCCCGCCGGGCCGGGTGATCTGGGAGGATCGCCCCGTGCCCCGACAGCCACCGCAACGAGCTCACGCAGGCTCGCTCCCGTGCAACGCGTCCGGGACCGCTGGCGGCGGACCCGGACCGGTCTAGTCGTGCCCGTTCCGACCGGGCGGTGGTGGTCCCCGGTGGAGCCCACCGGCGTCCCGGGCGGCACGGTCCGTGAGGTCGACCCGGCCGACCTGGTCGGCCTGCGACGGGCCGTACTTCGCGACGGCCGTGCTGACCTGCCCGCGTCCTACCCGTGGGACAGCGAGCCGTCGACACTCCACCTCGGCATGGTCACGCCCGGGGAGCAGGTGGTCGGGTGCGTCACGGTGCGGGTCGATCCCTGGCCGGGGTTCGCCTCCCTCCATCTGGTGCTGATGGCGGTCGACGCCTCGTGGCGACGCCGGGGGGTCGGGCGGGCCCTTGTCGGTACCGTTCAGGAGTCGGCCACAGCGGCAGGGCTCGACGTCTGGGCCGCCGCCAGGACGGGCGCTCTCGACTTCTATCGGGAGCTCGGATTCACCCCTGCGGGTGACGTGTTCGTCGCGGCCATGGACCTTCCCCACCGCCGGGTCCTCTGGCGCCACTCGTGACCGCACGCCCGGTGCCGGTCGGACCGTCCGTGACCGTCACCGGTGACTCGGTTCAGTCCCTCCGGCGTGGTTCGGAGTGGTCCCAGTCGGCCAGCAGCGTCCGCAGCGCGGTCAGCAGGATCAATGGCTGGTCGAGCATGGCGTGGTGGCCGGCCTCGGGAATCTCGATGACCGGGGTCACCCGCCCGAGTTCCTCGTACATGAAGTGGCCGATATCGCGGGTGACCAGCCCGTATTCGGACCGCAGCAGGGCGAACCGGCAGTGCACCCTTCCGAGGTAGGGCAAGGCCACCGAGCGCATGCCACCACCGAATTGGGCGAAGACGTCCCGGTCGAACTTCCACTGGACACCGCCATCGGTGGGGCGGATGGAGTGGTGGGCGACGTGGTCCATGACGTAGTCGAGGTAGTGGTCCTGGGCCGGCACCGTCCGGAAGTGGGCGAAGGCGTCCTCCGCCGTCGGGTAGACCCGGGGTCGGCCGAACGCCTCCTTGAGTCGGTAGGACGCGATCTCGGGATCGGGTTCGGTGACCGGTGAGTCGCAGACGATGGCGCCGCTCACCCCGTCGCCGTGTCTGGCCGCCGTGCCGATGGTGACGAAGCCCCCCATCGAGTGACCGACCACGACCGGGGGTCCGGCGATGTCGCCGGCCTCGGCCACGGCCATCACCTCGTCGGTCCACAACTCGAGCGAGTACGCCGATCGGTGCCCGCTGTCCCCGTGGCCGGACAGGTCGACGCAGACCACCCGGAACTCATCGCTGAAGGTGGCGGCCACGTGGGTCCACCAGTGGGCGTGTGCCCCGCCGCCGTGCACGAAGACCAGCCCCCGGGTCCCGGGGGTCCCGAAGGTCAGCGCGTGGATCGTGCACCCGTCGACGTCGACCTCGAGGTCCCCCTGGGGGACGGCCAGGGCACGTCTGAACCACGACGGCGCGTCGGGCAGCGGGACGTAGGGCGATGTCGGAGTGGTCATGGCAGGTGCTCCCTGATGGCGTCGGTCACGTCGTCCTCGAGTGGCTCCCCGGCGAGGTAGCGGTCGAGATTGGCGTCGAACAGATCCGCCTGGCGTCGCAGCCTCCCGAAGCCACCCGCTGCGTTGTGGGGGGTGACCCGCACCGACGGGTGGGTCCAGAACGGGTGGTCCGGAGGCAAGGGCTCGGTGGCGAACACGTCGAGGACGGCGGCCGCTGGGATCCCCCGGTCGAGGGCTGCCACCAGGGCCTCCTCGTCGATGAGCGACCCCCGGCCGACGTTGACCAGGATGCTCCCCTCTCGCATGGCGGCAAGGAACCCGGCGTCCACCAGGTGCGCGGTGGACGCGTTGGCCGGAGCCGACAGCACCACCACGTCGGCCTCACCCACCACCTCACCCAGCTGGTCCGGGGTGACCGTGCGGTCGGCCGGATCGGACGGGCCGGGCGAGCGGCGGCACCCGATCACCGTGGCGCCGAGCGCGCTCGCGCGGACGGCGACCGCGCTGCCGATGTGACCCAACCCGACGATCAGCCAGGTCGTGCCCGACACCTCCCGCCAGTCGTGGATGCGCCACTCGAAGCCGGCCTGCTGGTGTCGCCACAGCCCGGCGTCCTGGAACTCGTCGAGCACCGCCCGCAGTACGAACTCGGCGATGGGCAGGCTGTTGACGTGGGCGTTGCAGACCCGCACGCCGCGGGAGGCAAGCACCTGGAACGGCTCGGCGTCGTAGCCGGCGG
>Ga0302279_10002909_pt1 | contig 21976 bp, 14 predicted proteins | sample III_Bog_N3_3_FD_194541 | JGI IMG/M metagenome (GOLD analysis project Ga0302279, IMG submission 194541) | Peat permafrost microbial communities from Stordalen Mire near Abisko, Sweden - III_Bog_N3_3 | ecosystem: Environmental > Terrestrial > Soil > Wetlands > Peat | place: Sweden: Abisko...
GACCGCCGCCTGGGCAAAGCGCGTGATCGAGTCGTCCGCCCCGACCTGGATCGGGACCGCCTTGCCGTGGGCCTTCTCCTGGGAATACGGCTCGTTGGACAGCGCGTTGTAGCAGCAGATGTAGGCGCGGCGCGGAATTTCCGACGTATTGGCCTCCGAGGAGTGGAAGGTATTGCAGTGGAAAAAGAGCACGCTTCCGGGAGGCGCCTCGCAGAGGTGGACGGGGAGCCGCGCCATGATCGCCTCGACGCGCGCCGGGTCCGCCCCGTTCTGGCCGCCCACCTTGCCGTGGTCGATCCGGCCCAGGAGGTGCGAACCGGCGATCACCTTGAGGCAGCCGTTGGCCCGCGTGCACGGGTCCAGGGCGATCATGCAGGAGATCATCCGCGGATAGAGGCAGGCGTCCCCGTACCAGTAGCCGTAGTCCTGGTGCCATTCCCAGGCCCCGCCGGTCTTTGGCTGCTTGACGCTCAGCTTGCTGTGCCAGTGGTAGAGGTCCTCGCGCAGGAGCATGCGCGCATTGTTGACGAGCCGCGGATGGGTGGTCACGGCGCCGAACAGGTCCGCGCGCACGTCCGTCCAGAAGGCCAGCTTGCTGGAGCGGCCCGCCGCGTCCGGGATGTCCCATACATTCTCGGTCATCCGTCCCTCCCGCTCGGTGGCGGCGAGGAGGACTTCCACCTCGGCCGGCGTGAATACGTCCTTGGCGAGGACGTAGCCGTCCCGCTCATAGGCCTGAACCTGGTCGTAGCTTAGCATGGTTGAATGATTTTTTGGGTTGGAAAAAAACTCACGCCTTCGCGACCAGCTTCCGCAGGAAGGCCAGCCCGCCCCGGGCAAGCGAGTCCTGGGAGGGGGCAAGCGGCCGCCAGATGGCGGCGGCAGCCGCAATCGCCAGGCATTGCGGGGTGAAGGACTCGATGACCAGGTCGCCCTTGTAGCGGACCGCCCTGAGGCCCTTGGCCACCTGCTCCCAGGCGACCAGCCCGTTGCCCGGCGTGCCTCGGTTGTTCTCACAGGCGTGGAAGTGGGCGAGCCGGCTCCCCGCACCCTTGATCGCCTCGAGGATCGAGTCCTCCTCGATCGTCATGTGGAAGGTGTCGAGGTGGACCTTCACGCTGGGATGGTCGACCTCGTCCACGAGCCTCACGACCTGGGCGGAGGTGTTGACCAGGTCGGTCTCGAAGCGGTTGAGCGGCTCGATGGCGAGCGTTACCCCGTGGTCGGCCGCCCGCTTCCCGGCCTTCCGGAGCCCGGCGACTGCGCGGTCCCACTCCCGCTTCCTCTGCGCGGGCGACACCTGCCGCCGCTTGCCGACTGCCGAATACATCGGGCCGGCGAAGACCTTGACGCCCCACTTGTCGCAGAGCCCCAGCACGTCGGTGATGTACTGGAGGCTCTCGGCGCGGAACCGGGGATCGTCGTGCGTCAGGTCGCGCGACGGGCCGAAGGCCCCGCAGATGACGGGCCGCAGCCCCGTCGCCCGCAGGGCCCTGGCGACCTTGTCGCCCTTGAAGTGGGCCGGGTCCTCGACCGCCACCTCAAAGGCGTCGAAACCCATCCGAGCCGCGCGGCCGATGAGGGCTGCGGAATCGTCGGTGAACGGGGAGGTCCAGACCCAGGAATTTACGCCGATCCCATTTTTCACTTGGAGCCCTCGTTGAAGAACACGTGGAGCCCGTCCTTGCCCGGGGCGACCACGTCGATCCGGCCGGTCCCGCGCAGATCCGCCAGCGCGAAGTGGATCCCGCATCCGGCCCCGATCCCGGGCTGGCCGTAGCTGATGACCTGCTTGGCGAAGCCGGTGCCGTTCCACTTGAAATAGTAGACGCCCAGGTCGTCAAATTCCCCCGGGTCGTGGCCGCAGTGGGCGCGAAAGCGCTTGCCGGTCACCAGCTCGGGCTTCCCGTCGCCGTCAATGTCGGCCCAGATCAGGTCGTGGTACTGAGAGTTGAAGGGGTCGATCGGGTGCTTGATCCAGGAGCGCGTGCCGTCCTTGTTTTTCCTCTGCTCGTACCAGTCCAGCCCGTAGTTGTGGGCCTGGCCGACAATGAGGTCGTTCAGCCCGTCCCCGTTCACGTCGGCCACGATGATGGGCACGCTCGCGCAGCCCAGGTCGTACTCCTTGTGGAACTTCCAGAGCTGCTCGTAGGGTTTCTCCGGGGCCTCCAGCCAGCCGTCGCAAAGGAGGATGTCGGTGCGGCCGTTCCCCGCGATATCGCCAAATCCCAGCCCGTGACCGGAAAATTCCGAGCCGGGGCCCTCCCGCTTGAGGACGTGGGAGACAAATTTCCCCGTGCCCTTGCCCTTGGCGTCGAGCACCCGCTTGAAGATCGTGACCGGCTTTCCCGGGGTGTTCGGGACGATCTCCAGATGCCCGTCACCATCGACGTCGGCGGCGCGGATCGTCTCGATGTTGCCGATATCTCCCAGCGGGTGGACCGTCCAGGGCTTGGTCGGGTCCGCCGGGCACTCCACCCAGCGGAAATCCCCGCCCCAGCCGCCGGTCACGAAATCCATCCGGCCGCTGCCGCTGATGTCCATGTGAATCGTGGCAAAATCGTTCCAGTACTCCCCCATCCGGTTCACGTCGCTGATAAAGAAGCGCTGCCGGAAGTCCGGGCCCTTGTGCCAGAACGAGCCGGAGACGATGTCGGGAATCCCGTCGCCGTCGACGTCCCACACACCGGCCGACTCGTAGCTTTCCGCCGCGACCGTCAGTTTGGTGAATTTTACAGGCATAAATTTCAGGCTCCGTACTTCATCCTGAGCCAGTCGCGGCCCAGCTGCAAATCCTTCAGCGCCTCGGCGGCGCCAACCGGGGGCGGCGCCTCGCCGCGGACAAAGCGGAGAAAATTGACCGCCTGGATCCGCATCGCGTGGTCCTGGGGCATCTTGGGCTTGAACGTGCTGCCGGCGCTCCAGTTGCTCTCGTTGAGATGGGAATAGGGATGCTGGAAGTGGATCGGGTATGGCGGCAGCCCGGGGGTCGGGGCCGTCCCCTTCTTCGGGTCCTTGACGATCTCCACCTCGCCCGCGCGGTTGAGGATCAGCGGGGCGGGAAGCGTCAGCTTCAGGTAGCCGGACTCGAAGCCGACCAGCGCGACCTCCTCCCAGTCGGAAATCGTCGTGTACGGGATGCACTCCAGGGTCACCGGGATGCCCGTGCCCAGCCCGTGCCCAACGATGACGATCCCGGACGGGTCCACGTAGGAGAGCTTGTAGTCCTCCCCCAGCAGGTGCCGGATCAGGTTGAGCTGGTGGATGAAGAAATTGACGAAGTAAAAATAGGCGGTGTTTTGCTCCTCGCTCAGGCCGGGGTCCTTCGGGTCGATGTCCGCGGGCGCCGGGGAGTCGGTCCCGAGCAGCCCGTCGAAGACACCGTTGGCGATGAAGTCCCCGGAGGGGATCGTAACGCGGATATATTGCAGTTTGCCGATCTCGCCGGTCTGTTTCAGCCGCTCGATCTCCGCCTTGGCGTAGATCGTGGCCGGGTCGCTCCTCTTGTGGTAGCCGACCATCACCTTCCCGCCCGCGGCCTTGTCGGCCGCCGCCAGTTGCTCGCCCACCGGCAGCGAGGCGGCCAGGGGCTTCTCGATGAAGACGGGCAGCCCCGCCGCGAGGATCTCGCTCACGACGATCCCGTGGCGGTTGAACTGCTGCGAGGCGACGATCCCGTCGAGCTTCTCCTTCGCGAGCATCTCGGAGGCGAGCTTGTAGACCTTCGGGATGCCGTATTTGGCGCCCACCCGCCTGCCCATGTCCTCCCGCATCTCGGCCAGGGCGACGATCTCGCATCCCTCGATCGTCGCGTAATTCCGCAGGTGCGCGCACTGGCCCATGAAGCCCGTCCCGACGAAGCCGATGCGCAGTTTTTTGTCCTTCGTTGCCATGAAATAATAGGGGGCGTCAGGCCGGCACGGGCACCACCTTGTCGTCGCACTCCTCGACCTCGGCGATGTAGCGGCGCGTCGCGGCGGGAAGCGCAGTCCATATCTTGATCGCAATGATCAGGCCGAGAAGGGCGAAGGGCGCGAGGAAGAGGGGCCACAACCGCCAGTTAAAGGTCGTGATATGGCTCAGGCACACCGCCTGAAGGCCGCTCCCGACGTAGGCGAACCCGTCCACGATGCCCATGCAGGTGGCGGTCGCCTTGCGTCCGCCAAAGTCGGCGGCCGCCGTGCCCGACATGAGCGAGGTGATGCCGACCGCGCACATGACAATCGCCACGGCGGCCGAGCCCGCGATGACCGGCGAGGAGAAGAGGAAGGATGCCATCACCAGCGAGGCGACCAGGACAATGCCGCATAGCATGGCGGCCGGGGGACCGCGCCGGGACTGGAAGAACCTGTCGGAGGTCAGTCCGCCGGCGAAACCGCCCACGATGCCGAAAATGCAGAGGAGCCAGCCCCAGTGCTGCTGGAAAAACAGGGCCCCGGGCTGCCGCACCTCGGCCGAAAAGATGAAGTACCAGTTCGTGATGCCGTCCCGAAAAATGCCCGAGGTCATCTCGATCAGGGCGATCATCAGCATGAGCGGGCTGGTGAAGACCTTCCTGAGGAGGTCCATCTTCGTCAGCGTGATGTGCATCTGGCCGGACGAGGCGTCGTGCGCGTCGAAGGGGGCAAAGCCCGCCTCCTCCGGCGTGTTCTTGATCAGCAGCCAGTCGACCAGCGCCCAGAAGATGAGGATGACCGCGGGAATCAGGAACACCGCCCAGGTCGCGTCCACGCCGCCGCCCTTGAGGCCAAACACATGGAGGATGGACCGATGAAGCCACGTGGCATCTGGCCCGATGCTGGCCTTCGTCATCTGCGCGATGCCCTGGCCCCAGTCTATCGCAAAATAGATCCCGATTGAGATGAGGGATCCGAAGATCGCGCCAAAGGTACCGCGCTCGCGGACGTGGAACCAGTACGCCTTGATCTTGATGATCGAGACGGCGCCGTAGCTCTGGAAATACATATTGAGCGCGTAGATCGCCGAGAACGCCGTGACCAGCCGGATCTTCAACCGGTGGGTCAGGACAAGGTAAGTGAGGACGCCCAGGAGCATGTTGGCGAAGGAGGAGCCGAGGGCGCCGATGAGGATTCCCTTCTTCCCGCCGATCCGGTCCACCAGGGGGCCGTTGACGATGAAGGATAGGGCGTAGGTGCAGGTGCCCGCCGCCGCGATCCAGCCGAAGTCCTCCTTCGTCATGAGCGATCCCAGCGCCGTCTTGGACACTGTCAGGTTGTAGCGCCCCATGTAGAGGAAGGCGTAGGTCATCCCCAGCGGGAACCAGTTGATGAAGCGCCGGATCAGGAACCACCGCCCGTGCCTCAGCGGATTGTTCAAAAAATACACCGTAATCACCAGGACCATGCAGAATCCGATTGTGATTAGGTACATCGTGAGGCGGGCGCTGTGATTCAGATTATAGGCCGGAGCATGACAAGCACAACCATTCCCGGGGCGGCAAATTGTCACAGAGGATGGAATGCTTTTGAACAGGAAGGCCGCGAAGGCCGGAAAGATCGGATGGGAATGGCCCGGTACAGAACTCCAAAATCAGGGATTAAATCCCATCGTCCTAAAGTTCCAGACTCTGTTGGAAGGCATTAGATTATAACTTTCCGGTCTTCCCGATCTTCCTGTTCAAAATCCCCTCTATTGCCTATGCCGGCCCACAAGTTCACGTTGGACCGCTTATGGCCCTGCTCAGCCTCCTCGACATCAGCCTCAGCTTCGGCGGCGCGCCGGTCCTGGGTAACGTCAATCTCCAGATCGACCCCGGCGAGCGGGTCTGCCTGCTGGGACGAAACGGCGCGGGGAAATCCACGCTCATGCGGGTGATCGCCGGGGAGATGAAACCGGACCGGGGGGACATCTTCAGACCCGCCGGTTCGCTGTGCACCCGGCTTCCGCAGGAGGTCCCGACGGACCTCCACGGGGCGGTGCACGACCTGGTCGCCTCCGGGCCAAAGCGCGCCGGTGACCATGAGGAGGACTGGGAGCGCGAAATTCGGCTCGAGGACCTGCTCGATCGGCTCCAGCTCGACCCAAAGGCGGAGTTTTCGACCCTTTCGGGCGGGCTCAAGCGGCGGGCCCTGCTCGCCCGGGCCATCGGCGGCCAGCCCGACCTGCTGATGCTCGACGAGCCGACCAACCACCTCGACATCGAGTCCATCCTCTGGCTCGAGGAATTCCTCGTCAGTTCCCGGCTCTCGCTTTTCTTCGTCACCCACGACCGGGTCTTCCTCCGCCGGCTGGCGACCCGGATCGTGGAGCTCGACCGCGGACGGCTCGCGAGCTGGGCCTGCGACTACGACACCTACCTCACCCGCAAGCAGGAGGTGCTCGAGGCCGAGGAGCGCCAGCAGGCCCTCTTCGACAAGAAGCTCGCGCAGGAGGAGGCGTGGATCCGCCGCGGGGTCCGGGCGCAGCGCTCGCGGGCGCAAAGCCGGATCAACCAGCTCATGCAGATGCGGGCCGAGCGCCGCGCCCGGCGCGACCGCACGGGAAATGTCAGCCTGCGCCTCTCCGAGGCGGAGCGCTCGGGGGTCAAGGTGATCGACGTGGAGAATGCGTCCTTCGCCTGGCCGGGCGGCCGCACGGTCGTCCGCGACCTCACCACGACCCTGATCCGCGGCGACAAGATCGGGATCATCGGGCCCAACGGCGCGGGCAAGACGACCCTGATCAAGCTTCTCCTCGGCCAGCTCTCACCCACCGCCGGGACGATCACTCACGGCACGAAGCTGGAGGTCGTCTACTTCGACCAGCTCCGGGAGCAGATCGACGACACCAAGACGGTCGCCGACAACATCGCCAACGGGAACACGACGGTGACCATCGACGGCCGGTCGCGGAATGTGATGAGCTACCTCCAGGATTTCCTCTTCGCGCCCGATCGCGCCCGCACCCCCGCGCGCGTGCTGTCCGGCGGCGAGCGCAACCGGCTGCTGCTCGCCCGGCTCTTCACGAAGCCGGCGAACGTGCTGGTGATGGACGAGCCGACGAATGACCTGGACGCCGAGACCCTCGACCTGCTGGAGGACCTGCTGGTCGAGTTCCAGGGAACCCTCCTGCTCGTCAGCCACGACCGTGAATTCCTCGACAACGTGGTCACGAGCACCTTCGCCCTCGACGGCCGGGGCGGGATCGTCGAGACGGTGGGCGGCTATGCCGACTGGGTCCGCCAGCGGGGTCCCGCAGCCGCCGCGCAGCCCAAGCCGACCGCGGCGCCGCCGGCCAAGCCCGCAGCAGCGGCGGCCCCCGCGAAGCCGGCCACCCCCGCGCGGAAACTCACCAACAAGGAGAAGCGCGAACTGGAAGCGCTACCCGCCCGGATCGAGGCGCTCGAGACCGAGCAGGCCGCCCTCGCGGCCAAGCTGTCCGACCCCGTCTTTTACAAGGGCGAGCCGACCGCCCCCGCCGCCGCCCGGGCCAGACTCGAGGCCGCGGAGCGCGAGCACGCCGAAGCCTTCGCCCGCTGGGAGCAGCTGGAGGCCCTGCGCACGCAGGACTGAGGGGGTTCGAATGTAGCCGGGGTCCCAGACCCCGGTGGTTGGCGTCCCATTTACACGACCTCCAATCCCCGGTCTCTTCGAGACCGGGCCGGGGTCTAGGACCCCGGCTACATTAATCTCAATCCACGATCACCCGGGCGACCTGCTCAACCCGGGAGTTCAACTGCGCCAGGCTCACCACCGGCCGACCGTCGCAGGTCACAGCGCGAAGCGTGAGGCTGCCAATGGGCGACGCGGGGTCGCCCTCGACCGCGAAGACGGCGGCCGCAGGCGGACTCCCTGTGAAACTCACCCGATCGAGTTCCACTGCGCCCGCTGCGGCCTTCTCGACGGAAATCAGAAACTGCACGCGGCGGGCGTCGAAGCTGCAGTCCACCGCGCGAATCGTGCCGTAGCGGCTCGGGCCGCCGGAGGGTCCCGGCCGCAGCGCGTGGACGAGCAGGGTCGAGTGGGTCATCGCCAGGAAATCGCAGCCTTCAAATGTGAAGTCCCCCTGGTCGAAGGCTGCGTAAAAACCCAGCCGGGCACCGCTGCCCCGCAGGTTCCATCCGAGCAGACCCCGCACGATGTGGTTGCCGGCGGACCGGGAGTCGAAGGGCAGGAGGTAATGCCCCGAGGCAAAGCTGTCGTCGTTGCAGGCAACCAGGCAATTCTCGACCCGAACCCCCCTGCAGCTCCCGGTGTTGATGCCGTCCGCGTACTCGGGCGTGCAGGCCGCGGGCGTGAGGATTTTCACCCCGCGGATCGCGATCTCGTCGCAGCCCCGGCAGTTGATGTTGAAATTCCTCCCGTTGCGAATCGTGATGCCCTCGACCCGGATGCGCCTTGAGCCGGTGATGAAAAGGGGGGACTGGGTCGTCCACGGGCAGGTGTCGTCGGCCGTGTAATAGTCCACCATCCCGTGCTGGTAGTCGTTTCCCGCGAGGACGTAATGCTCATAGGCCTGGTGGTCGATGCAGCCCCGGCCCGTCACGGAGATGTCGCTGCAGTCCCGGATCCACAGCCCGTGCCGGTGCTCGTTTCCACCCGGCGCGCTCGGGCTCACCTTTATGAGGCAACCGGCGGAAAGATGAATCCGCACGCCCGCGGCCTGCCGCAGGCAAAGACCCGACACGGCGAAGACACCCGGCGGAACGACAAGCGTCCCGGAAAAAGCGGCAGCGGCGGCCAGCGCGTCTTGAAAGCCCGCAGTCTGGTCGGTTGCGCCGGTTGGATCCGACAGGAATGTCCCGCCGTCAACAATCCCCGCCTTCCCGGGAACCGGAACATCCGTCTCCGGGGAATCGATTGCCAGCATCAGGGGCGGCAGCTCGTTGATCCGGACCACAAAATAGCGCGGATCGGTGTCGCCGGACTCAAACTTCAGGATCCTTCCCGCCGCCGCGGCCGCTCCTCCCCGGCGCGAGGGACTCACCTCAAAGGTCCGGATATCCTCGGTTGCCTCGACCTCGATCCGGACGCCACCGGCCGCTCCGCAGTGGGCCGCGTGGAGGTGCATGCAGGCCGGATCGTGGATGTGGCAGTACTCCGGCAATTTCCGGTAGGCAGCCGCGAGCCGCTCCCTTTCGCCCACGTCCATCGGGGGAACCTCCGCGACGCGGATCGGGGTTCCATCGACACGGAGCCTGAACGCCCGGCTCGGGAAATCCCCGGCAAAGCCGTAGTCGGTGATCATGCGCGGGGCGGAAGCGTGTTTGAGGGTGGAGCGCGCTCCACCTTCAGGCGTTGCTGTGAGCAAAAAATCGATCTTTTTTCAAATTAACCCGCTTCCGCTAGGCGCCAGCGGCTGCGGCCGGTGACGGCGGCGCGCGGAATCCCGGGCAGATCCACGTCGGCGGTGACCCCCGCGGGAAGCCGCAGCTCGACGTCGATCCGGCCTGCGGCGCGGGCCCAGGAGGCCTCGATCCGGCCCTGCGGCGAGGGAATGGCGACCCGCGCCCGATTGACGCCGGGAATCGAGAATTCGGGCGAGAAGGCGACGCGCCGCCAGGCCGTGGCGGCCTGCGTCACCCCGCCGACATTCCGCGCGAAGTGATAGATCGGGTGCGCGGACCAGGCGTGCGAGCGGCTGGCGATCGTGTCGTTGATCATCACGTCGAAATTTTCCCAGGTGCCGCCGCCCGGGACCATCTTCGAGTAGTGGCGCAGGATGTGCCCGACCACCTCGCGGCGGTGTCCCGCGGCGGCGAGCGCCTCATAGACGTAGGTGACCCAGTAGCTCGACGGCCGGGCGACGCCCTCGGCCCGGTCGTCGCGGGCGTAGGGAAGCAGCGATTTCGAGATGAATTCCCCGTGCCGCGAAGGCTGGAGCCCCGCGTGGATCGCCAGCGTCTGGTTGTGCACGCTGTGCACGGGCACCGGCCGCCAGGCCTTGTCCAGCCCGTCGTGGAAGAGGCCGGCCTTTGCGTCCCAGAGGTGCCGGTTGACGCGGGCAACCTGGTCGGCCAGCCGCCGGGCGATGTCCCGGCCCTCCGCCTTCATCCCGGCAATCCCGGCGAGGACACCCATCTTCCGAAGCGCGAGCACGTGCCAGAGGTTGAGCAGGGTCGGGATCGGGTCCTTGTGGATCTCGGTCCAGTCGAGAAACAGCCAGTACCGGGGGTCGTAGCGGAGAAGCCCGGTGCGGGCGTCACGCCCCTCGGTCAGGAAGTAATCGAGGACGCGGCGCGCCCGCGGCCACTGCTCGACAAAAAGCGCGATGTCGCCGGTCTGGTTGTAATGGTCCCAGATCGTGAGCAGCCAGATCAGCGAGAAATCCGGCAGGATGCAGTGATGGAAACAGGTGGGCGCATGCCCGTAGGTGAGCCCGTTGGGCACGTCCTGGGTTCCGATCTGCCGGATCCCCCGGGCGACCAGCCGGGTGTCGTCGCACAGGTGGAAGGTGTTCTGGGCCTGGACGCGCGCGTCGCCCCACCACTGCGCCTGCTCGCGCCAGGGGGTGTCCACGTAGGAGTCGAGCGCGCACGCCCGCTGGGTGTCCACGCAGATCCGGTGGATCCCGTTGAGGCCGGGATGGTCGGACTCGAACCGGCCCGTGACGTCCATCGGGTACACGCTGTAGCGGAGGGAAAGGCGGAGGGAAATCGGCCCGGCCGCGTCGCGGACCATCGCGACCAGGTAGCGGTGCCCGATCAGCTGGAAAAATTCATGGCGGTTGCGTCCGGGCCGCAGGCGCAGCCGGGCGGCCATCGATGAGCCGCAGCCGAGCCGACCGTCGGGAATCATGGGCGACCCGTCGTCGTTCAGGATTTCCGTGAAGAGAAAGTCGAGGGCCTCGCCCCCGCGGGCCCCGGCGGCGTCCACGATCAGCGTGCCGATCACCGGCCCGCCCATGTCGAGGATGACGGCGCGCCAGCGCTTGCGGCCGGTCGGCGCGATCCGGACCACAGGTCCGGCCGCGGCCGCGGCCTTCCAGCGGGCGGCGGAAAGCTCCCCGCGCGCGCCCACGCTCGCGTTCGTCCAGCCCTCCCATCCCGGATCGCTGCGCCCGGAGGCGGCCGCGAGGGTCCGCGCATAGGGGATCAGCCGGGAGCCGAGGTTGGCGATCCCGCGGGGCTCGAACGAGGGCCAGGGCATGCAGCCGCTGGCCGCGCCGCCCGCCACCCACGGATCGCATTTCCAGCCCCGCGGCGGCGCAGCCGACGTGATCCAGGACTGGTCGCCCTTCCGCAGGTCGGCCTGCTCCTGGAAGCTGAGCAGCCAGGAAAGCCGCGCCGTGTCCTCCCGGTTGCCCGGCGTGAGCCGCTTGATCCAGGTTCCGTTGGTCGCCAGGTCGACGCCGCCCGCCGTCCCGGCGCAGATCAGCCCGGCCTTCCCCTGGTAAAGGTACTGGCCGCTGCTCGATCCGGAATTGTAGACCCGGACGCTGATCCAGTTTTTCCCGCGCCGCAGGCGGGTCGCAAGGTCGTGCTCGTCGTAGGGCCAGCTCGACTGGAAGCCGCGCGCCGGCCCGCGGCCGACGTAGCGGCCGTTGACATACAGCATGTAATTCTGGTCCGCGGTGATGAAGAACGGGGCCTTCCGCGGCGCCCTCGCGAGGCGGAAGTCGCGGCGAAAATCCGCGTACGTGTTCCGGATCTCCAGCGGCAACCCGGGCCAGAGCCACTCCGACTTCTCAAAGGGATGCAGCGGCATGAGGTCAGCCAGCCTTCTCCTTCGTGGGGAGCGCCGACCGGCGATAGCCGACCCCCATCCGGTCAAAGCGGGCGAGGATCCGGCGGAGCCTTTCGCGGAAGTCCGCGAAATCCTTCCGCTTGGCCGGGCTCCAGAGGACCTCGGAGAGCGCGGTCAGCCGGGGGAAGGTCATGTACTCGAGCCGGGCCCATCCCGGGATGTCCTCGCGCCAGAGCTGGCCCTGGCCGCCCAGGACCCGGGCGTGATGGGCGGGCTCCAGGTCCTCGGGGATCGGCTCGTAGGAATAGGCCTTCTCCAGGGAGGTCTCCATCCCCCAGCGGTCCTCGTCCCCCCCCGTGTTGCTCTCCGTGAAGTTGAAGTAGGTGTGGGTGTGCGGCGCCATCACCACGTCGTGCCCCATGCGGGCCGCCTGAACGGCCCACTTGACGTCGCGCCAGGCCATCATGGCGGCGCCGGGGGCGAGTCCGCCCTCCTGGATCTCATCCCAGCCGATCAGCCGGCGGCCGCGGTCGGCGAGGAACTTCTCCGTGCGGCGGACAAAGTGGCTCTGCAGCTCGTGCGCGTCCTTCAGCCCGTTGGCCTTCATGAAGGCCTGGGCATGGGCGGACTTCTCCCACTGGTCCTTCATGGCCTCGTCGCCGCCGATGTGCACGAAGGTCCCCGGGAAGAGCTGGAGGACCTCGGTGAAGACGTCGTCCAGGAACTGGAAGGTCTCCGGCTTGGGCGCGTAGGTCTCCATGATGATGCCCCAATGGCAGCGGACCATGGGCTGGTACTCGGGCACGTCGGTGTTGCCCAGGTGCGGGTAGGCGGCGAGCGCGGCCGAGCTGTGCCCCGGGAGCTCGATCTCGGGCACGACGGTGATGAAGCGCTCCGCCGCGTAGGCGACCACCGCGCGGATCTCCTCCTGCGTGTAGAATCCGCCATGGGGAACGCCGTCTCCCCTCCCCTCCTCGTCCCGCCGGGGCGTCTCCGCCCTCCAGGCGCCGATCTCCGTCAGCCTCGGGTACTTCTTGATCTCGATCCGCCAGCCCTGGTCGTCGACCAGGTGCCAGTGAAAGACGTTGAGCTTGTGGAGCGCCATCAGGTCGATGAAGCGCTTCACCTCGGCCACCGAGGCGAAGTGCCGCGACACGTCGAGCATGGCCCCGCGCCAGCCGAAGCGGGGCGCGTCGGAAATCTCGACGGCGGGGACCTCCATCCGTCCGTTCTGCGCCCGCAGCCCGCTCTGCTCGATGTCGGGCGGAAGAAGCTGGCGCAGCGTCTGCACCCCGTAGAAGGCGCCGGCGGGCGCCGCTGCGCGGATCGCCACGCCGCCCGCGCCGGCCGAGAGCCGGTAGCCCTCGCCACCCACTTCGCCGGCAAGGGCCGGGTCCACCGAAATGCTGATTGCCGGGCCCGGGCCGGCCGCGCCGGCCTTCAGGCCGAGCCAGCGGGAGAGCCATGCCGCGGCCGGGGCGGCGGCGGCATCGTGCCGGATGGCGGTCGCCGCCGTAAGGACGAAGGGCGCGGCGCTCGGGACGTTGATTTCACGGGGGGCGGGTACGATGGCGGGTGTCTTGGTCACAGGGTCTTCAGCCGATCACGGCTTCGCTGACCGGGTCGAAGAGGTGGGCGTGGTCGAGGTCGAAGACCACCTTGATCTTCTGGTTCACGTGGAACCGGTCCGTCGGGCGCATCCGCGCGATGAACGACGTCGCCCCGGTCTGAAGATAGAGATAGGTTTCCGCGCCCATCGGCTCGGAGACCTCGACGGTCACGTCGGCGGTCCGGGCGGGGTCGGCGGACGGCAGCGTGAGCGCCTCGTGGAGGTTCTCGGGCCGGATGCCGAAGATGATCGGCTTGTCCACGTACGCGGCGGCCTGGCGGGCGAGGCTCTCGGTCAGCGCGAGGGTGAGCGGGGTCCCGCTGTTGCCGGACTCGACGAAGGCCAGGTGGCCGCCGGAGTGCCTGATCGTGCCCTTGAAGAAATTCATCGGGGGCGATCCGATGAAGCCGGCGACGAAGAGGTTCGCGGGATGCTCGTACAGGGCCAGCGGCTCGGCGACCTGCATGATCCGCCCGTCCTTCATGACGCAGATGCGGGTGCCCATGGTCATCGCCTCGAGCTGGTCGTGGGTGACGTAGATCATGGTCACGCCGAGGCGGGCGTGCAGCTTCGATATTTCCGTCCGCGTCGAGGCGCGCATCTTCGCGTCGAGGTTGGAAAGCGGCTCGTCGAAAAGGAAGACCTTCGGCTTGCGGACGATCGCCCTGCCCACGGCCACGCGCTGGCGCTGCCCACCCGAGAGGGCCTTGGGCTTGCGCTCGAGGTAGGGCTCCAGGCCGAGCATCGCGGCCGCCTCGCGCACGCGCACGTCGATCTCCTTCTTCGGGAATTTCCGGAGCTTCAGCCCGAAGGCCATGTTCTCGTAGACGGACATGTGCGGATAAAGCGCGTAGTTCTGGAAGACCATCGCGATGTCCCGGTCCTTCGGGAGCACGCTGTTCACCACCTTGCCGTCGATCGAGACCGTGCCGCCCGTGATCTCCTCCAGCCCGGCGATCATCCGAAGCGTCGTGGACTTGCCGCAGCCGGAGGGCCCGACAAGGACCATGAATTCGCGGTCGCGGATCTCGAGGTTGATTCCGTGCACGACGGGGACGCCGGCGCCGGACTTGTCGGGGTAAACCTTTACGAGATTTTCAATGATTACGTTGGCCATGGGTAGGGGAGAAAGCTGGCTCGATTGACCTTTTATTGCGCAAAAATGACAAGCACGTTCACAGGGGATTTGATTCGGCCGCCGCGACGAAGCTGTCCTTGTCGTGGTTGTACTGGGCGACGCAGATCGCGCCATAGTTGCCCACCTCCTCGCCGAGGGCTGCGGGGACGATCCGGCATCCGGCCAGCGAGCCGGGCAGCGCCTCGCGGGCGAGGGCCCGCCGCATGCCGGGCTCGAGCCACGGCCGGCTCCGCACGTAGACGCTGCCGATCACGATGCACTCGAGGTTCAGGATATCGACGAGCAGGGCAAGGGCCTCCCCGAGGCGCTCCCCGCAAAGATCGAGGAGTTCCCGGGCCAGCGGGTCGCCGCGCGCGGCGGCCTCCCCGGCGGCCGCCGCGGTCACGTCCCCGATCCGCGCGCAGCCAAACCCCGAGGTCAACCCGCGGGCGGCCAGGAATTCCTGCGCCCAGCGGCCGAGCCCACCGCCGCTGCAGAAGCCCTCGAAGGATCCGCGCTTGCCGTGTCCCGGGGGGCCGTCGGCGGCCAGGCGGATGTGCCCGACCTCGCCCGCGTTGCCGCAGCCCAGGTAGAGCCGGCCGTCGAGGATGAAGCCCGCCCCCATGCCGGTGCCGGCGGTGAGGAACGCCAGGTGCCGGGATCCGCGGCCCGCACCGTAGCGCCACTCGGCGATGGCGCAGGCCTTGGCGTCGTTCATCAGGTAGGCCGGCCCGCCGAAGCGCCGGTTGAAATAGTCGACGACCGGGATCTCGTCCCAGCCCGGGAGGTTCGGGGCCTGGGTGATCACCCCGCGGGCCGCGCCCAGGGTGCCCCCGGAAATTCCGATCAGGGGCGAGGCGCCCGGTCGCGCGCGCTCGATGGCCGCGGCCAGTTCCGCCAGCGTGTCGTCCGGGCCGCGCGTGGCCATTCGGTGGATCTGGACGATCCGGCCGTCATCCCCCAGCCGGCAAACCGCGGACTTGGTTCCTCCAATGTCGATTCCGAAGGTCATCGTGAAAATTTCCGTTGAAGGGGATTCACCGCGGGGCATCCATCAGGCTTAGGCCCATCAGCCCGATCACGACATCCTGCGAGAGGGCTTCCAGGGTCACGGCGGCGAGTTCCGCCCCCGGGAGAAGCTTCCAGGAAAGCACCATGGCGCGGCAATTGGCGCCCAGCTGCACCATCGGGGGAGGCGGCGAGGGCAGGCAGAAGGCATCCGTCTCATAGCTGTAGTCCAACCCTCCCCAGGTGCAAAGCGACCAAAAATTGCGCGGGGGAACGAGGTCGAGGGTCTCGACGCGCCCGTCGGCGTAGTCAAAACGCAGGACGGCGTTCGCGATGCCCATCTGGATGGGAAAGGTCGATCCGCAGACCAGGAGCCAGGCCGTGGTCGCGGTCCGGCCGACGGGGACGGTCACCGAGCGCGGCCAATTGTCCCAGTGGGAAGTGAAGCCGATGTTCCGCCCGGGACCGGGACGCGCAAAGGGAACGCCCTGCGGCGTCAGGATCCGGCCGTCACCGGCGGCCAGCCCGTCAAGCGCGTCCAGCCGGATATCCGGAGGCTCCTCGCGCCAATGCGGAAAGGTCCAGGCCGAATAGCCGTCCACCCCGAGCCGGACCGAGCAGGTCCTCGGCCGCGGCGACAGGTAGCGCTGCCTGAAGATTTCCCTCACGTCCGCATTGAGGAGCCCGCCGATGTCCACGCAGGTCCAGGCGGATCCCGGCGGCGCCTCGCGGGGGGTCCGCGCGGCATGCGCCGCCGCCGCGGCGGAATCCCGCACGGCCAGCTTGATTATCCGGTGCCGCGGCAGGTCGCCGACCTTCCCCGTCACAAGGGCAACGTGGTGCCCGGGTTTCCGCGCGAGCCGGCCTGTCAGGAATCCGCCCGAAACCACCGGGTCGGCGATCGCACCGTGGAAATCCCGAAGCACCCCGCCCTCGCCGACTTCCAGCCTGACGGCCGTCCCCGCCTCGCCCTCGACGAACTGAGCGGGGGCGGCCGGGACGCGTCCGGTAAGCGCGACCGCGAGCTCGGCGCGGCCTTCCGCCGGGCCGAACCGGGGAATGGCGACGGCTATCCAGGTGAAGCCAAATCCCGGCTCGGCCGCCCAGGCGACCTCCCGGCCGGCCCAGGTGACGCGCGCGACCGCCGCGGCCCGGACGGGGACCCGGAAGGCGACCGCGGCGTCCCTGGAAAGCTCGAGGACGTAGCGCTCCGTATCGCCGTCCCGGCGGTATTCGAGCGAGAAATCGGGAGTCTTCAACGAGGCCGACGGCCACTCCGCCGGGAAGGCCGGGTGGATCCGCACAACGCCGTTCGGGTAGTCCGGATCGTAGCCGAAGAGCCCCTCGGCGACGACCCGCGCAAACATGTGGGCGCTGTCGCCAAAATCGGTCCCCGCGCCGATGTGGCTGAACCCGCCGGGGACCGCGCTCGCATAGCATCCCTCGAGCAGGGTCCCCCGGAGTAGGTCCCACCCCTCCTCCGCCAGGCCCGTCTGGAAATACGCGAGCGCAAGGTGGCAGAGGTCGCCCGAGAACATGTCGCGGACCGACCACTTTGAGGGGACCCAGTTGCTCTGCTGGCAGAGGACGCCGCCGAAGGGCAGCCGGATCCTCTCGAGGGCCCATTCGGTGAAGAAGAGCGACTGAAGGGCCTCGTCGGGCGTGACGATGCCCGCGTCCACCGGCAGGAACTGGCTGCAGGTCCAGGACTCCGGCTGGACGCGACGGTGCCCGCCCTGCTCGACGTAGACGCCGAAATGCCCCCGGTCCTTGAGCCAGAGCACGTCGCGCAGCGCCCGTGCGATCTTGTCGGCTCGCGCGCCGTGGCGGGCTTCCGCCGCATGATCGCCGGCCCGGCGTGCGAGGTCGGCCGCCGCCCGGTGGCCGTAGAAGGCGTAGGCGGACTCCTCCACCCCGCCGCCGCCGTTGTACCAGATGCTGTCGGTGGGAAGCGTGTTGTTGTAGCTCTCGTAAAGGCCGTCGTCGTCCGGGTCGAAGCACTCGCGGGCCCATTCCAGGTGAAGCTCGAGCGCGGGCCGGAGGATCGTCTCCAGCGCCGGATCGGCCGTCCAGCGCCAGTCGCGGATCGTCTGGTCGAAAAACTGCGTCTGGGTATTATAAATCGACTGGTCGGGCGTTATCCGGCCGCGCCCGTAGAAACGGGAGGGAAGGCCTTCCTGGCAGAGCCTCAGTCCGGGGTCCGGCCAGGGTTCCGTCCGGGTCCCCGCCTCCTTTTCCTGCAGCGCGACGTAGTGGGCCGCGTTCTCCCTCACGCGGTCGTGCCAGCCCAGGACCGTGGCCCCGTTGATCACCCTCCAGCCGATGAAGCGGATGCTGAAGCTCATGCAGCCGTGCCGGAAGATGGCCGGATCCTTCTCGCAGTTGCCGTCGATGGGGTGGCAGACCGCGGCGACCGCCGCGTCGAGGAAGGGGTCGGGGGTTGCGGACCGGATCCGCTCGACGGACTCCAGGCGGGCGAGCGCCCGCTCGAAATCCCCCCGCGGCGCCAGCTCCCTAGTGAGCGTGCCCTCGACGCCGACCGACCAGAAAACCGCGTCCTCGCCGGCGCCCAGGGCGATCACCTCGCACGCGACCGGAAGCGATCCGGCGACGGAGGCCGCAAGGCCCGCGGGCGTCGCCCCCGCCGAGGCGTCGGCGAGGGCCCTCGTTCCGCCCCGGTCCGAGCGGCCCACGGCCGCAGCGGCGCCCGGCGAGGCCGCCAGCCGAAACCCGCCCCCCCCGATCCCGACCTCGTTGCCCCGGCTCCACTCCGGCATCGGCCCGATCAACAGCTCGGGCTTGATCCCGCCGTCGGTCCGCAGGACCTGCGGATTCCCCCGGTTTACCGGGTCCCAGCGCGTGCGGGGGTCCTCGTCCCTGACGGCCCCGCCCAGGGTCCAGGCCAGCCGGTCCCCCTGCAGCAGTCCCCGGGCAGACAAATGCGCCGCGAATCCGGCCCCGTCCGCAAGCGGCGCGATGACCAGCGTCACCTCAACCCCGGGCAGGCACGGGTCCGTCATCCGCCAGGTCATCCGCCCGCAGCGGTAGCGGGTCTCGACCGCCTCGTACTCGTGAAACCAGCGGCCGCCCGCGCCCCTCAGGATCGCCGCCGCAAATGAGCCGTGGACATAGGGCTTCGCGATCAGCCGGATGAAGGGCCGGTCGCCGGCGAGGGTGACGCCGCCGGCATTCGCCGGCCCGTAGAGCGGCCGGTTGTTGAAGAATGCGCCGTCCCGGCCCGTGATCTCGCGATCGAGCGCGCCGTAGCGCAGGCTTCCCTTGCCGAGATAGGCCGCGGTCACCACCTGGCCCGGCTCCCGCATCGGCGGCAATTTCATCTCTTCAGGGCGCCGTAGGCCTCCTTGACGGCCGCGAAGGCCGGCTTGGGGTGAAAGGGATAGGCGATGTAGGCGTCGGACATCTGGGGCCAGCTGTCCGCGAGGTTCCACAGGAAGATCCCCCAGCACTCCGGCTGGTTGCCGTAGAACTCCACCCAGAACTTCGTCGCCTCGGCCTGCAGCTTCTGGGTCTTCGCGATCAGGTCCTCCAGCGATGAGGGCTCCTCCCATCCCCGCGCCTTGATGCTGTCCCAGAAGGTCCGGAACCGGCCCTCCATGTCCAGGCGCGCGCAGTCGGCGCCGTGCGTCAGGAACTCCGGGTTCCAGATCGGCCAGCGGTTTTCCGGGCTCGTGAAGGCCTCCACCACCTCCATCGGCGGCATCCCCAGGTGGCCGATCTCCGTCACCATCCGCGGCCGCTGCTTTACGTAGAAGTCGGACTTGTAGGACCAGCCGTGACCCCAGATGTGGCAGTCGCCCTCCAGCGGGGAATTCTGGTCGTAGGTGAGCGGCGAATACGGCGAGGTCGGAACGTAGGGCGTGAGCGGGGCGTGCTCGCGGACCACGGAGGCCAGGACCTCCTTGCTGAGCCGGTTGAACCGGTAATTCGGGTAGTTGAAGCTGTTGTCGGCCAGGACATCGTTCTCGTTGTCGCCGAACCAGGCGGCCATGGAGGGGTGGTTCCGGAGCCGCCGCACCTGGTGCACGGCCTCGCGCTGGGCCTCGTCGAGGAAGGCGAGGTCCTGGGGATAGCAGCCGCAGGCGAACATGAAGTCGTGGGTCAGCAGGATTCCCAGCTCGTCGCACAGATCGTAGAAGGAGTCGCGCTCGTAGACCCCCCCGCCCCACACCCGCATGGCGTTGATGTTGGCGCCCTTGGCCGCGGAGACCAGCTCGCGGTAGCGGGCGTCGGTCACGCGGCAGAACATCGCGTCGGCCGGCGTCCAGTTCATCCCCTTAAGGAAGATGGGGCGGCCGTTGACCGCCACGATGAAGGAGATTCCCCCGTCGCCGGTCGGCTCCTGGATGAGGGCGATTGTCCGGATGCCGAAGCGGCCGGTGCGCCGGTCCAGGTCGCGGCCCTGGCGGCGCAGCGCGGCGCTCCACTCATAGAGCGGCTGGCCGCCGTGGTTGTGGGGCCACCACAGTTTCGGCTGCGTGACGGTGAAACGCTCGACATGCCGGCCGCCGGAGCCGCCGACGGGGATCGCAAGCCGCCGCTCCTGCCCCGCCACGTTCAGGACGCACTCGACCGTACCGGGCGCGCCATGGTTGCGCCTGAGCTCGACGAGCGCCTCCAGTTCGGCGGTTCCGCCGTGGAGCGAGACCGTGGTCACGGCCACATCGTCGACTTCCACCTCGTCGACGAGCAGGAAGGAAACCGGTTTCCAGATCCCGATCGTGACCAGGCGGGGGGAGATGTTCCACCCGTAGCAGGACTGGGACTTGCGGACCTGGAGCCGCAGCGGGGGGCCGTAGCCGCGGACCTCGGGCGTGTGGGAGCGGCCCGGGGGAAACACGGGCGCGCCGAGGCAGACCTCCAGCCGGTTGGATCCCGGCCGGACCCGGTCGGTGACATCGATCCGCAACGGCGTGAACATGTTGCTGTTCTCCCCGACCTTGACGCCGTTCAGGTAAACGGTCGCGAAGACGTCGAGGCCCTCGAAGAGCAGGTGGAGCCGCTGGCCCTCGGCCGGGACCGGGGGAGTCACATCCACCCGGTACCACCAGTCCCACTCCTCCATCCAGCGGATGTGGTCGTGGTTCAGCCCGAAGAAGGGGTCGCCGATGATCCCCGCCCTCTGGCAATCCAGGTGCACGTCGCCCGGAACCTGCGCCGGGATCCAGCGAGTCTCGACGGGCCGCGTCGAGCACCCGGGGGTCAGGCCGAGCCCGGGCTCGACGTACACCACTTTCCAGTCACCGGTCAGGGGCAGGGCATTCTTCATGGGTTGGCCAAGTGTCAGCGGCTGACGAATTCAAGGTCAAGCGGCGCGAAGACGCGCTTCCCCTCGCGGGACACCAGCGTCACGCCCCCGGGGCTCGGCACGATCCGGACCACTTCGCCAAAGCCCCGCGGCGTCGCCGCCATCGCCAGGATATGCGCAACGCGGGTCGGGTGGAGCGGATCGAGGTTCTCCGCGGTCGGAATCCCGGCCCGGTTGAGCAGGTTTCTCCCGGCGGACTCCGCGAGCCCAAGGTGAAAGAAGGAGGTGACCTCCTCCAGGCCGAGCACATTCACGTGCCGGCCGTTCCACGGCGGGTAGTGCCTTCCCCCGTTCGAGATCCACAGCACCGTGTGCCGGAGCACCCGCGGGTTCTTGAGCGAGAAAAAGACGTGGCCCTCGGCGGGAAACGAAACCGCGCTCCAGGCGAAGGGCTGCGAGGGATCCCCCTTCAGGAGGACCAGGTCCTCGAAACCGCGCCGCGCCGGGAAGCGGCTCAGGTCGGCCGTGCCGCCATCGCGGGCCGGCACCCGCCGCAGGGACGTGAAACCGGCGCCCAGGCGAAGGGCGTGGTAGCCGCGCTTCTCCGGGGTCTCCCACGGGTCCGGCACCACCCAGCCCCGGGTAAACCCGCTCACCGAGACAATCCCGGAGCCCTCGATGTCCGGGAAGCGGAGCATCGGGTGTGTGCCCAGGCACATCGGGCCTTCGAAACCGGAAAGGACGTGCTCGCAGTAGACCGCCGCGTGGCCGTCGCGGAGCGTGATCCGCTTGTCCACGACGCCCTTCCGTATCCGAGTTTTCATGACAGCGTGGAGGCCGGACGCGCCCCCCGCCCGGCTCCGCCCGGCGAGCGTCCAGGCCCGGTTCGCCGTCTCGCCGTGCGGCGGGTGGCGCTCCCCCCGGAAGGGGGTGTCGTTCCCCCCGAAGGGCGCGCAGAAGAAGTCGCCCCGCAGGATCCGGAGCATGGCGGGGATCCCCGGGAGCTTCTCGCCCTGCCAGGGCGCGATCGAGAAGGGCTGCACCTCGCGGCGGCCCAGGCGGAAGAACACCGGCCCGAGCTGCCCGCCGACGCGGGTGAGATAGGCCCGCACGGTGTCGTTTCGCAGGTGCCAGCCGGCCGGGGTGGAACGAGCTCTCCGAGGGGTCGAAGTCATCCCGCCAGCCAAGCCCATTCCGTTTTCCCCGTCCAGCCGACATTCGTTCGCGCCAGGAAAAAGCGCTGATTTTCGGCCCATCGGACGGAGCCCGGCGGAACTCCCCGCAATGGCATCCTCCCCATCGACGATAGCCGTGTCCGATGTAGCCGGGGTCCGAGACCCCGGACCGACCCC
>Ga0302279_10002911_pt1 | contig 21972 bp, 16 predicted proteins | sample III_Bog_N3_3_FD_194541 | JGI IMG/M metagenome (GOLD analysis project Ga0302279, IMG submission 194541) | Peat permafrost microbial communities from Stordalen Mire near Abisko, Sweden - III_Bog_N3_3 | ecosystem: Environmental > Terrestrial > Soil > Wetlands > Peat | place: Sweden: Abisko...
ACGCCCCGGTGCGCAGCAGCAAGGAGTATTCCGTCTATTTCGTGATCGACACCTGGGAATATCCCAAGGTCTGCCTCTTCAAGATGAACAATTACGGCTCGATGGTCCTGTGCGAGAAAAAACTGCCCGAGGACCTGGCCAAGCGCTACCTGGCCGAGATCGGCGGCCTGCGCGGCATCCACGAACTGTCCGCCGAGGTCAAGGCCTGGCTGGTCAAGGAACTGGACATGGATTAGCCGGCAATCGGGGGAGGAACCTTTTGTGGCGGAAGGCGTCGGCCAGCGCTCCGCGCTGGCGACGTAAGGTGAGAGTTGAAAATGAGGACATTTTCAACTCTCACCTTACCCCGAACCCCCTGCTCCCAAAAACTTTAAAGTTTTTTGGGAAAGGGGTTTTCCTCGGATTCGTTTTTTCCCAACGCTTTCAGCGTTCGATCAGGGTCACCAGGCGGCCGGCCAGGGCGTCGAATTCCGGTTTGGTGATCTGGTCGTCGGCGCCGACGGAAACGCCTCGGTGGCGTTGCTCCTGGGTGATGAGAGAGGAAAACAGCACCACCGGAAGCTTGCCGAATTCGGCGTCGTCCTTGATGCGTTTGGTCAGGCTGTAGCCGTCCATGACCGGCATTTCGATGTCCGAGACCACAATGTCGATCAGGTCGTGGATGGTCGTGCCCTCGGCCTCGGCCTGGCCGCGCAGGGCGAGCAGTCGTTGCCAAGCCTCCTCGCCGTTGTCGGAGACCAGGATCTTGAAATTGGCCTGGGTCAGCTTTTCCTTGATCAGGTGGCGCATGATGGTCGAATCGTCGACCACCAGGGCGGTGTATTGCTTGTCGGCCCGGACGGTGATGTCGTCGTGGCCTTGGAAGGCCGGATCGAATTCGGCCAGGATCTTCTCCAGGTCGAGCATCTGCACGAAGCGGTCTTCGATGCGGGCGATGCCGTTGATGCAGTTGGTGTCCATCTCCGAAAGATAGTGGCTGGGCGCTTCGATGTCGGACCAGCTGATGCGGTGGATCTGAGTCACTCCGGAGGCCAAAAAGCCGGTGATCCGGTTGTTGAACTCGGTCACGAGAATGACTTCGTGGACCGTGGTTTTGCGGGGCAGGTCCAGCCAGACGCTGAGGTCCAGAACCGGCAGGATTTTTTCCCGCAGCGGGATGGTCCCCAGGAAACACGGGTCGACCGCCGACTTGGCGGTCCGGTCGAAATTGGGGCTTTCGATGACCTCAAGCACCTTGGCCACATTGACCCCGAAAAAATTGCGATTTCCGGCCGCATCGCCGTCATCGTCGATATAAAACTCGATGATTTCCAGCTCGTTGGTTCCGGCTTCGAGTAAGATATCCGCTTGCGCCATGGCGTTCTCCAGTTGAGGGCAGGAATTAGCTTTTCCCTATCGCGTTTCCGGACGGCGGAAAAGGTTTTTTTCGAGAGACGGGCTCTTTGCCGGGCGGCGGTCAGCAGCGCCGCTTGGCCAGCGCCCTGGCGGCGATGCGGTTGAATTCGGCCAACTCGAAGGGCTTTGGGATATAGCCGTCGAAGATGTCGTCGCCGAGCGAACCGAGCTCCTCGCAGGTGTGGCCGGTCAGGGCCAGGATCGGGGTCTCGCGGCTTGGGCCGCCGCCCTCCCGGATGCGGCGGGCGGCCTCGACGCCGTCGATGTCCGGCATCTGGACGTCCATGAGGATCAGGTCGAAGCGTCTGGCCTGGGCCAGGCCGATCGCCTCTTCGCCGCAGCAGGCGGCGGCGGCCTCGTGCCCGGCATGCGCGAGCGTCCATTCGGCCAGCATGAGGTTGACCTTGTTGTCGTCAGCGACCAGCACCAGCAGGCCGGGCGCGGGCGAAAGCGGCGCGCGGCCGGTCAAAATTTCCTCGATGCGTTCAAGCAGGCGCTCGGGACCGTCGCATTTGGCCACGAAACCGGCCGCTCCGTGCGATAATCCCCGGGCCACGCTGTCCGGATCGTCCTGGCTTGAAAAGAAAAGCACCGGGGTGGGCACGGGATTGCCGGCAAACTCCCGGCACAGGGAAAATCCGTCGCCGCCCAGCAAGACGGTCTCGGCCACGATCAGATCGGGCCGGTGGGCGCGGGCCGTTTCCAGGGCCTGGGCCTCCCGGGTCGCGGCCATGGTCCGGTAGCCTTTTTTGCCCAGCTGATATTCCAACCGCGCGGCCTGGGTGAGGCTGGCCTCGACGACCAGGATCAGGGGCGCATCGTTCATTGCCCGGGTCCTTTGCTCGCTTGCGACAGGGTGTTGATCAAGTCGGCGATGGCCTTGGGGGCAAGCGCCAGGGCCTTGGCCCCCAGGCGCAAGGCCGCGCCCGGCATGCCGAAAACCGCGCAGGTTTCTTCGTTTTGGAGCACGGCGCAGGCGCCCATGTCCCCAAGCAGTTTGAACTCCCTCGCGCCGTCGGCGCCCATGCCCGAGAGCAGGATGGCCAGGGTTTCCTTGCCCCTGGCCTTGGCCGCGGAAGCGAACAGGCGCGACACCGAGGGCGTCACGCTGTTTTCGCGCGTCTCGTCGCACAGGTGGAAACGCAGCGAGGCGTCGATTTCCAGGTGGAAGCCGTCCGGGGCGAAATAGACGCGTCCGGGCAGCGCCTGTTCTTCGGCCTCGGCCACGGAGACGGGCAAGGGGCTTGCGCTTCCCAGCCAATCGACCATGCCGGGCAGGAAGCCCGGGGTCATGTGTTGGACCACGACGATGGGAACGCGCACCCGGGGGTCCAGATTCGTTAAGATGGAGCGCAGACTCGGCGGCCCTCCGGTCGATGCCCCGATGACCGCCAGGCTGATTTCCGGGCGGGTGCAGGCGTCGCTCGCGGCGGGAGGGCTTTCGTGGACTTTGGGCGCGTTTTTCGAGCGGCGTCCGGGGTGTACCGTGGCCATGAGCGCGACCATGCGGCCGAGTTCGCGCGCGGCCTCGGTGCACTGCTTCGTGTCCGCTCCGGAGGGCTTTTCCATGATCGCCAAGGCCCCGGCTTCGAGGGCCGCGAAGGTCCGGCGCATCTGGGTTTTGTCGTAATGGGCGCTGACGATGACGATGGGCGTGGGCGCGATTTCCATAATGCGCTTGGTGGCCTGGAAGCCGTCGAGTCCGGGCATGTCGATGTCCATGGTGATGACCGAGGGGGCGAGCAGGGCCGCCTGGCGCACCGCTTCCTCGCCGTCGCGGGCGAACCCGGCCACGGTCAGTCCCGCGCACGTCATGATGTGGGCCAGATAAGCCCGCACGCTGGCGGAGTCGTCGGCGATCAGGACCCGGGCCGCGCCGGCGTCCCGGGGGGACGGCTCGCTCGTTCGGCCCCGCGCGTCGCCTGGCCGGGTGGATTTTTCCATGGTGCTTGTCCGCCCGTGGTGGCGTTGGGCGCGGCGAACCCGGCCGTCGCGTTTGGGCGGCCTGGGCCGCCCGGTCCGCGGGAGAAAACCACGCTTTTCCCCGCCGCCTCAATCTTAAATGAACTTGGCGACAATGGCCAGGAGGTTGCCCTGGTCGAAGCCGCCCTTGACGATATAGGCGTTGGCCCCGGCCGCCCCGCCCCGCTCCCGGTCGGCGCGCGAGGCCAGCGAAGTCACCAGAACCACCGGCAGGCGGCCGAGGCGTTTGTCGGCGCGTATCCTTTCGGTCAGCTCGAAGCCGTCCAGGCGCGGCATCTCCACGTCCGAAACCACCAGGTCGAAATCGCTTGTTTGCAGCTTTTCCCAAGCGTCCTGGCCGTCCACGGCGGTATGGGCGGCGTAGCCGGCCGCTTCCAGAATGTTCTGCAAGACCATGCGCGAGGTGATGGTGTCCTCGGCCACCAGCACCGATTTGCGCCGGGCGGCCTGGGCCGCGGCCTTGGGGGTGCCCTTGGAAGCGGAGCCGGCCTGTTCGGTCTTGATCAGGCCGGCCGCGTCCAGGGTCAAAGCCATGGCCCCGCTCCCGAGCAGGGCCGCTCCGGAAATATTGCGCACCTGGCGCAGGATGCCGCCGAACGGCTTGGCCCGGGCCTCGGTTTCGCCCAGGACCGCGTCCACGATCAGGGCCAGCCGGCGGTCGGCCGCGGCCGTGAACAAAACGGTCAGGTGCTCGGAGGCGGACGGGCTTGGCTGCTCAGGCAGGCCGAGCAGCTCGGCCAGCCCGGCGCAGGCCAGGACCTTGCCGTCGACCACGAGGGTCGGCCGGCCGCCGACGATGCGCGGCGCTCCCTCGCCCGCCCGGGGGACGCGCAGGATGCGTACGACGTTGGCCGAGGGCATGATGAAGGAGCGCGACGCGCACCTGACGAGCACGCCCCGGAAGATGGCCAGGGTCATGGGCAGATGGATGTCCACGGTGAGGCCCCGGCCCGGATCGCCGTGCAATTCGGCGATGCCGCCGAGCTTTTCGATGTGCTCGCGGACCACGTCGAGCCCCACGCCCCGGCCGGAAATCTCGGTGACTATGGAGCTGGTGGAGAATCCCGGGAGAAAGACCAGGCGTTTCGCCTCGTCCGGGGTCATTTGCGCGGCCGCCTCCCGGTCGATCAGCCCTTTGCGCTCGGCGCTTTCGATCAGCGTCGCCGGGTCGAGTCCCCGGCCGTCGTCGGACACGCTGAAGTGCAGCATGCCGGATTCGGCCTTGGAGGTTCCGATGGTGATCAGCCCGCGGCCGGGTTTGCCCAGGGCCAGGCGTTCCTCGGGCGTTTCGATGCCGTGGTCCACGGCGTTGCGCACCAGGTGGATCAGCGGATCGCGCAGGGCCTCGAGCACGGCGCGGTCGGCCATGACCCGCACCCCGCGCATCTTGACCAGGACTTCCTTGCCCTGGTCGCGGGCCACGTCCCGGGCCAGTTTGGGGGCGATTTCGAGCAGGCTGGTCAGCGGGCGCATCAAAGCGGATTTGGCGTTTTCCCCGACCGAAGCGATCAGCCGGTTCAAGGCGCGCGCGCCCTGGGACGACTGGTGGCAAAGCGTGGCCGCCCGCGTTTCCAGGCGCCCGAGACCTTCGGCCAGAGCGCTCAGCTCCGGACGCGCCGCCTCGTTTTTGGCCAGGATCAGAGCGTCCAGGGAGCGTTTGAGCGCCGCGGCCAGTTCGGCCATCGCCAGCAGGGATGCGGCCTGGTCCTTGGTCGATAGGCCAAGCGGGATCATGTCCTCGGCGCCGGCCAGGATGGCGGCCAGGCGCGCGGGATCGATGCGCAGGCTCCGGGAGGTCTCGGGGGCCTGTTTGCAGGCTTGCGGTTCGGGCGCGTCCGGGGGGCAGGCGCAGGGCGTTGCCGCGCCCGGATGCAGGCCCTCGGCCAGGCGGTCGAGTTGCCCGGCGGCGCGCGTCAGTTCGGCGTCCGCCGTCTTGTCGCCCCGGTTCCCCAGCGCCTTGGCCATCAGGTCCAAGGCCCGATGCGGCGTGTCGAACCAGGCGCTTGGCGGCGGCCAGACCAGCGTGCCCGCGGCCAAGGCGTCGCGAAGTTTGGCGAAGACGTTTTCCAGGGCCTGGCAGACCGTCTCGATGCCGCTCTCGCCCACGGCCCGGGCCGCGCCCTTGAGGCTGTGCGCCCGCCTGAAGGCCGAACGCAGGACGATTTCGGCTTTGGGGGCCTCGTCCTCCAGGCCGATCACCTCGCGGGCGAGTTCGGCCAGGATATCGGCGGCCTCAAGCTCGAAGGTCGCCCGCAGGCGCTCCAGAAATTCCCGTTCCGATGCGTCCATTGCAGGGGGCCGGCGGTTAGACCTTGTACCGGTTGATCAAGGTTTTGAGCCGTTGCCCGAGGTCCTTGAGGTCTTTGGCGGAACTGTCGAGCTGGCGCGCGCTTTGCGCCTGCTGGGTGCTGGCCTCGCGGATGGACTCCATGGCCAGGACCACCTGGTCGGTGCCGGAGAGCTGCTCCTGGCTCGAAGCGGCGATTTGGGCCGCCGCCTGGGCCGAACCGGAAATGGCCCCGGAGAGCGCGGCCAGCGCCGATTTGGCCTCGGCCGACAGGCGCAGGGTGGCTTCCACCGCCTTGTCGCCCTGCTCGGCGGTCATGACCACGGCGCTGGTGGCCCTTTGGATGTCGCCGAGCATGGCGCGGATCTGGCCCGTGGCCTGCTTGGACTGGTCGGCCAGGTTGCGTATCTCCTCGGCGACCACGGAAAATCCTCGGCCGTGCTCCCCGGCCTTGGCCGCCTCGATGGCGGCGTTGACCGCCAAAATGTTCGACTGTTCAGCCAGATCGCCGACGGTCAGGATGATCTCGCTGACGGCCTGGCTCTTTTCGGTCAACGACAGGATGCTGGCGGCGATGCTGGCCATCTGCTCCTTGATCCGGGCCAGGCCCTCGAAGGTCCGCTCCAGGCGGTCCTGGCCGTTTTCGGACACGTCCACGGCCTGCTGGGCGCTTCCGGCCACGTCGCCGGCCCGGTCGGCGGCGAGCATGGTCGTCTGTTTGACTTCCGCCATGGTGGCCGTGGTCTGGGACACGGCCGTGGCGGTTTCGGCGGCCAGGCTGGCCAGATTGTTGGTGGAGGACAGGATCTGGCCGGCCGAGGAGGCGAGCAGGTTGACCGCGTCCATGATCTGCGCCGTCTCGGCGCGCAGGTTCGCCACCATGATGGAAAAAGCCCGGCCGAGCGCGTCGCGCTCCGAGCGGGGGGCGAAGTCGTTGCGCAGGTCGCCCGAGGCGATGGTTTCGGCGGCCCGGGACGCGAGCGAAAGCGATTCGAGCATCCGGCCCATGGACTGGGCCAGGGCGTCATGCTCCGAGCGGGGCGTGACCGGCACGGAGAGGTCGCCGCCGGCGATGGCCTCGGCGGTCTTGGTCATGGCCAGCATCGAGGCCGCCGCCTCGGCCATGGCCGCGAGCAACTGGCCGGTCTCGTCGGTCCGGACGCCGGTAATCCGCAGATCCAGTTCGCCCTGGGCCAGGCGTTTGGCCGCGTCCACGGCCAGGCCCAGCGAGGAGCGCACCGACGAGATGATCAGAAATCCCACGAGCCCGGCCACGGCCACGGCGGCGCAGCACAAAACCAGGATCATCAGCACGGAGTGTTGGCCCATTTCGATGGCGGCCTTGAAAAAATCCGTGGCGCGCCGGTAAGAGAAGTCGCGGGTCTGGTTGTAGGCGATCTCGATTTTGGCCAGCCCGCGCGAGGCGGTGATCATTTTATCCAGGGCCTGGTCGCGTTTGCCCGCCCGGGCCAGATCCAGGATCTCGTCGTGCAGCGGAATCCAGGCGCCGTACGCGGTGATCGCCTCGTCGAAATCCGCCTTGTCGCCCAGGTAGCGCTCTCTTGCCAGCTTGAAATGCTGCGTGATGGCCGGGGCGAGGTTCTCGATTTCCGTGTCGATCCGGCCCAGGTCCGTGTTTTTATCCAAAATGGCTTCGTAGAGCAGCGCCTGGATCTTGTTGATCCCGGTCCAGGCCGATCCCACTTCCCGGGTCACGGTAAAGGGATGCTGGAATATTTGTTCCGTGACGTCGCCGAGAGCTTCGATCCTGGTGATCGCGAAATAGGCCATGGCGACGATGAGCAGGGCCTTGAGTCCGAAACCCACGGCCAATTTGGTGCTGATCTTGATGTTGCCGAACATGTCTCCCCCGGTTGTCCCCGCGCGGGGATGTCTCAGATGGACTCTCGCGAGGGGTCAGCCTCGCTAACGACCAGCCGTTCGCTTTGAAGCAGCCTTTCCAAGTCGATCACGATCACGTTGCCCGGGGCCATCCCCAGGAGAAAAAGACCGGCCCCGTCCTCGACCTGGGCCAGATCGTCCAAAAATAAACGGCAGGCGCCGGTGACGGCGGTCACGACCACGCCGCAGGCGGCTTCCCCGCGGCCCACGACCACCACCGGGGTGCGGCCCGCTGCGGCGGTATCGGCCGGTTCGCTCGAATGGGCCGGCCCGGCGAGGCCGCAGGCCGTTCCCAGATCCACGACCGGCAGGATCTCGCCCCGCCAGGGAGTGACCCCCAGCACAAACTCCGGAACCCCCGGAACCGGGGTGATCTCCCCCGGAATAAAGACCTCCAGGACGAACGCGCCGTCCACGGCGTGGGCCTGGCGGCCGATCGAAAATTCCAGGAACATTTTCCCCGGCTGGGCCCGCGCCGCCCTATCCAGGGCCGGCCGGGCCAAGGCCTCGGCCCGGGCGGAAAGGACGCGCCGATCGGCCTCGGCCTGGGCGTTCGCCAGCCGGGCTTGATCTTGCCGGTCGCGGGTCGTGTCGTGGGCCATGGGTTATCTTTCCCCGAGCGAGATTGCGAATTCCCGAACGGCGGCGGCGGTCAGGCCGCCGGACAGCGGAACCACCGATTCGCCGGGCGTCGCCGCGAGCATGGCGGCGACGTTGGCATAGTGCTTGGCCGCCCGGCCCGTTTCTCCCCGGGCGCGGCACAGCCCGGCCAGGGCCAGTTCGGCGGCCACGAAACCGCTGTCCAGATACAAGGCGCGGGTGAACGCGCGCTCGGCGTCGTCCGGGCGCCCGGCGTCGCGCAGGGCGGTCCCCAGGGCGAAATGGGCCTCGGGGTTTAGGCCGTCGCCTCGAACCAGGGTCTCGCACCAGGCCACGGCCCGTTCGGCCTGGCCCAGGTTGGCGAAGATCCGCGCCAACAGCGTGATCTCGCGGGCGTACAGGCCCGGCTCCGCCGAGGCCTCGGGATCGCTCGCCAGCCAGCGTTCGAGCTCGTCCGCCGCCTCGGCGTAGCGGCCTTGATGATACAGTCCCATCGCCCTCGGGTAAAGCGTCTCTTCGGGGGAAGCGGGGGCGGAAGCGGCGGACGCCACGGCGGCCGTGGCGGTGCTTTTTCCCCTGGCCGGCGCGGCGGCGGGGCCGGCGGTTTTGGGCGCGGCCGGCCGCTCTGGGGCGGGTTTTCGAGGCGCCGCCCCGGGGCGGAGCGCGCGCGCGGGCGCCGCTTTGCCCCATTCTCCGGGGCCGGGCTTGCGGTAGATGGCCGTGCCGCCGGTTCCCGCCAGCTCCAGGGGCGTATTCTTCACGAACGACGCCTCGCTGGGGCTCAAAATAAGCAGCCCGCCCGGCCGCAAAATCTCAAGCAGGTGGCCCACGGCGCGCCCCGCCGCCCGGGGCAGAAAATACATGAGCACGTTGCGGCAAAAGATCACGTCCAGGCGGGACAGTTCGGGAAGCAGGCCGGCGAAGCCGCCGCCGGCCAGGTTCAGGCGGTGAAACGCGGTCAGCTCCGCGATTTGCGGGTGTATGGCGTAGACGCCCTTGCCGGTTTTGCGGAAATACTGCTCTTTGATGCCCGGGTTCACGCCCCGGAAGGACCATTCCCGGTACAGCCCGCGCCGGGCGGTTTCCAGGGCCTTGGCGTTGATGTCGGCGCCGAAGACTTTGCTCGCCGGCGGCAATATTCCCCGCGTCGTCCGGTAGAGGGCGATGGCCGCCGAATAGGGCTCTTCGCCGGTGGAGCAGCCGGCGCTGAGAATCGTGACGCCCCGACCTTCGTCGGCGGCGCGGCGGGCCAGTTCCGGCAGGAAGGTTCGCTCGAGTTGGTCGAAGACCGCCGGTTCGCGGTAGAAAAAGGTCTCGCCCACGGTCAGGTGGGCGGCCAGGAGGTCGAGGGTCGTCCGTCCGCTCTCGCTTTCGATCAAAAGCCGGGAATACGGCGCGGGGTCGGTCCGGTCGGGCGCGGCGCCCTCGGCTTGCAGCGCCCGGACGAGCTCGCCGAGGCGGTCTTTGGGCAGGCGCAGGCCGAAACGTTCGCAGGCGTGTTTGGCCAGCTCGTGGACAAGCGGGTCGGGGTCGGGACGGACGCCTTCAGCCATCTTGGGCTCCGGCCTCGGCCAAGGCCGCGTCCAGGCGCTTTTGCTCGTCGAGCGACAGGCAGGCGTCCAGGTCGAAGATAAGGCTCAGGCCGTCTTCCAGCACGGCCACGCCCAAAATTCCGTCCACGGCCGGCAGGTTGTCGGCGGCGTCCCCGGCCGTGGCGTTCCGGCGGACCAGCCCGTCCACGGCGTCCACCCGCAGAACCATGGCGCGACGAGAGCTTCCGACGATCAAAAAAAAGTCTTCCGGCGCCACCGGGCGGGGAGGCAGGCCGAAGCGCCGCCCCAGGTCGATGACCGGCATCACCTCGCCGCGCACGTTCAGCATGCCCAGCACCAAGGCCGGAGCGCCGGGGAGCTCCTCGGCATGCGCGGCCCGGACCGCCGCGCCCACGCGCTCAAGCGGCAGGGCGAAGCGCTTTTGGCCAAGCCGAAAAACGAACAAATCCGGAAACGCGCTGGTGTGCATCGGTCGCTCGCCTCGCCCGGTTGCCGGGCGGCTAGGTTGTGTCAGGGTCATTTTTCACGGAACCGGGGAAAAAGGCAATGGCCGAGCGACGCTCGAAAGGACGTTTTCGCGCCGCCGCAACCGGGTCGCAACCGGGTCGCAACCGGGTCGCAACCGGGCGCAACCGGGCCGCAACCGGGCGCAACCGGGCCGCAACCGGGCCGCGAGCCGCCCGGCGGGCAGCCTCATGCGCTCGGAAAAGCCTTTTCGAACCGCCGCGGCGGCCATGCCGCGCGCGGCGCCGGGGAACGTCCTCATACGATCGAAGGGGCGTTCTTGCGCAGCCAGATCTGCAAGACCAAAAGCGCCCACAACGGCCGGCGGTGGTCGGCCGCGCCGCTGGCGTGCTCCGCGACCAGGCGCCTGACCTGGGCCGGATTGAAAAGCCCCTGGGCGCGCAGATGCTCCTCGCCCAACAGCTCCTCCACCTGCGGCCTGAGCACCCCGCGCAACCACTGCGAGACCGGGATGAGAAAGCCCCGCTTGGGCCGGGAAAGCACCTGCGCGGGCACGATCCCGGCCAGGGCGCGGCGCAGCAGGTACTTGCCCGTGAACCCGCGCAGCTTGAGCGACACCGGCAGCCGCCAGACGAATTCGGCCACGTCGCGGTCCAAAAACGGGGCGCGCACTTCGAGCGATTGCAGCATCGAACAGCGGTCCACCTTCATCAGGATGTAATCGAGCATGTACTGCCGGGCGTAAACGTAAAAGATCTTGGCCAAGGGGTCCTTGGAGGGATAGCTCTCGTACAGCTCCCGGGTGCGGGCGTAGAGGCTCTCCGGGGCCAGGGCGAGCGCCCCGGCGTCCTCCATGACGCCGTCCAGCAGCTCCGGGGAAAAAGCCGAGAGCCAGCGCTGCACCCGAAGCCAGCGCGGCAGCCTCGCCCCGGCCAGAAACGTCTGGGCCGCCAGGCGCATATTGACGTAGCCCGACGACATGGGCAGCCGGGCGGCGATCGGCGCGAGGACATGCTCGCGCGCGAAAGCCGGCAGCCGGTTGTACCACTCGGCCAGCTTGAAGGCGTAAAAGGTCTCGTACCCGGCGAACAGCTCGTCCCCGCCGTCGCCGCCAAGCGCCACCGTGACCTTCTCCCGGGTCACTCCGGACAAGAGGTAGGTGGGCACGATCGAAGGATCGCTCATGGGCTCGTCGAAACGCTCCACGATCGAAGGCAAGAGCTCGCCGCAGGCGGTGGCGTTCAAAATGCGCTCGTGATGCTCGGTGCCCAAATGCTCCGCCACGAGCCGTGCGTACTTGGATTCGTCGTAACTGGCTTCCGTGAACCCGATGCTGAAGGTCTTGACCGTGGAAGAGTGACGGGTCATCAGCGCCGCCACCGCCGAGGAATCCAGCCCGCCGCTGAGGAACATGCCCAGCGGCACGTCGCTGACCAGGCGCTTGGCCGTGGCCGCGTCCAAAAGCTCGATCAACCGACGGCCCAGATCCGCCTCGGACTCCCGGGTCGTCTCGTCCGGAACCGGCACATCCCAATACGGCCGGGTAATAAGCTTGCCGGCCTCCAACACCAGATAATGCGCGGGCCCGAGCTTATACACCTCGCGGAAAATCGTCTCCGGCGTCGGGGTGTATTCGTGGGCCAAAAACTTGGCGAGCGTGCGGCGCGGGGTCTCGAAGCGCAGCCCGGGCAACACCCGCAGCGCGGTCAGCTCGGAGGCGAAGGCGAACACCCCGTTCTGGAGGGTGTAGTAAAACGGCTTTTTGCCGTACCGGTCCCTGGCGGCGAACAAAATCCGGCGCCGCCTGTCCCACAAGGCAAAGGCGAACATGCCCTCGAAACGGTCCAGACAGCCCTCGCCCCAGGCCAGATAGCCGTTGAGCAAAATTTCGGTGTCGGAGTTGGTCTTGAAAACGAATCCCTTGCCCTCAAGCTCCCGGCGAATCTCCCTGAAATTGTAGATTTCGCCGTTGAACGTCACCGCCGCCCGGCCGTCGGCATCGAGCATCGGCTGCGCCCCGCAGGCCAGGTCGATGATCGACAAACGCCTGTGACCCAAGGCGACCTCGTTCTCCAGCCACAACCCCTCGCCGTCCGGACCGCGATGGGTCATGGTCCCGGTCATGGCCGCGAGCAAGCGCCGCCGCTCGCCGTCCCCGGCCGCAAACCCCGGCCCGGCCACAAACCCGGCTATGCCGCACATGAGGCGCGCTCCGCGGTGAGAGAAACCGGGGCTCCGCCCCGGACCCCGCCGGGGTAAGGTGCGAGTAAGCGACCGAAGACGCTCGCAACTCGCACCTTAATCCCCCCCGGACCCCCTCGATAGGGGGGTTGTAATGACATGGCGTGGTTGTTGTTCGTCATATGCTGGTTGTCATTGGCACAATGATAAAGTTTTTGGGGGAAGGGGGGCTCGGGGCAAGGTCAGAGTTGAAAATGTCCACATTTTCCACTCTCACCTTGCGTCGTCAGCGCGCAGCGCTGGCCGGCGCCCTCCGTGGCAAAAGGGGGTTCCCCCCGGATTCGCTTTCTCCAATAATTCTTTCATTTTCCCGATGCACGTCTGCGGGTCGAACATGGCCAGCGCCAGGTCCCGGCCGGCGGTGGCCATGGCGATGGCGTGGCTGCGGTTATTGAGCATGGATTCGATGGCTTCGGCAAGGGCTTTGGCGTCGCGCTCGGGGACGAGCAGTCCGGTTTGGTTGTGTTTGACGACGTCGGAGATGCTGGCCACGTCGGTGGCCACGACCGGCAGGCGGTGGTAGAGCGCCTCGTTGATGACCGTGGGCAGGCCGTCGCTGTTGCCGTTTGGCTTGCGGATGCTGGGCATGACCAAGACGTCCGAGGAGGCGAGCAGGCGCGAGACCTGGTCGTGGGCGACGAAGCCCGGGAAGTCGACCCGGTCCGCGAGGCCGAGTTTGGCCGCCAGGGCGGCGAGCCGCGCTTTCCAGGGACCGTCTCCGGCCAGGGTGAGGCGGACGTCATGGTTTTTTGCGCGAAGGACGGCGAGCGCTTCGATCAGGAACTGGAAGCCTTTGGTTTCCACGAAGCGGCCGATGCCGAGCAGTTTGACCGGCGCGGTCATGGCGGCGGGCGCTTCGGAGAACGCGGCCATGGTCCGGGCGTTGTAGACCAGGTGGACCTTTTCCGGGCTGTCCGGGATAAATGCGCGCAGGTGAGGCAGGTTGTAGGAGGAGTCGACCCGGGCGAAGGCCGCCCGGCGCAATTTGAGGCCGAGCAGGCCGTCCGGCGGATGGACGTCGCCGGCCCTGGCCGAGAAGCTGAACGGAATGCCGGTGAGTTCGCTCACCACCCAGGCGGCCGTGGCCGAACCGTTGGCCCAGGCGGCGTGGACGTGTTCGATGCGAAGGGCCGCGCAACGCCGGGCCAGGGTGAAGCCGCAGAAGGCGGCCAGAATATTCTCGCCGAATTTTTCCGCGCCGCCTTGAGGGCGGGTCAGCACGCGGGTCAGGACGGCCAGCGTTGTGGCCGGGCGGGTGATCAGGCAGCGCAGGGCGTCGGCCAGGATGCGCGGGATTGATCCCAGCCCCAGGCGTTCGACGGGAATGTCGGTATCGCGCATTTCCTCGGACAGCCCGCTCCGGACCGGCCCGTAGAGGCAGAAGACCCGGACCGGCAGCCCCAGGCGCCACAGGGCCAGGACTTCGCGGTAGACGAAGGTTTCGGACGGTTTGGGAAACCACAGCGATATGAAGGCGGTGCGCGGGAAGGCCGGCGTCGCGCCGTCGGGGCCGGACATGCCGGTCATTTCGTTTGGATCAGTATTGCCGGTCATATTGGTCATGGTAGAGAGATAAAACCAGAACCACTGTTTTTTCCCCAGGGGGCTGCCGCCCCCGGCCCCCGCTCAGGAAAAAGCATTCTTTCAGGCCGTCCCAGCGGCCGGGATATTTTGGCGGACCTTCCACCAGCGCCAGAGGACCACGGCCAGGGGAATGATCGCTCCGGTCTCGGCGATTTCGCGCACGCCAAGCGGGGCGAGGGCGAAATAGGCGACCGCGCCGAGCGCCGCCGCCAGGGCCAGGGGCGAAAGTTTTTTCCAGTTCAGGAACTGGGAGCGCCTGTGCCCGACGATGCAGACCGTGACCATGACCGCGATCTTGGTCACGACCATGGCCAGCACCGCGCCGAGCAGGGGATCGTTCGGAATGAGCAGTCCGCACAGGATCAGGTTCAGGACAAAGCCGCCGACGTGGATGAGCGTCAGGGTGTTTTGCAGTTCCTGGCTCAGGAGAAGGTAGGCGGCCAGGTTGGTCATGACCGCGCAGATGACCGTCATGCACAGGTAGCGTTGCATGATTCCGGCCTGGAAATAGGCCTTGCCGTAAACCAAAAAGATGATGCGGTCGGATTCGATGAACAAGATGAACATGACCGCCATGGCCACGCCCAGCAGCCACTTGGCCGAATCCTGGGCCAGGCGGGTGTATTCTTCCTTGCTTTGCCGCCAGAGCTTGACGAAAAGCGGATAGAGCACGCCGCGCAGAAGCAGGCTGGAGGCCAGGTTCGAGGCCCCGTCCACCAGTTCCCAGGTGACGCTGTACTGGGCCACCTGTTCCGGGCCGCCGAAGCGTTGCAGGAAAAAGAGGTTGGCCTTGTTGTAGATGATGGCGCTCATGGCCATCAGCACGAACACCAGGCCGTTCTTGGCCGTGCCCCAGGTGCGGCCGATGGCCTTGCGTTGGAGAGTCAGGTTCTTCAAGTCCGGCCATTTCATGGCCATGCTCACGCCGCCGGCCAGGTTGCAGGCGTTCTCGATGAACTTGAACAGCGCCACGAGCACCATCGGCGCGCCGAAAAAGAGCATGGACAGGCCGTAGCCGTAAGCCACCAGGGTGGATACGGCGCGCACCTTGGCTTCCTGGTCCTGGCGTCCCTGGACCTGGCAGGCCATGAAAAAGGAACTGGCCATGGCCTCAAGGCCCACGCCCAGGCAGATGCTCATGCACAGCACCTGAAGCTGCGCGGAATAGCCCTGCAGCCAGATGAAGCCGAACACGCCGATCCAGCCGGCGAGCAAGAGGCTGCCCTTGATGATCGAGTATTGCAGGAGCAGGTCGCCCTTGTTGCTGAATTTTTTGGACAGGGCGGTGACAAGCGGCTGGTTGAGGCCGAATTCGCCGAGAAAGAGGATGATGTAGGCCAGGCCGAACGAGATCATGAACTCGCCGTAAGTGGTCGAATTCGTGCGCGCCAGGTAGATCAGAAAGAGCGAATTGAGCGCGTCGCGCAGCCACTGCGCTCCGGCCAGATGCAGAAATTTGGCGAGGATTCCGTGGGATTGATTGCTGTCGTCACGCGGCATGGCGGCTCATTAGGCCGTCTTGGGCCAAAGTGCAATAAGGCGGCATAAACGCGCCGCGCCTGGACCCGGCCCCGCTTTTTCCGGACGGGGCCGGGTCGGCGGCCTTTTGCGAAGAGAATGCCGGCCCTGGTTTCGCTTCTCTCGAACAAAGCCGGGCGGCGGCCCGTCTTACTTCCGGAGCGGGGGCCGGGGGCGGCGGCTGCCAGGGGAAAAAACAGTGGGTCTGGAGACTCTTGCAAAATTCACCGGTGACAGCCGTCCTTGCCTGACACCCCAAGGCATCACGCGGGAATGAATGGGATTCCAAAGGGGCGAAGCCCCTTTGGCCGCCGGAGGCGTTCAAAACGGCTATTTTTGCACGTTCCTGTCAGATTTTAGTCTTTGCCGTTTGCTTTTGAAATAGGCTATCGTCGCCGCGCTCCCCGGGCCGACGGAAAACCGGGGCGGGTTTCTTCGGCGCCAGGTGAGCATGGCCGCTTTACAAGCCCGAAATCGGTCTTAATTGGGGATTTTGAAAAATCTCCGGGCAACTCGCCTTGCCCGCACCGCTTTTTTACGCCAGACCCCAGCCGGGGATACCGACCAGGAGGAACCCATGTCCGCGCCGTCGACCCATGAATTCAAGGCCGAAATCAAGCAACTGCTCGAAATCATCACCCATTCCCTCTACACCAACAAAGAGATCTTCCTGCGGGAACTGATCTCCAACGCCTCGGACGCGCTCGACAAGATGCGCTTTCTCACGGCCAAGGGCGAGACTGCCCTCGACCCCGAGCTGCCGCTTGAGATCCGCATCGAAGCGGACAAAGAGGCGAACGTCCTGCGCATCACCGATACCGGCCTGGGCATGACGCGCGACGACCTGGTCGAGCACATCGGCACCATCGCCAAGTCCGGCACCGCCGATTTCCTCAAGACCGCCGCCGGGGAAGGGGGCGCCGCCGGCAACATCATCGGCCGCTTCGGCGTGGGCTTTTATTCCGTGTTCATGGCCGCCAAGGACGTGGTCATCACCACCCGGTCCTACCAGCCCGGCGAAAAGGCCGTGGTCTGGCGCTCCGACGGCCTGGGCGGCTACGAAATCACCGAGGGCCCGGACGACGCCCCGCGCGGCACGGTCATCGAGGCCCATTTGCGCGAAGGCGAAGAGGACTTCGCCGACAAGGACCGGATCGTCTCCATCATCAAGCACCATTCCCAATTCGTCTCGTTCCCGATTTTCGTCGCCGGGGAGAAGGTCAACACCATCGCCGCCCTGTGGCGCGAACCCAAATCCCAGGTCACGGCCGAACAGTACGACGAATTCTACAAGTTCATGACCTTCGACAGCGAGCCGCCGCTGGCCGCACTGCACCTCGCCGTGGACGCGCCGGTGCAGTTCGCCAGCCTGCTGTTCATCCCGGGAAAATCGCAGGAGAATTTCTTCAACAACCGAGAGGAATGGGGCCCGGACCTCTACGCCCGCCGCGTGCTCATCAACCGCCAGAACAAGGAGCTTTTGCCCCAGTACTTAAGTTTCGTGAAAGGCGTGGTGGATACCGAAGACCTGCCGCTCAACGTCTCGCGCGAGACGCTTCAGGAAAACAGGGTGGTGCGCAAGATCAACCAGACTCTGGTCAAGGACGTGCTCGCCAAGCTCACGGTCATGGCCGCGCAGGAGCCGGAGAAATACAAAATCTTCTGGGAGGCCCACGGCAAGGTCTTCAAATACGCCTGCAACGATTACGTCAACCGCGAAAAGATCGGGCCGCTGATGCGCTTCAACTCCTCGTTCGACGAGGACGCGGGGGGCCTGACCTCGCTCGACGACTACATCGCCCGGGCCAAGCCCGAACAAAAGGACGTGTTCTACCTGTCCGCGCCCGGCCGCGAGGCGGCGGCGGTCAGCCCGCACCTGGAAATCTTCCGGCAAAAGGGCCTGGAAGTGCTCTACCTTTACGAGCCGATCGACGAATTCGTCATGGACGCCGTGGGCGCGTACAAGGAATTCAAGCTCACCGCCGCCGAACAGGCCGATCTGGGCGCGCTGGAAAAGTTCGCCTCCGCCGAAGCGGCCGAAAAGCTGCCGGAGCTGGACAAGGACCAGGAATCGGCCTTCGACGGCCTGCTGGCCAAAATCAAGGCCGTTCTCGGCGACCGGGTCAGCGAAGTGCGGGCCTCCAAGCGCCTCTCCGGCTCGCCCGCCTGCCTGGCGGCCAAGGACGGCGCGGCCTCGTCGAGCATGGAAAAGATCATGCGCATGATCGGCAAGGACGAGTCCATCCCGGTCAAGGTGCTGGAAATCAACCGCGACCACAAACTCGTCCGCAACATGATCAAGATTTTCAAAAGCGACCCGGACGACGCCTTCCTGGCCCAGGCCGCCGAACAACTCTTCGAGGCCTCGCTGCTCCTGGACGGCTACCTGGCCGACCCGCACAAACTGGTCGGCAATCTCAGCAATCTGCTGGAAAAATCGAGCGGCTGGTACGCCGAGATCAAAGGCTTGTAAGAACGGCCGGGGGGAAACTTTTTTAAAAAAAGTTGGGGCTGTCCCGCGAAGGGGCTCTGTATCCGGTTTTACCGGGGCCGGGGGCTGCCCCCCGGCCCCCGCTTGAAGACAAGCCGGAAAATTATCACAACTATTTTATAATACATCAAAAAATCTTGGTTGTTGCTCGTTGGCCAGGACCGCCCCAAAAAGTTTCCCCTGACCCCCTTTCAAATTGCACCAGGGCCGGGACCCGGCCCTGGTTCGTTTCTGTCGAACAAAATCTGAATGACAAATATTGACGTTTGTCATTCGACATGAGAAAGACGGCTTGTCACGCCCCCTGGCGTGTGCAAACAAGGTAAAGCTGTCCCACCATCTGCAGGAGGAAAGGCGTATGTACGTTGTTTTCGGAGCCACCGGCCAAGTCGGCGGAGCCACGGCCCGGGCGTTGCTGGCCATGGGCCGGAAAGTCCGCGCGGTTGTCCGCGATCCGGCCAAGGCCGAGGCGTTGGGTCAACAGGGCGCGGAACTCGTTGTCGCGGATTTCAACGACGCTTCGGCGCTTGAAGCGGCGTTGCGCGGCGCCGACGGGGCGTTTATCATGATCCCGCCGAACTTCGCGCCGGGCAAGGATTTCCCGGAAACCCGGGCCGTCGTGGGCGCGTTGCGGCTGGCCGCCCAGGCCGCGAAACCGGCCAGAATCGTGTGTCTGTCCTCGGTCGGCGCGCACCGGGACAAGGGCTTGGGGCTGATCACGCAGTTGCGCATCTTGGAGCGGGAATTGAGCGGGTTGCCGATGCCGCTCGCCTTTATCCGCGCGGCCTGGTTCATGGAAAATATCGCCTGGGACATCGCCCCGGCCCGCGAAGCCGGCGAACTGGCCAGTTTCCTGAGCCCGCTCGAACGAAAAATTCCCATGGTCGCGACCGCCGACATCGGCCGCCTGGCGGCGCAAACGCTGCACGAGCAATGGACCGGGAAGCGCATCCTCGAAATCGAGGGACCCAGCCGCTATTGCCCTCTGGATCTGGCGCGCCTCCTCGGGGAAGCGCTCGGCCGGCCGGTGCGGGCCAAATTGGTAGCCCGCGGGCTTTGGGAGGATTTGTTTCGCTCGGGGGGTGCCGCCGACCCGTCTCCACGCATGGAAATGCTCGACGGCATCAATTCGGGTTGGATCGATTTCGAGGGCGCCCCGGCCGAGGCCGCCAAGGGCGACACGCCGCACGAAACGGTTATAGCACGGTTGATTGCATCCTCCGAGCGAGGGTAAAGGAGTCGATATGGCACCATCTTCTTCACAAAAAACGGCAATCGTCACGGGCAGTTCGCGGGGCATCGGCAGGGCGGTGGCGCTCGAACTGGCCAAGCAGGGCTTCGCCGTCGCGGTCAACGGCGTGCGCGGCCTCGAAGACGCGGCCAAGGTCGCTGAAACCATTCAAAAAGGCGGGGGCCGGGCGATCGCGGTCCAGGCCGATGTCGCCGACCCGGCCGGGGCGCAACTGCTCTTTGACCGCGCCGAAAAGGAATTCGGCGGCGTCGACGCGGTCGTGAACAGCGCCGGCGTGATCGGGCTCAAACCCGTGGCCGAGCTCACCGCCGACGAGTTCAACCGGGTGATCCGGGTCAACGTGACCGGCACCTTCAACATGCTGCACCAGGCGGCCAACCGGCTGCGCGACGGCGGGAGCATCGTCACGTTCTCCACCACCGCGCTGGTCATGGCCTTTCCCGGCTACGCCGCCTACAACGCTTCCAAGGCCGCCGTCGAGGCCATGACGCGCGTCGTGGCCAAGGAACTCGGGCCCAGGGGCATCAACGTCAACGCCATCGCGCCCGGTCCGGTGGACACGGAAATGTTCTTCACGGACAAAAGCCCGGAACTGGTGGAGCGTTTGATTAAAATGACTCCCCTGGGTCGGTTGGGAAAAGTCGGGGATATCGCGCCCCTGGTGGCTTTTCTGGTCGGTCCGGAGGCCGGGTGGGTCACGGGCCAGGTCTTGCGCGCCAACGGCGGCCTGGGATAACGAGATTGCGGCGCGAAAAAGTCGAAAGAAACCAGGCGCTGTTTTACGGGAGAGGGCATGTGGGCAAACGACGGCCACCGGAAACCCTGAAACGGCGCGTCGCCGCTCCGGGCCTTGAGCGTCCGCAGGCGGACACGCGCCATGCCGGACGTCCCGGGGCTTCCCCGCGCGGGAGGCTCCGGCTCGGCGGTGGCTTATGAACGAAGCCCTTTCGCCGGACCGGATACTGGACGCGGCGCGGGAGGTCCTGCGCCGCTTCGGCCCGGGCAAGGCCACGGTGGTCGATGTCGCCCGCGCCCTGGGCGTCAGCCACGGCAGCGTATACCGGCATTTCGCCAGCAAGGTCCGGTTGCGCGACGCGGTCATCGAACGCTGGCTGGAACAGGCCTGCGCCCCCTTGGCCGCCGTCGCGGGCGAAGCCGGGTCCGCCCGGACGCGCCTGCGCCGCTGGCTGGACCTGCTGCGCGCCATCAAGCGGTCCAGGGCGAGCGACGATCCGGAAATGTTCGCCACCTACTGCGCCTTGGCGGCCGAGGCCCGGGACGTCGTGGCGGCGCACGTCGAGGACCTGGTCGGCCAGATCGCGGGCATCCTGGCCGAGGGCGTCAAGCAGGGCGAGTTCGCCCCGCTGGACCCGAAAGTCGCGGCCCGGGCGGTCTTCGACGCCACGATCCGGTTTCACAATCCGGCCCATGCCGAGAGCTGGACGGCCCCGGACATCGATACGGCCTTCGAGGCCGTTTGGGAGCTCCTGCTGCGGGGATTGACGCGGTCCGCCGAGGCGGGCGCGAAATGCCCCCGCGAAAACCAACGTTGATATGACCGGGAGTCCGGGGGGCAATCCACCGGGGCGGATTATGGACGAACGCGCGAACCTGCTGGACATGACCTTCCACGAGCTGGAGACCTTCCTGGTCGGGCTCGGGGCCAGGCCTTACGCCGCCAGGCAGGTCTGGCAATGGATTTTCCAGCGCGGGGCCGTTGACTTCGCCGGCATGACCGACCTGACCAAGGAAATGCGGGCCAAACTCGAAGAGCGGGCGCGAATCGCCTATCCCACGCTCGCGGACCTGCGGGAAAGCCGGGACGGCACGGCCAAATTCCTGCTCGAACTGGCCGACGGGCAGCGCATCGAATCCGTGCTCATCCCCGAAGAGGACCACTACACCTTGTGCCTGTCGAGCCAGGCCGGCTGCGCCCTGGCCTGCGTCTTCTGCGCCACCGGGAAGCTCGGCTTTTCACGCAACTTGGGCCACGGCGAAATCGTCAGCCAGATACTGGTCGCGAAGCGCTACCTCGACGCCAGGCTCGGCGAACTGAACCTGCGCAACCTGGTGTTCATGGGCATGGGCGAACCGCTGCTCAATTGCGACACCCTGTGCGCCGCCATCGAATCCATCCGACATCCGCAAGGGCTCAACATCTCCAGCCGGCGCATCACCGTGTCCACCGCCGGGGTGGCCGACAAGCTCACCGCTTTCGGACGGCTCGGCATGGCCTCGCTGGCCGTGTCGCTGCACGCGCCGACCCAGGAATTGCGACGGCAACTCATGCCCCGGGCGGCCGAAGCCTGGCCGCTGGAGACGCTCATCAAGGAACTGCGCGCCTATCCGCTCAAAGCCCGCGACCGCATCACTTTCGAATACATCATGCTCGACGGGGTCAACGATTCCCTCGTCCAGGCCAAGGAACTGGTGCGGCTGCTCGCGCCGCTCAAGGCCAAAGTCAACCTCATCGCCGCCAACCCGTCGCCGGAGATGCCCTTCGCGCCCCCGCCGCGCGACCGCATCGAAGCTTTCCAGAATTATCTCAAGGACAAAGGCCTGACCACCACCCTGCGCAAAAGCAAAGGCGCCGACATCGCCGCCGCCTGCGGCCAACTGCGGGCGGAGAACGGAGAGAACCAAAGGGGCCGCGCCCCTTTGGAATCCCCGCCGGGGGGATGAACTCCCCCACGAGCGGGGA
>Ga0302279_10002913_pt1 | contig 21965 bp, 20 predicted proteins | sample III_Bog_N3_3_FD_194541 | JGI IMG/M metagenome (GOLD analysis project Ga0302279, IMG submission 194541) | Peat permafrost microbial communities from Stordalen Mire near Abisko, Sweden - III_Bog_N3_3 | ecosystem: Environmental > Terrestrial > Soil > Wetlands > Peat | place: Sweden: Abisko...
GAGGCGGGGAAATTAACGCTCGAGGACGTGGAGTTCGCGGAGAAGACGCTGAAGGAACAGGGAACAGGGGACAGGGAGTAGGCGGTAGGGGAAGGGCAAAAGCAGATTCCCTTCGGGAATGACAAACCAAGGGAATGACAAATCAAGGGAATGACAAACCCGTGATGTGCGGAGGGTGCGATGAGTGAGTGGCTTAGGGCGATGGGTCCGGCGGTGGGGAATCATCTTTGGCAGTCGACGGCGTTTGCGGGGGTGGTTTGGGTGGCGACCCTGCTACTGCGGAAGAACGCCGCGCGGGTACGGTATGGGTTGTGGGTGGCGGCGAGCGTGAAGTTCCTGGTTCCCTTCTCGCTGCTGATCGGGCTGGGCGGGATGTTGCCGAGGCCACGACATGCGGTGGTGACGATGCCGGTGTACTCGGCTGTGGACGAGGTGGGGTTGCCGTTTTCGGATGTGGATTTGCGGGTGACCGCAGTGGCTCCAACCCATGTCTCAGAAGAGAGATCCTTCGACTGGCTCAGGACGGCAACCAGTTTGCCGGTTGTGCTGGCGGGGGTGTGGCTTTGCGGCGTAGTGGTGGTACTGGGGGTGTGGTGCGGAGGATGGTTGAAGGTGAAACGGACGCTGCGGCGGGCCGTGCGGGCGGAGGATGGGCGCGAGGTGGAGATTCTGCGGCGGGTTGAGGCGGCCATGGGTGTCCGGCGGGTTCGGCTGGTGTTGTCGAGAGAGTGGATGGAGCCGGGAATCTTCGGCGTGTTTCGGCCGGTGTTGATCTGGCCCGAGGGATTGTCGGCGCGGCTGGACGATGAGCATGTTGAGGCGATCCTGACGCACGAGTTGATGCATGTACGGCGGCGGGACAATTTGACGGCGGCGCTGCACATGATGGTCGAGGCGGCGTTCTGGTTCCATCCGCTGGTGTGGTGGATGGAGCGGCGGATGGTGGAAGAACGCGAGCGCGCATGCGATGAGGCTGTTGTCGAAATGGGAAGCAGGCCGGGGGTTTATGCCGAGAGTTTGTTGAAGGCGGTGCGGTTCTGCGTGGAGTCGCCGCTGGTATGCGTGGCTGGGATTACGGGGGCGGATTTGAGCAAGAGGGTGCGGTCGATTATGACGCTACGGCTGAAGAAGCTGAGCGTGGTGGGGAAGGTGGCGCTGGCGGCGTTGGCGTTTGTCGCGATTGCCGGGCCGGTGGCATTTGGCGTGGTGCGCATGATTCCACTGTATGGGCAGGTGTTCAAGGCGAAGGGGCCGCTGCCTTCGTTTGACGTGGTGGTGATCAAGCCTTCGCAGGACACGGCCCACGGCGGGGGCCTGGAGGGGGAGCAGACACACTACACGATGACAGGAAAGATGCTGATTCAGTTCGCGTATGGCGTCTGGGCTCCTCAACAGCTCACCAATTATCTGAAGGTGGTGGGCGGGCCGGAGTGGGTCGACACCGACGTATTCGACATTGTGGGCAAGATGACTTCGACCGAGTTTGAGCAGGAGCAGGGCATGAGCCGGCAGCAAAAGCACGAGCGCATCCAGTTGATGGAGCAGTCGCTGCTGGCCGACCGCTTCAAGCTGAAGATGCACACCGGGATGCAGGACCAGCCGGTGTATGCGCTGACGGTGGTGAGGCCGGGAAAGCTGACACCGGCCGGGGACGCGACCGGTACATGGCGCTTCAATCCCTTCCCGAGCGATATAGCTCCGGAGGGTTTGACGCGCGGGCTGGTGGTGAGCCGCACGCGCGCGGGGCTGAAGATGACGGCGAAGGGGATGCCCCTGGGCGAGGTTGTCAATGCGCTGATGGCGCAGAAGGAAATGCGCGGGCAGCCAGTGGTGGACCAGACGGGGCTGACGGGGGCGTACGACTTTACGCTGACGTGGGGGCCGGAGGAGCAGGCTGCCGTGGACAGCGGGGATTCGGGTGAGGCGACGGAGCCGCCGCTATTCCTGGCGCTTCAGCAGCAGCTTGGGCTGAAGCTGGTGGATTCAAAGGCGCCGGCGGAGGTGGTGGTTATCGACCACATTGAGAAGCCGGTGTTCGATAGCGCGGAGGCACCGGCGAAGCCTTCGATTGTCGATACAGTGCTCACGGCAGGGCAGCGGATGCTGAGTAGTTTAGTGCCGGCGGCGTTGGTTCAGGAGAAGGGGGCAGTGGGGGCGACGAATCCCACTCGTGACGATGCGACCGTCACGAATGGGGCACCCGGCAGCGATGGCCAGAAGCAGGAGCTGCATGGGGCTTACAAGGTGTGGCTGGAACAGGATGTGCGGTGGATCATTACCGACCAGGAGGCAGAAGCGTTCAAGCATCTGATGAACGACGAAGAGCGGGACAGGTTTATCGAGCAGTACTGGCAGAGGCGAAATCCGAATCCAGATGCGGTAGAGAACGCGTACCGGGATGAGATTTACGCACGCATCAATTATGCGAACGAAAACTTTGCGTCGGACCAGCCGGGATGGAAGACAGACCGCGGGCACATCTACATCGTGTATGGCAAGCCGGATGAGATCGATGTGCAGCCTGCCGATTCGACGCAGATCTGGCGATACCGTCACATCCCAGGAGTGGGAGACAACGTCGTTTTGAGGTTTGGGGATGGCGAGCGCAAAGGCGACTACCGGCTGATGACGCCAATGCCGCTGACGGGACCGGGGGCGCAGGCGCCGAATCCGCTGAAGCGGAGATTGACGGACGCTGAGCGCATGGATGGGGCGGGGCAGGCGAACCCGTCCAAGCAGAGGTTGGTGGGTTCGGCCGTGATCCAGTCAACGCCGCCGGGGGTGGTGGCGCCGGCAGCGGTGGCGGGAACGCAAACCGTCGTAACAACAAGTGCTCCGGTCACGCAGCACCCCACTTTTGAAGTTGCGAGCGTCAAGCCCGCTCCGCCTGACGCGGACCCGAAAACCGGGCTCTGGAGCCCGCCCGGCATTGGCCGATTCACCGCGTCCCACGTATCCCTCGCGCTCCTCATCCATCTGGCTTACGACGTCGACGACAGCGAGATCGCCAATAAGCCGGGATGGCTCGACTCTAACCTTTACGATGTGGCTGCCAAGCCTGAGGACGGCGTAGCTCTAACTCGCGAGGAACTCAAGCCCCGTCTCCAAGATCTTTTACAACGGCGCTTCCATCTAGTAGTCCACACCGAAACGCGCTTAAGCAGCGGATACGCTCTCGTCGTCGCCAAAGGCGGCCCGCATCTCACCCCGACCAAGTCAGATCACTTCCCCGGCTACCGCCTTCACGTTGGTTCCGGTGATATGCGCGGATTCAACTGGTCCATGCCCCAGCTGGCGAAATACCTTACTCCCGCAGCCGGCTTCCCCGTGGTTGACCAGACCGGCATCACCGGCAGTTATGATATCGACTTCAGCTACGAGCCCAAGCCTCGTGCCGACAGCTCCCGCCCCCCACTCGATGTAGCTCTGAATGAGGCAACAGGTCTTCTGCTCAAGTCGGAAAAAGTCCCCGTCGAAACCATCGTGATCGACTCCGTCGACAAAGTGCCAACAGCAAACTGAGCATCTGCCACCCCACCGGCGTGCCATGAGCTTTTGGCGCGGTCAACCCTCCGTATTTCTTCGCCGCGATCCGAGACCAACTGAGATTGAAATTGGAATCGACGAAAGGACCACTGCGGGTGGGGTGTGATCGACCATGTGGAGCGCTCTTCGGAGATTTGACGGAGGCTGCTTGTTTTGGGGTGCAACGGTACGGGGACTTTAGTTGGGTCGGGACTTCTCGGGGTCCTTCGGCTCCGCGCTATGCGCTCCGCTCAGGATGACGGGGGTGGGGTGCAGCGGCGGACAGTGGGCGTGGTTTGTTAGCATAGTGGGGTGAACATTCTTTGTTTGATTGATGCGAACCGTCGCCACCTTTTGGTTGCCGCTCTTGCGCTTGGGCTGCTTGGGACTTTTGCTGCTGTGCCTGGGTTTGGGCAGATTTCCGCGCCGCCGGGAACGGGTGAGACGTTTAAGGACACGTCGATGTTGAAACCGCCGCCGGGAGTGAAGGTGGCCGTGATCGAGTTCCAGGACCTGATGTGCCCGGCTTGCGCGCACGCGTTTCCGATCGTCCATGCCGCGGTGGCGCACTACAACATTCCGTTGATCGAGCGGGACTTTCCGCTACCGGGGCACGCCATGCTGGGCAGTTTTGAAGCGGCGGTGTGGGCGCGGTATCTGCAGGACAAGGTATCGCTGAAGGTGGCAGACCAGTATCGGGGGGCGGTGTTTGCGGGGCAGAGTGGCATTGCCAACAAGGACGACATGCTGAACTTTACGCGGCGGTACTTCCAGAGCCACGGGCTGCAGATGCCGTTTGTGCCCGACCCGACCGGGCAGTTCACGAAGGAAGTGAACTCGGACAAGGCGATGGGCGAAAAACTGGCGGTGTATTACACGCCGTGCATCATCGTGTGCACGCAGCATGAGTGGGTGCATGTGACGGACGTGTCGCTGCTGTACCAGACGATCGACGCGCTGGAAGCACGGGCTGGAGCGGACGCTCCGGTGAAAACGGCGACGGTGAAGAAGACTACGCATTAGAGCCATTGTGTGTGGTGTCCCAATGTGCGGAAAGAAGTCGGATTGGCAGCACGAAGAACCCTGGGCTAAAGCCACTGGTTTGATTGCCTTTAACCGCGGGCTGAAAGCCCGCTGCTACTCCGGCGGGAACGTGCCCTTCTTCAGCAGCATCTAGAGTCCGGCATAGGTTGGAGGCGAGGTTTCTTGCAGCATCCAAAGCCCGGGTTCTGCTTGGTGCGGTGAATGCCGGGACTAAAGTCACGGCCTAGTCAGATGGGGGACGGAACTTCCTGCTCGTTCCCAAACACTTAACGAGTTGTGCGATGCGGAGGGATGAGGCGTGAAGCGACTCGGGATACTGCTGTCCGGGCGAGGTTCGAACTTTGTCGCCATCGCGGACGCGATGCGCGGGCACCGGCTGCCGGGCGCGGAGATTGCGGTGGTGCTGTCGAATAAGGCGGATGCGCCGGGGCTGGAGATCGCACGGGAACGCGGGCTGGCGGCGTTTGCGGTGCCCTCGGCAGGGCGCAAGCGGGCCGAGCACGATGCGGAGCTGGTCGCACGGCTCCACCAGCATCGCGTGGACCTGGTGTGCCTGGCGGGATATATGCGGATCCTGAGCGCGGAGTTTGTACGTGCGTTTCCGAACCGCATCCTGAATGTGCATCCGGCACTGCTGCCGGCGTTTCCGGGGCTGGATGCACAGGCACAGGCGCTGGAGTTCGGCGCCAAAGTGGCGGGATGCACGGTCCACTTCGTGGATGAGGCGGTGGACCACGGAGCGATCGTGGTGCAGCGGACCGTGCCGGTGTTGGATGACGATACGCCGGAGAGCTTGTCGGCACGGGTGCTGGAGCAGGAACACATCGCCTACCCCGAGGCGATAGCGCGGGTGCTGAGTGGGGAGTATGCGTTTGTGGGGCGGCGATATCTGCGCACCCCAGGTTCGAAGTTCGAGGTTTGAGGTTCGAGGCTCGATCTTGCGCTACGGTCAGTGCGTTACGCGCACCGGGGCTGGATGCAGAAGGCCGCTGAGCGAGCCGATGAGGCCAAAGGCTTCCAACAGCCAGACGACTACCGCGATGATGACGATGATGCGGATGATCTGCTTGATGGTGCGGTCCATGGGGATGAGCTCGACCAGGTAAAGCAGCAGACCGACGACGACGAGCGAGATGATGATGCTGACGAGTCCGGACGAAACCATGCGATTCTCCTGCTGGGTTGGATGCGAGAATTGGCGTCTCGCGGGGCGAAGCGGGAGAAAAAAATCCGCAAGGCGGGCAGGGCTGGCGGACTAGGGCAATTTTTCAATTTGCTGCTGCACCGCGCTGCGGAATTGAAGCGGGTGCGCCACCCGCTGGAACGGCTCGAGGGTTCCGCCGGTGCCGATCACGACGATGGTCCCGTAGCCTAGCATGCGACCCAAAGTACTCTCTTTGACCTCGATACTCTCGACCTTGTTCAAGATCATCTCGATGGTGCGACGGCCGACAAGGCCAAGTTTGATGACGACGCGGTGATTGGTGACCGCCATCTCGGTTGCGTTACGGCGCACGGCGCCGAGGACGAATTGTATGATGGCGGCCATCAGGAAGAGACCGCCCGCTCCTTCGAGGAGGTGTAGTGTGTTGGCGTCGAGCGACGCATTCGTCTGGGCATAGTAGAAGACAAATCCAGCGGCCACGACGAGAACGCAGGCCACCACGATGGATCTGACCATAACAATCCAGTGGAGTCGCGTCTCGTAGAGGACGGTCTCGCCCGCGGTGAGGTTTTTGTCGATGTAGCCCATACTCTGACTCCGATGCTGGGGTGCTCGACCGCTCAGATTTCGAGGATGACGGGCATGATGAGGGGGCGGCGGCTGGTGCTCTTCTGGATGTAGCGCTTGAGGTCGTTGCGGATTTTTTCCTTGATGATGGCGTAGTCGGCCTTCTCTTCGTCGCTGGAGGCTTCGAGGGTGCGCTGAACGACCTGGCGCGATTCCTCGATCATGGCGGCGTCGTCACCTGCGAAGCCTCGCATGACGACTTCGGGCGCGGTTTCCACGTTGCCGGTACGCTTGTTGATGGTGATGATGGGGAGGACTATGCCTCCCTCGCCGATGTGCTGGCGGTCGCGGATGACGATGTCTTCGACGACGTCGATGGAGCCGCCAGCATCGATGCAGACGCGTCCGACGGTGATCTTGCCGCTCTTGGTGGCGCTGGTCTTGTCGAGGTCCAGGATCTCGCCGTCTTCGAGCAGGATCACCTTCTCGACGATGTCGAGGCCTCCGGCGAGTTCGGCGTGACGCTTGAGATGGCGGTAGTCGCCGTGGATGGGGACGAAGAACTTGGGCCGCAGCAAGTTGATCATCAGGCGCAGTTCTTCCTGGGAGCCATGTCCGCTGACGTGGATGAGGCCTTGAGTGCCGTCGTCGTGGATGACCTTGGCGTCGCGGCGCTCGAGGTGGTCGATCATGCGGTAGATAGACTTCTCGTTGCCCGGGATGACGCGCGAGCTCAGCAACACGGTGTCGCCGGCTTCTATATGGGCGTACTTGTGATTGTTGACGGCGGCGCGGGACAGCGCCGACATGGGCTCGCCCTGGGTGCCGGAGATCATGATGACGATCTTATGGGCGGGCATGTCGCGAATCTGACCGGGGTTGATGATGAGGCCTGGGGGCAGCTCGAGATAGCCGAGGTCTTGCGCGATCTCGGTGGAGTTGTCGAGCGATCGGCCGACCACAGCGACCTTGCGGCCGTGCGCGTGGGCCAGTTCCATAGCAATGCGGATGCGGTGAATGGAGGACGAGAAGCAACTGAAGAAGAGCTTCTTCTTGGCCTGGGCGAAGATCTCGTCGAGGCGCGGGCGGACAGCGCGCTCGGAGGGCGTGTAGCCGGGGCGATCGACGTTGGTGGAGTCCTGGAGCAGGCAAAGGACGCCCTGCTTGCCGAGTTCAGCGAAGGCATGCAGATCGAAGGGCTTGGCGTCGGGGGAGGAGAGATCGATTTTGAAGTCGCCAGTATGGACGATAGTGCCGACGGGGGTGTGGATTGCGAGGGCGACGCAGTCCACCAGCGAGTGTGTGACCCGGATGGGCATGATGGAGAACGGCCCAATGGTGAGACGGCGGCCGGGAAGAATCTCAACCAACTCGGCATCGTCGAGGAGGCGGTGCTCTTCGAGCTTTCCTTCGACGAGGGCGAGGGTGAACTCGGTGCCGTAGACGGGGACGTTGAGCTCAGAAAGTATCCAGGGCAGGCCGCCGATGTGGTCCTCGTGGCCGTGAGTGAGGATGATGGCCCGGACTTTTTCTCGATTTTCAGTGAGATAGCTGATATCGGGGACGACAATGTCGACGCCAAGGAGCTCTTCTTCGGGGAACATCAGGCCGGCATCGATGACGATGATGTCATCCTGCCATCGGAGGGCCATGCAGTTCATACCGAACTCACCAAGGCCCCCGAGGGGGATCATGCGTAATTTATCTTGTGCCATTCAAGGTCGATTCTACACCGCGTAAGTTGGCGACCTGACATTGGCTGAAGATGCAGGATTAATGCGGTTGCGCGATGTTTGTGGTTTGCGGAGGGCGCGGGGTTCGCGGGGCGAGATGCGAGCCGGGGAGTCTCGCGCTGCGATTCGGGGTTCTGGTGCTGGCGCGGGGTCCAGCGATCGATAGCACTGCCTGGGTAGTGAGCGCCGCAGAGAGGCGACACCATGGGCGTGCGCCTGCCTGTCTCCTTACTCTCGCCATAAGTCATTTATCCGCTCTCCTGGTTGGATCACGAGGGATGGCTTGCGGCGAGAGACTGTTCTTGTGTATTGGAGGGCACCGCGCGTCATCGTGCGATTGATTTTGAATGGTTTATGAATTTGTTAATTTTTCTATTGACAATGATACGCGCATGGATTTAGATTGGTGATGAGCACTATGTGCTTAAGGAGACTCTCTTATGCGCCGAATGATTCTGACCTCTCTTGTTCTGCTCCCGGTGATGGCCCAAGCACAGGCTCGCACCTCGACCGAACCTCAGCCGTCCACGTCCTCGGCGATGCTGCAGGCTGAGCTTTCCCGCCCGGCCGGCATGGCGGAGTTGGCGATGGCAGCCGCCACGCCCGCGGCGGCATCTGCTTCGATTGCACCGATCAATATGCCCAATCACACCGCGATTCGGGAGTTTGTGCAGACCCGGGTAACGGAGAACCTGATGGACGCTGCGCTGCCCAAGGCTGGGACCGTGGAGTATGCCATGATGGGCAGTCTGCCGACCGAGTCGTCCGCGCCGCAGGTGAAGCGTGCGGTAGAAGTAGACTTGTCCGCGCAGGAGTTGGCGGAACAACCCGCGGTAAGCAACGTCGTGGTTCATGCCACTGTGGATTCGTATGGCTTCCCGCGCAATGTGACCATTGTCCGCTCGGCCGGCTCGGTGGTGGATAAGAAGGTGTTGAGCGCGGTGAGCCAGTATCGCTTCACGCCGGCAACGATGGATAACAAGCCAGTCGACGCCTCGGTGACGATCGCGATCAAGATCGAGAAACCGTAGGTACAGTTGTCAGTTGGACTGCTCGAAATAAGTGCGATTGCCAGTCGTCGAGATCGCAGACCGGGCAAGACGACTTAGAACAAGTTTGCGCTGCCGCTCTCCACAACGGGCGAGTGGAGCGCGATTGACGAGCAACCCTGCGCTTCCGTCCTCCGCAACTGGAGGGTGGGAGCGCAGTTCTTTTTGCGGAATGAGAGGGTTGGGTCAGAGCGGCCACTCAGGCGTATTGACAGCAGCCTGGTGCTCGGTGCGCTGGACCTTGTTGATCTTCATCCTGTTTCTGATCCTCCGCCACTGACCAACCCAGGCCACGCTGCTGATCACAATAACGGCTATCGCCAGGCCCATAAGGGAATCTTTGAGCATAGTACCCTCCAGTCGCCGGAGAGGCGAGTCTACTCTTTTGGCGAGGGCCGAAAATGTGATCCCAGTCACTGCTCGTGGGCCCGCAGTGGGCTGATTTGCGCACCGCCAGGGTAGGCGGTAGGATTCAGGGGAACTTCGGGAGACTTGGAATGCGCGTTCGTTTTGGGTTGGCAAAGTCGGGGTGTCTGGCTCTGTTCCTGGTGTACTCCGCGGTTGGGGCAGGTGCACAGACGGTGGCGGCGACTCCGCCGATGGGGTGGAACAGTTGGAACTTCTTTGCCGGCAAGGTGACCGACAAGGACATTCGCGACACGGCGGACCTGCTGGTATCGACGGGGATGCGCGACGCGGGCTACGTGTATGTGAATATCGACGACACGTGGGAGGGTAAGCGCGACGCTGACGGAAAAATCCAAAGCAACGAGAAGTTTCCGAACATGAAGGCGCTCGCGGATTATGTGCATTCGAAGGGGCTGAAGCTGGGAATCTACTCATCGCCGGGGCCGCAGACCTGTGCCCGGTTCGAAGCCAGCCTGGGGCATGAGGAGCAGGACGCGCAGACGTATGCAGACTGGGGCGTCGATTATCTGAAGTACGATTTGTGCAGTTATGGCGGAGTGATGCGGCAGCAGGCTCCGAATGACCCGGTGGCGCAGAACAAGCTTATGCGCGAAGCGTACGAGAAGATGCATCAGGCGATTCTGAAAACAGGCCGGCCGATGGTGTATAGCTTCTGCCAGTATGGGGACGATTCCGTTTGGGATTGGGGACCAAGCGTGGGGGCAAACCTGTGGCGGACGACGGGAGACATCTCGGCGAACTTCGATCGGATGAGTTTGATCGGGCGTTCGCAGGCTGGGCTGGCGAAGTTCGCGGGGCCCGGACACTGGAACGATCCGGACATGTTGGAGGTAGGCAACGGCAAGTTGACGCACGATGAGAATGTCACACACATGACGCTGTGGGCGATGTTGGCGGCGCCACTGATCGCGGGCAATAACCTGACGCTCATGACGCCCGAGATCGGAGCGATCCTGATGAACAAGGATGTGATTGCGATTGATCAGGACGGACTGGGCAAGCAGGGCGACCGCGTGTATGCGGAGGGACCCGTTGAAATTTGGGCGAAGCCGTTGAAGAACGGAAGCATGGCGGTAGCGATCTTCAACTTTGGGGAGACGGCAAGCGAGATGCGCGGGATTGGACTGCACTTGAAGGAGATGGGTTTCCCGAAGGCAGCTAAGGCTCGGGATGTGTGGGCCGCGAGAGACCTGGGGACGATTGCGGACGACTGGCGGACGGTCGTGCCGCGGCATGGGGTCGTGCTTTTGGTGGTGAAGAGATAGGGCAGTTGCAGGTTGCTAGTTGTTCGTTGCCACGGAGGTACGGGCGGCTTGACGGGCGGCGCGGATCAGGTCGGGGAGGCCCACTCCGTTGAGAGCGTTGCCTAGGAGCGTGAGGCCGGGGAGGGCGCGGAGGCGGGATTCGATTTCGGCGACTCGCTCGAGGTGACCGACGGCGTATTGCGGGAGTGAGTTGGGCCAGCGGCGGACTACGGTGAGCGCGGGGATGGGCGCGGGCGTGGAGGCGGCGGCGCTAACTGAGATGGCGGCGTTGAGGATGCGGGCGAGTTCGAGGCGGGCGATAGCGGCGATCTCGTCGTTATTGCAGCGGGCGATGCGGTCCGCAGCGGCTCCGCCGAAGAAGGCGCGGACTAGACGGCCGTTGGGCGGGACGCGATGAGGAAACTTCTGGTCGGTGAAGGTGCAGGCGAGCAGGAGGCTGCGGGTGATCTCCGTAGCGGGGTCAGAAGCAAAATACCGAGACTCTAAGCGTTGCTCAGAATGACCCACTGGAGAAGTTGTTGGCACGGCTGTTGAGGACGTCGCATCTGGCCGGTGGGGCGGGACGAGGAAGCCGAAGCCGGGTGGAAGCGGGACACGGCTGGCATCTGCATAGGCGAAGGCAACGAGGACGGCGGAACTGGATTCGCGCGGCAGCAGGTTCGCGGCGTCAGCATTGAGCGGTGCGAGTAGCTTGCGAGTAGCGTCGACCGGCGTGGCCAGGAAGATGGCGTCGAAGGACTCGGAGGCATCGTGCTTGCCTGTGGTGGAAGTGTGGATTTTCCAGGGGGGACGTCGAGAGTTCTCCAAATTCAGCTGTCGGCTATCAGCTGTCAGCGTTCGGCTTGAGTCGGCGGCGATGGCGGTGACGGTGGTGTGGAGTCGGAGCCAGGACGGCGGGATATCGGCTACGAGGCGATCGATGAGGGTTCCGAGGCCGGAGCGGAGGGTGGTGAAGATGGGCGACGTTGGAGGTTGGATGTTCGAGGCTCGAGAAAGGGAGGCGATGAGGGAGCCGTGGGCGCGTTCCATCTGGACGAAGGCGGGCATGACGGCGCGGACGCTGAGGGTGCGGACGTCACCGCCGAAGACTCCGCTGAGGAGTGGGGTGGCGACACGGTCGAGCACTTCGCGGCCGAAGTGGCGGAGAGTGAAGTCGGCGACGGACTCGTCTTGCTCGGGGAGGGAGGCGAGGAGTTCGGCGGCGCGGGCGGGTTCGGCACGATAGGCGGCGATCGCGGCTTCCGTGAAAAGGGGCGAGCCTTCGAGCGCGGCGAGGTCGGTGGGGACCATCATATGGAGACCGCCGGGCATGGGAACGAGATGACCGGCGGGATTTTCTGGGGTCGTCAGGAAGATGTGGGTGCGACGGGTGGCGTCGTTGGAGGGGATGAGTTCGGCTTCGAGCCCGAGGTCGATGGCGAGTTCGCGGGCCCAGGGTTTGGCGCTGACCCAGCCGTCAGGACCGCACTCGATGGTGAAACCGCCTTCGCGAACCGTCTCGATGAGGCCGCCGAAGCGTGGGGAGGATTCGAAGACAACAGCTTCGACTTGCACTCCGTCGCGGGCGAGACGCGCAAGTTCGAAGGCGGCGGTGAGGCCGGCGATGCCTCCTCCGATGATGGCGATGCGACGCATAAAGGCAGGGTACAGGGAATAGGGAATAGGGAACAGCGGTCAAGCGGGCTCAGCGCGCGAGGTTCGAGGTTACGACGTCGACCAGCGCTTCGATAAGGAGCGGGGAGTCGTTTAGAGATTCGGGGCGGTAGAGGCGGAGGCCGAGGGTGCGCGCGGTTTGGGCGAAGGCGATGTCGATGTCGTAGAGGATTTCGACGTGATCGCAGAGGAAGCCGATGGGCTGGAAGACGACGCCGGTGTGGCCTTCGTGGCGGATGGCGGCGAGGGTATCTTCGACCGTGGGGCCGATCCAAGGGCCACCGGCGACACCCTGGCTTTGGAACGCGAAGAACCAGGTCTTGAGGTTGGGAAGCTGGCGGGCGGCGGACTCGAAAACGAGGGCGGCGGTGCGCTTGGCTTCGACGGGATATGGGTCGGGGGTGGATTGCATGGGGGTTCCGGGGCGGGCGCCGGCGATGCTCGCTTCGCCCGTCATGATGGTTCGGCAAGGAACGGAGTGGGCGGTGAAGAGGATGGGAAGCGAGGCACCGGAGTCGGCGCAGGCATCGGGATAGATGTCGACAAGACGTTGAGTGAAGGCCGCGATCAGGGCGGGCTCTTCTGGCCATTCTTCGACGAAGGTAACGTCGAGGCCATCGGCGACAGACATGAGGGCGCGGCGGTAGAGGCCGATGCTGGTGCGGGAGTTTTGCGGGGCGAGGCAGATGGCAATGATGCGGGTGACGCCATCGGTGCGCATCTTGGCGACTACGTCGGCGATGTAGGGATGCCAGTTGCGCATGCCGGTGTAGACGCGGAGGGGATGGCCGGCGGCCGCGATGGCTTGCTCGAGGAGATAAGTCTGGGTGAGGGTCCACTTCGTAAGAGGCGGCGCTTCGGGGCCAGGAGTTTCGCGGAGACCGATCTGGGCGTAGCGGTGCTGAAGCTCTTCCACAACTTCTGGCGGGAGGGTACGACCGCCGGTCACTTTGGCGAGGTATTCGGCCATCTCGCCGAGGACATCGGGAGTTCCGTGGGCGAGGAGCAGGACTGCAGTGGAGTTGGTTTGGGACACGCTTGGATCATCCTATACTGGTACTTCACTTCGGCAGACGATCAGAAGTGGGTCGGTTTCGTCGTCGTACTGGCTTCCGTTTACCCGAAAGGGGCAGGACCAGGGCTCGAGCCGTGACTAAACTATGGACTTAATTTGGCGGACTACCTGAAGGACGGCGTCTACGGGCGTGGTGGGGACGATGCCGTGGCCGAGGTTGAAGATGTGTCCGGGACGGCCGTTGGCGGCGGCGAGGACTTCGGCTACGCGAGCTTCGAGGACCTGGGGAGGAGCGAAGAGCGTGATGGGGTCGAGGTTGCCCTGGACGGCGGCGGAGTAGTCGAGTTCGCGCCAGGCGCGGTCGAGCGGGGTGCGCCAGTCTAATCCCAGAACATCCGCCCCGGTGTGGCGCATGAGCGGCAGCAGGGTGGAGGTTTCGACGCCGAAGTAGATGACGGGGACGCCGAGCGTCTGGATGCTGCGGATGAGGCGTGTGGTGGGAGCGAGGGCGTAGTCGCGGTAGTCGGAGGGGGAGAGCGCGCCGACCCAGGAGTCGAAGACCTGGATGACGTCGGCGCCGGCTTCGACTTGCTGGGCGGCGTATTCGGTGAGTACGGTGATGAGCTTGTCCATGAGGATGGACCAGGCGTCAGAGAGTGGTAAGTGGTTAGTGGTAAGTGGTAAGTGAGGGGAGGCTGAGAGGTCCGGCTTTCCGAGCAGATCTGTGGCACTACCAGCAAAATGCGGGGATTCTTCGCTGCGCTCAGAATGACAAGCTGTAGAGGCGTGACTAGCTGTGGAGGCGTACATCATTTTCTTGGTTTCGATGTAGTTGCGGGAGCTCCCGCCTTCGATCATGTAAGAGGCAAGAGTGAAGGGCGCGCCACAGAAGCCGATGATGCCGAGGGTGTCGCCCGCCGGGTCGCTGTTTGGGCCTTCCGCCGGGCGCGGCGCGGCGAAGTGGGCGGCAACTTTCTCGATGGCACGGGAGACGTATAGCAAGTCTTCCGTCCGGTCGGTGCGGAGGGCGCGGGCCTGGTCGGCGGTGCGGAGGGGCGTGTGGATCTGGGGGCCTTCGTTGGCGACGAACTCGAAGTCGAGGCCCATGGGGGTGAGCGGGAGGAGGAGGTCGGCGAAGATGATGGCGGCGTCGACGCCGAGGCGTTCGGCGGCGGTGATGGTGACTTCAGCAGCTATTTCTGGTGTGCGGCAGATATCGAGGAGGCTGTGGTGCTTGCGGACGGCCATGTACTCGGGCATGTAGCGGCCGGCCTGGCGGAGGAACCAGACGGGAGTGCGGTCGACGGGCAGGCGGAGGCAGGCACGAACGAAACGGCTGCCGTTGGCCCCGGCAGCCGTTGTAGGGTTGTTTACCACGGGAAGATCCGCGGTCTGCGCCGCTGTGGTCACCGCCCGATTTGGCCCTTCGGGGTCGGCGCCTGAATTCCCTACCCGATTTGGCCCATCGGGAATGAATCCAGCCAGCGGCTCAGCTTGTCCGCCGGTCCCGGGTACAACGGATGCCTGGTTCAGAAACTCGTTCTGAGATTCGCTCAACGGTTAGGTCTCCCAACCTTTGAGCGTAGCATCCTGCGGGGAAACGGCGTAATCCTGGTAGAGCAAGGTGTGGGGCTCCGTGGCCCCGGGACTATTCCCGTACCGCAGACGCGCCCGTGTCGTTTGTAATTCAACTTTCGGCCGAATAGGCGCGGGCGGTCATCCCCCATTAGGGGCAGGGGACTACAACTTTGGGTGAGGTTATAGGGGGCGAGACGGGTGGGATGGGGAGTCAGGCCTCGAGGCGGAGAGAGAATTCCTCGATGACGGGGTTGGTGAGAACCTCGCGGGCGATGCGCTCGATTTCCTGCTGGGCTGCGGCTGGGTTGGCGGCCAGGGAGTCTTCGAGGGTGAGCAGAAAATACTTTCCCTGGCGGACATCGGCGACGCCGTTGTATTGCATGCGGCGGAGCGCGCCGGCGACGGTCTGACCCTGAGCATCGAGCACGGACCGCTTGAGTGTGACATACACATGCGCCTTCATGAGGTCTGATTATAGGCGTTCAGGCGTTCACACGCCCTTTTCCTGCTTCGCGTGGTGCTCCCGATGGTCGCAAACCAGATTGCGTGGCGACCAACGGAAGAAAGCGAAACGCAACGCGCGTCACGAGATGACCCTTGCTCCCGCAGAGGGGCCCGTCCCGCAAGACAGGATTTGAACAGATTCTTATAGACTGGAAGAGCGCTGTGCGCTTATCGAAACAAATCCAACCCCAAAGATGAAGCGAGACGCTTCGAACTGAGACGAGACGCTAGACACTATGACGAATTACCTTGAACTGCCGGTCGGGGAGCAAAGTCCCGAAGTGGTCACCGCTGTCATCGAGATTCCGCTCGAGGGCATTAACAAGTACGAGTATGACAAGAAGTTTCATGTGTTCCGGCTGGACCGGAATCTGTACTCGCCAGTGCATTACCCGGGCGATTACGGCTTTGTCCCGAGCACGCTGGCGAGCGATGGCGATCCGCTGGATTGCCTGGTACTGGTGGACGCGCCGAGCTTTCCTGGATGCGTGATGGAAGTGCGGCCGATCGGCATGCTGGAGATGACCGACCAGGGGCTCGCCGACGAGAAGGTGTTGTGCGTGGGCAAGAATAATCCGCGCTATAAGGATGTGTGGAACTACTCGGAGATCTATCCGCACATGCTGAAGGAGATTACGCACTTCTTCGCGATCTACAAGGACCTTGAAGGCAAGCGGGTGGAGGTCAAGGGCTGGCGGGATGCCTCTTTTGCGCGAGCCAAGGTGGTCGAGGCGCAGCAGCGGTTTATCGACAACAAGACGAACCCGGAACCGAAACCTCAGCCAAAGCAGGAGCCGGCGCCGAAGCAATAATTGGTGCGTTAAAGCAGGAAGGGCCGCCGGTAAGGGCGGCCCATTTCCATGCTTCTAGGACACGACAGCAACGCAGTGCTAGTAGAGAGCGACGTAGGCATATGCGTCTACTGTGCTGACGAGTTGAGAGACGACGACGACGACGACTTCGTTGGCGATACCACCCGACGGAGTAGGGGGGATGGCAGCCGGAGCAGTGTAGAGGCCAGTCGATGAGATGGTGCCGAACGGACACGCGAGCCCCGGAGATGTACAGGGGAAAGCGGTAGAGAGAGAGAATGGAGACGGACCGACTTCCCAGACCGCCGTATTGTCAGTGGAATATAGAGGCCCATACGAGACTGGCGGCGAACCGAAGGAGCAATTGGCGATAGCTAGGCAGGGCGCCGAGCCGACGATACCACCGTAGAACTGATAGGTGTGATTGGCAGAGGTGGGCGCGATTGCCACCGAGACGACGGGGTTGGTAAGGCTGGCGGGAGTGGAGGGAGTACGCGGTGTCAGGTAAGCGCTGGGCGGTCCCTGAGCTGTACTGCCATTATAAATTTGAATCAGCAAACTGGCAGTTACCACAGCCCCAGGGTTATCGGGGTTGCTGGGAACGGAGGCGACGATCATGATGCAGCCCTGACAGATCCCCATCGCCTGCGCCTGAGCCAAAGCCTGACCGCTATAGGTAGGAACACCATTGACAGCGTAATAGACGTTGGGACCGGTTGCGGTGGTTGGACTAGTTCCGGGGGTACTGAACGACCCGACCGAGGAGCCTGACTCACCGACCGGAGTGCCAGTGCCAGTTGGGAGAACGGTAATACCGCCCAGATTGGGCTGTGGGTAGATCTGCCACGAGACATTGGTTGCGGGGGCATTATAGACATTGGCAAGCAACTCGATGGTGCCGCCTTCGCCGGTGTTCGCCATGGTCAACACGGCTCCCGGCGGAATTACCCCGCTTGTACTGGAACCATTATTGGGGGCGACGGGGTAGAGCGGGTTAAACGTGATGCCCGCAGGACAATCAGTGCACTGCGATGTAAGACTGATCGACACGTTCTGATAGCTGAAAGTGGAGGGGGCCACACAGCTGACCATGGAAAAGGTAGTGGCGGCGGTTACGGCTATCGCAAGAATCTTCAAGCAAAGTTTCATTGGGGGAATCCTTTGTAATCCGGAACCAGAGAAGCATATCTAAAAAATCGCGTTCACGAAAGTGTTTTTTGCGCCGGGCATACGGCACACCGTAAGAAACCGGGCGAGGTCGACTTCTTTTGAGACAGGAACTGTACCATCTGGGCATCACAACACGCCACAAGTATCTGTTTGTATGGCTGGTAACAGGTTTTGCGGGGATGTGTGCAAGGGGGTGAGCGGGCGGCTGTGGAAGCCCTGGGAAAGGGGCAAGAAAGCGGTGGCGACGGCCGCGGGTCCAGGATTTGAAGTAAGGGCAACATTTTAAGTTAATGCAAGGTGACGATGGCAGACTGGCTCTTAGTGGGGTCGGCCTGCGAGATTGTAGTGATGGTGACGGTACTGCCGCTCATAGGCATGGTTGTGGGTGCGACGTAGGTGCCAGCAGGGTTAATGGTCCCCACTGTCGATGACGAGCCGCCGAGGATGCCGTTGACGTACCAGATGAGTGTGTTGTTGAGATTACCGACGGCGTATCCGATGAACTGGGCAGTGGCCCCGAGGCTGACGCTGGCGGTGGTGGGGGTGAGAGTGACGGAGACTGTGGGGGCGGTAATGACGAAACTAATCGAATCCCCGGCAACCGGAATCGAGGTTCCCGGAGGGGATGTGGTGGTGGCGTTCAACGTGACCGTTCCCTGGGTGAGGCCAGTGGTGACGCTGTAGATGGGGGGAGCCGGCGGCGCGGTGTAGAGGATGGTGTTGCTGGAGCCGCTGATGGGGGTGAGAGTGCCGACGTTGTTGGCGTTGGCCGCGTCCAGAACACTCCATTGAGGCAGGCTGAGGTTGTTGGAGACGGTTCCGGTAAAGACCATGGTGCTGCCAACCGGTATCGAACTCGGCCGGGGCGAGATGGCGACTCCAAGATAAACCGGGCTTATTGCAACCGTGTTGTCGCATCCGATGAGCGCGATAGCGAGTGCGATCGCGGCGAAGCGGGGAGTCATCGAACGCATTTTCATGAAGCCCTTCTGAGAGCTGCAACTGCTTGCAGCTGCAATTCCCGCCCAGTATAGGCGTCCCACGCTGCGTCGATCAATCCTAGTTTGATTCTGCGTTGGGAGGGAACGCCATTGGGCGCTTATTGAGGCGAGCAACCAAGTAAGCGAATGGACCGGCTACCGCGACAATGGCGGCGAAGACGAGGGCGGGCAGCGGTCCGACGCGCTCATCTCGAGCGGCGTAGAGCGCGAAGGCGATTAGGACGGCCGGACCGACTCCCACGCCGATGGCAGCGGGAAGGCCTCCGGGAATTCGGAATGGACGGTCAAGAGCAGGTTCGCGCCGGCGCAGTACTACCAGGGCGACGAATTCAAGCAGGAGCGACGCACCGTAGAGAACGAGATCGATGGAGATGAGGCGCTCAAACGAAAAACGGAGAGCAAGCGCCCACGCTAAGGAGCAGACGAGCACGCTGGGCCAAGGGACGGGTGCGCGCGTGGGGCTGGCGCGGGTGGTGCGGGTTAGGAATCGCGGGAGCAGTCCATCCTGGGCGAGCGCGTAGGGAACGCGCGCGTAACTCATCATGAGGGCGTTGAACATTCCGGCGCCGTTGAGCATGCCGCCAAGGACGACAGCGAAGACGAGCCCGGCTCCGACAAGACCAGTGCCGCCGATGGAGCGGGCCGCGTCGATCCATGCACCGGTAGAAAACTGGCCTGCGGGAATGCCGGCGATGCCGACAGCGGCGAGGGGGACTATATATGTTGCAGCAACGAGGGCGGCAGAGATGAGCATAGCGCGGGGATAGCTGCGTTGCGGGGATTCGACCTCCTGGGCGATGGTGGAGGCGTTGTCCCAGCCCATGTAATTCCACAGCGCGACGGAAACGGCTCCCGCAAAGGACGGGGCGGCGACCGGCGCGCGAAGCAAGGCGAGGCTGCGATGGAGGCGGTCGCCGAGGGTGAGGGCATGCGCGGTGATTTCGCGTGCGGGGACGACAGCGGGCTGCGCGAACAATCCCTTCCAAAGGCCAGCGGCTACGAGGACAACGAAGGGAGCGAGGAGGACGACGAACATGCCGACGGAGCCCTCGCCGACGGCCCGTGCGCCACGTAGGTTCCAGAGGGCGCAGACAACGATGACCGCCAAGGCCCAAAGAGTGCCTCTGTCGCCAGACGTGAGATTTGGTGCGACGCGGCCAAGGTAGAGGACAAAGATAACTGGGTAGATGGCCATGTCGAAGACGCTGGCCGCGAGCGAAAGCCAGGCCTCTTGAAATCCCCAGAAGCCGCCCAGGGCGCGGCGCACCCAGCAGTAGTAGCCGCCTTCTTCGGGCAGTGCAGAGGCGAGTTCGCCGACCATCACTGCGGTTGGCAGACTCCAGATGAGTGGGATGATGAGCAGCAGTAGGAGCGCGCGGCCGTAGCCAACGTCGCCGATGATGTCCTCGAGGCCGTAAGGGCCTCCGGCAACCATGAAGTAGGTCGCTCCGACAAGCGGGAGCAACCGCATTTTGCTGTTGGCGCTGCGCATGCGCCGGCCTCCTGAGAGATATCTGCCGTAGAGCTGAATTTACCTGAAGCAGGGAAAATGGGGTGGGTGAGTGGAGCAACGGGAAAACGACCAGCGGCAACATCGGGTCCGGCTGAGGCAGGCGCGCATGATTGCAAAGAAAAACTGCACGGAGTTTGCTGCCAGGCACGGCAATTGCAGAACTACACTATAATTATGGTTCGACCCGGCGGTCTCTCGAAGTCGAGCTGCGGGGAAGGTCGGAGAGTTGGCCGAGTGGCTGAAGGCGGCGGTTTGCTAAACCGTTGTAGGACCAAAAGTTCTACCGGGGGTTCGAATCCCCCACTCTCCGCCAGTACTCCTAAGTCGCTTTAGAATCAGCAACTATCCGCTGATTTACCACATTGTGTGACACTTTTGCGTCACGTTGTGCCGCAGTTTTTTCAAAAAGATGATATTGCCGGCCGTCGCGCTCCTTTGGGTATTCACCTACGAGGAACGCGATGAGAAGGCTGAAAGTCCGTCTCTACATTCGAGTTGTTTGCGTGGTGGACGCCACGTTTTCCTGGCCCCATTTGGAACAAGAATCACACCCTTCGGGCTGGCTATACCTTGGTCGATGGGAAGGCTGAGTCCCATGAGGATGGGATCTACTACCTTCGTTGTCTGCGCGACGGCAAGGGCGTCAGGGAGTACAACAAAGCCAGCAATCCGGCCTCGTTCGGCGTCGAGTGTTCGATGGGCTAGTTACGTGGCAGTCAGGTTGCATGAGCTTGCGCTCCAACATTTTTCTCGACTTGTTCCCAAGTTCCGTCACCTTTGCGAAGTTCATACCATGCATCAGTGACCCGGCTCCAAACGGATGCCCTCCACCGGTGGCGGGAGGATTGCGCTCTGGTCCGAGGTGCGGAACAAACTCGGATCCGACCGGGGCCGAGCGTGTTGTATTCAGGGGATCATCGTGTTGAGCGCTCTGGCGGCCGCATAGTGGTCGGGGCTCGCCTTCAATGCGAGTGAGAACTCACGGCGCGCCTGATCCTGGTGGTGCAGCCCAAGTTGGCCCAGACCCGCAATGTAATGCGCGTCTGCGGTCTGGGCAACGTGCTGATCGGCGGCGCCGGACTGGACGGGTGAACTGCTGAGCTCCTTATTGCCTGTATCTATGAGCTGGGTGAAGATCGCATTTGCCCGATCCAATTGCCCGAGTTGCTCCAGGGCGAGTGCCTGATAGTATGGCGCGGCCTGCTCCACGCGCACGCCGGCGGAGAGTCCGCCGATGCTTCCGTTGCTGAAGTGGCCGGTATAGGTAGGCTGACCTGTGCCTGTGCGCGGGGCCGTCGCGCTGAGACGTGCGATCGATGCTTCGGTCCAGGACTGGCGGGCTTTCTCTGAATTGCCCATTGACTGGAAGGCATTGCCGATCCAATACGATATTTCGGCTTTGCGGTCGCTGACGTCGCGGGTAGCTTCCTCGAGGTTGGTGGGAATATTCTGGGCGGTCTGGTAGTCGGCGAGAGCCTGCGTGTATTGCTTTGCGGCCATATGCCGGTAACCACGCTCTAGGTTGGCGTTTATCCAGGAATCGGCGAGGGAGAAGGTTCCGCCACCCTCCCAGGCGCGAAAAAATCGAGACTGTAGCAGTTGAATAGCTGCGTCGGGTTTGCCGGCAAGGATCTCGAGATTGATCTCACGGGCGATCACATCATCGCGATTGATGACGGCCTGGTGGGCTTCCATCAGGGCGAGCCGTTTTACAGGGGAGACGCCATTCTCCTGATATAGCTTGTCGAGGTCGTTGAAGACCATTGCGTTGCCGCCGAACTGGACAGCCTTTTCCAGGGCAGCTAGCGCCTTATCGCGCTGATTGCCCTGGCGCGTATAAACAAGCGCGAGGTTGCGATAGACGACGGGGAAATCCGCGCCCAGGGAGACAGATTTCTCCCATAGGGCCTGCGCCTGTTCTGGCTGCGAGTCAAATAGCAGA
>Ga0302279_10002915_pt1 | contig 21956 bp, 26 predicted proteins | sample III_Bog_N3_3_FD_194541 | JGI IMG/M metagenome (GOLD analysis project Ga0302279, IMG submission 194541) | Peat permafrost microbial communities from Stordalen Mire near Abisko, Sweden - III_Bog_N3_3 | ecosystem: Environmental > Terrestrial > Soil > Wetlands > Peat | place: Sweden: Abisko...
GCCGTCTTGGCGATGCCGAGCCAATCCCAGACGATCCTGAGGGTCTGCCAGAAAAGATCCGCGCCAGCCTTGATCGCGTTCCAGGCGTCGCCGAGGGCGCCGATCTGTTTCAACCAGTCGACCACCTTCATGGCCCAGCCGACCAGGGTCTGGATCACCTGGACCAGCAGGCCAACCGGATTGGCGTCCGCGGCCGCGTTGAAGGCGACCATGCTGACCTGGGCGCCGTCGAGAGCGCCCTTGGCGTCCTGAAACAGGCCGTTCAGGCTTTGCAGGACGCCGTTGAAGCTGCCGACAGTGTCGTTGACGCCGTCGACGGCGGTGCCGACGCCGTAGAAGAGATCGCCGACACTCTGTAGCGCCTCATCAAGGCTGGCGAACACACCACTGGCGGCGGCGATCGCCGAGGATATGTCGCTGAACACGCCGCTGACCGACTGGGCGGCGCTGGAAACCGAGCTTAGGGCCGCGCCGACGGGCGTCGCCTGCTGCAGGAACTGGCCCCAACTAGAGGCCAAGCCCGTGGCGGCCTGGATGACAGGCGCGATCGCGGTCGCCGCGCCCTGAAGCACCCCGTTCAGGGCGACAATGGACGACTGGCTGGCCTGGAAACTGACGCTGAGGGTGGCGCCGGCCGCCGCGGCCTGCTGGGCGCGGCCGCCGTACTCTGTGAACGACACGCCGACCGAATCGATCGGCGCCTTGCCGGCGAGGAAGCTTTGGGCGAGTTGGCCGGATTGCTGGCCGGCCGCCGCGGCCTGAGCAGCCCACTTCTGAATCGCCCCGCCGGCCTGCGACATGGCCCCGACGAACTGGGCCGACCCGGCGCCCGCCTGGCTGATGGCGGCGGTAAGCCCGCTGACATCCGGGCGTGCGAAGGCCTTAGTAACCGCCGCGCCGAACTGCGCCAGGCTGGCGCCCACACCGGTGAGCGCCGGGCCGATGCTTTGGATCGCCGCGCTGACCTGCTGCGTGCCGCTGGTGACCGCGGACACGTCCGCGCCGAAGGAGATCTGCACCGTCGTATCGGCCATACGGATGCTCCAACGGGGAAGGCGCGCGCCCACGGGCGCGTCCCGCTCAGCCAAGGGATCGAATTTCGGAACGAGTGGCTCTGCTCGCGCAGGCTCAGAGAAGCCGAGCGCCTGGAGACCGTTGCTTTCCGGCTAGTGGCAAGGCCGCGCTCGAACAAATCACGAACGGGCGACCGCCGCGCCCGCCTGCCACATGGCCCAACGATCGCCCGTCCGACCGACCACTAGAGACCCGCGCTCGCCGCCGTCTTCCGCGCGGCATCACATCCATCTTTGTCCACGTTATAATATTCGACGTATAGATAAGATGTAATCGCATCTACGGCGTCGGCTCCGACTTCTATATAGCCGATCTTATCGGAGCGACCCGCGTTTGATAGGTCAAAGTCATAATTATAGTTGGCCTTACCTAAGTTTAGTCTCTGCACCCAGAGATCCGTACATTCTTCGGATAGACCATCGCAATTGTCCGTCTTGACGTAAGGTCCGTACTTCGCCTTCAGCAGCTCAGCGAATTCATCGATTTTCCGACGAAGGACAGCGCCGGCTTGATCGTCCGTCGCGACTAACGAAGTACCTCGGATCAGACAAACGCCGGTCGATGGAAAAGCGTCGACCGCGAGCGAAGCAATACCGGAGGGTAGCGCCACATGGTGCGTAACGACGTATCGACCTACTTGTGACGTCTTTTCCGTGATCAATTGATCAAGAGGTTCGCCCATGGCGATGCCGAACGGACCGTCGTGCGCACGTGGGGCCGGGGCCGCGGATGCGCCGCCAACCGCGAGTGAGACCGAGAGCCAAAGAGCCGCCGACGCGCGGCTGGCGCGAAGCGAACGTTTGTTGCTCATCCGGCGGCCCCCAAAGCCTCATCTGCGGGAGCACCTTGTGACAACTGCTGGTTGGCCGCAAGACCGCGCGGGGCCGAACAAATCACGAACGCGTTGACACTTGCGCTCCGCCCGGAAAGGCGCTGAGGAAGTTCGCGAGGTCCTGGCCGTCCATCAGATCGTTCGGCTTGGGCTTCGGTTTTCGGAGGCCAAGGTAGGCGGCGGCGGCGATGTAGGTCGGCGGGCCCTCGCGGCCCCAGTGGCGCATCAGGGCGCCGTAGCGGTGGAGGTTCCACGTCTCCTCGACCAGATCCCAGTGGGCGCTGCCGAGGCCGGCGAGGATGGCGCAGATCAGCTCGTCGAAGTCGCCGTCGAAGGGCTCGCCGCCTCCTCCGCCGGCGTCGGTTCCCCCACCGCCAGGCCGATCTCGACCATCAGGGCGTTGATGAACGGGCGAAGGGCCGGCATCTCGGCCGGGGTCAGCGCCTCCTCCAGCTCATCCACGCTGACCGGGGTGGCGGAGCCGACGCTGATCAGGCCGAGGATCGCCTCGACGCTGGCCATCGGGTCGACCGAAGCCTCGACGGCGGCGATGTAACGCCAGGCGGCCTTGAGCTTCTTGAAGTTAGGCAGCGCGACCGAATAGCCGGCGCCGCCGATGGTGACATCCGCCATGCCTCACCCCGTCATCGAGTAGTTGAAGACGTTGCCCGAGCCGTTGTCCTGGGCGCTCATGTCGATCTGCGGCAGGGTGAAGTCGTCGAGCTTGAGCGGCATCGAGAGCTTGGGCGCCTGGACGGCCGGGAAGTTCAGGAACAGCGAGCGGACGATACCGTCAGAGCCCTTGAACTTGTTGACCAGCTGCACCGAGAAGGTGACGCCCGAGCCCATCAGCTGGTTGGTGAAGCTGAGGTTCGCGCCGGTCGAGGACGAGGCGTAGGTGTAGGACGCTTTCAGCAGCTGGCCGTTCTGGGCGGTGTTGGTGGTGTAGACGCCGGTGGAGACGTTGACCGCGTACTGGCCGGCCGCCGGCGCCGAGGCGACCCGGGTCATCCAGAGCCCGGTGATGGTGTTGTAGAGCCCGAGGTCCTGGGAATAGGTGGCGCCGTTGGCCACCGTGAACGTACCGGACGATGGCGTGGCCGACTCGTCCACCGAGTTCAGCGTCTCGCCCGTGGCCGTGGTGAGGCCGAAGTAGAGGTTGTTGAACAGCGCCGGATCGACGACGCCGAGGGTGGCTTTCAGCTCGATCTTGGCCTTGCCGCGGGCCTGCTCCAGGGCGAACTGGTTGGAGCCGTAGAGCAGCTTCAGGTCGAAGCTGAAATCGACGCCGACGTCCTGCAGGCGGCCGAACCGCGTGGGCGTGGGGTTGGTCCCCGAGGGCGTGGCGAAGAGAAAGCCGACGCCGAAGACGGATTGAGCCATGGCTCAGATCTCCTTCATGAGAGCGGCGACGATCTCGCCGAGGCGGGTGTTGAGGTGGTCCCAGGTCGCGGGCGACTGGGCGATCGGACCGTTGGAAAGGCCGTTGCGGATGATCGCGGCGAGGGTCTCGGCCTTGGCCGTCGGAATCACCGGCGGCGGATCGGTCGGCGCGGGTTCCGAGGCCGCAGCCTCCGCGGAATCTTCGGCCATGGCTGCTCCTTGGGATGATTGCCGGCGTGGGTGCTGGAGGAAGGGCGGGAGGGCTCGGAGGGCGTTCTGATGGGTTCGCTCATTGGGTCCCCGCCTGCGCGGGGATGAGCAGGATTAGAAATTTGGGACGGGCGGATTTTCGGATTGGTTCCGAGAGAGGCTAAGGAACGAGGATCTTGATCGGGACGACGATCAGGGTCTGGCCGTCGAGGTCGCCCTGGAACTTCTGGATGCGGCCCTCGATCCAGCATTTGTGGACGAGGCCGCCGAGGGTCTGGGTGAAGTCGGGATCGGCCGGGTCGACGAACAGCGCCTTGACCGCGTCCAGGATGGCGTTGGTGGTCGATGCCGGGACGGCGTCGTCGTCCTTGCCCGCCTGGTGATAGATCAGCCAGTTGGCGCCCAGGGTGGCGATGGCGTTCTGGCTGGTGACCTGGGTGATCGTCTCGTCGGTCTCGGCCTGGCAGAGCGCCGGCTGGGCGGGCAAATCTTCAAAGGTCTTCACTCGGCGGGCGCTGAAGGCCAGGGCGCCGGAGGGCGACCAGGCGAGGTTGGCGGTGAGGTCGAACAGCGCCTGGTAGATGGGTTCGGCGCGCATCTCAGCCACCGATCTGCGTCTGCAGAGCGCCCAGAACCGCGGATTTCATGCCGCTCTCGATGGCGTCGGCCATCTGCGCCAGGGACGATCGCAGGTAGCTGCGCTCAGGGATGTGCGAGCCCGGGTGGTGGACCACCTTGGCGAACACCTGCTCGCCGCCGGCCAGGAAGGCCAGGGCCTTGGCCCGGGACGGCAGGATGTCGTGGGGCGAGGTGACGCCGCCGTATTCCTGGATGGCGGCGTACTTCAGGTCGCCGCCGGCGAAGAGACGGGTGACGACCCTGTCGCCGGCGATCGTGGGGCCGTCGACACCGACCGAACCGGCCAGCGCGCCGGTGCGGGACTGCAGGACCCCGCCGCTGAGTTTCTGACGCACCAGGCGGAGCAGATGGTCGGCCAAGGCGGCGGATTTGGCGGCGATGGCGGCGGTGACCACTGCCGGGACGTCGTCCAGGCGCCCGGCCAGTTCGTCCGCTCCGGTGAGGGTGACGCTAAGCATCAGAACGGCGCCAACACCTGATAGGGGGCGAGCAGCGCCTTCACCGTGGCGTTCATGTCGGCGAGGCTGAAGGCGACGACCTCCTGGCCGCCGAGCGTCTTGGAGCTGAGGCCGATGCGGTCGCGGCGTCGGAACGCTTCGCCCACCAGCTCGATCGCCGCCTGGGCGAGGTCGGGCGGCGTGGCGGCGTAGCCGGCGGTGTAGGTGACCACCACCGGCAGGGCGAGCGGGAAGCGGTGGCCGATCAGGCACAGGCTGCGGTCGTCGAACAGGATGCCGCTGGTGAGCGCCACCGGGTCGGCGGCGGCGGTGACGGTCTGGCCGGCGAAGGCGACGCTGTCGACGGCGGTGATCGGGAAGTTGCGCAGCAGCAGCACCGACTGGCCGTTGCCGCGGTAGGTCTCGGCGTAGTCGGCCGAGAGTATCTGACGGCCGAGGTAGTTCGTGACGAAGGACGAGACCGCGGTGATCAGGGAGGAGATCTGGGCGTCGGTCGTGGCCCCGGAGACGCCGAGCCAGGTCTTGACGGTGTCGAGATCGGTCAGGTCGCCTGCGGCCATGGGCGGGGCTCCTCAAGGCGGTCGGACCAAAGAGCCCTCACCTCACCTCTCCCACTGGAGTGGGAGAGGAATACTGAGGGAGCGGGGTGGCGGATGGACGGTGAAGCCCGCGCCGGCCTTTCCGTATCCCTCTCGCAACGGGGAGAGGTACGGCGAGGGGTCGGCGGGCCGGGGTTCAGCCTTTGGCGATGTTGGTGATCACGCCCATGGCGAAGGGAGCGTAGACGGCCAGGACCTCTTCGACGTAGACGCCCTTCTGCCGCTGGCGGGTCACCGGGGGCCAGTCGATGGCGTAGTAGTCCTGGCGGCACTTCACCTCGGCGACGTTGGGCACCTCGGAGGACTGGTACTGGGCCGGCAGGTTCTCGGCCCAGCCGACGATGGTGCCGGGCGGCACGAACGGGTGGATCAGCACCGGGATGCGGGTGCCGCCGTCGAGCAGGAACGGGTTGTAGTAGGTGGAAATCGTGCCGCCGGCGTCGATCTGGTAGCCGCCACCGTCCGTATCCTGACGATACTGCAGCAGCGGTCCGGACCCGGACGACAGCACCTTGTCGGTGACGTTGCGCAGCTGCTGGCTGTTCATGAAGAGGACGGTCGGAGTTACCTGGTAGTTGTCCCACATGCTCTCCAGCATGTTGTCGATCTCCAACACATTGCCGCGCGTGCCGGCGGTCAGCGTCGAGCCGGTCCCGGCCGTGCCGGTGGCCAGGGTGTTGACGTAGGCGTTGCTGGACGACTTCAGCGCCGTGGTCAGCAGGCCGTCGTAGCCGAGGCTGTTGGAGGAGGAATCCGCGGTGACCGCGGTGGCCGCCTGCTGGCCGCCGACGAGCGGGGCGGAGAAGGTCGCCGAGTTGATGGTGGTGATCGCCTGCAGGGTTTCGGAGCCAGCCGTGCCTACGAACCAGGCGTAGGCGACGGCGCCCTGAAGGGCGGTGACGGTGGCCGCGAGGGTTTGGCCGAGAGTGATCGCCTGGGTGGCGTTCGACGACTTGTTGGACGAGCCGCCGTTGATGGCGAAGGTCTTGCCGTCGGCGCCGGTGATGGTCTTGGAGGTGGCGACGCCGCCGGAGAGGGACGAGTTGCGGTAGCCCTCAAGGGTGAGGGCGACGACGATCACCGAATAGGTGGCGCTGGGCAGGGTCGCGCCGGAGCCGGCGGCGGCGAGGCCGGGCGTGGCGGGCGTGCCGAGGGCGAGGGAATTGTTGCCGGCGAGGATGGCCATCTCCTCCTTCAGCATGGTCTTCTGCAGCAGGCGCATGGCCATGGTGGCCTGGATATCCTCGAAGCCGACCGCCGCGTTGATCGCCTCGAAGGTGACGGCGTCTTCTTCGCCGAGGGTGACGTAGGCGGCGGACTTCGAGGCGGTGGCGTAGCTCATCTGGCCGGCGCGCTGGCCTTCGGCGACCCAGCCGATGGCGTCATAGCCGGAGCCGATGATCGAGGAGACCTGGCGCCAGTTGGTGGCGGTGCCGCCGGCGCCGGAAACCCGCGGGACGCGGTTCCGCAGCGGGGTGGCGGACGGATAGAGGTTCTTAGCCGGGGCCTGCAGGTCGAAGGCGACCAGGCCGGTGGCGGTGGAGATGGTCTTCTCCAGCCGGTCCGGATCGACCCCGGCCTGGGCGAGGATGGTGCGGGCGATGTCCTCGCTGGGATGGGACATGGCCTGGACGAACTCCTTCTTGAGCTCGTCGCGGGAGAGGGCGTGAGTCATCGGGGATGCTCCTTTTTCGGGGCATGAAAACGGTCGTGCGTCCTTCGAGACGCCCGCGATGCGGGCTCCTCAGGATGACGTAGGTGTTTGATGTGAAAAGAAATTCGTCTTGGTGAGGAGCGCCAGAAGGGCGCGTCTCGAACCACGCACGGTGGGCTATCCGACACTGATCGGCTGGCGCAGGGCGGCCTTCATCAGGATCAGGGCGCGTTCGTCGGGGGTGAGGGCGGCGAAGGCTTTCTGGGCCTCGTCGGCGGTGAGGTCGTGGCTGCCCGTGGCCGGATCGGCGTCCTCGGCCTTGCCGATCGGCCGGGCGTGGCCGCTGGCGGCGGTTTTTGGGGGCAGCGGCAGGCTGGCCAGGCGCTCGATGATCGCGGCTTGAGAATCCAGGCGCCGCTCGAGGGCTTCCATGCGCGGCAGGGCCTTGGCGAGGGCCGCCTCGACCAGGGCGCCGCCGTCGAGCTTGGCGAGGTCGCCGGCGGTGACGGTCTTCTCGGCGTCGGCGCAGTTGTCTGGATCGCAGGCGACGCCCAGCGCCACCAGGGCGTCGTGGGCCGCCTGCAGGGCGTCGGGGTCCTGGCCTGCCAGGTCGGCCACGCGCGCGGCGATGTCAGCGCCGGTGTCATCATCCTCATCAGCGTCGTTCGGAGCGTCGTCGTCATCCGCCGAGGAACCGTCATCGGCGTCAGCGTCATCCGGATCGTCGTCATCATCTTCATCGTCAGCCTCGGCGGCCGCCTTGGCCATCGCCTCGGCGACGAGGGCGGCGCGGGCCTTGGCGACGTAGTCCTTCCAGGCGCCCGGTCGGCCGGCGGCCTTGGCCATGGCCGCGGCGCGGGCTTTCACCGCTTCGTTGCCCGGCGCTGCGGCGGGTTCGGCGCCGATGTCCGCCTTCCAAAGATCGATCACCGCCTCGGGATTGGCCGGGCGATCGACCAGGCTGATCTCGGAGAGACGGATCTGGGTGATCACGGTGGGATCGGCCGGATCGCGAGCCAGCACCCGCCCGCCGATGGAGAAACCGGAATAGGTCCGGGACTTCACCTTGGCGATGGCCACCGGATCGACCACATGGGCGACGATGCGAGTCGCGCCCTCATCGTCCACCGTGGCCTCGAGGGTGCGGCCGGCCGCGGACGGCTGGTGCATCTCGCGCAGCGCCGGATAGAGGGCGTAATCGGGGAGCGCCGCTTTCATCGCCGTCGGCAGCACGATCTCGCCGGCGTCATCGCGCGTGCCGGACGAGGCGACGCCATAGACCTTCAGCGTGCCGTCGGCCTGGTCCTCGATCTTGGTCAGTTCGCCGAAGAGGCGCATGCGGGCGGGCTCCTAAGCTGGCGTCTGGACGGGGGCTGGCGTTTGAGGCGCGGCCGCGAGGGGCGTCGCGCCGGTTCCGGCGTAGATGCGCGGGGTGTCGCCGCCGTCGACGGGGCCCTGGCCGCGGCGGGCGCGGATTTCGTTGATGGTCGCCGAGCCGTTGCGCAGGGACTTGTCGTCGACGTCGCCCTGAACGGACGGGTCGATGGTCGGCGTGTCTTCCCAGGCGAATTCCAGGTCGGTGACACCGAATTCCTGCTCGTTGACCTCGTCGACCAGGCGTTTGACCCAGAGTTTCAGCGGCGCGAGGCCCTCCTCCAGGGCGCGGTCCTGGTCCTCGCCGGCGGTGGCGCGGTTCATCTGTTTGACGAAGGGCGTCGGCGGCAGGGAGAAGGCGAAGGCGACGATGCGGGCCAGCCACTCGTCGAAATCGTCCTTCAGCGGTGGGTCCTTCAGCGCCTGATACTGGGCGCCGGCGGGCGTCCAGACCAGCTTGGCGCGCTCGGCCGCCTGGCCGGCCAGCTGGGCGTTCAGCCACAGCTGCAGCTCGCGGATCTGGCTGGGGCCCCAGCCCTCCGGCGCGGTGAGGAAGCCGGCGGGGGCGTTGCCCTCGGTGAAGTAGGCCAGCTGGGCCGCCTGGCGATTGACGATGGTCTGGATGGTGACGACGATCTGCTCCACCGGCGAGAAACCCAGCACATGGTTCGGGCGCCGGTTGCGCGGGGCGTAGAGCAGGTCGTCGGTGGTGAGGTCGGCCCAGACCCGGCCCTTGATGATCTGCTGATAGGCCGGATAGGGCGGCAAGGGCGCGCGGCCGGTCTCGTCGACCAGCACCTTGATGGTGTCGCCCGGCACTACGTCGAGCCCGATCAGCCGGCCGGCGCGATCGCGGCGCTTCTCGAAGGCGGGGGCGTCGATGGCCAGCAGGTCCTCGACCGCGAGCCGCAGCCAGGTGGAGAAATTGTGCACGCCGTCGGGGCGGCGCCAGAACTGGGTGAGCCCGAGGGCGGCGGCGTCCAGGTTGGCGCCGGCCGTGGCCCCGGAGCGGGCGGCGAAACGCCAGCGCAGGCCCTCGACCTGATCCTTGCGGGTCTCGATGGCCAGGCGGACCATCTCGACGTTGGAGAAGGCCCGCAGGTGCGCGAAGCCGAACGGCTCCGTGGCCCGGGGCGTGAGGGTGGTGTTGACCCCGACCGGAAAGTCCCAGAGCCGCACCGGCTCCACGTCGGGCGGCGTCAGCGGCTGGCCGGGCGCGAAGGTCGCGCCCGAAACCACAGGCCCCAGCGGGCCGTAGCGGGCCTGCCAGGACATGGAGGTGCGATAACCGCCGGATGGGGGCATGGGGGTCTCCGGCGGGGGCGGCAAGCACCGCCTGACAGGGCCGCGGACCACGTGGTATGCGGCGGCGGGTTGGGGACTAACGGATGATGCGACAGGTCTTCGTCGTGGCCGCGATGGCGGTCGTGTTCGGCGGCGGCGCGGCGTCGGCGGCGCCGGCCGCGCTGCCGTCGGCCGAGGATGCGGTCGCCGATCTGTTGCAGGGGCAGTGTCTGGCGGACCAGACGCATGCGGACGCGGCGGCGGGATCGATCAACGCCAGGGCGGTCGGTCGGCCGGCGGGGCCGCAGGGCGCGGCGCTGCAGCTCAGCCCGAGCGCACTGCGGATCCCGACCGCCAACGGCGAGGCCTACTACCAGAACGACAACCAGGCGTGCGTCGTATACGCCCAGGGCCTCGACGCGCCGGCGGCGGCGGGGAACATCGAGAAGGCGCTGCACGCCCTGCCGGGGCGGGTCAAGAAGGCGGTCGATACGACCTCGACCGGCGCCAACCCCACGCGGACGATGGCGTTCCTGATCGGCGACGAAGGTCTTCCGGCGCTGCCGCTGGTCACCGTGGTTTATCCGCTGGCGAACCCGCACATGATCGTCGCCAGCGTCAGAATCTCGCGCCAGATCAATCTGACGGCGGACTCGACGCCCGGCTGGCAGCCGACCGACGAGCAGGGTCGCGAGGTGGTCGACACCATCCACCGCTATCTCGACGCCAAGGACCATGGGCGCAGCGCCGAGGTCTATTCGATGTTCGCCGACAGCCTGAAGCAGAAGCAGTCGCAGTCGGACTTCAAGGACGCCATGGCGCAGTTCAACTCGATGGCCGGGCCGGTGAAGGAGCGCCGGATCGTGCGGATCGCCTGGAGCAAGGACCCCGCTGACCTGCCGCCGCCGGGTATCTACGCGGCCGCCGATCTGGTGAGCAAATTCAACGGCATCGAGCTCGATTGCAGCTATCTGGTGCTCTACCAGCCACCCGAGGGCGGGCCGTTCGTGGTCGTGCGCGAGGACACCGCCTACCTCGACAACGGCGAAGTGCGCCGCATCCGGGCGGCCAAGTCGCAGGCCGCCGTCGATGCGCTGTGGAAACAGACGTCGGACGTGTGCCCGAACTATCCGGGGCCGGACCCGGCGAACTGAGCCAGGTCCTCGCGGGCCATCTCCAGGAAGCCGGCGCTGGCCATGCCTGTGTGGAAGGCGCTGAAGGCGCGGCTGGTGGCGTCGGCGTCGTCGTCGTGGGGCGCGGTCGGGAAAGCCTCGAGGGCCGAGAACCAGGTGTCGTTCCAGGCGCCGCGCAGGACGGCGACGTTGCCGGCCTCGGCCTGGGCGGAGAACGGGCCGAACCGGGTGACCTTGTCGCCGCTCTCGGGACTGGCGCGCACGGTGTAGCCCTCCAGCGCCCGGACGAAGGCGGCGGCCTGGGACTTGCCGGCCTGGCCGGGGTCCTGCGGCAGGGAAATCTCGACCTCGGCGCCATCCTCGGCGGCGGCGTTGGCGAGGAAGCGCTCCACGCCGGCGGGGCTCGCCTGGACGCGGCGGTGATCCAGGACCCAGTAGCGCCCATCCGGACTGCGGCCGATCTTCACCGCGGCGGTCCAGTCCGGATCGTTGGTGGCGGTCTTCGGCGTGGCGGCGAGGTCCCAGCCGCGTTTGACCACCAGACCGGCTGGAGCAGCGTCGACCACCTGGCACCAGCCGCGGTTGAACAGCAGGCCGGCGGCGGGGCGGATCTTCCAGTTGCCGTAGAGCAGGCGTTCGCGCTCGACCCTGGGCAGGGCCATGAGGTTGGCCCGATAGGTGGGGTCGGCCTTGGTGAGGGCGCGATTGTCCTCCAGGCGGGCGGGGATGAAGGTCAGCGACTTGGGGATCAGCCCCGGATGACGCCGCTTCAGCGCCTTCGGCTCGTCGGCCCATTCCAGAGTCTCGCCGACGCGCACGAAGTAACGCAGGTGGCCGGAGCGACGGCGGATCGGCAAGCCGGTGTCGGGATCGATCCACCAGGCGATCAGCTCGGCCACCCAGCTGTCGGCGTCCGGGTTGCAGGTGGCGCGGATGCGCGGGCTTACCTTGCTGATCGAGCGATTGCGGGCCAGCAGACGCCAGAACTGGCCGGCGCTGAAGTGAGTGAGTTCATCGAAGCCGATCAGCGGCGCCTGGGCGCCCTGCCACTCGGCGACCGTTTTCTCGTGTTCCAGGTGGGCGAAGCGGACCCGAGCGCCGGTGGGAAATCGCCATTCCAGGGTCGCCGAGAACGGTTTGCCGCCGACGGGCCCATAGAGCTTGCAGCTTTCGTCCCAGAGGCCGCCGGGGTTGCGGATCTGAACGGTGGTGCGGCGGAAGATGACGGCGGTATAGGCCGCCACGTCCACATGTTTCAGCGGCTCGCGCAACAGCGCCCAGGTTTTGCCGCCGCCGGCCGCGCCGCCATAGATGGCGATGTCGGCCCGGCTCTTCAGGAACTTCTTTTGCGGCCCCGACTGAGGATCCGGCGCGGCGGTCCCCTGCCCTTCCGGCTCTGGTTTTGCCTCGCTGGTGATGGTCGCGCGGGAAGCCATGGCCGGTGGGCCCAATCATCTAGGAAGGCGCCGCGGGCCGACGAACGCACCAGCTCGGCGCGGGGCCCTCCGGCCGCTTCTCTGTCGACACCCAAAGTAACACCATAAACGTGGCGATTCGGCAAGCGGAATGTGCGGCTAGGTCGCCTCCAGCGCGCGGCTGTCGCTTGCCGCGGTCAGCGCGTCGACCAGGGTCCGCCGGAGCGTGCGCGGGTCAGCCTTGAGGGCGAGCGCCGCGGCTCGGAGGGTCATGTCCAGGCCGCAAACGCGGTCGAGCACGGCGCGCGCCCGGTCGGTCAGCGGTCGGCGATAGGCATGGAGAATCTCGCCGGCGGCGAACACGGCGTCCTGCGGGCCGGCGCTGGCGCGGAGCGGCGCGTGGGCCGACACCGAGGCGAGATCGCGCTCCGGCGTGGTCAGGCCGGTGCTGGTCTCGTACGCCCAGCGATAGCGCTTGCCGGTTTCGTAAAGGCGCTCGGCTTTGACCAGCCCGCCGTCGAGGTCGCCTCGCTCAAAGGCGAGCTGCAGGCCGCCGCGGCTGGAGACGCGCACCCGCGAGACGGTCTCCTGGCGATAGAGCGGCAGGCCTCGGCGGACAATCTGGGCGCCGTGGTCGTCCAGCAGCGGGCTGGTGATCCGGACGCTCTCGGTGCTGACCTCCTCGCCCCGGGCGCGGGCCAGGGCGGCGGTCTCGGCGAGGCCGGCGGCGAGCGCGGTGTCGGCGTTGCGGGTCTGACGACGGCGTTCGAGCTCGACGATCTCGCGGCGGCCGGCGGCGGCGACGGCGGGGTCGGCGTTACCGAGCTTCCGCTCGGCCTTGGCGAGGCGGCGAAGTTCGTCGCGGGTGAGCCGTTCGGGGTCGGGCGACTTCAGCGGGTTCTGGCGGCGTTTCGACTGGGCGTCTTTCATCGAGGCTCCTGGGATCGGCGGCGGCTAGGGTCGGCCGGCGCGCTCAGCATGGCGCCGGGCGAGCGAGGCGTGGATACGGCTGGCCTCGTCGTGGCTGGTGAGCCGCGCCAGGGCCTGGCCGGCCAGCCGCATCAGCGCGGCGCAGGCGGCGGGTCGATGACCCGCCTGGCGCAGCGCCTCTGAGACGGCTTCGGCGGCGAGATCTTCCACGGTGTCGTTCATGCGCGGCGCCGAAGCGCGATCTGGGCGATGGGCGCAGCCCTCGCCGCCGCGATCGCCTGATGCGCCGGGCAGTAGCCCCCTCGCTGCGCCGGCGCGGCGCAGAACAGCGCCGTGTGCATTCTGGTCGGACCCGGATCGTCGATCGGCCAGCGGCAGGCGCCGTCGACGAGGTCGGCGAGGACGGCTGGGGTGGCCTGCAGGGGCGCCTCTTTCAGCGGCGGCAAAGGCAGCGGCGGCCACGATGGTCCCATGTACCTGACGGACGGGATACGAGGAGCGGAAGCTGGACGTGCGGCAGCCCGCTCCCCGGTTGGCTGGACCCGCTTGCACAGACCCATTCGGTTGATCTTGCCGATCACCGCGCCGCGGGTGAGACCGCCGCCCAACGCCTTGGCCACTTCCGAGGCGGAGAGTCCTTCATCGAGGTAGAGCCGACGCGCCATGGCGACGCGATCGTCGGTCCAGGACGACGCGGCAGAGTGGCGGGCGCCAGATTCGTTACGAGGCATGCCGTGACGTTACTCTCGGTACGATCCGGGGTCAAGGCCGAAGTTACACATGGTGACGTGCGATGCGGTAATCTCGCGACTTCACGGAAGGCCCGAAGGACCTCGGCGCATGGCGGACAACAGTTGGCGCAATCTGGACCTCTGGGACCGGGTGAAGTGGTCGCGGCAGCGCGGGTACGAGAGCGCGGCGGCGGCCGCTGAAGCCCTCGCGATGAAGGAAGGCACCTACAGGTGCTACGAGCGCGGCCCGGATTCGGCGAAGTTCATCCGGCTGGACTATGCCCACGCCCGCAAGTTCGCGCAGGCGTTCAAGGTCCGCTGGGAGTGGCTGCTGGACGGCACCGGCGAGCCCTGGCTGACCCCGAACCAGGAGGCCGAGCCCACCCGGCCGCCGAATAACCTGAGGGCTTGGCGGGAACATCGCGGCCTCAACCCGGGCGAGCTGGCCAAGAAGGTTGGTACGACGGCGCAGGTGATCGCCGACCTGGAAAGCGGCGCCGCCGAGCTGTCGACCAAGTGGCTGAGCACCCTCGCGCCGGCGCTTGGCACCGGCCCCGGATTCCTGCTCGAGTTCGATCCGGATGAGATGAATCCGGAGCTGCTGGACACCGTCCGGGCGATCCCGAAGGAGCGCCGGGGCCAGGCGCTGCAGATCCTGAAGACCTTCAAGCCCTACAACCGACTCCGCTGATCGAAGGGGGCGACGCAGGCTCGGCGACCGAGCCGCGACTCGCAAATTGCACCGATAGTAACAAACCCCTTGCCGCCGTACGTTACCATTAGTATCATGACCGATCGTCATGATGCCCGCGCCAGACATCGCTATACCGCTCGCCCGGGACGATCCGCCGTGGGTCGACTGCGGCGATACCCGCGATCCGGACTTCGGCACGGTGTTCCCGTGGCCAGCGGCCGGAGCCGCGGTCGCCTTGACCTATGACCGCGCCGGCCGGTGGCACGCCGCGACGCTGCTGCGAGGCGGCCCGGGCAAGGAGATCGTCCTGCATGGCCGGCGCTTCCGTGTCGCCGGTGGCCATCTGCCGCCGGTGGCGGACCGATGACTCCGAACCGGGCCGGGCCCCTCGCCTACTGGCCCAGCGGGGGCGAGGTGATGAGCCGGCGTGGCCCGCTCGGGCCAGGAAGGGCGCTGGGCCTGATCGGGTTTCTCGGCGGTCAGGCCGCGGCGTGCCGAACGGCGCACGATGCGGGCGGCGCCCGTTATTGCGCCAACGCGGTGCTGGAACTCGCCCGGGCGATCGTGGCGACGGACGACTGGAACCGCGCGGCCGGCGCCGGACAGCCGCAGACGGTCTCACTTGAAGCGCTCCGAAGCTTCATCCGGGACCTGAGCAGGCGGCCTTATAGTTAACGAATCCTTAAATATTCCTGGACAGCGCCCCTCGAAGCTGTATTCGATGGAGCAATGTCAGCGATCGGCTTCACCCTCAGCCCGCGCGTCAAGCGGCTCGCGCCTTTCTTCCTGGCGGGACCGATCTCCGGCCCGTTGCTGGCGGGTGTGGTGCTGAACTTCCGCGAGGGCCGGCCGGTGCTGGGCTCGCTCTATGCGATCGCCCTGGCAGAAATCACCATCTTCCTGCCGCTGATCACCGCCAAGCTCGGGCTGGCGCTGATCTAGTTTCAACGGATCGACAGATAGGGCAGCAGGCGGGCGAACAGCTGGCCGCGCGTCTTCACGCCAATCTTGCCATAGGCGCGCTTGACGTGGGTTCGCACGGTGAGGATCGACTTGCCGGATCGCTGGGCGATCTCGCTGCTCGATTGCCCGCGGAGCAGATGCAAGATCACCTGATGTTCGCCGGGGGTGACGCCGAAGATCGGCTCCAGATCGGCGCAGTCGATCTCGACCGGCGTCGACAGGTCGCGAAGGCTCAGGCCGACCGGTGAATCGGCCCCTTCGTTGAGGGCGACAGCCTCGACCAGCATCGCGGTCCGGCTGCCGGCGCCGATGACGCTGAAGCGTCCGTCGCAGTTCGCCGCCGCTACGGCCGCCAGCAATTCGCCAGCGGTGCGCCGGTCACGAGCCGACAGCGCGCCGTCGCGGAGCGCCAGGCCGTCGTTCCGGTCGATCGCGGTCTGCGCACGATGGTTGACCGCCAGCACCTTCAGATCGCGGCCGACGACCACCCGAGCGGAGGTATCCTGCGCGAACCACTGCGCGGGCCAGTCCTTCCGGTCTCGCCGGGTCCCTCCCCCGACAGACGAAGAGTTCTTCCCATGGTCATCGTTCACCAGGACACGCTAGCCCAATCCGCAACTCCCGCGCGTCACTAGAGTTTGGTAGTCAAGCGGTGAGTGAGCTTGGCGACGGACTAAACTTCGCCGGAGGCTACGAGCTCTAAAAGAGATCGGGGTGTCGGGTTCGAAGAGCAAGGACCAGCGTCAGGGTCTTCATGTCTTGCAACCCTCCAGCCTCGGCCAGGTCCCAAAGACGAGCCAGGGCAAGTTCCTCGGCGACGATGCCTTCGTGTTCCTCCGCGAGCCCGCCACCAGGTCCTTGCCGATCGGCCGCGGCGTAGGGGGCGAGAAAGAGGTGGGACCGTTCGGCGAGGACGCCGGGCGACGGCCAGACGACGGCGACCGGCTCCAGCTCGCGCAGGACCAGTCCGACCTCTTCCATGGCTTCGCGGCGAATGGTGGTCTCGGCGCTCTCGCCCTCCTCGATCATCCCCGCCGGCGCCTCGATCAGCGCCGTGGTGACCCCGGACCAGATCACCGGCGCGCGCGGCAGACGGATGATCAGAGCGACCCGCCGGGCAGGATCGTAGGGCAGCACGCAGGCCGACCGGCCGGAGCTGACCACCTCGCGTTGGAATGTCTCGCCGGCGTCATCGGCCATGGTCAGGCTGTTGACGGTGACGTAGCCGAGGCGGCGCGGGTGCGAAGCGATGATCCGGACCATGCTTCGGCTTGGCACGACGCGTCGCTGCTGTCACCCTGCTGTCAGGATGGAGGGACGATCTTGTCGGCCATGAGACGCACCGAACGGCTGTTCGCCATCATCCAGATCCTCCGGCGCGCCCGCGCGCCGATCACCGCGGCGTCGATGGCCGACGAGTTGGAGACCTCGCTGCGCACGGTCTATCGCGACATCGCCGAACTGATCGCCCAGCGGGTGCCGGTGCGCGGCGAGGCCGGGGTCGGCTACATGCTCGAGGCCGGCTTCGATATGCCGCCGCTGATGCTGACGCCGGACGAGATCGAGGCGGCGGTGCTGGGCGCGCGTTGGGTGGCGGGCCGGGGTGACGCGGCCCTGGCGCGCGCCGCCAACGACCTGGTGGCCAAGATCGGGGCGGTAATCCCCTCGCACCTGCGCCCATTCCTGCTGGACGGGGTGCTGACCACCCCCGAACGGCCGACGCGGGTGGTGCCCGACAGCCTGGACGTCGAGCGCGTGCGCGCCTCGATCCGCAGCCAGACCAAGATCAAGCTCACCTACCGCGACGAGACCGAGCGCGAGACCCGGCGCACGGTCTGGCCGGTGGCGATCGCCTACTACGAGACCGTTCGCCTGCTGGCCGCCTGGTGCGAGCTGCGCGAGGACTTCCGTCACTTCCGCACCGACCGGGTGACCGACGCGGAGTTCACCGACGAGCGCTACCCCGGTCGGCGGGATATTCTGCGCAGCCAGTGGCGCAAGGCGGCGGAAACCGGCCGGGAGCGTCGCTGGGCCTAAGGCGCGACCGCGGCGGCTCGGAGCAGGCGTTGCTCCAGACCGGCCAGCAACAGGTCGACCCCATAGCGGAATCCCTCGTCGTAGCCGGGTTGGGAACCGCCGCCCATGACCGCCCAGGCCAGGTTGGGAAAGGCGGCAAGGTCCGGGACGTCGCCCGCGCCTGACGCCGCGACCTCATTCGCCCGCCGGGTCACCTCGAGCCGCGACCAGCCGATGATGAACGACAGCGCCGCGCCATAGGCGTGCAGGGCCTCCGCCGCCGGCAGGCCCGCCTGGCGCAGCAGGCCGAGACCGCGTTCGAGCGAGCGCGTGGCCCGTGGGCCGAAGGCGTCGTTCTCAGGAAATAGACGGGTGATGTCGCGGACCCCGACCAAGCGGGCGCGCAGGCGCTCGGCCATGCCGCGCATGTCGGCGCGCCAATCTCCGGTCAGCGGCCCGTAGTCGAGATTGTCGATCAGGTGGTCGAACAGCAGGAGGCTGAGGTCCTCCTTGCTCTTCACGTGCCAATAGAGGGACGGCGCCTGGACGCCGATCTCTTCGGCGACGGCGCGCATCGTCAGGCGGTCGTAGCCGTCGCGGGCGAGAACGGCGGCGGCGGCGGCGACGACTTCGCCGGGAGTGAGCTGCGGTCCAGGCCTTCGCGGCATGCGACGCAGCTAGACCAGTTCGGCGGGGATTGCCATGACAATCTAACGACGTTAGATATTAGAAACTAACAACGTTAGATTAAGCGGAGGACGACGTGACTGAAGAAGGCGGCGGCCGCAGGCAAACCGAAGTCGGCGAGCTTTCGCCACCGCCTGCCTCGATGGTCGAAGGTCTGGCGGCGGCGCTGCGAAACGGTCTGGTGATCGCCGTCCTGCTGCTGGTCCCCGCCAGGTTGATCGGGGGCGTCTGGCTGTGGCCCGAGGGGCTGGCGTTCGTGGGCGTCACCACGGCGATCGGGATGGCCGGCAATGCGGCGCTGGCCAGGTTTCGACCGGATCACTTCCGGGTGCGCCAGCAGAGCGTCGTCGCGGCCCAACACAAGCGACAGCCGCTGGTCGACGCAATCGGCGCCGTCCTGCTGCTCGGCTTTGGAGCGGCGTGGCTGATCTTCATCCCCGTCGATGTCTTCCGCCTGCATCTGCTGCCCTCGCCGAATCTGGCGATATCGATCGTCGGCGGCGTCTGCGTGGTCGTCGGCGCGGCGCTGACGCCCCTGGCTGTCTGGGAGAACCGGTTCGCCACGCCCAACGTCCAGGACCAGGTCACGCAAGGCCAACGCATCATCGACACCGGCGTCTATGGCCTGATCCGCCACCCGATCTATGCCGGCAATCTGCTGCTTTTCGGCGGCGCGACCCTCTGGCTGGGCAGCTGCGCCGCCTTCGCGGGGGTCGGGGTGCTGCTGGTCGCCACGGTGGCGCGGATCATCGTCGAGGAGGCGCATCTACGCGCCAACGTGCCCGGCTATGAGACCTATGCCCGGCGCGTGCGCGCCAGGCTGATCCCGTTCCTGGTCTGACTCAGCGGCCGACGCACCGGCGGTAGTGAGTGACGTCGACGGTGGCCATCTGCATGGTCTGCTGCTCCGTCGCCGGATCGAAGGTCGGGGCGGTGACGCCCTCGAAGCGGTCGACCCGGACCTCGCACTGGGCGACGATGCCGTTGGTGGCGGACGAGAGCGGGATGTTCAGGGAACGGATCTGGTAGGCCTGGTCCCACAGGCAGGCGGCGAGTTCCTCTGTCGGGTGGCCCGGCGCGGCGTCCGACTCCGACCAGGGTTTGGGCGCATCGCAACTCGTCGCGCTGTCGGCCGCCTGGCCGCAGCCGGCCAGCAGGACGGCGGCCAGGCCGGTGAGCGCCGAAATCGTTGTCACGCTTGCAGGCACTGGACACCTCTCGGAGCCGCCACACGCCGCGCCAGCCTAATCCACGACTGGTTTCCGAGCCGTTCGCGGCAGCTCCTACCCCGCCACCAGCGCCAGCCACTCGTCCTCGGAGAGCACCTGGACGCCGAGGTCGGCGGCGGTTTTCAGTTTCGAGCCGGCGCCGGGGCCGGCGACGACGATGTCGGTCTTCTTCGACACCGATGAGGCCACCTTGGCGCCCAGCGCCTCGGCCTGAGCCTTGGCTTCGTCCCGGGTCATCCGCTCCAGCGCGCCGGTGAAGACGACGGTCTTGCCGGCGATGGCGGTGTCGGTCTTCGGCCGCTCGGCCGGCAGGATGGTGAGTTCGCTGACCAGGTCCTGGACGATCCGGCGGTTGTGGTCCTCGGCGAAATAGGCGCCCGCCGCCTCGATCACCGCTTCGCCGATCTGGTCGAGGGCGTCGAGCTCGGCCATGGCCTCGGCGTCCCCCGCCGCGACCTTGTCCATCGCCTCCAGGAAAGCCTCGGCGGTTCCGTATCCCCGGGCCAGCACCGTGGCGGTGGTCTCGCCGATGTGACGCACGCCGAGCGCATTGATGAACCGCTCCAGGGCGATGGTCCGCCGGGCCTCGATGTTGGCGACCAGATTGCGGATCGAGGTCTCGCCATAGCCGTCGCGGCCACGCAGTTCGGTCAGCTTCGCCTCGTCGCGCGCCAGGCGGAAAATGTCTGCCGGCTCGCGGATCACCCCTTCGTCGAAGAACGCCTGCAGCTGCTTGATGCCCAGGCCCTCGATGTCGAACGCCCGGCGCGAGACGAAATGGATCAGGTGTTCGATCCGCTGGAACGGGCAGGCGAACTCGCCGGTGCAGCGGCGGATCACCCCGTGGATCGGATTGCCTTCGGCGTCGACGCCCTGGACGTCCCTGGCCAGCGGCGTATGGAGCGGGCACGGACAGTGGGTCGGATAGTCGAACGGCACGGCGCCGGCCGGCCGCTCCTCGAGCACCACGCCGACCACCTGCGGGATGACATCGCCGGCGCGCTGCAGGATGACCATGTCGCCGACGCGAATGTCCTTGCGGGCGATCTCGTCGGCGTTGTGCAAGGTGGCGTTGACGACGGTGACGCCGCCGACCAGCACCGGCGACAGGCGCGCCACCGGCGTCACCGCGCCGGTGCGGCCGACCTGGATGTCGATGGCCTCCAGCCGGGTGCGGGCCTGTTCGGCGGGGAACTTCCGCGCCACCGCCCAGCGCGGCGAGCGGGAGACGAAACCCAGGCGCGCCTGCCAATCCAGGCGGTCGACCTTGTAGACCACCCCGTCGATGTCGAAGCCGAGGGTCGGGCGGATCTCGGCCATCCGGCGATAGGCGTCCAGCAGACCCTGCCCGCCGACGACACGCCGGGTCTCCTCGGTGGTCTTGAAGCCCCATTCCGCGAGTTTCTTCAGCGCTTCGCTCTGCGTCTCGGCGAACGGCGCGCTGAGCTCGCCCCAGGCGTAGGCGAAGAACCGCAGCGAGCGGGCGGCGGTGATCGACGGGTCGATCTGGCGCAGGGAGCCGGAGGCGGAATTGCGGGCGTTGACGTAGGTCTTCTGCCCCGCCGCCTCGGCCGCGGCGTTGAGGGCGGCAAAGTCCTCGTGGCGGAAATAGACCTCGCCGCGGATCTCGATCACCTCCGGCCAGCCTGATCCGGCCAGGCGATGCGGGATTTCGGTGATGGTCTTCAGGTTGGCGGTGACGTCTTCGCCGACCCGGCCGTCGCCGCGGGTGGCGCCCTGGACGAACACCCCGCGCTCGTAGCGTAAGGACGCCGACAGTCCGTCGATCTTCGGCTCGGCGGTGTAGGCGACATCGTCTTCCAGCCGCAGGAACCGGCGGACCCGGGCGTCGAACTCCAGCGCGTCCTCGTCGGAGAAGGCGTTGTCGAGGGAGAGCATTGGCGTGCCGTGGGTCACCGGCGCGAATTGCGCGGCCCGGCTGGCGCCGATCCGCAGCGACGGCGAGTTCTCCCGGATCAGGTGCGGAAACCGCGCCTCCAGCGCCGCGTTGCGGACCTTCAGGGCGTCATAGGCTTCGTCGGAAATCGTCGGCGCTTCGTCCTGGTAGTAGCGGATGTCGTGCCCGGCCATCTCGTCGGCCAGACGCGCCAGCTCGGCGGCGGCCTCGGCCTCCGAGAGCTCCTCCACGGCCTTCGCCTCAGGCATTCATCAGCGCCCGCGCCGCGGCCCTGGCGGCTTCGGTGATTTCGGCGCCGGAGAGCATGCGAGCGATCTCCTCCTCGCGGGCGGCGGCCCCAAGCACCTCCACCTCGGTGCGCACCTTATCGCCCTCGCCCGCCTTGACCACCCGCCAGTGGCTGTCGGCGCGGGCGGCGACCTGCGGGCTGTGGGTGACCACCAGCACCTGGGCCGACGCCGCCAGGCGCTTCAGCCGCTTGCCGACCGCGTCGGCCACCGCGCCGCCGACGCCCTGGTCGACCTCGTCGAAGATCATCAGCGGCTGCGGGCCGCCGCCGCGACCGGCCAGGGAGACCTTCAGGGCCAGGGCGAAGCGAGCCAGCTCGCCGCCCGAGGCGATCACCGCCAGGGGCGCGAAGGGCGCGCCGGGGTTGGTGGCGATCTCGAACTGCACCCGGTCGGCGCCGCCCGGACCGGCCTTGCCCTCAGGCAAAGGCTCGATGGCGACCCGG
>Ga0302279_10002916_pt1 | contig 21955 bp, 22 predicted proteins | sample III_Bog_N3_3_FD_194541 | JGI IMG/M metagenome (GOLD analysis project Ga0302279, IMG submission 194541) | Peat permafrost microbial communities from Stordalen Mire near Abisko, Sweden - III_Bog_N3_3 | ecosystem: Environmental > Terrestrial > Soil > Wetlands > Peat | place: Sweden: Abisko...
CACCGCCGCGCCACCGGCCGCCTCCACACCCACCAAGCGGGCCGTGGTGTTGGCGAATCCCGCGAAGATGCCCGCAGCGTTCGATCCGCCACCCACGCAGGCCACGACGAGGTCGGGTACACCGATGCCACGTCGCACGAGTTGATCGGCGGCCTCGTGGCCAATGATGCTTTGGAATTCGCGCACCATCCAGGGGAAGGGGTGGGGTCCCATCACCGAACCGAGGCAGTAATGGGTGTCCTGCACGCACGTCACCCACTCGCGCATGGCCTCGTTGACCGCGTCCTTGAGGGTCTTGGATCCCGAGGTGACCGGGACCACGGTGGCGCCGAGCAGCTCCATGCGAAAGACGTTGAGCGCCTGGCGTTGGGTGTCCAGTTCTCCCATGTAGACGGTGCAGTCCAGACCAAGCCGTGCGGCCGCCGTCGCTGTGGCCACGCCGTGCTGGCCCGCCCCCGTCTCGGCGATCACGCGGCTCTTGCCCATGCGCTGGGTGAGCAACGTTTGGCCCACGACATTGTTGATCTTGTGTGATCCCGTGTGGGCCAAGTCCTCGCGCTTGGCGAAGACTTCGATCCCCAATAGTTTGGAGAAACGTCCGAGGTAGGTCACCGGCGTGGGGCGACCGCCGAACTCCGAGAGGACCGAGCGGTACTCGTCGACGAACACCTGGTCGGCCCAGGCGTCGATGAAGGCCGCCTCGAGTTCCAAACAGGCGGGCATCAGGGCTTCGGGGACGAATCGACCGCCGAAGTCGCCGAAGCGACCAGTGGACGACGGGTCGCCCATGTAGACGGGTTGCTGGCTCACTGCGCACCTTTCTGCGTAAGAGCCGCGCGGGCCCGTGCTACGAAACTAGCGACCTTCGCGGGGTCCTTGACGCCGTGGCTCACCTCGACTCCTGATGCCACGTCCACTCCCCACGGGTTCACGTCGTCGATCACGGCGGCAACATTGTGCGCATCGAGACCGCCCGCGACGATCATGGGGACGCCGAAGTCGAGCGTCTTCACCGACGCCCAGTCGTTGGCGACGCCGCTGCCGGGTTGGGCGCCGTCCACGATGACCGCGACGACACGCTCACGCTCGAGGTCGTTGAGCGCCGTCGCGTGCACGTTCAGGGCCCGAATGACGCGCACGTCACGCTGCGCCAGGGCGTCGAGTAGTCGCTCGCTCGCCGGGTCGTGCAACTGCACGACGGGCAGGGCGTCTCGTTCGACGATCCGGACGATTTCGTGGTCCTCCTGGTAGCGAAAGACGCCGACGCACCAGAGCCTGCCGGCGTAACGCTCGACGATGTCGCCCGCCACGTCGGCCACCACTTGGCGCACCGAGGTGGCGTAGATCAGACCAAGGGCGTCCGCACCCGCGTCGTGCACCAGACGAGCGTCGACCAACGAGGTGACGCCGCAGATCTTGATCTGCGGCACCGGCATCTCAGTCACGGCGACTCTCCAATGCGACGTTGGCGAATCCTCGCACGGCGTCACCGGGCGTATTCGACGTCACGAAGACCTCACCGACCAAGACGGCGTCAAAGCCGGCCTGGGCAGCGCGCTCGACGTCGGCGGGGGTACGCAGCCCCGACTCGGCGACGCGGATGATATCGCCGGGCAGGTTGGCGATGACGGCCGCCGCGTGCGCGGGATCGACCTCGAAGGTGTGCAGGTCGCGTTGGTTGACGCCGATCAGCGTGGCGCCACTGTCGAGGGCGAGGGCGATCTCGTCGGCGTCGTGCACCTCGACGAGTGCGCTGAGTCCGATGTGCTGGGCCAGGGCGAGGTAGCGGGCGAGCTCATCGCCGTCAAGGATGGCGGCGATGAGCAGGACCCCGCTCGCGCCCATCTCGGCCGTGTCAAGGACGTCGTTCTCGCTGACCGTGAAGTCCTTGCGGAGTACTGGCACGGCAACTGTTCTCGCCACGGTCTCCAGGTCGGCACGCGACCCCGCGAAGTGCGGCTCGTCGGTTAGGACCGAAATGGCCGCCGCACCACCGCGGACGTAGTCGCCAGCCAGGGACGCGGCGTCCAAATGCTCGTCCAACCAGCCCTTGGAGGGTGAACGGCGCTTTACCTCGGCGATCACTTTGACGTAGTGGCCCGCGCGGCGTGCCAGGGCGTCATCGAGGCGCGGTCCCTCGAAACGCACGTGTTCGGCCCTCGAGCGCCAGTCTCGTGCGTCGCGCGCAGCGCGCTCTCGATGAAAGACCTCGATCGAGTCCAAGTAGGTGGCGGCCACCATCAAATGGTAGTTGTCGGGTCCCGTGGCGCTCGCGAGTAATTTGTTCTGAAACTTCGATGAGAGGACGAGAGTGTCAAACTCCTTCGCCCATGACGTGCTCCAACCCCTGGTCCTCGGGACCGACCTCGAGCGCGCCGAGGCGCGCAGCGCGTTGGGTGAGATCCTGGCGGGTCGCGTCGACGGAGTGCTGATCGCGAGCTTCTTGACGGCATTGACCAGTAAGGGAGAGACCGTCGCCGAGATGACGGGTTTCGTCGACGCCATGCTCGAGGCCGCGACGACGCTGAGTGTCACGTCGGAGGCGATCGACATCGTCGGGACTGGTGGCGACCGGCTGCACACGGTGAACGTGTCGACCATGGCGGCGCTGACCGTCGCGGGATGCGGCGTGCCGGTCGCCAAACATGGCAATCGTGCAGCGTCGTCGTCGGTCGGATCGGCCGACGTGCTCGAAGCGCTCGGCGTGCGCCTGGACGTGTCGCCCGAGATCATCTCGGCCTCGCTCAAAGAGGCTCGCATCGCCTTCTTGTTCGCCCCCACGTATCACCACGCACTGGGCTACCTGGCGCCGATCCGTCGTGCGCTGGGTTTTCGTACGATCTTCAACGTGCTGGGTCCTCTGGCCAATCCGGCCCAGGTCCAGCGCAGTCTGATCGGCGTCGCCCAGCGTCACTTGCTTGATCCGATGGCCGATGTCCTACACGCGCGCGGTGTCACGCGCGCGGTCCTGGTGCACGGCCACGACGGGCTCGATGAACTCTCCCTTGGCACCACGTCCTCGTTGCACACCGTGACGCCCGACGGCGTCGATTTCTCGGAACTCGACGCCGGTAAGGTGCTCGGACTGCACCACGAGGTGAGCGCCATCCGAGGTGGGGACACTTCAGAGAACGTGGCGGTGCTGCGCCGATTCCTCGATGGCACGCCGGGGCCGATCATGGACGTCGTGTGTGCCAACGCCGCTCTGGCTCTCATGGTGGCGGGACAAGCGACGTCCTTGGAGGACGGTTTCGTCAAGGCCTGCGAGAGCGTCACCAGCGGTCACGCCGCGACGGCCCTCGCGCGCCTCGTCGACGTGTCGAATTCCTAGCGCGAACTCAGATTGGGCGCAGGTCGTTGCGGTAGCGGCGCGCGTTCTCGACGTACATCGCCGCGTTCGCCACGATCGGTTCCTCAGCGCTGGCGTCGAGTCGGATCTGACCCGGGACTCCCACCACGAGGGCGCGCGCCGGTACGTGGGTTCGGTTACGCACGACGGCGCCGGCGCCGACGGTGGCCCCGCTCTCGATGACGACCTCGTGCAACACGATCGACCCGCTGCCGACCAGACTGCGGTCGTGGACGACGCAACCTTCGAGGTGCGCGATGTGACCAATCACGCAGTCGTTGCCGATGACCGTGGGATAGTCGGCGATGGCGTGCACCACCGATCCATCCTGAATCGACGTGCGTTCGCCGATGATGACGGTGCCGTAGTCGCCTCGCAGCACCGCGCCGGGCCAGATCGAGGAATCCGCACCGATACGGACGTCACCGATCACGACCGCGTCGGGGTGCACGAAGGCGTCGGGGTGAATCGTGGGGACGCGGTCCCCCAGGGCGTAAATCGGCACGTTGGTCTCCTCGGCGTTAGTGCATCAACCAAGAAATTAACTGATATATCCGCCAAATCAGGTAGATGATGGTAACGACGATGAAGAATTTCCACTTGAGCTCCATGGGCACATGGGTGGGTTCCTCTACGGTCCCTCCGCAGACCTCGCAGGTCTCGCCCTCAACGGGGCGATCGCAGGTGGTGCACCACTTGGCCACTATTCGACTCGGACACGTACTCTGACGGGTGTCGAACCCAACTCGAAGCGCTCACGCAGCGACCGTTCCACGTAGCGCAGGTACGTCGAGGGCAGTTTGCCCGCCACGAAGAGCGTGAACGTGGGGGGTTCGGTGGCCCCCTGGACGGCGTAGCGGATCTTGCCGGTGGGTGCGGGCTGCTTCACCTGGAGATCGCGGATGGCACGGTTGAGCGCCCCGGTCGGAACGCGCTTGACGTAGTCAGCCGCCGCGATCGTCAGGGCGGGCAAGATGCGATGAACGCCTTTGCCCGATATCGCCGTCGTCTTCATGACCGGTGCGTCGCCGAGAAAAGCCAACTTCTCGCCCACCGTGGCCAAGACGCGGTCGCGGTCCTCGGTCGCGATGAGCTCCCACTTGTTGAGCACGACCAGGGAGGGGCAGCCGGCGGCCGAGATTCGTTCGGCCAGGCGTTGGTCCTGACCGGTCGCGCCCACCGTGGCGTCGATGACGAGCACGGCGATGTCGGCCCGGTCGAGGGCGTCGAGACTACGCAACACCGCGAAGGTCTCGAGACCCGCTTCGGTCTTGGCGCGCCGGCGCATGCCGGCGGTGTCGATGAACCTGATCAGTCCCATCTCGGTCTCGATCACGGTGTCGATAGCGTCGCGCGTCGTGCCGGGCATGTCGTGCACGACTGAACGTTCCTCACCGATGAGTTGATTGAAGAGGGTGGACTTGCCCACGTTGGGACGACCCACGATGGCCACGCGTAGCGCGCCGTCCTCTTCGATATTGTCCATCAAGTCTTCGCTCGCGAGGTCGCCCAGTCGCGTGACGATCTCGTCAAGCAGGTCGCCCGCGCCTCGGCCGTGCAACGCGCTGATGCAGTGCGGATCGCCGGCGCCGAGGCTCAAGAACTCCCAGCTACTGGCCTCGTGCAGGGTGTCGTCGACCTTGTTGACCACGAGCAGTACCGGACGGCCCGAGCGCAGTGCCCACCGGGCCGCGTGGGTGTCCTCGTCCACCATGCCGGTGGTGACGTCGACCACTAACAGGACCAAGTCCGCACTGTCGAGGGCCGCGTCGGCTTGGCGCGAGACCTTCTCCTCGAGGTCGTCCCCGGCCTCGAGCCAGCCCCCGGTATCGACGACGTCGAAGGCGACGCCGTTCCATTCGACTTCGACCGCCTTGCGGTCGCGGGTGACGCCGCGGTGTTCCTCGACCACCGCCACGCGCTTCGCCGCAAGTCGGTTGACCAGGGAACTCTTGCCCACGTTGGGACGTCCGACGATAACTACTTGGGGCTTCTTCACGAATGCACCAGTCCTTTCGGTCGCGACCGTTCGAGAACGGATCGCAGATCTTGACCGGTGGTGCGAACGATGTTCACCGGGTGGGGCAGGTCCTCGAGTCCGAGCCCGTCCAAGAAGCGACCCTCCGAGAGGCACACGTCGGGTAAGAAACAGGTGGTGGTGTCGGGAACGTCGGCGAGGGCCCGCTGAAGGTCCTGACCGGTCATCAAACCGGCGACCTTAATGTTGCCACCGAAGTAGCGGTTCTCGACCGTTATGATCTTGACGTCGCTGAAGTGGTGCTGGTCGAGCAGTTCTCGCAGTAGTGGCGCGGCGTACTCTCCGGTGACGAGCGCGATGTCGCCACCACCGTCGCGCGCGACGCTCCCGACAGCGACGTCGAATCGCGGGGCTCGGTAACCCAGCGCGGGGGCTCCGTCGACGGACTGGAAGAAACCGGTTCCCAGCTTGTCCATGTCGCTGTGACCGGCAAAACTCTCCAGGAAAGCGGCCACCAGGCCGATGCCGTTCTCGGCCTGGTCGAGCGACTCGAAACTCCCCGCTGGTTGCGGGCGCCGTCCGGCCACGAGGTAGAACTCGTCGGATGCGTAGACGCTGACGCGGCCGAAGAGCTCTTGTGAGAGTCGCTGGTACTTGTCAGCGACTTCGATGACCGCGGCGGCCTCCTCGCGAGTGTGTGAGCGCATGGTCACTTCGGTGGTGAAATCACTCACGCCGACCGGCACGAGGGCCACCGTGACGAGCTCAGGGTAAAGGGTCATGACGTCTTGGAGCGTGCGTTCGAGTTCGTCACCATCGTTGACCCCGGGGCAGACGACGACCTGGGCGTGCACCTCGATGCCGACCTTGAGGAGTTCGCGCAGCCAACGAAGGCTGGTGGCCCCACGTGGATTGCGCAGCATCTCGGCACGCAACTCTGGATTCGTCGAGTGGATCGAGACGTACAACGGTGAGAGTTTCTCGTCGATCACCCGTTCGAGGTCGAACTCCGTGAAACGGGTCAAGGTCGTGTAATTGCCGTAGAGGAACGACAGGCGAAAGTCGTCGTCCTTGACGTAGAGTGAGCGGCGCATGCCCTTGGGCAATTGGTAGATGAAGCAGAAGGTGCAGTGATTGTCGCAGGTGCGGATGCGGTCGAATACGGCCGAATCGATCGACAGTCCTAGGGGCTGACCCACGTCCTTGGTGACGGTGACCTTGTGACGCAGGGGTCGCCCGTCGCGCTGCAGCACCAGCGTGACGACGTCGCCGTCGATCAACTGCTGGTATTCGATGATGTCGGTCGGTTCGCGCCCGTTGATCGAGATGAGCTCGTCACCGACCACGATGTCGGTCCCGGTGGCGGGCGAAGAGGCTGAAATTGAGGAAATTCGGACACCCGACACGGATACAGCCTAGGACGAGCGCTGAGACGAGCAAACTAGGCTGGCGTGGTGAGTGTCGATCGAGTGGTACTGGCGTCGCCGCGAGGCTTCTGCGCGGGGGTGGAGAAGGCGATCAAGGCCCTCGATTGGATGACGAGGGTCTTCGATCCCCCGGTCTACTGCTATCACGAGATCGTGCACAACCAGGTCGTCGTGAACCATTTCCGCTCCCTGGGAGTGGTCTTCGTCGACGACGTCGCCGACGTTCCCGCGGGTGCACCCCTGATGCTGAGCGCGCACGGCTCGCCACCCGACGTCATCGAGGCGGCGCGGGCCTCGGGAGGCGCCGTGGTTGACGCCGTCTGTCCACTGGTCACCAAAGTCCACCATGAACTCAAAGTCCGCGCCCGCAAGGGCTACACCGTCCTCTACGTGGGTCATGAGGGCCATGAGGAAGCCGTCGGCACGATGGCGGTCGCCCCGGAGGCCGTCGTACTGATCCAGTCCATCGACGACATCGACCGTGCAGCACAACGCCATGGCCCTTTCGCCTTACTCTCGCAGACGACGCTCAGTGAAGACGAGTGGTCGCACCTGCGCGAGTACGCCCAGTCGACGATTCCTGATATCTGGATGCCCAATCGCAGTGACCTGTGCTTCGCGACGACCAATCGTCAAGGTGCCCTTCGCGCTATCGCCACCACGGCGGACGCTGTGGTGGTCATCGGATCGGCGAACTCGTCCAACACGGTGGCATTGAGCGACGTCGCACGCTCGGTCGGTAGTCCCCGGGTACTGCGCGTCAATGGCGTTAGCGAACTCCCCGACGATTTGGAGGGTGTCGTTGCGGTCACCGCCGGAGCGTCGGCACCGGAATCACTGGTCTCGGAGGTCTTGGACTTCCTGGACCCCCGCGAGGGCGTCGATATCTTCGATTTCACGACGGAGGATGAATATTTTCCGCCGCCCCCGGAACTACGCGAGATCCTGCGGGCGTTGTGCGCCGTTCTCGACGTCGCAATGGGCGCGCCGCGGGCGAGCACCTTCGATGGTCAGGCGGACCGCGAGTTCACCGCGGCCCAGGTCCTCTCCCCCGCGCACTAGCGCTCCGCACGCGAGTTTCGCGTGCGGTCACGGGCCGGTGAGCCCACTTTTGCTAGAATTTCACGGTGAATTCAAATGTCCGTGTGTCGCCGTTTTCGCGCGCGTCACAGGCGACAACCCCCTCATCTCGCACTGACTACCCCGCTGCGCGGGCGATAGCGGTGTTCAACTAAAGGACTTCGATGTCGAACGTGGATTTAGAGAAAATTCGAATTGCCAATTTACGTAAGTTCGCCATCGCCCAGGCCCTCGAACGCCTCGACACGGAACTGCCCAACTTCCAGCCCGAAGAAGTCGTGGCGTCGATCTGCGCCTACGAAGAGGAACTCAACATCGGCGGCGTCTTGGAGAAGATGCCGCCCACGATCGATGGTCGCGCCTACACCACCCTCGTCGTGGTCGACGGTGGCACCGACCGCACCGCCGAGGTCGCACGGTCGTTCCCCGGCGTGGTGGTCATCGAATTCCCCGTCAACCTGGGTCATGGCGTCGCACTGCAGGTGACGTATCGCTGGTGCATCGAGAACAACGTCAAGTACGTAATCACTCTCGACGCCGACGGCCAGAACGATCCGGCCGAGATGCCTAATCTGCTCGCGCCCCTGGTCAACGACACCGCGGACTTCGTCCTGACGAGTCGCGTGCTGGGCGTCGACAAGACGTCGGACTCGATCCGCAAGACCGGGGTTCGCTTCTTCTCATTCGTCATGAACCGTATGACCGGCTCCAAGCTGACCGATACCTCCACGGGGTACCGGGGACTTCGCGTCTCGATGCTCGCCGACGTGGTGGACCGCCTCCAGCAGAGCCAATATCAAACAGCCGAACTGCTCATCGTGTGTCTGCGGCGCGGCTGGCGTTCGGCCGAAGTACCGACCGTCTGGTACCCGCGCGCGTCGGGCACCACGAAGAAGGGCAAGAACTGGCTCTTCGGCTTCCGCTACGCGCGCGTGGTATTCGGCACGTACTGGCGCGAGGTTCGCGCGCCGCGCTGAGGTGCCTCTCGCCATCGGCGATACGAGTTCGGCGACGTAGGGAGCCCCGCTTCGTATTTTCTGTGGGGTTCGAACTCCATCGGGTCAGGGCGCCGCGATGAATTGATCATGACGAAGGCAGCGGTCCCAGACTTTGCGCGTAGGCGGCTTCGAGTTCGACACGCAGCTCCTCGGACTTCTCAGCAATGAGCGAGCGCGAGGGTCGTCCCTCGCCCGGCGGCGGAGAGATCGCGGCACCGACGACGACGCGGACCTTGACCGGGCGCGGGAACTTCGCCCCGTCGGGTAGTGCCCGATCGGTACCGGAGATGCCGACCGGAACGACCATCGCGCCGGTGCGCGCCGCGATGAACATCGCGCCATCGTGCAGGGGCTCTACGTGCGGTCCGTATTTGCGCGTACCTTCGGGAAACAAGATAAGCGCATGACCAGCGTTGAGCACTTCCTCGGCTGAGCGCATGGCCTCGCGGTCCGCCGTGCCGCGCTTCACGGGGAACGCACCCAATTGGATGAGCGCCGACCCGAGGACGGGGACCTTGAACAGGGAGTCCTTGGCCATGAAGAAGACCTTGCGCGGCGAAATAAAGAGGGTGAAGGCGAAGTCCAGGTTGGAGCGGTGGATCGGGGCGACCAGTACCGGTCCGCTAGTGGGGATGTTGTCCTGTCCACTCACACTGGGACGAAAGAACAAACGGACCAGGCCACGCAAGATCAGCGCGATGACTCGATAGAAAATCGTCTTGTTCGGATTCAGTTGGAGGTGGTGTTCTTGAGACATCGAACGATCTCCTCTACGACTTGATCAACGCTCATTCCGGTGGTGTCCAAGGCTAGGGCGTCCTCGGCCTGACGAAGCGGTGAGGCCTGGCGCGATGAATCCGCGTGGTCGCGCCGCGCCACGGAGTCATGCCCTTCGTCGCCCCGGCGCCGGGATCGTTCATCGAACGAGGCGGTCAAGAAAATCTTCACTCGCGCGTCGGGAAAAACGACCGTCGTGATGTCGCGGCCCTCAACTACCAACCCGCCTGGTTCATCGGCGGCCACGGCACGCTGACGCTGGACCATGGCCGCGCGCACTCGCGGATTAGCGGCGACGACGCTGACTCCCACGTTGACGGCGTCGGTGCGGATCTCGTCGTGGACGTCGCGCCCGTTGATGCACACCCGGGGACGGGTGCGGATGTCGGCGAACTGTGCGAGGTGAGCCACCGCCTCCGCTTCGGCGGGATCGATCCCGAGGTGCAGTGCCTCCGACGTCACCGCGCGGTACATGGCACCGGTGTCGAGGACGGACCATCCCAGGTGGGCGGCGAGGGCCCGGGCCACGGTGGACTTGCCCGATCCCGCGGGACCGTCAATCGCGATGATGTCGGTGGTCACCGCAGACTCGCCACATCGTCGAAGAAACCGGGGTAACTGGAGCCGACGGTGTCCGAGCCGTCGATATCACAACCGTGTCCCGCCGCACCGGCGACGGCACTCGACATGACGATCCGGTGGTCGAGGCCAGCCTTGATCGCGAAGGACTGGAAGGCACCCGCGCTGGCGAGTCCCTCGATGAAGAAGTCGTCGCCCTCGCTCCACACCCGGCATCCGAGCAAGCGGGCCAGCGACATGGAACCTTCGAAGCGGTCGGACTCCTTCAGCCGCAGTTCGCCCATGTCGCGAAAGGCGCTGACTCCCTGGGCCGCCGCGGCGGCCACGCTCAGGACGGGCACCTCGTCGACCGAGGGAATCTCCGACGCATGAATCTCCGTCGCCTGCAATGAAGAACTACGCGCCCGCAGGGTCACGCCCGACGCTCCCGGCCGCTCGACGAGGTCGGCGCCCATTCGCTGGAGCACCCGGACGAAGCCAATTCGCTCGACCGAGTCCTCGACGTCGACCACTTCGATATCCGCGTGAGGGTGGATGAGCCCCAGCACGCAGAAGAAGGCGGCTTGTGACGGGTCCGTCGGCACTCGCCACGCCTGCGCGCGAGGGCGTCGCGGCGACAGTGTCACGCGACGTCCGTCGCCGACGTCCTGTGAGGTGACTTCGACCCCGGCGAGTCGCAACATGTCTTCGGTGGTCGTTCGCGTGCGCACATCCTCGTGCACCGTGGTCGGTCCCTCGGCGCAGAGTCCGGCGAGCAGAATCGCTGATTTGACCTGGGCGCTCGCGGTGGGCACGTGGTAGTCGATGCCGTGAAGACTGGCGCTACCGACGATCGACAGCGGTGGCGTCACGCGCGACCCCTCCCCCGTCACGACAGATCCCATGAGTCCGAGAGGGACGGCAACGCGGTCCATGGGCCGACGCGAGAGCGAGGGATCACCCTCGAGGCGGTGGTGGCCCTCCAGCGTGCTGACGATGCCGCTGACCAGACGCATCGTCGTGCCAGAATTACCGCACCACAATGGTTGCTCACTCATGCGCAGTCCCGATTCGGGTCCTTCGATCACGACCACGCCACCGGTGTCGCGGCGATTCGCCCCGAGTTGCACAATGATCTGTGACGTCGCGGCGACGTCGAATCCGGGTGAGAGGCCCTCGATGGTGCTCTCACCCGACGACAGCGCGCTCAGCATCACGGCACGGTGTGAGGCGCTCTTGTCCCCGGGCACCCGAATGGAGCCGTTGAGCGACGCGCGGGTTTCGACACGGCGCATCATGTCTCGCGGACCACTCCGAAATCCGCGGCCCGCAGTGCCTCCATGAAACGATCCGCCTGCTGGACGTCCACCGCGAGCAACAACGTGCCTCGATTGCCCTCGATGGCGTGGGCGATCTCGATGTCGTAGATGTTGATCAACATCTCCGAGGCCGTCATGGTGACGTGGGCCAGGGATCCCGGACGGTCGGCGATCAGAACGCGCAGGTAGGCCATGTCCTCGGACTTGAGGGCGCGTCCGGGCAATTGGCGTCGGGCGAGGGATGCGCTGGTGAGGCTCTCTTCGAGCGCGGTGCGGTCACGGTTCTGCACCGCGGCTCGGAGGGACCCGAGGCGTTCTTCGAGCGCGACCAGGCTGGCGGCCACGGCCTCGCGATTCTCAAAGAGGATGTCGGGCCAAATGGCCGGGTCGCCCGCGGCGATGCGGGTCATGTCACGGAAGCCGCCGGCGGCTAGTTGCAGCAACACGGCGTCTTCGCGCGCTGCGTCAGCGGCTTGATTCATCAATGCCCCGGCGAGCAGATGGGGAACGTGGCTCGCGAGGGCGACGAGGCGGTCGTGGTCCGACGAGGACACCGCGACCACGTTGGCGCCGATGTCACGCAGGTAACTGTGGAGGCGACTGTAGACATCGGCGGGTGTCGCGTCGGTGGGGGTGAGCACCCACGTACAACTCTGGAATAGGTCTGCGCGAGCGCCGCGCAGACCCCTCAACTCAGATCCGGCCATGGGGTGTCCGCCGAGGAATCGTGCTGACGTGACCTCGCGAACGATGGCCCCCTTGACGCCCGCGACGTCGGTGATAATCAGCGAGGGGTCGTCGAATCGCGCGAGGTAGTCGCGAGCGACGTCGGCGACGGCACCGGCGGGCGTCGCGACGATGATGAGCTGCACGTGCGCGTCGGGGGTCGCTTCGACGATGACGCCGCTCGAGAGGGCGAGGTCCACGACGTCGGGGTCCAGGTCGTCGCCCGTCACGCGCCACTGCGCGTCTCGCAGGGCCAGGGCGACCGACGCCCCGATGAGGCCGAGTCCCACGACGTGGGCGTGCTTAACGGAGGTCATCGCGGAGGTTCTGGGCGTCGCGGAGGTACACGTGGCGGATCTGCGCGCGGCTGCGCGACGAGTAAGCGTGCATCATCACCCGGATGCAGAGCCGCTTCGCGCCCGGGACATCGATCTCGCTCGCGCACATCAGCGGAACGGTTTCGAAGCCGATGCCGCGCGCCGCGGTGGCCGGGAACGCCGCCGTCAAGTCCGGACTCGTGGTGAACAAGACGCTGATGACGTCGTCCACGTCGAGATCATTGCTCACGAGGATGCCGGTGAGGAGCTCTCGCGTCGCCGTCGCGATCTCCTCCGCGTCGTTGGCCGCGACGGTGGTGGCCCCGCGCAGCGCGCGGACGAGCATATTTGTCATGACGGCATCGTAGATGCGATGTCGTCGGACATTCCAACCGCCTCCATCAGGCGGCGCACCTCGGCCAGGCTCAACTGGCGTGACGATCCCGGCGTCAGGGTCGGATCTTGGAGCGGACCGATGCGAGTGCGCACCAGTCGGGTCACCTCGTGGCCGACTGCCGCGCACATTCTGCGCACCTGTCGATTGCGTCCCTCGTGGATCACGATGCGCAACAGTCCCTCGGAGACGCGGCTCACCTGGGCGGGGCTCGTGCGTCCATCGTCGAGTTCCACTCCGTCGCGTAGACGACGGATGGCCCCGGGCGAAGGATCTCCCTCCACGCGCACCAGGTACTCCTTGGCGATGCCCGAACTCGGGTGCGTCAACAGGTGAGCGAGTCGGCCGTCATTGGTCAAGATGATGAGCCCCTCAGTGTTCATATCTAGTCGGCCGACGGGGAAGATCCGCGCGTTCGAGGGCACCAGCGAAAGGACCGTCGGCCTGCCCTGGGGGTCCGAGGCGGTCGTGACGATCCCGGTGGGCTTATTGAGCAAGAAGTAGACCCGACTCTGAGCGACCGGCGCCATGGACCCGTCCACGCAAATCATCTGGGTCTCGGGGTCCACTCGATTACCCAGTTCGGCCACGCGTCCGTCGATGGTCACGCGACCCTCGCTGATGAGGATCTCGCACGCTCGTCGCGAGCCGTAGCCGGCGCGCGCGAGCGTTTTTTGCAGGCGTTCGCCTTCGACCATCTACGCCCCGTCGAGGTCGTCGCCGACCGTGGCGAATTCAGCCACGAGAGCTTGGGCGGTTTCGAGGGGGACGAGAAAGTCCTCGATGGGCGGCAGGTCAGCCAGCGACGCCAAGGCCATGCGGTCCAAGAACAATTCGGTCGTGCCGTAGAGGATCGATTGCCCTGGACCGGGGGCACGACCAACTTCCTCGATATATCCACGCTGCTCCAAGAGGCGCACGACGCCGTCGACGTTGACCCCGCGCAGCGCGGTGATCTGGGCGCGAGAGATGGGCTGGCGATAGGCAATAATCGCCAGGGTCTCCAGGGCCGCGGAACTGAGACGGTGCGACACGTCGCGGTTCGCGAAGCGCGTCACCCACTGCGCCACATCCGGCGACGACTGCATCACCCAACCGCTCGCCAATTCAGCGAGCTGGAAGCCCCGCTTCTCCTCGACGAATTCGGTGCGCAGACGCCGTAGCACCTCCACCACGTCGGCGGCGTCGGCCTCGGCCACGTCGGCGAGTTCCTCGGCGGAGATGGGCTCGAGGGCCACGGTCAACATGGCTTCGAGTCGCTGTTCGAGTGAAGCGTCATCCCTCATATGAATCGATCCTTTCGAGGTCGAGGCGCGAGTTCACGTCGATCCACTCGATCTCCACGGTGCCAAAAGTGCCACCCTGGCCGAGTTCGATGTGACCGAGTTTGCAGAGTTCGAGCACCGCGAGGAAGTGCACGATGATCTCGATGCGCGTCTCCAGACCCGCGGTGAGGTCGCGAAAGGAGATCCGACCCATCGCCGGGAGCCGTTGGGCGAGGACGACGACGGTCTCGGCCACCGTGACGGCGTCGACGGTGACGTGGTTGAGCCGCACCACCGCCACGGGCTTCTCCTCGATGCCGCGCAGGTAGGCCGCGGCCAATTGCGCCGTGGTGACGCCGGCGAGCAAGTCCGGGGGCCGCACCACGAAACCATCGTCGATGCCGCGCAGGCGCGGGAACGACTTGGCGGCGCGTTCGAAGAGACTGACGAAGGAGTCGGCCAGGCTCGCGTAGGTGCGCAGTTCGAGCAGCCGTGCCAAGAGCACATCGCGCTCCTCCCAGCCGACGAATTCCTCGTCGGGCTCGAGCGCGTCGCGCCCGGGCAATAGCTTCTGGCTCTTGAGTTCCAACAGGATCGCCGCGATGAGCAAGAACTCGGACAACTGATCCACGTCGAGCTCGACGGACTGGTCGCGCAGGGTGGCGACGAAGGCGTCGACCACTGGCGCGAGCGGGATGTCGAGGATGTCGACGTCGTGGCTGCTGATGAGTTGCAGGAGTGTTTCGATCGGTCCGCTGAAAGACGGCGTCGTCACGACGTAGGTCACGGGTCAACTCTAGTAAATCCCGCTCGGGTCACTTCCCCCTCTAGAATTGATGGATGCGCATTCTCTCGGGCATCCAGCCCTCCGGCTCGATGCACATCGGTAACTACCTGGGCGCGGTGCGTCAGTGGGTCAACTCCCAGAACCCCGACGCCTATTACTGCATCGTCGATCTGCACGCCCTGACCTTGCAGATCGAGCCCGAGAAGTTGCGCGAACAGACGGCGGACTACCTCGCGCTGTTGCTAGCCGCCGGCCTCGACCCCGCCGTCTGTACCCTCTTCATCCAGAGCCAGGTGCCCTATCACGCTCAGATGAACTGGCTCCTGGAGTGCGTCGCCACCTACGGCGAACTCTCGCGCATGACCCAGTTCAAGGAGAAGGCCTCTCGTCAGGAGGGTTACCGCGTGGGTCTCTTGACGTATCCCGTCATGATGGCCGGCGACATCTTGTTGTATGGCGCTGAGCAGGTGCCCGTCGGTGATGACCAACGCCAACATCTCGAGTTGACCCGCGAGATCGCCGAGCGCTTCAACAATCGCTACGGCGAGGTCTTCACGGTTCCCGTCGGCGTGCAGCCGAAGGCGTCGGCCAGGGTGATGGACCTCCAAGACCCCACCCGCAAGATGTCGAAATCGCTAGCGAGTCCGCTGGGACTGATTTATCTGACTGACGAGCCCGCCGAGATCGACAAGAAGATTAAGAAGGCAGTGACCGACACCGACAACGACGTGCGTTTCGACTGGGACAAGAAGCCGGGACTCGCCAACCTTCTTGAGATGTTCTCGAGTTTCTCGGGTGAGAATCCCGAACACATTGCCGAGCGCTATGAGCGCTACGGGGACCTGAAGAAGGACCTCGCGGAATTGGTCATCTCCTCGCTCGCACCGATTCAGGAGCGCTTTCGTGAATTGCGCGCCGATGAGGGCGCCCTGCGCACGATCGCCGCGCAGGGGGCTCAGAAGGCCTCGGACGTCGCCGGACCCCTGTACCACCGAGCTGCGGCGGCGATGGGCCTCTAACGAACTGCCTGGTTGAACCACCACTGGTCGAGATCGTTTAGCCACGATGTCCCCAAGTGCAGGGTGAGTGCGTTGAGGATGAGGAGAACCATCACGAAGGGCAGAGCCCGATTGCGCATCGCGTAATACCGAGGCAGGTGCTGTGAAGGGACGAAACGCTCGATGATCGCCGAACCATCGAGCGGCGGGATGGGGATCAGGTTGAAGACCGCCAGCAACAGATTCACCGTACCAAAGCCGACCACGAACCAGAAGAATGAATAGCTGTTGTTGAGCGAGGCGTAACTCGAGTGTCGCACCGCGAAGTGGATGTAGAAGCCCGCCACCACCGACAACAAAATATTTGTCAATGGTCCTGCAAGGGATACGTAGAGCGAATCGCGCCGCGGGTGGCGCAGACGACTCACGTTGACCGGAACTGGTTTGGCCCAGCCGAAGGCCGGGAGTCCCGACCAAATGAGTAGAAGCGGTAGCACCACCGTGCCGAAGGGGTCGATGTGGCGAATCGGATTGAGTGTCAGGCGGTGGGCATTCTTGGCGGTAGGGTCGCCGCAGATATTGGCGACGTACCCGTGGCTGACCTCGTGCAAGATGATCGACGGAATGATGGCGAGCAGAAAATAGAGGTTGTTCACGTCGTCAGCCGCATCTCAGTCGTGGGCTCGGGGGTGGGCGCTGGAATAGACACGTTGCATCGAGGTTATCGAGACGGCGGTGTAGATCTGCGTCGTCGAGATGGACGCGTGGCCCAGCAGCTCCTGTACGACGCGGATGTCGGCCCCGTGGGCCAGCATGTGCGTGGCGCAACTGTGACGAAAGACGTGGGCGCTCACCGTCGAGCGGTCGATATTGGCGGCCAAGGCTCGCGCCGAGATGATGAGATCGATCCCCTGGCGCGAGAGCGGCCCGCCGCGAACGTTGACGAAGACGTGGGCGTGGGCGCGAGGTTTGGGGAACTCTGAACGCCCGCCGGGTCCCAGGTACTCACTCAGCGCCACCCTCAGGGTGCGTCCCATAGGAACAAGACGCTGCTTGGACCCCTTGCCGGTCACCCGGATCAGTTCTTCATCGAAGTCCAGGTCCTGGATCTCGAGACCCACCACCTCTGACACGCGCGCACCGGTGCCGTAGAGGAGCTCGAGCAAGGCTCGATCTCGTAAGTCCACTGGGGTCTCACGCGGCATCGTATCGAGTAGTCGCGCCACGGTCTCCTCGGCCAGGGGCTTGGGCAAGCTGCGACCGCGCCGTGAGGGCGAGACGTAGGCACTCGGATCGACGCGCAGCTGGCCCTCCTCGACGAGGAAACCCCACCACCCCCGCAACGACGAGAGGGAGCGAGCGACGGAACTAGCGGCGCGTGTGTCGCGCATCTCGTTCAGGTATGTCTCGAGGTCCGTACCAGTGACGTCACTGATCGCGCGATCGTCACCCCACCAGGAGAGAAAGGAGCTGATATCGCGCCGATAGGCCTCGATCGTCGCTCGACTACGGCCCTTCTCCACGGTGAGCCACTGCACGTACTCGCCCACCAGGGCGTCAGGAGACGGCATCGACCCCGAGGAAGTGCCGTAGTCCAATGGTCAAGGTGGCGTCGTTGATACGGTCCGCGTCGAGCAGTTCGCGTACTTGGTCGCGACTCAGCCACACGACTTTCGCTGCGGTCTCCTCGGGACCGTCGGGCGCCCTGTCGGCAGAGGTGAGATCACGGGCTTCGAAGATATGCATCACTTGGTCGGTCCAGCCCGGCGACACGTACACCTGGGCGATGCGTCGCCACGTCGCGGCCGTCACGCCCATCTCCTCGAGTAGTTCACGCTTCGCCGTCGCCAGTGGATCGTGGTCGCTCGCATCGATGGTCCCCGCGGGGATCTCCCACAAGACCTGGTCGGCCGTTGCTCGATACTGGCGCACCAATCCGACCTCGTCGCGCTCGTTGACCGCCACCATGGCTACGGCGCCGTGGTGCACCGCGACGTCACGGGTGAACTCCTGGCCCTCATGGATAATGGTCCGGCGTTCGACCGAGAAGACGTACGACGTCAGCAGCGTCTCGCGTTCGACGATGGCGAAGGAGTCGCTCACAGGGTGGCGTCGACGGTGTTCGGGTCGAGGATGTGGGGTTCACGACCCTCGGCGCGCACACTGGCAGCGTCGATCAGCCCCTTGAACAACGGGTGGGGCCGGTCGGGACGCGACTTGAATTCGGGATGAGCCTGCGTGCCCACGAAGTAGGGGTGCGACGGCATCTCGACGAACTCGACGAGTCGACCGTCGGGTGAGGTGCCCGAACAGCGCATGCCGTTGGCCTCGTATTGCTCGACGAAGCGCGAATTGAACTCGTAGCGGTGGCGATGGCGCTCGGAGACGACGGTGGCGCCGTAGAGGTCGGCCACCTGTGAACCCTCGGCCAACATCGCCGGACACGCACCTAAGCGCATGGTGCCCCCGAGGTCGGTGACGTCCATCTGCTCTTCCATCAAGGCAATCACCGGCGCCGACGTCGTCAGGGAGAACTCTGTCGAGTGCGCGTCACCTAGACCAAGGACGTGGCGAGCGAACTCGATCACCATCACCTGCATGCCCAGGCAGATACCGAGCAAGGGAATCTGGTGTTCGCGCGCGATTCGCGCCGCCGCGATCATGCCCTCGATACCGCGCTCGCCGAAACCACCGGGCACGATGATGCCGTCGAGTTGGCGCAGGCGAAGTGCGTCGATCTCCGACGGCACGCGCTCGGCCTCGAGCCACTCGATCGTCGTCGTCGCTCCAATGGCGAATCCGGCGTGGCGGATCGATTCGCCCACGGAGAGATAGGCGTCGGGCATCGTCACGTACTTGCCGACGATGCCGATGCGCAGCGTCTTGGTGGTGTGGTGAACGCGGCGCACCACGTCCTCCCACGCGGAGAGATCGATCGGGTGGTCCTCGACACTGATGTTCAAGATGTCGCACACGATGCGGTCCAGGCCCTCGTGGTGCATGTTCAGAGGGATGTCGTAGATGCTCGGGGCGTCGACGGCGGAGATGACGGCATTGTTGGGCACGTCACAGAGGAGCGAGATCTTGCGTTTGAGACCATCGGAGATGGGTTGGTCACTGCGACAGACGATGACGTCGGGCTGGATACCGTGAGAACGCAATTCAGTGACCGAGTGCTGGGTGGGCTTGGTCTTCTGCTCACCTGATGGCGCTAGGTAGGGGACCAGGGTGAGGTGCACGTAACAGACGTTGCCACGGCCGGCGTCACGGCGGAACTGACGGATCGCTTCGAGGAAGGGAATGATCTCCATGTCGCCGACGGTGCCGCCGATCTCCACGATGGCAACGTCGGCCCCTAGGGTGCTCAGACGACGCAAACGGTCCTTGATCTCGTCGGTGATGTGCGGGATGACCTGGACGGTCTTGCCCAGGTAGTCCCCGCGTCGCTCCTTGGCGATGACCTTGGAGTAGATCGAACCAGTGGTGGTATTGGACATTCGCGACAGCGACTCGTCGATGAATCGCTCATAGTGTCCAAGGTCGAGGTCGGTCTCTCCTCCGTCGTCGGTGACAAAGACCTCGCCGTGCTCGCCGGGGTTCATCGTTCCCGGATCGACGTTCAGGTACGGGTCGAGTTTGCACATCGTGACCTTGAGTCCGCGAGATTTTAGTAGTCGCCCTAGCGACGAGGCCGTCAGGCCCTTGCCGAGGGAGCTGGACACTCCGCCGGTGACGAATACGTATTTCGTCATTCGGTATCGAGTTCCTTCACGGAACTACATACTAGTCCGAGGGTGTCACTCGACGGCGCACTACGAGACCGATTCGAGCAATCTCCGGGCCAGCGCGTGCGCCTCGTCGGTCATGGCGTCGCCCGCGAGCATGCGAGCGACCTCACGGACGCGCTCTTCTCCTGAGACGGGTCGCACGCGCGTGGTGGTCACGCCGGCGTTCACCGTCTTCTCGATGACGAAATGATGAGAGGCCTTGGCGGCCACTGATGCGAGATGCGTCACCGCGATCACCTGCTGGGACTCGCCGACCTCGCGCAAACATTCACCGATCTGCTGGGCCACCTGTCCGCCGACGCCGGCGTCGACCTCGTCGAAGACCGCCACCACGTCGTCAAGGGCGGTCTCGAGTGACAAAGCCAGGAGGACGCGGCTCAACTCTCCCCCGCTAGCCAGTGACTGTAGGGGTCCCTCCGGCCAGCCAGGGTTGGGGGTGAAGAAGATCTGAGCGTCGGAGCCGTCGGCACCCTGCGCCGAGAAACGCAACGCGGCGTGGGGCAAGGCCACGCGCGGGAGCTGTCGGCTCACTCGAGTGGTCAGGTCCTCGCAAGCACCTTGGCGCTGGAGTCGCACCTCGTCGGCCAGTGTCGCTTCACGGGTCCTCAGTTCTTGGACCCGCGCGTCCAGGGTGACGAGTCGATCCTCGGCGCTGGCGAGTTCGTCGATCCGACGTGTCATCTCATCACGTTGGCTCAGTGCATTGGCCACTGAGCCACCGTATTTGCGGGCTACGTGTTGCAATAACGTCGCGCGCTCGTCGAGGACGGAGATCCGCTCCGGGTCGAACTGGTCAGGCCGGGACCGATCACGAAGTTCGTGGACTTCGGCGCGGGCACTTTCCAACAGTGTCGTCAGGTCGCGACGGACGTCATCCACCCCCGCTCCGTTGGGGAGATGCTGGATTACTCGAGCCAATTGCGAGAGGATCGCCGTTTCGGCGTCGCCGTCGAGGTCCTCGATGGCCGCGAGGATCTCGGCCTCGGCGTCACGAAGAGTGCTGAGACGCGTCAGCTCCTCGAGGAGGTGACCGAGCTCGTCAGGGTCCGCCAACTGCGCCTGGGTGAGTTCGTGGCACTGAAAGACCAGGTAGTCGCGCTCGCGTTCACGTTCGGCGGCGTCACCGCCGAGTGAGTCGCGTTCCGTCGCCAACGCGGCCAGTTCGCGCCGCACCGCGTCGAGCCGTGCCGTCGACACCTCGCCCGCTACGTCGATGATCCGCAGGATCTCCTGGCGCGACTTCAACGAGAGCGAATCGTGCTGGCCATGGATGACGATGACATTGAGGGCGGCCTGGCGCAGCAGCTCCGCGCTCGAGGGGGCGCCGTCCAGGACCGCGCGTAGCCGTCCCGCGGCGGTTGATTCTCGTGCGAAGAGCACTTCACTGCCATCGTCGCGCGAGAATAAAGCCACTGCGCGAGTGTCGGGGTTCACCGCGTAACGCGACGCGGCCGCCTCTCCCCCGAGGCAGAGTTCGAGGGCCCCGAGCAGCAGAGTCTTGCCCGCACCGGTCTCACCGGTGATGACATTGAAATCGGGTCCGAATTCGATTCGCGCCTCTTCGATGACGCCGAGCGAACGTGCGAAGAGTTCGACCAGTTGCGCCTTAGGCATGACCCTCTCGGAGACTCTGACGTAGGCGGACGCCCAGCTCGAAGGCCCCCGAGTACACCACCCGGACGGGAGTGGGGTTCTGTGACACCACCACCGCCTGGCCGGCCTCGAGGACGCCAATCTCCATGCCGTCCGCCACCACGACCGCCGCCTTGTTGTCGGCGACCAGTCGAACGGTCTTAGCAAGGTCCACCACGATGGAGCGGTCAATGGTGAAGTGCGGCGCGATAGGGGTAATAACCACGACTCGCAAATCGGCGTCCACGACGGGACCCCCGGCCGAGAAGTTGTAGCCCGTGCTGCCAGTGGGAGTGGCGACCAGTACGCCATCAGCCGAGTAGGTCAGGTATTCGTCGTGGCCCACGAAGGTCTTGACTCGCACCATGTGGCCCACCCGCGCTCGTTCCAGCACCACTTCATTGAGAGCGAAATCGCTGGTGCCCTGTCCTTCAATGGATATCGACAAGGCGAGTCGCTCCACGACGCGCGGGTTCGTCAGCGCGCCTTGGACCGAGGCCACGATCTGGTTCGATGGCACGTCCAAGAGAAAGCCGACTCGACCCAGGTTGACCGGCAGGAT
>Ga0302279_10002919_pt1 | contig 21949 bp, 22 predicted proteins | sample III_Bog_N3_3_FD_194541 | JGI IMG/M metagenome (GOLD analysis project Ga0302279, IMG submission 194541) | Peat permafrost microbial communities from Stordalen Mire near Abisko, Sweden - III_Bog_N3_3 | ecosystem: Environmental > Terrestrial > Soil > Wetlands > Peat | place: Sweden: Abisko...
GGCCATCGAGGCGTGGGAGAGGAAGTCGTACTCGCCGGCCTTCAGGTGGCGGCCGGCGCCGGTGAGCTTGGCGGCGACCAGGAACAGGGTGCTGGAGCGGATCACCCCGGCCTGCTTCAGCCCATCGGCGATCTCCTGCACCCGGGAGCCGCTATGGAAGACGATGTCGGTGGACGGGCCATTGCGCGCCGCCGGGCCTGGTCCGAACCAGGTGAACAGCGCCCAGATCAGCGCCAGCAGCGCCGCGGCGCCGACGACCGTGCCGGCGCCCAGGGCGCTCATCATTCCGCGCCGTGCGCGGCTGCCCGCGCCAGTCCGACGAAGCGGTCTTCGGCTCACGGCGCCTTCTTGAAGATCAACGAGGCATTGGTGCCGCCGAAGCCGAAGCTGTTGGAGAGCGCGATGTCGATCTTCATCGGCTTGGCCTTGTTGGGAACCAGGTCGAGGGCCGTCTCGACGGACGGATTGTCGAGATTGATGGTCGGCGGGGCGATCTGGTCGCGCAGAGCCAGCACGGTGAACGCCGCCTCCACCGCGCCGGCGGCGCCCAGCAGGTGGCCGATCGCCGACTTGGTCGATGACATGGCGGTCTTGCCCGCCGCCTGTCCGAGCAACCGCTCCACCGCGCCCAGTTCGATCTCGTCGCCTAGCGGCGTCGAGGTGCCGTGGGCGTTGATGTAGTCGATGTCGGCCGGATCGATGCCGGCGTGGCCGATCGCCGCCTCCATCGCCCGATAGCCGCCGTCGCCGTCCTCGGCCGGGGCGGTGATGTGATAGGCGTCGCCGGCCAGACCATAGCCGACGATCTCGGCGTAGATCTTCGCCCCGCGCGCCTTGGCGTGCTCATATTCCTCGACCACCAGGGCGCCCGCGCCCTCGCCCATGACAAAGCCGTCGCGGTCCTTGTCGTAGGGCCGCGAGGCGCGGGTGGGATCGTCGTTGAAGTTGGTCGACATCGCCCGGCAGGCGATGAAGCCGGCGATGCCCAGCGGACAGACCGCCGCCTCGGCCCCACCGGCGATCATCACGTCGGCGTCGCCGTACTGGATCAGCCGCATGGCGTCGCCGACCGCATGAGCGCCGGTGGCGCAGGCGGTGACAACGGCGTGGTTGGGTCCCTTGAAGCCGTGGCGGATCGACACCTGGCCGGAGGCCAGATTGATCAGCGCCGAGGGGATGAAGAACGGGCTGACTCGGCGCGGGCCCTTCTCGTGCAGCTCGATCGCGGTCTCGGCGATGGTGGCGAGGCCGCCGATGCCGGAGCCGATGATCACCCCGGTGCGGCGGCGCTCGTGCTCGTCCTCGGGGGTCCAGCCGGCGTCCTTCACCGCCTCATCGGCGGCGGCGATGGCGTAGAGGATGAAGTCATCGACCCGACGCTGCTCGCGGGTGGACAGCACAAGGTCCGGATCGAAGGAGCCGTCGATGTCCGGCCCGCCCCCGCCGCGACCGTTCACCCGGGGCACTTCGCAGGCCACCTGGCAGGCGTAGTCGGCAGCGTCGAAGGCGGTAATCCGTCCCGCGCCGGACTTGCCAGCCAGGATCGCCGCCCAGGTCTTCTCAGCGCCCCACCCTAAGGGGGATACGACGCCAACTCCGGTAATCACGACCCGCCGCATCCGCGCTCCAGCTGAATACGAAACCGCCGCGCGGACCCTGTCGGGACGCAGCGCGGCGGCGAGAAACCTTGCAGCCTCCAGACGCCTCTAGGCGCCCAGACGCTCCTGGATGAACTTCACCGCGTCGCCCACGGTCTGGATGTGTTCGGCGGCGTCGTCCGGAATTTCGATGTCGAACTCTTCCTCGAAGGCCATGACGAGTTCGACGTTATCCAGGCTGTCGGCGCCCAGATCGTCGATGAAACTCGCCTTCTCGGTGACCTTTTCCGGGTCAGCGTCCAGGTGTTCGATGACGATCTTACGCACGCGCTCGAGAGTGTCGGACATTCAGCTCTAAGTCCCTCGTTATGGTTGGTCGGGGGTCGTGTTTGCTCCATCCCACGACCAAACGGAAGTCACCACCCTTAAGGCGCCGCCGCAGGGCGCGCCAATACTGGCTTCGGCAATCGGCGATCCAGCTAGCATGTTCCTTTCGGGGAGGCCAGCGGCGCGCATCGGCCCTCAGATCATCGCCAGGCCACCGTTCACGTGCAAAGTCTGACCCGTCACATAGGCCGCTTCGTCGCTGGCCAGATAGACGCAGGCGCCCGCCACCTCGGGTGATGTGCCGAACCGGCCTACCGGCACATTGGCGATGATATTGGCCTTCTGCTGGTCGGTGAGCACGTCGGTCATCGCCGTCGAGATCAGGCCGGGGGCCACGCAATTGACCGTCACGTTGCGGCTGGCGACCTCCTGGGCGAGGGCCTTGGAGAAGCCGATCATGCCGGCTTTGGAGGCCGCGTAGTTGGTCTGTCCGGCGCTGCCCATCACGCCGACGACCGAGGTGATGCCGATGATTCGTCCGCGCCGGCGGCGCATCATCCCGCGCAGGGACGAGCGGGCGAGCCGGAAGTAGCTCTCCAGATTGATCTTCAGCACCGAGTCCCAGTCCTCGTCCTTCATCCGCATCAAGAGGCCGTCGCGGGTGATGCCGGCGTTGGCGACCAGGATGTCCAGCTCCATGCCGGCGGCGGCCTCGGCGGTGGCCACCAGGCCGTCGACCGAGGCGGTGTCGGAGAGGTTGGCCGGGGCCACCGAGGCCCGCTCGCCGAGTTCGGCGCGCAGCTCGGCGAGCAGCTCCTCGCGGGTGCCGGAAAGCACCACGTGCGCGCCCTGGGCGTGGAAGGCGCGGGCGATCGCGCCGCCGATGCCGCCCGTGGCGCCGGTGACCAGGGCCATCCTGCCGGAAAGGTCGAACATGCGCGGCTCCTTCAGAGGCTCTTGGCGAAGGCTTCGAGATCGGCCGGGACGTTCAGCGAGACGGCCTCGGCGTCGGGGACGGCGCGCTTGACCATGCCGCTCAGCACCTTGCCGGCGCCGGCCTCGGCGAAGCGAGTGACGCCGCCTTCGCCCGCCAGCCACTCCATGGTCTCGCGCCAGCGCACCCGACCAGTGATCTGCTCGACCAGCTGGCGGCGGATCACCTCCGGATCGTTGGTCGGCCGGGCGGTGACGTTGGCGACCAGGAAGGTCTTCGGCGCGCGGATGGCCACCTCGGCCAGGGCCTCGGCCATCTCGTCGGCGGCGGGCTGCATCAGCGAACAGTGGAAGGGCGCGGAGACATTCACCGGAATCGCCCGGGCCCCCAGCTCCTTGGCCTTCTCGGTCGCCCGCTCGATGGCGGCGGCGGTCCCGGAGATGACCACATTGCCGGCGTTGTTGTCGTTGGCCACCTGGCAGACGCCGAGCTCGGCGCCCGCCGCGGCGGCGGCTTCGGCCAGTGCGACGTCGGTCTTCGGCCCGATCAGCGCGGCCATCGCCCCCTCGCCCACCGGCACGGCCCGCTGCATCGCCTCGCCCCGACGCCGGAGCAGGCGGGCCGTGTCGGCCAGGGTGAGGGCGTCAGCGGCGCAGAGCGCGGAATATTCCCCCAGCGAGTGGCCGGCGACGAAGGCGGCGCGCTCGATGGCGACGCCGAACTCCTTGGCCAGCGAGCGGGTCACCGCCAGGCTGACCGCCATCAGCGCCGGCTGGGCGTTCTGGGTCAGGGTCAGGTCCTCGATCGGCCCCTCGCGCATCAGCTTGGAGAGCTTCATCCCCAGGGCGTCGTCGACCTCCTGGAACACCTCGCGGGCGGCGGCGAAGGCGTCGGCCAGCTCGGCGCCCATGCCGACGGCCTGACTGCCCTGGCCGGGAAAGATGAAGGCGAGGCTCATGGGATCAGCGGCTCCGGGTCGATGAGGTGGGGTTGGTTAGGTCAAGACGGCGACGGGCTCAAGTCGGCGCTTGCGGCTGGCGCCGGGCCTCGCCGGGCGGTAATGGGCAAGTGACCGCATCGGTCCCGGAAGGACTCTCACCATGAAGCATTGGATCCTGGCCGCCGCGGCCGCCGCCACGCTGATTTCGGCCCCCGCATTCGCGGCTCTCCCCGTCGGCGCCAAGGCGCCCGAATTCACCGCCCCGGCGTTCCTGGCCGGCACGCCGTTCCAGTTCGAACTGGCAAAGGACCTGAAGAAGGGCCCGGTGGTGCTCTACTTCTTCCCAGCCGCCTTCACTCAAGGGTGCAGCATCGAAGCGCACGCCTTCGCCGACGCCATCGACAAGTTCAAGGCTCAGGGCGCGACGGTTATCGGCATCACCGCTGGCGCCACCGACAAGCTTCAGGCCTTCTCCACCGACACCCGCTACTGCTCGGGCAAGTTTCCTCTAGCGTCGGACCCGGGCGCGGTTGTCGCCAAGAGCTACGACGCGATCCTGATGCCGACCATCTCCAACCGCACCTCCTACGTCATCGCGCCGGACGACACGGTGATCTTCGCCTACAGCGCCATGGCCCCCGACCAGCACATCACCCTGACACTCGATGCGGTGACCAAGTGGCGGGCCGCGCACCCAGGCTGACCTGAAAGAGAACGTCATCCCGGAAAGCGCGCAGCGGCTTATCCGGGATGACGACGGGCGGGAGAGTGGAGCATACCCCGAACCCTCCCGCCTTGCCTTTCGCGCCATTTGCCCCTATGCACCGCGCCTCTCACGGAGAGCGGTCTTTTCGCGGAGCGTCAAAGGATCGGGGTCGCCCCGGTCGCCGCGCTAAGAACCATCGTCGCCGGCGCCTCTTCCGCCGCCGGTCGCGCCGCCTCCTCATCGGAAGAAGGAACTCATGGCCAACTACGAGCACGTGCTCATCGCGCGTCAGGATATCTCGCCGCAACAGGCCGAGACCCTGAACGAGGAGCTGAAGGCGCTGATCGAATCCCTCGGCGGACATATCGCCAAGATCGAATACTGGGGTCTGCGCAACCTCTCCTACCGGATCAACAAGAACCGCAAGGGTCACTACTCCCTGCTCGCCATCGACGCCCCGTCGGCGGCGGTGAAGGAGATGGAGCGGCAGCTGTCCATCAACGAGGACGTGCTGCGCTACATGACCATCCGCGTCGACGAGCTCGACCTGGAGCTCTCGCCCGTCCTCGCCCGCCGCGATCGCGATCGCGAACGGCGCTTCGACGATGTGCCGGTTTAAGGGAGAGATCAGATGACCGACGAAACCGCTCCCGAAGCCGCCTCTGGCGGGCCCCGCCGGGCCTTCATGCGCCGCCGCAAGGTGTGCCCGTTCTCCGGCGCCAACGCTCCGAAGATCGACTACAAGGACGTCAAGCTGCTGCAGCGCTACATCTCTGAGCGCGGCAAGATCGTCCCCAGCCGCATCACCGCCGTCTCGGCCCTGAAGCAGCGCGAACTCGCCCAGGCGATCAAGCGCGCCCGCTTCCTGGCCCTGCTCCCCTACGTCGTGAAGTAGGAGCAAGACCATGAAAGTCATTCTGCTCGAACGCGTCGAGCGCCTCGGCGCCCTGGGCGACGTGGTCACCGTGAAGGACGGGTTCGCCCGCAACTTCCTGCTGCCCCGCTCCAAAGCCCTGCGCGCCAACAGCGCCAACATGAAGGTCTTCGAAGGCCGCCGGGTCGAGATCGAAGCCGGCAACGCCAAGGCTCGCGAAGCGGCCAGCAAGGCCGGCGAAAAGCTCGACGGATCCACCTATGTGATGATCCGCCAGGCCGGCGAGAGCGGCCACCTCTATGGTTCCGTGGCCGGCCGCGACGTGGCCGACGCGGTGGCCGCCGAGGGCGGCAAGGTCGACAAGTCCATGGTCATCCTGGACAAGCCGATCAAGACGCTGGGCATCCACGCGGTGAAGGTTCGCCTGCACCCGGAGGTGACCATCACCGTCACCATCAACATCGCCCGCAGCGCCGACGAAGCCGAACGCCAGGCCAAGGGCGAGAACGTGATCACCTCGCAGTTCGAGGAAGAGCGCGCCCAGGCCGCCCAGGCCGCGGCCGATCTGTTCGACGGCGGCGCCGGTCAACAGCAATCCTTCGGGTCGGACGAGGACTAAAATCCTCGCTCCAGTGTCGCTGGGAGCCGCGATCGTTTCGCATCGCGGCTCCATGCGTGCGTCACAAGCTTAAGCTGTCCACAGGCCCGCGAAATTGCTGTGGAGCGGCGCTTTGTCAGCCTGCGCGAGCCGGCGCGTTAAGCTATCAGTAACCCATGGCCCTCGCCCCTGCCCTCGACCTGCGCTCGGCCCCCTCCGACGCGGCCCCAGCCCACGCCCCCGCCAACATCGAAGCCGAGCAGGCGCTGCTGGGAGCGCTGCTGTATGACAACGGCGCCTATGAGCGGATCAGCGACGCGCTGCAGGCCCAGCACTTCTACGAGCCGTTTCACGGGCGGCTGTTCGCGGCCATCGAGCTCAACGTCCGACGCGGGCAACTGGCCGACCCGACCCTGCTTTCCGAGCAGTTCCAGCGCGATCCGGCGTTCCAGGAGCTGGGCGGCGTGCGCTATCTGGCCGACATGGTCGACCGGGCCCCGGCGGCGGCGCGGGCGCCGGACTACGCCCGGGCGATCTACGACCTGGCGCTCCGCCGGGAGCTGATCCGCATCGGCGGCGATATCGCCACCACCGCCGAGGTGGGCGACCCGGAACTCACCGCCCGCGACCAGATCGAGTCGGCCGAACAGCAGCTCTACACCCTGGCCGAGACCGGCTCGTCCTCCAGCGGACTGATCGCCCTCGACACCGCCATCGTCAAGTCGCTGGAGATGGCCGCCGAGGCCTACAACCGCGACGGGGGTCTTTCCGGCCTGTCCACCGGCATCAACGATCTCGACAAGATGATCGGCGGCCTGCACCCCTCCGACCTGGTCATCGTCGCCGCGCGGCCCTCGATGGGCAAGTCGTCGCTGACCGCCAACATCGCCTTCAACGTCGCCAAGCGTTACGCCTGGGAGCCGCAACCGGACGGCGCGCGCAAGACCGTCAACGGCGGGGTCGTGGCGTTCTTTTGCCTGGAAATGTCCGCGGCCCAGATCGCCACCCGCCTGCTCGCGGAAACCAGCGGGGTCTCCTCCGACAAGATCCGCCGCGGCGAGATCACCGCCGTCGAATTCGGCAAGATTCGCGACGCGGCCACGGAGATCCAGGAATCGCCGCTCTATATCGACGACACCGGCGGCATCTCGATCTCCAAGATGGCCGCCCGGGCCCGGCGGCTGAAGCGCACCGCCGGTCTCGACCTGATCATCGTCGACTATCTGCAGCTGATGACCGTCGGTGGCGGCGCGCGGCCGGAAAATCGCGTCCAGGAGGTCAGCCAGATCACCCAGGGCCTGAAGGCGCTGGCCAAGGAGTTGAAGGTCCCAATCATCGCCGCCGCCCAGCTGTCGCGGCAGGTGGAAAACCGCGAGGACAAGCGCCCGCAACTGGCCGACCTTCGCGAGTCCGGCTCGATCGAGCAGGACGCCGACGTGGTCATGTCGATCTACCGCGAGTCCTACTATCTGCGCCGGGCCGAGCCCAAGGAGGGCACCGCCGAGCACCTGGCCTGGCAGGAACAGATGGACGCCATCGCCCACGTCGCCGAAATCATCATCGGCAAGCAGCGCCACGGCCCGATCGGCACGGTGAAGCTGCACTACGACGAGAACATCACCAAATTCTCCGACCTGGCGCGCGAGGGCCGCTTCGAGCCGCGCTGATCGGGCGCCGGATTGCGGTTTAGCCCGGCGTGCCCGAGGATGGGCATCGTTTGGCCAGGAGCCGCGGATGATTTCCGGTCTCAACATCGCGCGGATCGCCATGCTGGTGGCCCTCTTCGGCTTCGTGCTGCCCTGGGTGCTGGTGTCTTGTTCCGGCCAGCCGCTGGCGCATCTCAGCGGCCTCGACCTGGCCACCGGCGGGGCGACGGTGCGCAATCCGAACAGCGGCGCGCTGCAGCACCAGCAGGGCGCGCCGAACTACTGGATCGTGCTCACCCTGGCGGGGGTGATCGCCGGCGCTGCGGTCAGCTTTGTGCTCAAGGCCAGGGCGGCCGCCGTCGGCGCTCTGGCCGCCGCGATCGTGGCCCTGGCGGCCAGCGTGGTCGGGGTTTCAGGCATCACCCGGGACATTCAGGACGAGGCCCGGCGCGAACAACCGACCGGCGGTCCGGGCCAGCCGGCGGATCCTTCGCTGGCCGGCATTTTCAGGGTTGATCTGCAGTACGGCTACTTCGTCACCGTCGCCGGCCTGCTGGCCGCCATCGGCGCCGCCGGCCTGTCGCTGTCGGGACGGACCGTGAAGGCCGGCGATCCCTAACGGTAGGCGATCATCGTCGCGATGGTGGCGAACAGCGAGGCGATCCAGATGGCGATCAGCGCCAGCGCCAATCCGGCCGCCAGGACCGCGGTCGCAAAACCGATGCGTCCGCCGGGAGCCGGCCGGACCAGCTGCATGATCCCGAGCCTGAGGATGAATGCGCTGTAGGCGAGCGCGGCCAGCAGCAGCAGCGGGCCGAGCCAGGGAATCCAGACCACGACCAGGGCGATCCAGACCGGCGTGGCGGCATAGACCGGCAGCTTCATCGCCTGCGGCCGACTGAGGTTTGACCCATAGGCCGGCGCCAGCACCTCCAAGATCGCTCCGATGGCGGCCACTACCCCGAGGGTCAGCGCGTAGACGGCCACGCCCATCAGCAAACCGCTGCCGAGCGCGGCGCCGCGAAATGCGCCCGCCATCATTCCAGCCACAAAACCGCCGGCAAAGCCCAGACCGGCGAGCAGGCAGGCGTAGCCTAGGAACAGGCTGCGCAGTGACGCCTCTTCCGTCTCGATTACCGCCCACTCGGCCGCCGGCCGCAGCAGAATGCCCGGAACCCGCTGGATCAGACGAGCGCTCATCGCGCCTCCACGCCGAGAGCGGCGGCAGCGCCTAGCTGTGAGCCATCGCCTCGAGCCGGTCCGGACCGACGGCGGCGACGGCGGCCTTCAGGTCGTCGATGGAAACACCCGAACCTTCGGCCGAGACCGTGAAGCGGTTGGCGACGATGACGCTGTATTCGCCGCTCTTGGAGGTGTTGTCGTACTTCTCGGTGACCATCCGGCCGTTCTGCGTGGAAACCTTCTCGTAGCCAGTGGCGGTTTCCTGGTCGCTCTGGATATTGGCCGCCCCGGCGATGGCGGCCATGCCCCCCATAGCCGCCAGATCGACGACGGTGACGGTCACCCGCGCATTGCCGTTCTGGTAGGTCGCCTCGGCGGTCGAGCCGCCGATGCCGGCCGCACCGCCGCTGGCCGCGGTGACTTCGGTGCGGGCCGCGCCGGCGACGGTGTCAGGCAGCAGGCCTTTCAGGGTGTTCGGGTCGACCGCCACCAGCTTGCCGCTGGCCGCGTTCGCCTGCGCCGCCTTCGCAGCGTCGGCGGCCGCCTGCAGCTTGCTCAGGTCGACGCTGGCGCCGCCCAGGTTGACCGTGCCGGTGATCGGACTGTTGACCCCGAGGCTGACCGTTGGCGCCGGGGTTCCCATGCGCGTCACCAGTCCGCCGATCGCGCCGGCGATGATGAACACCACGATCCCCAGGATGATCGAGACCGCTGTGTAGCCCAGCGCCTTGTCCGCCGGCGACTTCATCAGCTTCGGCAGGCCGAGGAACAACAGATAGAAACTGTAGAGTCCGAGAATCCCGAGGATCCCCAGCATCGGCACGATGGCGAAGATCCCCGCGAGCCAGGCGGCGGTGAAGGAATAGACCGACACCTTCATCGCCTGCAGTTGGTTGGGCGTGCCGCCGAACGTCGGCGCCAGGGCGTCGATGATCAGGCCGATCACATAGACACCGACCAGCGAGACTATGTAGCTGACGATCGCCCCGATGATCACGAACATCGGGTTGATGTGGACGCAGACGCCCAGCACGCAGACCGAGGGAAACGCCAACTGGCCGATGATCTGAGCGATGACCGGGATCGCCGCCAGGATGCAGGCATAACCGGTGAACAGCCCCTGGACGGTATGCGGCTCGACGTCGATGACGTCCCATTCCGTCTTCGGCTTCAGCAGAATGTTCTGCACGCGCGAGATCAGGTTCGAACTCTTCGGCGTCTCAGCGAGACTCATCAGGCCCTCCAACCGGTAATGTTTCGCCGCTGAAGCTAGCCCAAAGGTGGGCAGGTTGCGAGACCGCAGTTACGCGACGCCGCGTTGGCGCGTTGGGCCCTCGGACCTGTATCCTGCGCCGTTGCTGCACCCGCGAATCAGGAGCGCCATGGCCAGGGACGGCGCGGTCTATGTCTGCCAGACGTGCGGCGCGGTCGCGGCCAAGTGGTCGGGCCAGTGCGTGGCTTGCAATGCCTGGAACAGCCTGGTCGAGGAGGCCCAGTCGCGGCCGCCCGGCGCGCTGGCCCCGGCGCGCGGCGCCAAGACCCGGGGCCTGGCCTTCGAGGGGCTGGACGACGCCTCACCGCCCGCCCCGCGGCTGGTTACCGGCCTGGAGGAGTTCGACCGCGTTTGCGGCGGCGGGGTCGCGGTGGGCTCGGCGATCCTGGTCAGCGGCGATCCGGGGGTCGGCAAGTCGACCCTGCTGCTGCAGGTCTGCGCCCAGGCGGCGCTGCGCGGGGCGACCTGCGCCTACATCTCCGGCGAGGAGGCGATCGAGCAGATCCGCGCCCGCGCTCACCGGCTAGGCCTCGCCGCCGCGCCGGTGCGGCTGGCCGCCGAGACCTCTCTGCGCGAAATCACCGACGGCCTGAAGCGCGAACGCTTCGACCTGGTGGTGGTCGATTCGATCCAGACCCTGTGGAGCGACATGCACGAGGCCGGGCCCGGCTCGGTCACCCAGGTTCGCGCCTGCGCCGGCGAGCTGGTGCGCCTGGCCAAGAAGCGCGGCGTCTCGATCATTCTCGTCGGTCACGTGACCAAGGACGGCCAGGTCGCCGGTCCCCGGGTGGTCGAGCATATGGTCGACGCGGTGCTCTCCTTCGAGGGCGAGCGCGGCTACCCGTTTCGCATTCTGCGCGGCTCGAAGAACCGCTTCGGGGCCACCGACGAGATCGGCGTGTTCGAGATGGGCGACGGCGGCCTGACCGAGGTGCGCAATCCCTCGGCCCTGTTCCTGGGCGAGAGCGGCGAGCGGGCGGCGGGAGCAGCGGTGTTCGCGGGCATCGAGGGATCGCGGCCGGTGCTGGTGGAGTTTCAGGCCCTCGTGGCGCCCGCCGCCTACGGCACGCCGCGCCGCGCGGTGGTCGGCTGGGATTCAGGGCGGCTGGCGATGATCCTGGCGGTGCTGGAGGCGCGCTGCGGGGTTGGATTTGGCGCGCGCGACGTCTACTTGAACGTCGCCGGCGGCCTTCGGGTCACCGAACCGGCGGCGGACCTGGCGGCGGCGGCGGCGCTGGTGTCTTCGGCGCTGGAGGCGGCCCTGCCGCAGGATTGTGTCGTGTTCGGCGAAATCAGTCTGTCGGGGGACGTGCGGCCGGTGTCCAGGACCGAAGCGCGGCTGAGAGAGGCGGCGAAGCTGGGCTTCACCCGCGCCCTCGCGCCCGCCGGCTCGGCCGGGATCGCCGGCGCCAAGCTGATCGGCGTCTCGCGCCTGACGGAGGCCATCGCCCGCATCGGCGAGGATGCCTGGGACCCGGCCGGCCGATGACCCTGTTCGACATCGCCGCCGGGTTGGTGCTGTTGGTCTCGGCCCTGGTCGGCTGGATCCGCGGCGGCACGCGAGAGATCGCCACCGTGCTGGCCTTCGTCTTCGCCGCGGTGATCGCGCTCTTCGCCCTGCGCTTCAGCGGTCCGATCGCCCGGCACGCGATCCACACGGTCTGGCTGGCCAATATCGCCGCCATCCTGATCGTGTTCGTGGCCGTCTACATCCTGCTCAGGGTGCTGGCCGGCGGCCTGACCCGGCGGATCCACCAGACGGCTGGCCTCAGCGGCGCCGACCGACTGCTGGGCGCGGGGTTCGGCCTGCTGCGGGCGCTGGTGATCCTCGGCCTCGCCAACCTGACCATCAACGCCATCACCCCCCCCGAGCGCATGCCCGTGTGGATTTCCCACGCGTACCTATATCCGCTCTCGGATCTGTCCGCCCGGACCCTGAAGGCGTTTGCGCCTCAGGGGGCGAAGCTGGCCAGGCAGGTGGGCCCGGTGGTAGGGCACGCCATCACCGAGGACAGCGACACCAACAATGCGGGGAATCAGCCTTAAGATGACCGTCGACCTGCGCGTGGAGATAGGCCGGTGACTCAACCGAGCTGGCGCGACGACGATCGGCTACGGCTCGAATGCGGCGTCTTCGGCATCTTCGGCGCCAAGGGCGCGGCCCAGATCACCGCGCTCGGCCTGCACGCCCTGCAGCACCGGGGCGAGGAGGCCTGCGGCATAGCGTCCTTCGACGGCCAGGGTTTCTACACCGAGCGGCACATGGGCCACGTGGCCGAGGCTTTCTCCGGCGGCGATCTGGTCGAGCGGCTGCCCGGCGAGTCGGCGATCGGCCATACGCGCTATTCCACCGCCGGCGGCAGCATCCTGCGCAACGTCCAGCCGATGTTCGCCGACCTGGAAGCCGGCGGCGTCGCCCTAGCGCACAACGGCAACCTGACCAACTTCCTTACGCTCAGGGAACGGCTGGTCGCCGACGGCCACATCTTCCAGTCGACGTCGGATTCCGAGGTGATCCTGCAGCTGATCGCCGTCTCCCGCAAAGCCCGCTTCGTGGACCGCTTCATCGACGCGCTCAGCCAGATCGAGGGCGGCTACGCCCTGGTCGGCCTGACCAACAAGAAGCTGATCGGCGCCCGCGACCCGCTTGGTATCCGGCCACTGGTGCTGGGCGACCTCGGCGGCAAGCCGGTGCTGGCCTCGGAGACCCGCGCCCTCGACATGGTCGGCGCCCGGTTCGTCCGCGACATCGAGCACGGCGAGGTGGTGGTGATTTCCCGCGACGGGATCGAGTCTCTGCGGCCGTTCCCGGCCGCCAAGGCCCGGCCTTGCGTGTTCGAATACGTGTATTTCGCCATGCCGGATTCGGTGGTCAACGGCCGCTCGGTCTACGACGTGCGCAAGCGCATGGGCGAGCGCCTGGCGGCCGAAAGCCGGGTCGACGCCGACGTGGTGGTGCCGGTGCCCGACTCCGGCGTGCCCGCGGCGCTCGGCTTCGCCAAGGCGGCCGGGATTCCCTTCGAGATGGGGATCATCCGCAACCATCACCTGGGCCGTACTTTCATCCAGCCCAACCAGGACGCCCGCGAACTCTCGGTGCGCATGAAGCACAGTCCCAACCGCGCCGTGCTGGCCGGCAAACGGGTGATCCTGGTGGACGATTCCATCGTCCGCGGCACCACCACGGTAAAGGTGGTGAAGATGGTTCGCGACGCCGGGGCGCGTGAGGTGCACCTGCGTTCGGCCTCGCCGGCGATCCGTTTTCCCGACTTCTACGGCATCGACATGCCCGACAAGGAGCATCTGATCGCCGGCAATATGAGCGTGCCGCAGATGGCCGCGCATTTCGGCGTCGACAGCCTGGCCTTCCTGTCGGTGGACGGCCTCTATTGGGCGATGGACGCCGGGCCGCGCGACCCGATCACCCCGCAGTTCACCGACCACTACTTCACCGGCGACTATCCCACCCGTCTGCTCGATCGCGAGATCGCCGAGGGCCGCAACGAACAGGTCGAGCGCCAGCTGTCGTTCCTGGTCGACGCCTGACGCCTGGTGGACTGGCTTAGACGACTTCGGCCGGACACCTACGTCCTCGCCATCCTGACCATGGTCGGGATCGCCAGCCTGCTGCCGGTGCGCGGGGAAGTGGCGGTGGACTTCGGGTTCTTCACCAAGCTTGTCATCGCCTTGCTGTTCTTTCTTCACGGGGCCCGGCTGTCCCGCGAGGCGGTGATCGCCGGGATCACCCACTGGCGGCTGCATCTGCTGGTGCTGGCGACCACGTTCGTACTGTTCCCGCTGCTGGGCCTGGCCGCCCAGCGCCTGCCGGAGGCGATCCTCCCGCAGAGCCTGGGGATCGGCGTGCTGTTTCTCTGCTGCCTGCCGTCCACGGTGCAGTCGTCGATCGCCTTCACCTCGGTGGCCCGGGGCAATATCGCCGCGGCGGTCTGCGCGGCTTCGGCCTCGAACCTGTTCGGCATCTTCATCACCCCGGTGCTGATCGGTCTTTTGATGCGCGGCCATGGCGGCGGCTTTTCCTGGGACCAGGTGGAGGCGGTGGTGGTGCAACTGCTGCTGCCGTTCCTGGCCGGACAGATCTCCCGGCGCTGGCTGGCCGGCTGGATCGGACGACACGGGCGGCTGGTCAGCTTCGTCGACCGGGGTTCGATCCTGCTGATCGTCTACGGCGCCTTCAGCGACGCGGTGGTCCAGGGCATCTGGCACAAGGTCTCGGTGCTGCAGATCCTCTGGCTGATCGGCGTCTGCCTGGCGCTGCTCGGAATCGTGCTCGCCTTCACCGCCTTCGCCTCGCGCAGCCTGGGCTTTTCCAAGGAGGACGAGATCACCATCGTCTTCTGCGGCTCGAAGAAGAGCCTGGCCTCGGGCGTGCCGATGGCCGGCATCCTGTTCCCGGCCGGGCACGGCGGCCCCAACGCCGGCCTGTTGTTGCTGCCGCTGATGATCTTCCACCAGCTGCAACTGATGGCCTGCGCGGTGATCGCCCAGCGGTATGCCGCGCGGCCGGAAGCGCGACAGCCGGAAGTGGGTACTGCTTCCGGCGCCCGTCGCGCGCAGTGAAGAAGAGCCATCTCGACTCAAGTGAAATCACTTGAGTCGAAATGGCTCGGGTGAGTTAGAAGGCGCCGGCGTCAGTTCGGAGCCTCGCTTGACCTCACCTGCCCTGCCCCTCGACGGCAAGATCGCCCTGGTCACGGGCGCCACGCGCGGCATCGGCCGGGCGAGCGCCATCGCCTTGGCCGAGGCGGGTGCGCACGTGATCGCCGTCGGCCGCACCCAAGGCGCGCTGGAGGAACTCGACGACGAGATCCGCGCCCTCGGCCGCGGCTCCGCCACCCTGGTCCCGCTGGACCTGACCAACGGCGACGGCATCGATCAGCTCGGACTGGCGATCTTCCAGCGGCATCAGCGGCTGGACATACTGGTGCACGCCGCGGCGATGCTGGGTGGGCTTTGGCCGGTCTCGCACGTCGCTCCCAAGATCTGGGACCGGGTGATCGCCACCAACCTCACCGCCTCCTACCGTCTGATCCGTTCCCTGGAGCCGCTGCTGCGGGCCAGCGAGGCTGGCCGGGCGCTGTTCCTCACCTCCGGCCGGGCGGTGCGCCCGAAGGCGTTCTGGGGCCTCTACGCCACCACCAAGGCCGGCCTGGAAGCCATGGTCCGCTGCTGGGCCGACGAGATCGAGCACACCAAGGTCCGCGCGGTGCTGATCGACCCCAACGTCATGCGCACCCGCATGCGCGCCGAGGCCTTTCCCGGCGAGGATCCGGCCACCCTGCCCGATCCGTCCGATATCGGCCCTATGATCGTGGAGTACGCGGCCGCTTCGGAGCTCGGCTTGCCGACCGCGACGGCAATTTATCGCGATTGGAAAGATGCGAGGGCTTCCGCTTCGGCTTAGGCCGGTCGGCGGCGTCGGCGGCGAAGGGATTCTTGCCTGACTTGACCGTCAGCCGCACCGGCGTGCCCGGCATGTCGAAGCTCTGTCGGATCGAATTGATCATGTAGCGGCGATAGCTGTCCGGCAGCTGGTCGGCCCGGGTGGCGAACAGCACGAAGGTCGGCGGCCGGGCCTTGGTCTGGGCGATGTACTTCGGCTTGATCCGGCGGCCGCTCACCGCCGGCGGCGGGTGGCGCTGGATGGCCATCGCCAGCCAGTCGTTGAGATCGTGGGTCTTGACCTTGGTCGACCAGTCGGCGTGCGCCTTGGCCACCGCCGGCATCAGCCGCTCAAGTCCGCGCCCGGTCTCCGCCGACAAAGCCAGCAGCGGCGCCCCGCGCAGCTGCGGCAGGGCTTCGTCGGCGCGCAGCTGGATTTCCTTCAGGTGCGCGCCCGGATCCTCGATCAGGTCCCACTTGGCCAGGGCGAACACCAACGCCCGCCCCTCCCGCTCGACCAGATCGGCGATCTGCAGGTCCTGGGTCTCGAAGGGGTGGGTCGCGTCCATCACCAGAATCACCACCTCGGCGAAGGTGATCGCCCGGATCGCGTCCTGGGTGGACAGCTTCTCCAGGCCCTCGTTGACCCGAGCCTTGCGGCGCAGGCCGGCGGTGTCGACCAGCCGGATCGGCCGGTCGTTCCAGGTCCAGTCCACCGGGATGGCGTCGCGGGTGATGCCGGCCTCCGGACCGGTCAGCATGCGGTCTTCGCCGATCAGCCGGTTGACCAGGGTCGACTTGCCGGCGTTCGGACGCCCGACGATGGCGATCTTCAGCGGATTGGCGCCGCTCTCGGCTTCATCGTCCGACACCGCGGGCGAGGCCGCGTCGATGGCCTCGAACAGGTCAGCCATGCCCTCGCCGTGCTCGGCGGAAATCTCCACCGGCGCGCCGAAGCCCAGGGAATAGGCGTCCAGGGCGCCGGCGTCGCCCGCCCGGCCCTCGGCCTTGTTGGCCACCAGGATCACCGGCTTGCCGCGTTTGCGCAGCAGCTCGCTGAAGATGCGGTCCATCGGCGTGACGCCTTCGCGGGCGTCGAACACGAACAGCGCGACGTCAGCCTCGTCCAGGGCCAGTTCGGTCTGGCGACGCATGCGCGCCTCCAGGCTCTCGTCGGTGACGTCCTCGAAGCCGGCGGTGTCGATCAGCTCGAGTTCAAGGTCGCCGAGCCGGCCGGTGCCAAAGCGGCGGTCGCGGGTCACGCCAGGCCGGTCGTCCACCAACGCCAGCTTGCGGCCGGCCAGGCGGTTGAACAGAGTCGACTTACCGACGTTGGGGCGCCCGACGATGGCGAGTTTCACCATCGGCGTTCCATTCAGCGGATCGCGATCAGGTCGGCCTTTTGCGTGGCCACATAGACCAGCCCACCGGCCGCGATCGGACCCAGCAGCGCGTCGTCGCCCAGCTTCATCCGCTTCTGGACCGCGCCGGTCTTGGCGTCGATGGCGACGATCTGGCCCTTGTCGGAGACGGCGATCAGTCGGTTGTCGGCCAGGATCGGGCTCGACCACACGTCACGGCCGCGCTTGCCCATCTTCGGATGCTTTCCGCCACCTTTCGGCTGCGCCGCGTTCAGGTCGGTCAGCCAGTAGAGCTGGCCGGAATCCCGCGAGGCGCAGATCACCTGGCCGGTCTGGTCGATCACATAGACCACGTCGCCGGCCGCCCAGGGGCTGGTGATGGCGGCCACCGGCAGGTCCCAGCGCACCGAGCCGGTGCGCAGATCGGTTGCGGCCATGACGTCGGCGTGGCTGACCGCGAACACGTCGCCCTTGTAGATGACCGGCCGGCCGGCGATGTCGCGGATCTCCGACAGGGCGCTGGTGCGGGTGGTCCGCGACAGGCTCTCGGTCCACAGCTGCGTGCCGTTGGAGGCGCGCAGCGCGGTGAGCTCACCCGACGCGAAGGAGGCCACCAGCGTGTCGCCGGACACCGCCGGGCTCGACGCCACCAGCATCCGCGCCGGCTCGGTCAGCGCCTGGTAGGTCCAGTCGGCCGTGCCGTCGGCGGTCAGGAAGCTCATCAGCTGGTCGTCGACGTCGACCGCGAACACCCGGCCGGCGGAGACGGTCGGCGCATCGTGGATTGGCGCTTCGGTATGGGTCACCCAGTCGACGTGACCGGTCTTGGCGTCGATCGCCGCCACCACCCGGAAGCCGGAGGTGGCGTAGACCTTGCCGCCGTCATAGGCGAGGCCGCCGCCGAAGGCCTCACGATCGCGCTTGGACTTCGGCATCAGGTTGACGCGCCAGATCTGGGCGCCGCTGAGGGCGTCGTGGGCCGAGACATCGGCCATGGCGTCCATCACGAACACCTTGCCCTCGGCCATGATCGGCGGGGCGGTGACGTGGCGGCGGCGATTGGAGGCGTCGCCAAAGCTCCGGCGCCAGGCGATCTCGAAATCCGGGGCGGCGGCGACGTTCTCCACCGACTGCTCCGGTGTGCCGCCGGGCAACGGCCATTCGGCCATCGGCTGCGGCGCGGGCAGGAAGAAATCCTGACCCTTCAGCGAATCGGAGACCTTCAGCTGGTCGTTCAGCTCCAGCAGCGAGATCCGCTCGCCGGGCGACGCCTTCGAGGTGGATTTCGCGCCGCCGAAGGGATTGTTGATCCCCGCGCAGCCGCCGAGGGCGGCGGCGGCCAGGCCGACGACGGCGATGGCGACGAGGACGCGGGACGTGCGTCGAGGCGTCATTGGTCGGCTCCCGCTGGAGATTGAGGCGGCGCGCCTTGACCATCGGCCCCTGGCGGCGGCGCGACTGTGTCCGGCGCTGGCGGCGGCAATGTGGCGGCGACCTTGACCGCGGCGATGGCCGAGGGGGCGTCGCCGGAGTCGACCAGGGCCATGACCATCTGGCAGCGCTTGGCCATATCGTCCGGCACACCGATGGTCAGGCTGATGGCGCTGCAGTCACGGCGCGCCTCGGCGGTCTTGCCCGCCTGCAGCTCGGCCATGGCCAGCGCCTCCTTGGCGAAAAGCCAATAAGGCCGCTTGGTGTCGGTCAACGGCGCAAGGCGCGCCTGCATCTGGGTGAAGGGAGCGGTGTCCATGATCGCCAGCGCCGCCTTCAGCCGGTTGAGATCGGCGAAGATGTGGTTGGGCGAGGCCGCGGCCGCCTGGTCGAACAGCTTGGCCGCCTCGTCGCCCTTGCCGGCGGTCTGGCGCAGGTCGCCCTCCTGCATCAGCGCCAGCGCCTTGTAGGCCGGCGCGCCGGCCTTGGCGGCGGCCTCGAAATGCGAGAAGGCGCCGGTCGGATCGTTCTGGCCGAGCGCATCGACGCCCTGCTGATATTCGGAGCTGGCCACGGCCAGGTTGCGGTCCTGGTAGATCTTATAGCCCCAGTAGCCCGCCCAGGCGACGAGCACGACGGCGAACAACCCCGTCAGCCAGGGCGCGATCTGGCGCGCAAGGGTGAGGTAACGGTCGGAGCGTAGCTGCTCTTCGACCTCCTCGAACAAATCGACCACGAATGAGGGCTCCTGACGGGCTCCGGCTCAAGCTCAGGGCGGCGAACCTATCTTCGAAGGTTAGCGCCTGCAACGCGAGCCTTGGACGGCCAGCGCTCAATCGGCGGACGGGGCGCTCAGGTCAAGGTGAAAGGCTCACCACGGCGCGGATAAACGTGCGGGCGTGTCGGCTTTACCCGCACCGCCAGGCCCGGCGAGACCCCCGGCGGCAGCAAGGCGCCGTGGGCGTGCAGTTCGATCACCTGCCCTTCGATCAGGCATTCGATGCGCACATCCGGCCCTCGAGCGGCGGTGGCGCGCACTTCGGCGGCGAGGCCGGCGCCGTCCGCCGGCGCGAACGCGACCTCGTCGGGGCGGAACAGCACGTCCACCTCACCCACGGGCGAGCCGTCGGGCGCCGGGATTTCCCAGTCGGCGACTCGCAGCCGCCCCGCCTGCACCATCCCCGGCAGCCGGCAGGACGGACCCAGGAACTCGAACACGAACGCGTCCTTCGGATGATCGTAGAGCGCCTGCGGCGCGCCGAGCTGGACCAGTTCGCCGTCGTGCAGGATCGCCACCCGGTCGGCCAGGTCCAGCGCCTCCTCCTGGTCGTGGGTGACGAAGACGGTGGTGACGCCGGCCTTGTCGTGCACCTCGCGCAGCCAGCGGCGCAGATCGCGGCGCACCTGGGCGTCGAGCGCCCCGAACGGCTCGTCCAGCAACAGCATGCGCGGCTGGATCGCCAGCGCCCGGGCGAGCGCCACCCGCTGGCGCTGTCCGCCCGAAAGCTGCGCCGGATAGCGCTTCTCCAAGCCGTCGAGTTGCACCAGCGCCAACAGCTCGCCGACGCGATCGCGGATCGCCTCGGCGTTCGGCCGCTCGGCCCGCGGGCGCACCTTCAGCCCGAAGGCGATGTTCTCAGCCACGGTCATGTGCCGGAAGAGAGCGTAATGCTGGAAGACCATGCCGACGCGGCGGCGACGGGCCGGCAGGGCCAGGAAATCCTCGCCGCCGAAACGCACCTCGCCCTCATCGGGGCGCTCCAGGCCGGCCAGCACCCGCAGCAGGGTGGTCTTGCCGGACCCGGACGGTCCCAGCAGCGCCAGGAATTCCTTGTCGGCGGCGACCAGGGAGACGTCCTTCAGCGCCGGGTAGCGGCCGAAGGACTTCTTCAGCGACTTGATCTCCAGGGCGAGCGTCGGGGCGTCAGCGTCGGCGGGCAATTGAGAGCTCGCTGGAGAAACGCCATTCGAGAGCCGTCTTGAGAACCAAGGTGACGAGTCCAAGAGAGGCAAGGAGCGAAGCCGCCGCGAAGGCGCCCACGAAGTCGTAGTCATTGTAGAGCGCCTCGATGTGCAGAGGGAGGGTGTTGGTAAGACCGCGGATCTTGCCGGACACCACCGACACCGCGCCGAATTCGCCCATCGCCCGGGCGTTGCAGAGCAGGACGCCGTAGAGCAGCGCCCACTTGATGTTGGGCAAGGTGACGGTCCGGAAAACCGTGAAGCCGCCCGCCCCGAGGGTCACCGCCGCGGCCTCCTCGTCCGAGCCCTGGTCCTGCATCAGCGGGATCAGCTCGCGGGCGACGAACGGCAGGGTGACGGTCACCGTCGCCAGCACCAGTCCCGCCGTGGCGAAGATGATCTTCACCCCATGGTCGATCAGCCACTCGCCGAACCAGCCCTGCAGGCCGAAGATCAGCACCCAGACCAGGCCGGAAACCACCGGCGACATCGAGAACGGCAGGTCGATCAACGCCAGCAGCGCGCTCTTGCCGCGGAACTCGAACTTGGCGGTCGCCCAGGCCGCGGCGATGCCGAAGGCGGCGTTCAGCGGCACGGCGATCGCCGCCACCAGCAACGTCAGCCGGATTGCCGCCCAGGCGTCGGGGTCCTGAAAGGTGGTCAGGTAGCCGGAGAGGCCTTTGTGGAACGCCTCGACGAACACCACGGTCAGCGGCGCGACCACCAGCACGCCGATCACCGCCAGGGTGGCCAGCAGCATCAGCGGTGCGAGGCCGGGTAGATAGGTCCTCGCCGCCTTCACGCCCGCCCCCGTCCGGCCAGCAGCACCTGCAGGGCGTTGATCGCCATCAGGCTGCCGAAGGAGATCAGCACCATCGCCAGGCCGATCGCCGCCGCGCCGGCGTAGTCGTATTCCTCCAGCTTGATGACGATCAGCAGCGGGCCGATCTCGGTCTTCATCGGCATGTTGCCGGCGATGAAGATCACCGAGCCGTATTCGCCGACGGCCCGGGCGAACGCCAAGCTGACGCCGCTGACCAGCGCCGGCGCGAGCCCCGGCAGCATGACTCGCGACACCCGCTGCCAGGTGCTGGCCCCCAGGGTGTGCGCCGCCTCCTCGACCTCGCGGTCGAAATCCTGCAGCACCGGCTGCACCTGCCGCACCACGAATGGCAGGCCGATGAACAACAGGGCGATGAAGATACCGAGCGGCGTATAGGCGGTCTTGATTCCGAAGTGGGCCGCCAGAGCGCCGAACGGTCCCGTCGGGGCGTAGAGCGCGGTCAACGCGATGCCGGCCACCGCCGTCGGCAGGGCGAACGGCAGGTCGACCAGGGCGTCGAGGATGCGCCGGCCGGGAAATTCGTAGCGCACCAGCGTCCAGGCGACGATCAGGCCCAGCGGGGCGTTGACCAGGGCCGCCAGAGCCGAGACCCCGAAGCTGAGCCGCAGCGCCGCCAGCACGCGCGGGTCGGTCAGCGTGCGCCAGACGCCAACCAGTCCCAGCTCCCAGGGTCTGAGCGCCAGGGCGGCCAGTGGAATGATGACGATCAGGCCGAGGTAGGTCAGGGTTACGCCGAGCGCGAGCGGGAAGCCCGGCAGCACCGACGGCTCGCGCCAGCGCCAGGGACGCCGCGCGACCACTCCCCTGCCCGCGCCGACCGCCGTCGCGTCGATCATGCTCCCAAGGCCCTTGCTTCGCCGCGCCGACGCCAAG
>Ga0302279_10002922_pt1 | contig 21939 bp, 19 predicted proteins | sample III_Bog_N3_3_FD_194541 | JGI IMG/M metagenome (GOLD analysis project Ga0302279, IMG submission 194541) | Peat permafrost microbial communities from Stordalen Mire near Abisko, Sweden - III_Bog_N3_3 | ecosystem: Environmental > Terrestrial > Soil > Wetlands > Peat | place: Sweden: Abisko...
CCGCCGGTTCGGCGGAGTCGACCTCCTCGACCACAATGCCGCCTGGACCGACTTCTCGACCGACCTGGACGCCGAGGACGTCGACCTCGGGACCTGGGACCGGGTACTGCGCACCAACGCCACCGGCGGCCTCACCCTGCTCCGGGCGGTCCTGCCCCACATGAGGGCCCGGGGTGGAGGGGCCATCGTGCTCATCTCGTCCGGCTCCGCCTCCATCGGTGAGCACCGGCGGGTGGCCTACGGGGTGTCCAAGGCGGCTGTCGAACAGCTCGGGCGCCACGTGGCCGCCCGGTACGGGCGGGACGGGATCCGGTGCAACGTGGTCGCACCCGGGTTCATCCTGACCGAGACGGCAGCACGGGGTGTATCCGAGGCCGGGCGCGACCGACTCGCCCGAGAGAACCCGATGGGGCGTCTCGGGACCCCCGAGGACGTGGCCCGTGTGGTCGGGTTCCTCCTGTCCGACGATGCCGGATTCGTCAACGGACAGGTTCTCCGGGTGGACGGTGGTCTCACCATCGCCCCCCGGCTGGCCGGCGCGGAGTGACCTGCGGCCCCGTCGTTCCGCTCGCCGACCGAGGTCCTCTCCTACACTCGTCCACCGTGCGTCCCCACCGATCGACCACGGCGTCCAGTCCTCGGACACCGAGGCCACGGGGCGCCCGGGTCTCCCGTGTCGCGGCATGGCTGACCGCCGGACTGGTCCTCGCCGGCTGCTCCTCGGGCGCCGCCGCGCCGTCAACGACCAGTGCCAGGCCGACCACCACGACCGTGCCGCCCACCACGACCACCACCGAACAGCCGGGATGGACGCCCGTGTCATCGGTCAACGGGTCCGTCGCCGTCGACAGCCAGTCGGTCACCGAGCCCGACGGCCACGTGGTGACCCTCTACCGCTTCCGGTCCGGTGTGACCCGGTTCGGCCTGCACGTCGGCAGCAGCGACCCACCACGCGGGACCGCGGTCGTGTCGGCGGACAGCGACTCGACGATCGGTCCGAACGAGACTGCTGCTCTGCTCGCGGCCTTCAACGGCGGGTTCGAGTCCACCGCCGGGGCGGGCGGATTCGAACTGAACGGACAGACCCTCGTACCGCTCGAGGCCGGTTACGCCAGCCTGGTCATCGATGCAGACGGGGCGGGACATGTCGGGGTGTGGGGCCAGGGACTGCCCGCCAAGGGCGAACAGGTGGCCAGCGTGCGCCAGAACCTGGCGCCGCTCGTCGCCGGTGGCCAACCGAGCGCGAACATCGCCGACATCACGGCGTGGGGCGCCACCCTGGGTGGCGGATCGGCGGTGGCCCGCAGCGCCCTGGGCGAGGACGCAGCGGGGAACCTGCTCTACGCCGGTTCCATGACCGCCCTGCCCAGTGATCTCGCCGGCGCGTTGGTGTCGGCCGGCACGGTGACGGCCATGGAGCTGGACATCAATCCCGAATGGATCCAGATCGCCGTCGCCCCGTCACCAGGCGGGACGCTGACCACCGGGATCCCCGGACAGAACCGCCCTGCCGACCAGTACCAGGTCGGATGGACCCGTGATTTCGTGACCGTCCTGGCCGCGAGCTGACCGGTGGCTCCGGAGCGGACCACCGGGTCGCCGCTGCGGGTCGGCATCGTGGGCGCCGGACCGTGGTCCCTGCTGTTCCACGCACCCATGTTCGCCGCCCATCCGGGCACGTCGCTCACGGCCGTGTGGGGGCGCCGGCCCGAGGCCGTCGCCGAGGTCGCCGCTCCCTACGGGGCGGCGGCCCACGACTCCTTCGACTCCTTCCTGGATGACGTGGACGCCGTGTCGTTCGCGGTGCCACCGGACGTCCAGGCCCAGCTGGCGGTCCGTGCGGCGCGCGCCGGACGTGCCCTCCTCCTGGAGAAACCGCTGGCTCTCGAGCTCGCCGACGCCGAGGAGCTGGCCCGGGTCGTCGACGAGACCGGCGTGCCCACCCAGTTGGTGCTGACGTGGCGCTACCTGGCGGGTGTCCGGGCGTTCCTGGACGATGCCGGCGGCGCCCACCCGCTCGGCGGGCGCGGTCACTTCCTCGCCGGCGGGTTCCGCGGCGGCATGTTCGCCACACCGTGGCGCCTCGAGCACGGTCCGCTGTTCGACCTCGGACCCCACGTCATCGACCTGCTCGACGCCGCCCTGGGCCGGGTCACCGGCGTGCGTGCCCACGGCGCCCCGCGACGGTGGGTGGGCCTGCTCCTCGACCATGCATCCGGTGTGTCGAGTGAGGTGTCGCTCACCGGACTCAGCGGCGTCGAGCCACCCCGTTCCGGAGCGGAGATCCACACGTCGTCGGGGTTGATCGAGGTCGATACCTCGACGTTCGACCCGACCGTGCAGACGACCATCGTCGACGAGTTCCTCGCCACCGCGGCGGGTCGCCCGCACCCGCTGGACGTCGACCGGGGTCTGCACCTCCAGCGAGTCCTGGCCGCCGCCGCGGCCGATCTGGAGTGGACGTGAGCGTCCCGCATCCGATCGCGGGTGGCGCCACCGAGGTCCGTCGGACCCCGGCAGAGGTCGACGCCACGTGGCTGACGGGCGTCCTGCGTGACCGGGGGCTGCTCGCCGATGGGGCCCGGGTCACCAGCGTCCTGCCGTCACCGGTCGGCACCGGTCAGATGGCCGACACCGTGCGCTTCGTACTCGACTACGAGCCCGACGGTGCCGGTCCACGGAGTGTGGTGGGAAAGTTCGCCTCCCCGGACGAGCAGAGCCTGTCCACCGGGCGGATCATGCGGGCCTACGAGGTCGAGGTGCGTTTCTACGCCGAGGTGGCCCCCCGGGTGGACACCCGGATCCCCCGCCTGCTGTTCGCCGCACTCGACCCGGTGGACTCGTGGTTCACCCTGCTGATGGAGGACCTCGAGGGTGCGGTGCAGGGGGACGAGATCAGCGGCTGCGACCCCGACGTGGCCTCGGCCGCTCTCGGACAGCTCGCCGCCCTGCACGCCCCCTGTTGGGAGGATCCCGACCTGGCCGGCCGCAGCTGGATCGACCGGTCGTCACCGGAAGGGGACGAGTTCACCGCGGCCATCGTCACCGGTGTGTTCCCCGGGTTCCTCGACCGATACGCGGATCGGCTCGACCCCGGGCACGTGACGCTCCTGGAGCACTTCATCCCCTCGATCCGCGCGTTCATCAACCGCCCACGGGGACCGCGGACCGTGGTCCATGCCGACTTCCGCCTGGACAACCTGCTGTTCACCCCGGACCGCCCGGAACCGGTGGTCGTGGACTTCCAGACGATCAACTGGGGATCGGGTGCGTACGACCTCGCCTACTTCGTGGGTGGCTGTCTGGAGCCCGACGTCCGTCGGACCGCCGGCGACGGACTCATCGCCGAGTACCACGCTGATCTCTGCGCACGCGGAGTGAACGACTACCCCCTCGACGCACTGCGCGCCGACTACCGACGCGAGTGCTTCGGTGGGCTGCTCATGGCCGTCGGTGCCTCGATGCTGGTGAAGCAGACCGAGCGGGGGGACCGCATGTTCCTCACCAGTGTCTCCCGCCACGCCCAACAGGCCCTCGACCTCGACGCGCTGGAGCTGCTCGGAGCCGGGTGACCCCGGTCCGGTCCCTTCGCGGCGCGCGCCGGCGACCACGGCGTTACGGTTGCGGGTGCGAGACCCACACGTGCCCACCCCGGTGCCGGCACTCCGGCACGACCTCGAGGAGTACCGATGGCCCAGTCCCAGGACGACCGGTCAGCCACCCCGCCCCCCGACCCTGATTTCGAGTACCGGGGCGTCAACCACCTGGCACTGGTGTGCAGCGACATGGCCCGCACCGTGGACTTCTACTCGAACGTGCTCGGTATGCCGCTGGTCAAGACCATCGAGCTGCCGGCCGGCATGGGCCAGCACTTCTTCTTCGACTGCGGCGGGGGCGACACCCTCGCCTTCTTCTGGTTCCCGGACGCGCCCGACGGTGTGCCGGGTGTGTCGGCCCCTGCCGGCCGTCCGGACCAGGGGAGCCTCACCAGTGCGGTCGGATCGATGAACCACGTGGCCTTCACCGTGCCTCCCGAGAAGATCGACGGGTACCGGGACCGGTTGCGGGCCGCCGGCATCGACTGCACCGACGTGGCTAACCACGACGACAGCGAATGGGGAATCAGCGACGAACTGCACCCGGGGGTCTTCGTGCGGTCGATCTACTTCCAGGACCCCGACGGCATCCTCCTCGAGTTCGCCTGCTGGGTGCGGACGTTCGGACCGGACGACGTGAGCCATGAACCGGCCCGGGCCGTCGACCGCGCCAGCGCCTGAACCCCGTGCCCAGACTCCGACAGGTCCCCCGTTCCGAAGCCGAGGCCCCGATCGTCACCGTCATGTACGACCTCCTGTTCGAGGACCGCGACCCGGTGGCCGAGCCGGGCACCTCGGACGGGACGCCCGGCGACTGGTGGACGGTGTTCGCGCTGGTGCCCGACGTGCTCGAGCACTCGGTGCAGGGATTCGGCCTCTACCAGAGCCCGAAGCGTCTGCTCGACCCCGTGCTGCGTGAACTGGCCCAGGCACGGGTCGGCTGGGACTGTGGCAGTCAGTTCGTCTACTCCCAGCACTGCAAGTCACTGCGGGCCCTCGAGGTGTCCGAGGAGGCGATCGCCTCGGTGCCCCACTGGGCCGCGTCCGACTGCTTCGACCCGCTCCAGCGCCTGGTACTGGCCTACACCGACTGCCTGGCCCTCGACCACGGCCGGGTGCCCGACGGGCTGTTCGACGCGCTGCGGGACGCGTTGTCGGACGAGGAGATCCTGGAACTCACCTACATCACCACCCTCTACCTGCAGCACGCCGTCATGTCACGGGCCCTGCGGACCGAGTTCGACGACCGACCGGAGCCGATCGTGGAGGTCGTGGTCCCGGGGGCGGACAACTCCGGTGCCGGACGGCCCGGACATCGACCGCGACCACGACCGCAGGAGACGCCGCCTACCTGATCCGGGCCGCACGAGCCCCGAACAGCCGAACCGGGGAGGGTGCGACCGGCTGACCTCAGCCGGTGGTCGGACGCTGGTCACGGCGCAGGACGTCGAGCAGCTCGTCGTAGGGACCGAGCAGGTAGGCCTGGTCGCCGCCTTCGAACCGGGTACCCCGGCGGGGCGGATGCTCGAGCTCCCCGTCCGCCGACGCCCGGCTGAGGGCGATCACCCGGGTGCGCGCCGAGAGATCCTGCATCGCCAGGCCCTGCAGACCGCCGCCCGAGGCGATGGACAGCCTGCCCACCAGGAACGGCTGCTGATCGACGAAGAACGTCTCCAGGACGTCGAGTCCGAGTGCGGCCCCCACGAACCACGGCGCCGCCAGTGCCGAGGTCGACCGGACGTGACGGAACCCGAAGTTCCTCTCCATCATCCGGGCCAGGTCCCGGTCGAACACCCGCAGGACGACGGGGACCTCGTCCCACCGGTCCCCGAGCGACTCCCGCACGGCCAGCCCGGTCTCGATGTTGGTCAGATCGGCACTGGTGAGGATGGCCACGGCCGACGCCTCACCGAGGTTGACCGACGCGTGGGTCTGGCGCTGGGTGGCATCGGCGATGACCACCGGGACCTGCAGGGCCCGCGCCCTGTCGAGGTAGCGGTTCTGGGCGTCGCTCTCGATCACCACGACACCACGTCCCTGGTCCACCAGGCCCTCGACCACCCGGATCCCCACCGAGCCCAGTCCCACCACCACGACGTGACCGGTCATGCCCGGCACCCGTCTCCGCCCCAGTGACTGGTCGATTCGTCGGCTGACCAGGAAGTTGGTGAACAGGGCGAACACGGTCGACACCAGCAGCACCCCGAGGATGATCAGCACGATGCCGAAGAACTGGAACCACGCGGCCTGGTTCGAGAAGTTGTAGTCCCCGTAGCCGACCGTGGCCACCGTCTCGACGGTGAAGTACAACGAGGCCAGCAGCCCGGGGTGACCCCCACCACCCGGCAGCCGGTACGAGGTCCGGATGACCATGGTGGCCACCACCAGCAGGACGAAGAGAGCGGCCGCGACCAGGGTGAGGCCCCTGCTGTTGCTGTCCCGCAGAGCGGCCAACCGTCGTCGGGTCCGCACCACCAGGGGGATCGAGGCACCGTCGGGCCCACCGCCGTCACCCACGTCGATGCCGGCGCGGGTGAGCTCGTTCGGCGTGCCGAGCACGGCGACCCGGTCCCCGGCGACGACCGGGTGGTCGCGTCCGGGGCAGCAGGCGATGTCGCCACCGTCCCCCGGCATCACCGCGACCGGGGCCAGCGTCCCGAAGTGGCTGCGGAACGTCCGGTTGAACCCCTTGTCCTCGTCGACCTCGACCTCGACGACCGCGAACTGCCGGCCACCGAGCTCGAGCTGATGGGACGTCTGGCGCAGGCACACCTCCACGAACGACGGCGCGGCCAGGGCGGCCGCGTCGAGGATGGTGCCGGCACCGAGCACCCGCTCGAGCGCCCGACCCACCGAGGGGTTGGCCAACTGCACCACCAGACGCACGTCGGGCCGGGCCTCCCGCACCCGCATGGCGATCTCGAGCGTGGCCAACTCGTTGGTCTCCACACAGATGACCGCCGATGCGGTGGCCAGACCGGCTTCGACGAGGCCGTTGCCCAGTTGGGCGTTGCGGTGGATGTGGGTGACCCCCCAGCCCTGGATGATCCGAGCCAGGCGCAGGTCGGGATCGTCGTCGACCACGACCACCGGCACGCCGGACTGATGGAGCTGCTCGACGGTGCGCAGGCCCACGCCCCGGAGCCCGCACACGATCACGTGTCCGTCGCCACCCCATGTACCCTCAGGCGTGTCGGTCGGATCGGGGAGGCCGGTGGTCCCCGCTGTCGTCACTTCTTCTGACGCCATCCCCGCTCGAACGGCAGGCGCCATCCACGGGGCGCGATGAGGTCGCGCATCGCCGGCGGCCCCCAGGAGCCCACCCGGTAGAGCTGCACCTCGGGCGGATTGTCCAGGAGGGGTTGGGAGACCTCCCACAGGCGCTCGATGCCTTCGGCATTGGTGAACAGTGTCTGGTCCCCGCTCATCGAATCGTGGATGAGTCGTTCGTAGGCCTCGAGCACGTGGTCCGAATCCTCGGTCTCGTGCAGGGCGAACTGCAGGCTGAGCTTGTCGAGCTTCATGCCGGGTCCCGGACGCTTGCCGTAGAACGAGAGCGACAACTTGGAGGAGTCGGCCAGATCGAACGTCAGGTGGTCCGGGCCCTGGGCACCGACCCCCGAGCCGGCCGGGAACATCGATTTCGGGGGCTCGCGGAACGCGATCGAGACGATGCGGGCCCCTTCGGCCAGATGCTTGCCGGTCCGGAGGTAGAACGGCACGCCGGCCCACCGCCAATTGTCGATCTCACATTTGAGCGCGATGAAGGTCTCGGTGTCCGAGTCCGGTGCGACACCGTCCGCGTGGGTGTACCCCTCGTACTGGCCCCGCACCACCTCCCGGGTGTCGATCGGCCGCATCGACCGGAACACCTTGTTCTTCTCCTCGTTGATCGAGCGCGGCTCGAGTTCGGTCGGCGGTTCCATGGCGACGAAGGCCAGGATCTGGAAGAGGTGGGTGACCACCATGTCCCGGAACGCCCCGGTCTGTTCGTAGAAGGCGGCGCGTGACTCGACACCCAGGGTCTCGGGGACGTCGATCTGGATGTGGTCGATGTGTTGACGGTTCCAGATCGGCTCGAAGAGTCCGTTGGCGAACCGGAACGCCAGGATGTTCTGGGCGGCCTCCTTGCCGAGGAAGTGGTCGATCCGGAAGACCTGGTCGTCCTCGAAGTACTCCCGGACCAGTGCGTTGAGCTGACGGGCCGACCGCAGGTCCGTGCCGAACGGCTTCTCCATGATGACGCGGGACCGGTCGGTGAGGCCCGCTTCACCCAGTGTGCGAACGACGACATCGGCCGCACTGGGCGGGATGCTCAGGTAATGGAGTCGTCGCGGCTCGGTGTCGAAGGTCGCCTCGAGCCGCTTCACCGTCTCGGCCAGGCCCGACACCCCTTCCTCACCGGAGACGTAACTCAGTCGGCGCTGGAACTCGCTCCAGTGGTGCTCGGTGACGGTCCCGCGGGCGAACTCGTCACAGGCCGCCCGGGCGATCACGTGGTACTGGCCGTCGTCGAGCGACTCCAGTGAGGTGGCCACGATACGGCACTCGGGCAGCATGCCGGCCCTCGACAGGTGGAAGAGTCCGGGGAGCAGCTTGCGCTTGGCCAGGTCGCCGGTGGCGCCGAACAGGACGATGACATGGGGTGCCGCCGGTACGTGGGACCCGTCCGCCACCGCCAGGCTCAAGCTGTCGGACAGCGCCTCCAGTCCGGCCTCGTCCGCGACGATGTCGACACCGACGCCCGGATCCTCGCTGTCGGATGTCATCCTCGGACCTCTCCTGCCGACCACACGTGCCCCCGCACTCGATGACGGCGGGGAGATGACCGAGCACACTCGGTCGGCCCGGAACGGTCCCGCCGACCGGTCCGGGCACGACCTCGCGTGCTTGGTGTGGACGAAGCTACGCCCGGTTCGTTTCGGGAAGATTGCGGGAGTGCGAGCAGTGGATGAACGCCCGCACAGGCCGGGAGAGGCCCGCGAGTCGGCTCAGTGGAGCCCGGGTGCGCGGGTCGGGACCGCAGCCAGGGCGGCGCCGACCTGGTCCGCGATGGCCACGGCCACCACCATCAGGTCGGCGGGCACACGGGTCCCGGGTCGGGGATCCAGCACGAAGTGGGCGAGCACCGCTCCGCCGCCGCGCACCGGAAGGTCCACGCCACGATGAGGCAGACCCAGGTCTCCGGTCGACCAGGATGCCGGACCGAGCCGCACCTCGCCGTCCGGCTCGACCCGCGCTGCCAGGCCCGGGTCGTCCCGGGTGAAGGTGCAGTCCCGCAGTCCCAGCAGCGACCGCAGCTGGCCTGCGGCCTCGCGGGCCACATCGCCGGGAGGGCGACCCGACGCCGCCAGCTCGGTCACCGAGTGGAGCGCGGTGAGGTTCCGGCGTCCCTCACGCGCGGCGGTGCGGTGGACACGGCCCCTGGCCGCCAGGTCGCCGACCGCCAATCCGACGACCAGGAGCAGCAGCTCGGTGACCAGGTCACTGGTCCGGGTGATCCGGAAGGAGCCGTAGGGCCGGGTGAGCAGGAAATCGAACGACAGCGCGGCCGACAGGGCGCAGACCGCGGCGGCCCACCGCATGCCGGCCGTGGCCACCGCGACGATGACCACCACCAGGATCAGGGCATTGTCGGCGGCGGCCAGTCGGTCACGCCACGGTGTCAGCGCGGCAGCCACCACTACCGGACCCAACACGGCGGCCCCCCACAGCAACCAGATCTCCCGCCGAGCGGTGCGTCGGGCGGACTCGACGACCGGCTCGTCGGGGGGCCGTACCTCTCGGAGTTCGATCACGGGTCCCATGCATCCACTCTGGCAGTGCCGGGCACACAGGGGAAGGGCCTGTTACGGGTCTGTAACGGTCCGACCACCGATTGCTCCGGGTCGGTCTGCGACGTCCGACGCGGTGGTCCACCGGCCGGGACACGGGGTCGGTCCCTCCCCGCAGCGCCTGCCCGACGGGTCGGCGGCCCGCACCCGCCTCGTAGACTGACGGCGGTCGGGCACGGCCCGCCAGCCCGGAGGGTCCTTGCACCGGGCGTTCCACCACACCGCCCCGCACCACGCACCGCCAGACCGGTCAGCCCTTCACGGGCGGCCACCGTGGAGGGACCGGACAACAGGTTCCCGAGGGGCCGGACAGACGATTGGCAAGTGACCGACGACCCCGATGGGAGGCTGGAGACGTGACCTCGTACGACCTGATCGGCGACATCCATGGCAGCGCCGACAAGCTGCACGGGTTGCTCGACACCCTCGGGTACGAGATCGTCGACGGCGCGCACCGGCACCCCGGACGGACAGCCGTGTTCGTGGGGGACCTGATCGACCGTGGCCCAGGTCAGGTGGATGTCGTGCGGACCGTCCGGGCCATGCACGAAGCCGGCTCCGCCCTGGTGTTGATGGGCAACCACGAGTTCAACGCCATCGCCTGGGCGACACCCCGCCCCGGGCCGGGCGGCGACTTCCTGCGCACGCACGCGGGACCCAGGGGGGCGCACAACCGCAGTCAGCACGCCGCCTACCTCACCCAGGTGGTCGAAGGATCCGACCTGCACCGGTCCCACATCGAGTGGTTCCGGACGTTGCCGTTGTGGCTCGACCTGGGTGGCCTGCGGGTGGCTCATGCGTGCTGGCACCCGGAATCCCTGGCCGTCCTCGAGAAGTGGCTCCTGCCGGACAGACCACTCAGCGACGAATTCCTGGTCGCGGCGTGCACCCATGGGACCGAGGCCTACGCGGCCGTCGAGGTGGTGCTCAAGGGACCGGAGCTGCATCTCGGCCCCGAGCGGGCGTGGCGGGACCCCGAGGGCACCGTCCGACACAGCGCGAGATTGCGGTGGTGGGACGAGTCCGCGACCACCGAACGCTCGGTGGCGGTGATCCCCGCCGGTTCCCATGCACCCGACGGCAGCCCCTACCCCGAGCTACCCGACGTTCCGTCGGCCGAGGCCGACGCCTACCGCTATCGCGATCGGGTTCCCGTCTTCTTCGGTCACTACTGGTTCTCCGGCCGGCCGGCACCGGCGGCCGCCCATGCCGTCTGTGTCGACTACAGCGCGGCGAGGGAGGGATTCTCCCTGGTCGCCTACCGGTGGGATGGCGAGTCGTCGCCGTCGCCAGCCCGGTTCGTCGCCTTCCCGGAGATGTCCCGGCCGTCCGGGGCCGGCTGAAGGGGCGGACACCGCTGGCACGGTGTCCGGCGATGGGCGTTGCCGACGGGGCCGGATCCGTGGCCCGCACCGCGTCAACAGGTCCTTGGGCATCCCCGGGATAGCGTGGTCGGACCGCGCCCCCGATCGGAGTACACCCGATGGCGACATCCGTCCACGACCTCGACCTTCCTACCGTCGACACCACCCTGATGGATCGCGACGACGCGCTGGTCGCCATCGCCGAGGCGCGTGACCGGCACTGGCTCGCCCGCACCCCGCTCGGGTACTCGGTGAGCCGCCAGGCGGACTGCGTCTCGTTGCTGCGTGACCGCCGGTTCCACAATGCCCTGTCACTGTTACGCCAGATGAACGGGCTGGAACCCGATGAGGACACCGATCCGCAGCGTCGGTCGATTCTGGCCATGGAGGGCGATGACCACGCCCGACTGCGCCGACTGGTCGCTCCGGCCTTCACCCCCCAGGCTGCCGACAGGCTGCGGCCGTTCATGCGCGACGTGGTGGGCGGGCTGGTCGACGGATTCCACGGATCGGGTCGTTGCGAGGTGGTCGTCGATCTCTGCGAGCCCTACCCGATCCCGATCATCTGCGAGCTCCTGGGTGCGCCCAAGGATGATTGGCGACAGTTCTCGGCATGGGCGACCGACATCTTCCGGATCTTCAATCAGAACCTCGGCGAGGACCTCCCTCTGGTCGAGGCAGCCGGTGCCGCACTCGAGGAATACCTCGCCGCCCTGATCGCGGAGCGCCGCGCCACACCTGGCCACGACCTCCTGAGTGACCTCATCGCGGTGGAGGAGGCCGGGGACCGACTGTCGACCCCCGAGCTCGTGTCCCTGGCGGTCGCCGTGTTGATGGCCGGCACCGACACCACCCGCAATCAGCTCGCCTGCGCGCTCGCCCTGTTCGCCGAGTACCCCGACCAGTGGGCCCTGCTGGCCGAACAGCCCGAACTCGCGCCTCGGGCCGTGGAGGAGGCGATGCGCTATCTCGGTGCCGTCCGGGGCACGGTCCGGTTCGCCCCGGAGGACATCGTCTTCCGGGACGTGCTCTTCCCGAAGGGCACCCTGGTCTTCGTCTCCCTGGCCGGCGCCAACCGCGATCCGGGAACGTATGAGGTGCCGGAGACCTTCGACATCACCCGTGAGCGACGCACCCAGCAGATGACGTTCGGCTCCGGGATCCACCACTGCATGGGGGCGGCCCTGGCCCGAGCGGAGCTGCAGGAGGCCCTGGTCCTGCTGTCCCGTCGGATGGCCGACCTGTCCACCGACGGACCGGTCGAGTGGAAGCCGACCACGTTCGGCATCTGGGGCCCGGCCCGCCTTCCCCTCCGCTTCACGCCGGTCGGGCCTGAGACCGGTCGGGCCTGATCCCCGTCAGGCCTGATCCCGGTCGGTCGGTCGGTCGGGCGAGGTCAGGTCAGGTGAGGTCGGATCAGGAACCGAGTTCGGCCAGACGGGGAACGATCTTCTCCCCCAGCTCCGCCGCCCATGCAGCTGGATCCTCCACCATCGGCACGACCTCGACCAGGTCGATGCCCAAGCCCGCGTAGTCCTCCATCGTCGACAGGAACCCGTCCACATCCGCCAGTGGGTCGGCCATGCCCAGGATGGTCAGCTGGATCTCGGCCGGGTCCCGGTCGGCATCCACGCAGTGGCGCTCCAGCACCTCGATCTTGTGGGCCACCTCCGCGGGCTCGGTGGCGAACAGGTTGCACGCGTCCGCGTAGCGCGCCACCAGCCGGAGGGTCTTCTTCTCACCACTTCCACCGACCAGGATCCTGGGTCGGGGCTCACTGATCGGCCGGGGTGAGCAGATCGTCTCGGCCAGGTGGTAGTAGTCGCCGTCGTAGGGGCCGTCGTCATCACTCCACATCTGATGACAGATCTGCAGCGTCTCCTCGAGACGCTCGAACCGTTCGGACAGCGGAGGGAAGGGCACGCCGTAGCCGAGGTGTTCCCGCTCGTACCAGGCGGCGCCGATGCCCAGCTGGGCGCGCCCGCCCGACACCACGTCGAGGGTGGTGACGATCTTGGCCAGGAGACCCGGGTGGCGATAGGTCACCCCGGTGACCATGAGTCCGAGGGTCATGCGCTCCGTGCGGCCCGCCAGGAAGCCGAGCGCGGTGTAGCCCTCGAGCATCGGCTCGTGGCGATCGGCGAATTCCTCCATCTGGAAGTAGTGGTCCATGAGGGTGAAGGTCGAACATCCCGACGCTTCGGCAGCGACGGCCGTTGCGGACAGGATCGGCCCGATGGCCGCTGGTCCACCCGGCAGGGTGAAGTTGGCGAAGTGGATACCGAGTTCCATGCTGTGCCTCCGTCTGTGGATCCTGGAGCCACAGTAGGCGGGGTGGTCCATGGCCGGTCCGCCCGGCCGCGGCTCCCGGATACGGCTCCTTAGACCTGCGGGGCGTCCGCTCCCTCCAGCACCGCAAGGATCTCGTCACCCCACCGTTCGAGCCGGATGGGTCCCATCCCCCGACATCGGCCGAGTTCGGCCAGCGTCGCAGGGTTGCGCTCGGCGATACCGATCAGTTCCTTGTCGTTCAGCACCACGTAGGCCGGCACCCCGTCCTTACGGGCCACCGCCGACCGCCATGACCGCAACGCGGCCTCCCCGGGCCCGCCCGACGACACGACCTCCGAGCGCCGTGTCGTCCGGGTCCCGGTCCGGTCGGCGGCGGCCTTGCGTCGTGGGGTCGGCGCCATGTGGGGCGCAGAACCGTCCAGCTCGGCCAGGAACGGAGAGGGGGCACCGGCGTCGGCCAACACGACCACCTGGGTCCCGGCCCGGGTCAGGGCGACGTGGAAGACCCGGCGTTCGCCCTCGAGGTCTTCGGTCAACCGGTGGGGAAACAGTCCGGCCGACGCACCCACCACGAGCACGTGCCCCCACTCCTTGCCTTTGATCCGGTGCACGGTGGACAGCTCGACGGTGGGACCGGGTCCCGCGGTCCGGCTCAGGACCTCCCGCAGCCAGTGCCCGAACGAGGCCGCATCCGGGTGGAAGGGCGCGATGGACTCCAGGGCGGCCAGGTCGTCGGCGTGGGTCGAGCGGTCGGCCCCCGACCGTGACGCGTCCAAGGTGTCCAGGGTGGCGTCGAGTCCGATCCCCTCCCGCACGGCCCGCAAGGCGTCGGCGGTCGAGCGGGCGGCGGCTCCGGCCACGACGTCGAGGTCATCGGCGTAGGCCAGCAGTTTGGGCACGTCGCGACCGGACAGGCGTCCGGCCAGACGCCGGATGTCGGCGATCGACGTGGTCCGACTCTTGGTCACCATGTCGACCACCATGGGGGCGATGCCCCGCGACGGTCGACGCACGGTGTCGCGCACGTCCTCGCGCCGGATGGACTCGGGATCGCTGCCGATGCGGAGGTAGGCGAGCGCCGTGCGGATCCCGGTCCGCGACAGGACCTGGGTGGTGAGCGGGGTCGTACACGGCACCGCGGACTCGAGACAGGCCACCTGGACCGGCAACAGTGCGGCGTTCACCCGGGCCAGCACGGCGATGTCCGCCACGTCCACACCGCCCGACCGCCAGGCCTCGAGCACCTCGACGGCACGGGCGGCCAATCCATCGGCGGGTGCCTCCTCGACGCCCACCGCACCACGTCCCCCGAGCAGTCCGTCGGCCGTCGGGACCGGGTCGGGTCGGCCCTCCGGGCTCCGAATGGTCTTGGCCACCCGGTCGTGGTTGTAGGAGAGCAGATGTCGGGCGGCATCCACGACGGCCGGAGGGCAGCGGTAGTTGACCTCGAGCGGATGGTCGGCCGCACCGGGGAAGTAGTCGGCGAAGTCGATGAGGAACTCGGGTGTGGCCCCCGAGTACCCGTAGATGACCTGATCGTCGTCACCCACCCCGAAGCAGTCGTAGCCGGGTGCCACCAGCAGACGGATGAGGAGGAGGTGGGCCGGCGTGAGGTCCTGGAACTCGTCGACCAGCATCCGTCGGCACCGGGCCTGGGCGGCGGCTCGCGCTCCGGGATCACCCACCAGGAGTTCGATGGCCCGGTAGATCTGCTCGTCGAAGTCCACCTGTCCCCGTTCGGCCAGGAGAGCACGGAATCCCGCGAATCCCCCGGCCAGCCCGGACGCATCGGGGTACGCCTCCTCGGCTGCGTCGGGCGTGACCAGTCCCAGGCGCACCAGGGAGAGAGCGGACAGGTAGGGGGCGGTCGTGTCCGTGTTGGCCTGGCGCCTCACCTCGAACACCTCGCCGATCAGCTCGCGGACACCCATCTCGTCGAGCACGCGGACCGGGCCGTCGGGCCCGAATCGGTTGCACACCCACAGCGCCAGGCTGTTCAGGGTGCGCACGTGCGGACCATCGGAGGTCAACACGTCACCGGCCCGATCGCGCAGTTCGTCGGCGGCCCTGGTGTTGTAGGCCAGAGCGGTGATCACACCGGGGTCGGTGCCGCGCCGCACCAGGAGCCGGAGACGCTCGGTGAGCACTCTCGTCTTACCCGATCCGGCCGGGGCGATGACCCGGGCCGGGCCGGACGGGTGGTCGACTGCGGCCATCTGGTCCGGGGCCAGATCGGCATCCGGGGTCCGTCGGATGGCGGGGACGAGTCGACCCGCCTCGGCGCTCCACCGGTGCACCGTGCCGGCACCGTCCTCCGTCGGCGGTGGGTCGGGCGGTCCGCCGTCCACCCACCACGGCGCACCGTCGGCATCGACGATGTCGGCGACCCCGCCCTCGGTCACCCCCAGATCGGCCAGTCGGCGGGCAGCCCGTCGCCCGTGCCACCACACCGGCCCACCGTCCCGAGCGTCGTAGCTGTTGGCCCACACGAGGAACTGGAGCCGCTCACGCCAGAACGTGAACGACGGGGACATGGCGTAGACCGGGCCGTCGTGCCGCTCGGGCGAGCGAAGTGCATCAGGATCCACCGCCAGATCGACCACCACCGGGCGTCGCTCCAGCCATGCCGCGTGCAGCAGTTCGACGGTGGCCATCGGATCCTGGAGCACACCGGCCCCCACCTCGATGCGCTCTGCGTCCGACCACGGGTCCGGTGCCGGCTCGCCCGCACCGACCACGACGCTCCTGCCGAGCGCCTCAGGTCCGGGATGGGTCATCGGTCCAACCTACCCACCGGGTGTAGCGCCCCCTCGTCGACGGCGCACCCGGGCGTCATCCCCGGAACGGTGGCACGACGGTCGGCGGTCGTACCGGGCTGCCACGTCGAAGGGACTTTGGACCCTAGGTGTCGTGGATCGATCTCCGTATCCTCAGCCCAGGAGGTCACACATGCCAGCAATCACACTCGTGTTCGGGACCATGTTCGGGAGTCTGATCGACTTGAACAGGCCCGGTCACTACGTCCATTGGGGATTCATCCAGATGTCGTACGCCAACCTGCTGGTCATCGTCCTGATGCTGCTGGTGTTCGTGGCCGCCATCCTGATCCCGTTCAAGACACACCGTGACAAGCGAGCGGACCGATGACCGTGCTCGACCCGAAGGTGGAGCGTCCCGACCAGGCGGATCTCGACAAGGCGGCCGACCGGCCCGAGGACGCCGACCAGTGGACCGCCCGGATCCGGCACACCGCGGTGGAGGCCCTCCCCCCGCAACGGCTCCTGCCCGATCGGCAGCCCGCCTACGTGGCCTCGTGGATCTACGTCTTCGGTGTGGCCACCGTCGCCGCACTGCTCGTCGTCATCGCGACGGGCCTGGTGCTCGCCGTCATGGGGCCCAATTGGTGGCACGTCTCCTCCACCGGACTCTTCGTCAACTCGTTGCACCTCTGGAGCGTCGAGGTCTTCTTCTTCGCCATGGTCGTCCACCTGTGGGGGAAGTTCTTCATGGCGGCCTGGCGGGGAAAGCGCCGGGCCACCTGGATCACCGGGGTGGTCTCGTTCCTGGTGTCGGTCGGCGCCGCGTTCACCGGCTACCTGTCCCAACAGAACTTCGACTCCCAGTGGATCAGTACCCAGGCCAAGGACGGGATCAACTCCACCGGCGCCGGGGCGATCTTCAACGTGACCAATTTCGGACAGATGCTCATGTGGCACATCGTGCTCCTGCCCCTGTGCGTGATCGCACTCGTGGGCGTGCACGTGCTCATGGTCCGGCTGCGGGGCGTCGTGCCACCGTTTGCCGCCGACGACGAGACACCCGACGGGTCCCAGGGCTCCGTCGACGGGCCGGCCGAGGTGTCGGCATGAGTGCCGACGTGGTCGCCGGCCACCGCAGGACCAGGAAGTTCGTCCCGGACCGGGACGTGCCGGACTGGCGCGGGCGGTACGAGCCCTACGACCTGGCCAAGGAGTTCCTCGTCGCACTCCTCGTCGTGGTCGTCCTGGTCGCCGGACTGGCCGTCCTCTTCGGGTCCCCCGACGACAAGCCGGTCACCATCAAGTCGTGGTCGACCGCCGATGCCGTCGACTTCGCCACCACCGCCATCACCGAACTCGACGGGTCCAGTGGTACAGCCACCTACGGACCTCCCTACAACCTGAACGGGGACGCCCAGAGCATCGGGCCGATCGCCCCGGCCAAATGGCTCGGCGTCCACCATCCGATCGACACCGCCAACGACTACGTGCTCGGGCCCCTGTCCACCTTGACCGACGACCCCGCGACCCGTGCGGCGTTGGTCCGGTACGAGGCGGCCTCGCCGGCTCAACAGGCGTCGTGGACCGCCGCCTACGAGAAGGCGGTGGCCAGCGCCAAGTTCACCGGTGGCGAACTGGTGGTCCCGCAGGGTAACTACGGGCCGGTGGGCGTCCTCATCTCCTCGCTCACGTCCATGGCCCGAAGCGGGGCGTTGGACGGGGCACTGCTCAGCTCCCGGCAGTTCTACGGGACCGATTACACCAAGCCGCTGCTGTTCATCGCCGACGGCCAGTACCTGGCCACGCTCGCCTCCAACCAGCACCTGGCGGGCGAGCAGTGGGGGATGATGAACGAGACGGGCAGCTACCCGGGCCAAGCCTGGCTGTGGCTGTACACCCTCTGGTACCAGGTCCCCCCGGCGAACACCTCCGACAACGGGGACATCCAGGTGTTCGCGTTCATGATCGGACTGACCCTCCTGCTGGCACTGGTGCCCTTCATCCCGGGTCTGCGGTCGATCCCCCGTTGGAGCCGTATCTACCGCCTGATCTGGCGGAACCACTACCGGGAGATCGAGCACCCGTCCCGTGGTTCGGACCCGCCGACCAGCCCACCCCGGAGCGAGGACACGGCCCGCGAGCCTGTCCCCGTGTAGGCGTGGCGGGTCGTACTACGCAGCCGGAGTGCCGACATGGCACACTTGGCCCTCTCAACCTGGACGAATGTGGAGGTTCACCGGTGCGCAGCACGACTCGCGGGACAACGAAGGCGGCGGTGGCGGTGGCCCTCGGCACACTGGCACTGGTCGCATCGGCCTGCTCGAGCAGCTCCAGCAGCTCGACCACGACGACCACGGCGGCGGCGCCCACCACCACGGCGACCACGGTCCCGATCCCGACCACGGTGATCCCGACCCAGGCCACCAACGCGGCACTGGCCGCTACGGTACCGGCCGCCATCCGTTCGGCCGGGACCGTGACGGTGGCCATGGACGCCACCTATCCGCCCAACGAATTCATCGCCCCCGACGGTTCGACCATCGTGGGCATGGACGCGGACCTGTCCAACGCCATCATGCAGACCCTCGGCCTCAAGGCGAAGCTGACCAATGCCACCTTCGACACGATCATCCCGGGCATCGTCGCCGGCAAGTACGGCATGGGCGCCTCGTCCTTCACCGATACGCTGGCCCGCCAGAAGGTGGTCGACTTCGTGGACTACTTCAACGCCGGTGAGGGCTTCTACACCAAGACCGGCAGCACCCTGACCTTCAACGGCCTGGCATCCCTGTGCGGGCACACGGTCGCCGTGGAGAGCGGGACCACCGAGGAGACGGACGCCAAGACCCAGTCGGCCAAGTGCACGGCCGCCGCCGCCGCCAAGGTCACGGTGCTCTCCTTCAGCACCCAGAGCGAGGCCAACCTGGCCGTCTCCGGCGGCAGGGCCGATGTGGGCTTCGCCGACTCGCCGGTCGCCGCCTACATCGTGGCCACCTCCAACGGCGTGTTCCAGAACAGCGGGTCGTCGGTCAACAACGCCCCGTACGGTCTGGCTCTCCCCAAGGGCAACGGCATGGCCAAGCCGGTGGCCGCCGCCGTCAATGCGTTGATCGCCAACGGCGTCTACAACCAGATCCTCACCAAGTGGGGCGTGCAGTCCGGTGCCATCACGACCGCCACCGTCAACAGCGCCACCAGCTAAGGGGCGCAGACGGCGACCGACCGCCCACCGATGACGGATCCGCCGGGGCACCCGGGCCCACCTGAGTCGGTGGGTGCCGGCGCGCCGGGCGACCCGTCCACCATGACGATCGTGCCTGTGCGCCATCCGTGGCGGTGGGTGGTGAGCCTGATCATCCTGGTCCTGGTGGCCATGCTGATCAACACCCTGCTGTTCTCGCACGTCGAGCGAGGCGGCATCCGCGAGGGCCGGTTCCAGTGGGCCGTCGTCGGCCACTACCTGTTCGATGCGCCGGTCCTGCGGGGCATCGTGGTGACCCTGGAGCTGACCGTCATCGCCATGGTGGCCGGGGTGCTGATCGGCATCATCCTCGCGGTCATGCGCCTGTCGCCCAACCGACTGCTGTCCGGGTCGGCATGGCTCTACATCTGGTTCTTCCGTGGAACTCCGGTCCTCGTCCAGCTCACCTTCTGGTACGTGGGGATCAGCTACCTCTACACGCACCTGACACTCGGGGTCCCCTTCGGGCCGGCACTGATCACCCTCAATTCGACGACGTTGATCACTTCGTTCGTGGCGGGAGCACTGGGGCTCAGTCTCAACGAAGGCGCCTACATGTCCGAGATCGTGCGGGCCGGGATCATCTCGGTGGACGAGGGCCAGACCGAGGCGGCGGCCTCCCTCGGCATGCCCAAGGGCCTCACACTCCGCCGGATCGTGCTCCCCCAGGCCATGCGGATCATCATCCCGCCCACCGGCAACGAGACGATCTCCATGTTGAAGACGACCTCGTTGGTCTCGGTCATCTCCGGCGTGGATCTGTTCCAGGCGACCCAGAGCATCTCGAGCACCAACTACCAGGTGGTCCCGTTGCTGATGGTCGCCAGCCTCTGGTACCTGTTCTTCACCTCGGTGCTGACCATCGGCCAGTTCTACGTAGAGCGCTACTACGCCCGTGGTGCGTCCCGGGCGCTGCCCCCCACACCCTTCCAGCGACTGCGCCAGAGCCTCCGCCACCAGCGGGTGGCGCCGGTCCGGCCGATCGCCGAGATCCCCTGGGTGGCGCCGCATGACTGACCCGTCGTCGGTCGCCGCGACCAGAGGCCTCGAACATCCGATGGTCGAGGCCCGCAACGTCCACAAGGCCTACGGGCGCCTCGAGGTACTCAAGGGCATCGACATGCAGGTGCACCGAGGAGAGGTGCTGTGCCTGATCGGGCCGTCCGGCTCCGGCAAGAGCACGTTCCTGCGCTGCATCAACCATCTGGAGAAGATCGACGGAGGTCAACTGTCCGTCGACGGCGAGCTGGTCGGCTACCGCCAGCAGGGGAACCGTCTGTACGAGTTGAAGGACAAGGAGGTCTGCCGCAAGCGGGCGGAGATCGGCATGGTCTTCCAGCGGTTCAACCTCTTCCCGCACATGAGCGTGCTGGACAACATCACCTCCGGGCCGATGTGGGTCAAGAAGGCGTCCGGTGGGCCGTCGAGGGATCGGGCCCACCAACTCCTGGAGCGGGTCGGCCTGATCGACAAGGTGGACGCCTATCCCAACCAGTTGTCCGGCGGGCAGCAACAACGGGTGGCCATCGCACGGGCACTCGCCATGGACCCGAAGCTCATGCTCTTCGACGAGCCGACCTCGGCGCTCGACCCGGAGCTGGTCGGTGACGTGCTCGACGTCATGCGATCGCTGGCCCACGACGGGATGACCATGATCGTGGTCACCCACGAGATCGGCTTCGCCCGTGAGGTCGGTGACACGGTCGTCTTCATGGACGGGGGCGTCGTCGTCGAGCAGGGGGATCCCGTCCAGGTCCTGACCGATCCCCGCCACGAGCGCACCCAGGCGTTCCTGGCCAAGGTCCTCTAGGGCCCGGAGGGTCGGGCCAGGGACGCCCCGGGGCGCCGCGCACCCCGGGGACCTTCCCGAGGTCGGACGGCCCGCGGAACGTCGGTGACTAGCGGCGCCTCTGCCCGAAGCGCATGGCGGCCAGCAGGTCCTCCAGGTCGGTGTGGTCGATGCGCTCCGCCGCCCGTACCGACGCCTTGCCGAGCGAGGAACCGAAGGGCAGGGCGTCGACCAACCCGTTGCCGGCCCACTTCCGGACCAACCGGAACTCGGTCGATCGGGCCAGCATCCGCTCGTCCACCACCCTGCCCCTGGACATCAGCGCGGCATTGGTCAGCCTGCGCACCTCGGACACGTCGGCGACCAGCTCCAGCCGTTCGAGACGTCGCACCAGGTACGACCCTGTGTTGTACCAGTCGCACACGCCGTGGACCACGGCCGCCACCTGACCGACCACGCCATCGATGGCCACGGCCAGGAACGGCCCTCCCTCGAGCGTGGAACCTGCCGCCGCACCCAGGAGAGCCAGCTGGAGCGCACCCACCGCCGTCTGGATGGAACGGGTCTGGCGGTTGGCGAGCGCCTCCATCCCTTCGACGTCGTACAGCACGGCGGGATGGTCGATCACCTGGGTGGACATCCAGTCCAACAGCTTGGGAGGGGCCGCGGCCACCTGCGCCCGGACCCGGCGCAGACGACCGGGTCCGGCGGTGATCGCCTCGCGTCCGATGGCTCCCAGGGCCTTCTCCAGCTGAAGCGATGCACCGGCCGGGAGCCCGTCGGGAGTCAGCAGGTTCTGGACGCCACGGGAGAACGCCGCGCGGGCCCGGGCGAGCCGGGGACGGGTCGACGCAGCATTCGGGTCCCCGGTCGCGTCCGGTCCCGCTCCGTAGGCGTCAGGGTCTGGGGGCGGTCCGGTCACGTCATCGAGTCTGGTGACCGGTCGCCCGACTGGCAAGCGGGGGGTGGGGATGCAGCCGCAACGACCCCACACTCACGGCCGGGTCCCGGTAACGTCGAGGCCCCGACACCGTGTCGGGGGGTCCCGGGGGGAGCCATGGCAC
>Ga0302279_10002923_pt1 | contig 21936 bp, 22 predicted proteins | sample III_Bog_N3_3_FD_194541 | JGI IMG/M metagenome (GOLD analysis project Ga0302279, IMG submission 194541) | Peat permafrost microbial communities from Stordalen Mire near Abisko, Sweden - III_Bog_N3_3 | ecosystem: Environmental > Terrestrial > Soil > Wetlands > Peat | place: Sweden: Abisko...
CGGGGAGGCGCTTCCCCTCGCCGCCGCGGCTCTTCAGCGGGCCGTCACGACCCTGGCGTCCCTCGAGACGAGCTGGGCGCGCGCGCACGCCGAGGCGGCGGAGCGTACGACGCAGGCGCTCGGCGGCGCCGTCGCCGCCATGCGCGTCGAGATGACGGCGGCGGTCGAGCGGACGGCCGAGGCGGCCAGTGCCGTGTTCGCGCCGCTCATGGAGCGCGCCGTGGCCTCCACCGTGTCGGTCAGCCAGGGGCATCTCGAGGAGCTGCGGAAGGAGCTCGTCGCCGACCGCGAGGAGCGGAGGGCGCGCGAGGCAGCGAGCGAGGCGGAGACGAAACGCCAGCGCGCGAGCTCGGTCGAGGCCGAGGACGCCCGTGCCAGGCAGCTCGCCGGGCACTGGGACGACGCAACGACGGCGCTCCGCGACGCGGTGGCCGCCGCGGCCGAGGCGCTCGAGCGCGCGCACGCCGCCGAGACCGCGCGCGACGAGGTTCGCGCGCGTTCCGTGGCGCACGCGACCGAGCAGATGACCGAGATCGCGAGGACGACGGTGGACGCCGCCACGCGGCGGATGGCGGCGGCGGCGGACGCGGACCATGCGCGCACCGCGCACCTTCGCGAGCTCGTGCAGGCGACCGAAGCGCAGACCGCGGCGCTCGTGGCGTCCAGTCGCGCCCAGGCCGCCGCCGTGGACGCGATGCTGTCCACGGCAGTCGAGCGTACGGCCGAGTCGGCGAACGCCGTGTTCGCACCGCTGATGGAGCGCGCGGTAGCGTCCACCGTGGCGGTCGCACAGAAGCATCTCGGGGAGCTGCGGAACGAGCTCGGGGCCGAGCGCGAGGAGCGTCGCGCCCGCGACGCAGCGAGCGATGCGGAGATGGAACGGCAGCGGGCGCGCTCCCTCGAGGCCGAGGACGCCCGGGCCAAGCAGCTTGCTGGCAACTGGGACGACGCGACGACGGCGCTCCGTGAAGCCGTGGGCGCCGCGACCCACGCGCTCGAGAGTGCGCACGCCGCGGAGGCCGCGCGCGACGAGGCCCGTGCTCGCACGGTGGCTCACGCGACCGCGCAGATGACCGAGCTCGCGAGGGCGACGGTGGACGCCGCCACGCAGCGGATGGCCGCGGCGGCGGAAGCGGACCACGCGCGCGCCGCCCACTTTCGCGAGCTCCTGCAGGCCACCGAAGCGCAGACCGCGGCGCTCGTGGCGTCCAGTCGCGCCCAGGCCACGGCCGTGGACGCGATGCTGTCGACGGCTGCCGCGCAGGCGGACAGCCGCGACGCCCGGGCGAGCGCCGACCACGCCGCGCTCGTTGCCCGGGTCGAGGAGGCACGCCTGGCTCACGATGCACGTGCCGTCGCGCTCGAGGAGAGGCTCGAGCGCGCGCACGCGACCTACGCGGCGGACCTCGCCACCCGCCTCGGGGCACACGCCGACGAGTCCCGCGCCCGCACGGCGGAGACGGTGGACGTGGTCCGCGACGCCGCATCCCTCGTCCACGCGGGCGGCGCGGAGCTCACGGCGGTCGCCCAGATGTTCGCGAGCGCGGTCGATCGCCATCGCGAAGCCGCGACCGAGTGGCTCGAGAGCCTCGGCACGATCGAGGCCGCCGTGGAGCAGGCGGGCGAGTCGATCGCCGCGCGTGGCCTCGGCGAGCAGCTCGACAGGGCACGGGAGCTGTTCGACGTGCAGCTCCAGTTCCACCGAGAGCTCCTCGTGCAGCTGCGTACGGGAGTCCCCATCGAGGCGACCTTGCCGGTGGAGGGTCGGAGCCTCGAGGCCGAAAGGCGCGCGAGCGATGCACCTACCTGACGAGGAGGGAGCGGAGACTGCCCCCATCTGGCCGGCCGTGGGCGACCTCATGGCGTGCCTGTTCGGTCTGTTCGTCCTCTTCTTCGTCTGGACGGTCGCGCTCGACACGACGCTGTCGCACGAGCTCGCGACCGAGCGGGCCACGCGCGCCGTCGAGTCCGCGCGGCGCGAAGCGCTCGAGCGGGCGCTCGCGGGACCGCTCGGCGCGGGCAGGATCACCCTCGTGGAGGGCCGCATCGGCATTCGAGGCAGCGTCCTCTTCGCGCTGAGCTCGGCCGAGCTGCGCGACGAGGGGGCGCTCGTCCTGCGCGACATCGCCGGGCCCCTCCGGACCTACCTCCAGGAGCGACGTGAGATCTTGATGGTCAGCGGGTTCACCGACGACCTGGCCTTGCGGGGCGGGGCGGGAAGCTACCGAGACAACTGGGAGCTGTCCGCCCAGCGCGCGCTCACGGTCACCCGCGCCCTGGAAGCCAACGGCATCCCCGGCGCGATGCTGTTCGCGGCCGGCTTCGGCGACAACCAGCCGACGCTCCCGAACACGAGCGCGGAGAACCGAGCCAAGAACCGGCGCGTGGAGATCGCGCCCGTACCTTGGGGCGCGGCGGTACGTTGAGCTCCGCCCCGCCCTCCGCCCTGGCCTCGGCGACGGCAGCCGAGGAGACGGTCCGCACTCGTCTCGAAGATCTGCGCGCCGCCGGAGCGCGCACGTTCGATCCGCCGGCGTTCGATTTCGTGGTGACCCTCCTCGCGACGGCGGCGTCGCTGACGGCCGCAGCGCAAGCGCGGCTCCTCGAGCGCGCTCGCGCGCGCACCGCGGAGCTCGAGACAGCCTTCCAGGCGGCGCGCGCGCGCGCGGACGCCTCGCTGTCCCAGCGCGCCGATCTGCGCGATTCGTCCACGACCGCCTTCGAAGCCGGCGCGTTCGTCGAGATCCTGCGGCGAGCACGGCGAGAGCACGCCCGGCCCAAGCGCGCGGCGCCGCAGTACACGGGCTGGCTGGCCCGGTTGCGCGCGGAGTCGGTCCGGCGCGGCATCCGCGCGCGCGAGGGCGCAGCAGCGGGGGCAACGCCGTCGGAGGCAGAGGAGGTACGCAGGCTCACCACCGCCCTCTACGAGTCCTCGCGAGCCCAGGTCGAGGCAGCCATGACGGCGCACTCGGCCGCCGTCGACTTGCCGGAGGACGCCGGACCATACAACCCCCTTGCCCTCGCGGTGGGGGTCCTCGCGGAGCTAGCCGCCCTCTCTCCCGCCTACCTCGCGGCGCTCGTGGGCAGTCTGTCGGAGCTGGGGGCGCTCCTCGCGTTGCCGCCGGTCTTGCCGCCGGCGCGGCCTTCGACCTCGCCGGCCCGTCCGCGCCGGATCCGGAAGGCGCGCCCCTGAAGAGCTGCGGCCACGGCCCAGCGCTATCCGCGTTTGGCCGCTGGAAGATCCGCCGTGGCTTCGCGCATCGCTGCGTCTACCTTGCGTTTGCCCTGCCACCCGCGGAAGGCGGCGAAAACGATCACGGCGGCGAGCCCTCCTCCGCCGACAGCCACCCCGACGCGTCCGAGCCATACGGCGAATGCGGCCGCGAATATCGCGAGCAGCAGCACCAACCGCAATACGTCGACGACGCGCATGGCACCGACCTTGCCACTGGACCGGAGACCGCGCAACAACAGGACTCCGTGGAGAGCCCCTCCCTTCCAGACTCAATCCGCCAGCTCCGGAGCCAGCTCGTATTCGAGCACGTCGGCGAGGCGCACGGTGTCGCCGCGCGCCTGCGCATCGAGCGCCGCCTTGAGTGACGCGAGGACCGTGGACGTGCGTGGCCCGAGGACCGCGAGATTTCGCGCGAGCTTTTCGTTGGCGCGCACCAGTGCCGCACCCGCCGCGCCGATCTTCCCCATGCGGTAGAGGTGAGCCGCTTCCAGGTAAGCCGCTCTCACGGAGCCTCGACGAGCGTAGTACCTCGGATCCGCGCCCCGTCGAGGCTCGTGACCGAAAAGCGAACCTCGGGATGCGAGGCGATGAACGCCTCCGTCGCACGGAGGTAGCCGACGAGGTTCATGTCGCTCCAGACGAGCTCCCCGCGGCCGTTCTCCAGCGCCAGCCGCGCACCGCGGTGCTCTCCCACGCTGGCATCGCGAGGCGCTCCCGGCGCGTGCGTCCGGCCGCCCACGTACGCGCAGTCGAGCCCCGCCAGGACCACGTGCGACGCTCCCATGCGGACGGCGAGATCGAGCGCGGGATGAGCGACCGTCCCCTCGGCGTACAGCCGCCCGCGCGGGGCGCGCGCTGAAATCGCGTCGTAGAGCGGGCGCTCGGGATGGAAGACGTACCGAGGGCCTGGCCACGCCCCCATCAGCTCCGGGGTCACGATCGGGGCGTGGGCGAGTGCGATGGCCGCGAGCCATGCCGGCTCCAGGTGCTCCAGGTGGCTCAAGAGGTCCGACGATGGATCGAGCGCTACGGCAACGTCGGGCGCCAGACCCGCGTGGGCGAAGGGCCTCAGAGCTGCGGTCGCTGCGATGGCTGGCGTACGAACCCGGCGCGCGGCGAGCCACGCGAGCCCCGACGCGAGTGTCGGCCCAGCACCAGCGACGAGCACCGTCTGTCCGACGGCGCTCCCGAAGAGGGTGGCTATGTCCCGGTCTCCCGCGAACGCCGTCGCGTGCGCGTCGATCCGGAGGGCGAGCTCTGCTTGCTGCGCCTGCCATGGGGCTGCCGAGAAGGCCCGGTTGAGGCCGATGACCAGCGCGTCGCGCAGGGGGAACGCAGCGGGAGCAGCGAGCGCGAGCGCGGAAGGCACGACCGCGAACGGAGGGCGCGGCGTCTCGTCCTCCCACGCCAGGGCGAGCGTCAGCCGCGGATCGTCCAGCCAGGCTCCCCCGGCCTCGTGCTCGAGCGCGGCGCGATCGGCGCCGGGAGCGAGCAACACGACGCGCAGACGCTCGAGCGCGGGACGCGCCAGGAGCGCGCGGGGCAAGTGGCCAAGGCCGAGGCCGAAGACCGTTGCCTCTCGGGCCACGGCCTCGATGCTGCGGGCCTGGAGCGTCGCCTCCGCCTCGGCGTCGTAGGCGCTGGCGAGCTGGATCCCATCGACCGTCAAGCGCGGCGGGGTTCCGGCGCGCTCGACGACCACCGCCGGGGCGGCTTCGAGCGCCCGGGCGACCTGGGGCCAGCGCGCGGCTATCCGGGCGAAGGACCCGTCCGTGTTCGTGCTTGGAGCAGGCATCTGCGGAGGCCCCGACAGGAGACTCGGCTCGAGTAGAGCACCTCGCATCCGAAGAGCCAAATCGCCCCTCGCGCCCGCTCATCCAGTCGCGGTCAGGGTTGACCGGCGAGCGCCGCCAGCGATACGCATCTGCCAATGAATCTCAAAGGAAAGACCCTGTTCATCACCGGCGCGAGCCGCGGCATCGGAAAGTCCATCGGGCTGCGCGCGGCGCGCGATGGAGCCAACGTCGTCATCGCTGCGAAGACGGCCACGCCGCACGCGAAGCTGCCCGGCACCATCTACACCGCGGCGGAAGAGATCGAGAAGGCCGGGGGGAAGGCCCTCGCGTGCCTCGTCGACGTGCGTGACGAAGCGCAGGTGACCGCGGCGGTGAAGGAGGCCGTTCGGGTGTTCGGCGGGATCGACGTGCTCGTCAACAACGCGAGCGCTATCAGCCTCACGGGGACGCTCGACACCCCCATGAAGCGCTACGACCTGATGCACCAGGTGAACACGCGCGGAACCTTCCTCTGCTCGCAGGTCTGCATTCCGTACCTCGCAGAGGCGGCGAACCCGCACATCTTGAACCTCTCGCCTCCGCTGAACATGGACGCCAAGTGGTTCGCGCCGCACGTCGCCTACACGATGGCGAAGTACGGGATGAGCATGTGCGTCCTCGGGATGGCGGAGGAGCTGCGTCACAAGAAGATCGCTGTCAACGCGCTCTGGCCGCGAACGGCGATCGCGACGGCGGCGGTCCAGAACCTGCTCGGCGGAGACGCCGCGATTGCGGGCTGCCGGACGCCAGACATCATGGCGGACGCGGCCTACGCGATCCTCACGCGCCCGAGCACGGAGCACACGGGTCAGTTCTTCGTGGACGACGAGGTGCTTCGTTCTGTCGGGGTCACCGATCTCACGAAGTACGCCGTCACGCCGGGAGCGCCCCTCATGGCCGACTTCTTCGTCTGAAGATGTGCCGCGCAGTACTGCTGCGCGGCTGAAGCATTCCTCGGTCGGCCTCCCTGGCTCCGAGGCGCGCGCGACGGACCAAATCGACACATCTCACCACTGCCCGGAGTCCCGGGACGGGCGGGCCCGGCGGACGAGCCTCGCTTCAGACCTTGAGCGCGGTCACCGGGGAGTCGATCATGCCCGATCCCATGGCTGCTGACGCGAGCATCGATTTGCCCACTTGGCTGAGGACGTTGCTGACGATGATCAGGCCAATCCAGATGCCGAGGAACACGTTCTTGTTCGGGCGCTGGTACTGCGTGAACGCGAAATACAGGATGTAGAAGGGCACGCACAACGAGAGAAACCCCGTCGACGTGCTCGTCTGGAAGGCTGCGATGAGGACGATGATGGAACAGACGAGACCCGCGAGCCCCAAGAGAGCCCCGATACCCACGAACGCTAGACCCATGACGTACTCCTCCCGTGAATGTGGAATTCCGATGTAGCCGCGACGTACCCGGCGGTAGCGAGCAACCTCAGAAGTGGTTGGCGAACGCGCCTCGAGCCCCCCAGTCTCCAGCTCCCCCTCCGGCTCTCCAGAGGACGGCGATGCGTGCAGCTCCGAAGAGCAGGAAGATCGTGACGAGCGCCCAGTATACCCAGTGGGCGCGCGTGCCGTGAAACTCGAACCACGACTTCAGCCGATTTCTCGCCTGCTCTCCGAGCAGGTGGGAGATCGCCTGGGCCACGAGCAGCGCGTACACGAGGGGCCCGAACGGGTGGTAGCCCCACGCCGCGACCGGCTGAAAGTGGGTGATGCACGCGATGCTTCGCGTGAGGCCGCATGCGGGGCAAGGGAGCCCCGTGTAGATGGCGAAGAGGCAGATGGTGAAGCCGACGCCGGCGGGGGGAATCAGAGCCGATAGTGGCAGCGCGAACAGCGCGAAAAGACGCGACCTCCTCCCGAACAGCGCGTCGTAGACGCGAGCTCCGCGCGCTCGCCCTGCGCTCTCGGCTACCGGGTCGCGGGAGCGCGCGGGCGCGTCCGCGGCGAGCAGTGGAGTCCCCGCGCTCATGCAGGGCCCAGCGTACACCAGCGCAGCATCCGGCGAAGTCGTTTGGGTGCGCACGAGACCCGACGAGCCGGCCTCGAGGTCCCGCGGCGACCCGATCTCAGCCTCGGAACGTGAGCTGACCCCCCATCCGCCGTGTGGCGTCCTGGCGAGCGGTCGACTCCGTGTGTGGCGTCCGTGCGGCCCGCGTCGCAGGCGACGCGCGAAGTGGCCCCGAACCAGGAGAGTCTCGGCTGGCCCGCTCCGTGCTGGACGCTCTGCGCCGCGCACGGACGCGCGACCGTTCAGAACGCCGTAACCCGAAAGGAGCCGAGCCATGAACTGGGACCAGGTCGCAGGTGAGTGGAAGCAGCTGTCCGCGGTCGTGAAGTCGAAGTGGGCCAAGCTGACGGACAACGACCTCCAGAATGCGTCGGCGAAGAAGGACCACCTCGTCGGCAAGATCCAGGAGCGCTACGGGATCCTCAAGGAGGAGGCCGAGAAGCAGGTCGACGAGTTCATCGCCGGCCTCTCGGCGAAGGGCACGCCCGACCCGAAGGTCAAGGCCGAGCGCGACTCGAACCCGGCCAACCACCGCTAGACGGACAGCCGCGGCGCCGGGGATGTCCTACCCCGGCGCCACGGACGACGCGCGCCCGCGCCGAAGATCTCGCTGAAGCGCTCATGGCGTGAGACCCTTCCGGTGTCGCATCTCGCGACGAGACGACACCGGAGAGATCCATGGGCAAGTTCGGGACGACGTGGCAACTGATGGGCACGAGCTGGGAAGTCCTCAAGAAGGACAAGGAGCTTCTGCTCTTCCCGGTCCTGTCGGGCATCACGTGCATCGGCGTCCTCGCGACCTTCATCGTCCCGCTCGTCGCCGGCAACCTCGCCGAGAGCTACCTCGGCACCGTCGGCACGATCGGGGCGACGGCCATCGCCTTCGCCTACTACTTCGTCAGCTACACCGTGATGATCTTCTTCAACAGCGCGCTCATCGGCTGCGCGGTGAAGCGACTCCAGGGCGGAGATCCCACGATCGGCGACGGGTTCTCGATCGCGTTCAAGCGGCTGCCGCAGATCCTCGGGTGGGCGGCGGTCTCGGCGACGGTCGGGATGTTCTTCCACGCGCTCGAGAGACACAAGCTGGTGGGCCAGATCGTGGCTGCGATCCTCGGAACCGCGTGGGCGATGATGGCGTTCTTCGCCGTCCCCATCCTCGTGGTCGAGGGCAAGGGGCCGTTCGCGGCCCTCAAGGAGTCGGCCGGGCTCCTCAAGCAGACGTGGGGCGGACAGGTGCGCGGAGGTTTCAGCTTCGGCCTGATCGTGTTCGTCCTGGCGCTCCCGCTGATCGGTATCGTGGCCCTCGGCGCCGCCGCGGGCAATCCGACGGTGCTGCTCGTCTGCATCGGCGTGGCAGGCGTCGCCTTCGTCGCGCTCGCGGTCGTCCACTCCGCGCTCTACGCCATCTTCCAGGCCGCTCTCTTCCTCCACGCGCGCGGGGAAGCGCGGATCGACGGCTTCGACAAGGACATGCTCCAGATGGCCGTGCTGAACGCCGCCTGAAGCAAAGCGAGCTGCCCTCCGGGGTGTCCGGGCTGGCCCGGGCGCCTCGCTCGGGGATCGGCGCCTACTGCGCGCCGAACCGGTAGACCAGAAACAGCTCGTCCTCCACGCGCTCGACGCTCGCGAGGCGCCCGTCCGGGATCTCGTCGGCGGCAAAGCCGCTGCCCTGGGCGAGCGTCGGCGCCTTGGCGCCCCCGAGGATGCGGGGGACGATGGTCAGGTACAGCTCGTCGATGGCTCCGGCGGCGAAGAGTTGCGCGTTCAGCATGCCGCCTCCCTCGCAGAGCACGGCCTTGCACCCGCGCTCGCGACCGAGCCACTCGACGACCTGGACAACGTCGACCTCCGAACGACCCAGCTCGACCAGCGTTGCGGCGCTTCCGAGGGCCTCGCGGGTCGCAGCCGTCATCGTCGCCGCATGCGCCACCACCGCCTCGCCGCCGAGCGACCGATCGAACATGCGCGCGTCCGGCCGGACCTGTTCGCCCCCCCTCGTCACGACGACGCGCAGCGGACACGGCATGAGATCGGGGTCGTCTGCTCGCAGGTTGCCTGCGCCGATCACGACCGCGTCGACTCGCGCCCGCAGTGCGAGCATCCGCCGGTGGTCCTCCGGGCGCCGCGACATCACGAACGGCTCGCGCCTGCGGGTCGGGGCGATCTTTCCGTCGATGCTCGAGGCCATGTTGCAGAGGACGCGCGGGCGCATGGCTCCAGCCTATGCCAGACCCGCCATCACGGAGCACGAAGGGAGGACCGCGAGGTGTGGCGTGTGCCGCGCGCGACGCGGGGCGGTCCGGATACGGACGATGCGGAAGCTGGACATGGGCTACCGTCGTCGGTACGAGGACCCGCGGGGCTCGCGGTCCGGCAGCGGCGGACTTCAAGGACGCTGCCCGGTCATCCTGACCCAATCGCTGCACCGAGAGGAGACGCCAGTAACAGATGAGTGATTCGAGGGGAGTACATGTCGGACGTCTGACCGGTGCGCTCGCCGCCCTGTCGCTCGCCAGCTGCGGGGGAGCACCCGCGCCCACGGTGACGGCGCCTGCGCCCGTCGTGGCCTCGGTGCCGGCGCCGCCGCCCGCACCGCCCGCGCCGCCCCCGGACGTCCCTCCCCCGGCCGATCTCTTCGTGACCGCGACCCTTGGGCACCCGGACAGGTCGTTCGACGTGCTGAGCGATCTCATGCAGCAGACCGCCGCGTGGCGCAAGGCGATGGCGTTCGCCGACGCGTTCGGCCTGAAGGAGCTCGCCGCCTCGCTCGACTGGAAGAGCCCGGCGACGGTCGCGGCGGCAGGGGACAACGTGGCGGTCTCGATCGCGGTGGCGACGGGAGAGGCGTCGCGACTCGCCGAGCGGCTGCACATGGATCCGACGCCGGAAGGCGGCTTTCGCACGGGCCTGGCCGGCGCAAAGTCTTCCGGCAAGGGCGACGGCAACGCCCTGCCGTTTGCCTGCGACGTGACTGCGCCGGGAATCGCCGCGCAGCGGCTCGTCTGCGGCACGAGCCCGGAGGCCCTGGAGTCGCTCGGACCGGTGCTCGCACGCATGAAGGCGGACGACCACGCGCCCGATCTCCACGTCGACATGGCCGCGGCGAAGATTCGCGACGCGATGATCGAGGGCAGCGCCAGGGACAACAGCGACGGAACGAAGGCGAGCGACCTGGGCAAGACCATCGTGAAGGACTTCGCGAACGACCTCGACGCGCTGACGCTCGACGTGTCGCTCGGCCGCGCCGTGGAGGCCACGCTCGGGATGCGCTTCCGGAGCCAGACCTCGCCCTTCACGCGCGCGATCACGGGGCACCCGGATCGAGCGGCGGTCCCGCAGGGCGCGTTCTGGCACCTGCCCAAGGACGCCGATCTCGCCTTCTACTCGCAGGGCGCCGATCCGAGCGACCTCGAGGGGGTGCGAACGCTGCTCTTCACCGGCCTCGAGGACTCGATGAAGGACGACGTGTGCCCCGAGGGGCGCGCGTACATCCTCGCGCGGCTCCGCGCGCTGTTCTTCACCGGCGGCCCGTTCGTCATCGGCGTCGGAAACGACGTCGCGGGCGCCAGCAAGGCGGTCACGGCGTTCCGCGCGCTCCCGAAGCCCAAGGACACGGCGGCCGCGCGAAGCAGGACGCGGCAGGCCCTCGAGAACTGGACCCTGATCGAGGTCGACGAGCCGTCCTCGAAGTGGGTCGAGCCGATGCGCGAGCTCGCGCTCGCGGACAAGAAGTTCGCCAAGTGTCGCCCCACGCCGGCCGCGGGCGCAGCGGACGCGTCCAAGCCGAAGGAGCGGACGACGACGGAGGTGCTCCCCGTCCCGTCGGGCGCCCATCTCCCGAGCGGGACGCTCCACGTGGCCGCCCGCACGGTCCCCGCGGACAAGAACGTTCCGCCGCACACGATGAACGTCTTCGTCGTCCCCGAAGGTGACCACACGTGGTTCGCGATCGGGGAGAACGAGGCCACGGTCACCGCCAAGATCCGCGCGGCGCTCGGTGGCGCCTCCGACGGCACGCTCGAGGGGCGCGCCGGGCTCGAGTTCCTCCACGGGTCGAGCGCGGCGGGGGGGTTCGTGAGCGTGGAAGGCATCAGCCTCGCCTCCGTCGACGACGACACGAGCGAGCAGCTTCGCAACGCGGATAAGCCGCTCGGCATGTTGCTCGCGCTTCCGTCGAAGGGCACGATCCCCATCCCGGTGACGTGGCGCGCGACCTCGAAGGACGTGGGCACGAGGTTCGTCCTACCGCGGCCGGCGCTGGTCGAGCTTCTCGGCCTGCTCAATCCTTGAGGAGAGAAAATTGGGTGACATGATTCGGTTTCAAAGCTGGTCTCCGGTACTGCTCGCGGCCATCGCAGCGCTCGCGGCGTGCAGCTCGAGCAGCAGCCCAACGGTCCACCCGGCCGACGGCGGGACCGTCGTGGGTGGCGATGACGCCGGAGCGGATGGCGCCGCCGACGGTGGTCCGCGGACCTCGGGCAACCCGACGGGCCTCTGGATCGACGGTCTGTTCGCCTACCCCGTCACGGGGCTCGCCGACGGCGGCGCGCCGGAGCTGGAGGACACGTGCCCTGACGTCGGCAACAGCGCGGCGAGCACGCCGATGGCGTTCGACGGCGCGGGCAACCTATGGGTGCAGGACGCTGGCGACGGGAGCATCTCCGTCGTCATGTGGTCCGCCGCAGAGCTCGCCGCGGCCTGCTCGTCCGGAAAGCCCGCGAGGACGATCGAGGTCACGCCCGCGGGCCAGACCGCCTTCGAAATCTCCAGCATGGCCTTCGACGCCCAGGGCACGCTGTGGGTCGCCATGCCCGATGGGGCGATCCTGCTGGGGCTGACCGCAGCCCAGATCGCGGCGACGGGAACCGTCGTGCCGAAGTACGCGATCACCTCGTACCCGACCAACACGGCCGAAGAGCTCTACGCGCCGCAAGGGATCGCCTTCGATGCCTCCGGCAACCTCTGGGTGGCGAACGACTACTCGGTGCTCGAGTACAAGGCCGCGACGCTCGCAGGCGCGCTCGCGGCGCGGGACGGGGGAGCGCAAGGCCCCAACTCCGACGCCTACCTCTCGACGACCGCGGGGGAGGCGGCGACGACGAACCTCGGGGCCTCGGGGCCCACAGGAACGGGGTGGCCCACGTTCGACAACGTGTCCTTCGACAAGGCGGGCAACCTCTGGGTCGTCGGAAGCACGAACACGGGGGCGACGAGCGCGAGCTACGTCTCCGAGTTTGCGAAGGCGGGGCTGTCGGCGCTGTCTGCGACAAGCACGCCGTCCCCGATGCTGACTTTGAGCCAGCCCGCGGCGGAGGCATCGATGGGCGTCACCTACCTGGCCATCGCCTTCGACGCCGCCGGCAACGTTTGGCTCGGTGCGGGCACCGACGTCTACCGGTTTCCTCCTGCGGGCCTGCCGTCCGGCGCGTACGACGTCGACATCGCCAACGTCCCGTTTCTGGCCAAGTCGCTCGGCTTCAATCCGATTCCCGCCGGCCTCCCGATCCAACCTTGAGGGGCCCTGCCGTCCGGCTCGCCTCGAGGCTCTCCTGGTGGAGCCGATCGGTCTCGAGCTTCGCGCGGTTGGCGTCGCTCGCCAGGAGCGCGCGCACCGCGGGGGCCACGTCGAGGATCGAAGCCGGAACGTAGCCCGGCGGAGCGGCCGGACACTCCACCTCGACGAGATGTGACGTGACGGGGATCCCCCCGCGAAGGTAGGCCTCCACGTACGACTTCGCGATCGGCCTGAGAGACCCGTCCGCGAGCAGCATGTACTCGTTTCGCCAGCAGCCGGCCTGGAGCATCTTTCGGTCGCCGTAGCTTGTCCACTCGGGCTGGTGCCTGTGGCCGAGGACGTACAGCAGAAAGTCATCCGAGGTCACGAGGCGCTGGGCGACGTCGTTGGTGGGCATCACGTCCGGGTTCTCGGACCGGAACCGCCACACGACCTCCTTCAGCATGGCCCACGTGATCTGCTGCGTCGGGTCGGAGCGGCTGAAGTAGCCCTTCCAGAAATCCCGGAGCCAGTACGCCCAGAATCTCTCCACGAGGAGTTCCCGGATCTCGGGCATCAGCTTGAAGAGCTGCTCGCGCGGCTTCACTCGGTCGTGGAAGAAGAGCGTGTCCCGCAGCGGAATCACCGTATCGAGGAGCGCGGCTGCTCCCCAGCTGATGTTCAGGATGGTCTGGCCCGCGTACTCCACGAAGAGCTGCACTGGATCCATGCGGAACATGGGATCGTACTGCGAGCCGTGCTCCACGCGCGTCTTGCCGATGTCGAGCGAGAAGCCAGGAAAGGTGATGCGCGGGTCGCCCCCACACTTCTCGCGGACGAAGCCCTGCAGCGCCGGGAAGGCGAGCTCGGCGTCGTGGTTGCCGAGGATGAAGTGCACGCGTCGCTCGGCCGGGCCGTGGGCGAGCAGGCCGCGGACGGCGTCGAAGAAGGCGCGGTGCGCTTCGTACACCGGCGCCATCTTGCCGAGGGCGATCTCGCTCGTGATGTGCCGCGGAAAACGTCCTTCGTAAGGCGTCTTGAGCAGGTCGAAGGTGTCCCCGTTGAAGATCACGTCGATGGGGAGGTGGGTGAACGGCCCGTCGTTGTACGAGAGGAGCACCTCCGCGAGCACGTCAGTGCTGGGGAAGTCGTCCATCGGGCCCCCCGGCCCCATCTCGATGTCGCTGAGGACGACGAGCATGCGATCGGCCGAGGACGCAGGCGGGATCCGGGGCGCGGAAGAAGAGGCTCGGGGCATGGGTGCCGCCACCTTAGCTCAGTGGACCGGGCGGCGTGACGCCCAGGCGCCAAGCCGCTCTATCACGCACATTGGCACCCCGAAGCGAAGGGCCCGGAGAAGAGTTCGCCTCGAAGCGCCGGATTGCATCTACGCTTGAGGTCCCGGGCTACATGCTCGTATCGGCCCATTCCTAAAGAGGTGATCGATGAAGAAGCCAATCAGTATGCTGCTCTGCCTCGTCTTGACGGGCTCCGCCATAGCCCTCGTCGCGTGCTCCGAGAACGCCGCGGCCACGGCGAAGTGTACGACCGCACACGACTCCGAAGGCTGCACCAAGTGCTGCAACGACAACGGCGCCTCCGGCAACACGTTCAGCGGGTCGACCTGCACGTGCCGCGGAGGAAGCTGAGCGCCCAGACGACGTAGGCCCCCTCCACGCGTACGGATGCGTGGGGGGCTCGCCGGTCCGCGCTAGGGCGGAGCCGGACGAGCTGCGGCGTCGTCGGCACCGACCGTTCCGACGCGCAGGACGAGCAGGGTCAGCAAGATCACGACGACGAGATAACGCGAGTAGAGAGCGTGCTCGACGAGCATTGGGAGGCGCCGGGCGATCGGAAATACGTGCTGGACCGGCACGAGGAACCCGGCGATGGCGACGAGAACGGCGACCTTCTCGACGCCCGTCCCCTTCTCCACCGCGAGGAGAGCGATGAGGGCGAGGGGCAAAGCCAGTAGATAGGTGTACGCCCAGCCGAGCGGCGAGAAGACGGGCATCGTGCAGAGCAGCAGCGCCTGGACGACCGGCAGGCTCGGCTTGCCGGTGCGGCGGTACCAGCCACAGAGGGCCAGGAAGCTCCCGAGCGCGAGCCCCGCCAAGAGAAGGCGCATCGGAGGTGTCATCACGCGCACGTCTTCGAGATCGACGCGAAGCCGACCGCCCCCCGCGCGGAGGACCGCCGCGGCGAGCGACTGGTTCATGAGTCGCAGCTTCGCGACGTGCGAAATGTGCGGGACCACCTCTGCGAAGTACTGCGCGTAGTAGCGAGGTGAGACGAGCGGGAGAAGCGCGACGGGGATCGCGACAGCGCCCAGGACGAAGCCCTGGAGGGCCGCACGGTAGCGCCGGTCGAAGAGCCCGAGCCCCAGGAGGACGGCCGGGTACATCTTCAGCCAGAAGCCCACGGCGAGGACCACGCCCGCGAACAGGGGCCGGCGCACCTGCACGAGGCGAAGGTGAAGGACGCACAGAAGGAGCACGATCGTGTTCACCTGGCCCCACGCGGCGTTCTCGAGCGTGGGAGCACAGCCGAGCGTCAACGCCACGCAGGCCACCTGCGCCGCGAGAGACAGTCGAGCCCCGGTCTGCTCCTCGTACAGAGCCTTGGCGACGGGGAGCGTCGCGAGCAGCGGGACGAGCGTGAGCATCGCGAACAAGGCGTACCCGTCGTGCTCGGACAGGCCGGCGAGCGGCAGGAAGAGCGCGACGGCGGGCGGCGGGTAGATGAACCGGAAGGAGGCGTCGTAGAGCGCCCCGGTCGTGAGAAACCGGTGCAGGCCCTGGTAGTAGGCATTGTAGTCGAACGTATCGACCCCCGAGAGCGGCTGTACGTAGCCGACGACGAGCCGATAGAGCATCAGGGGCGCATAGACGACGCCGAGGGTCGCCATGACGTAGAGGTGCCAGCGCCGCCTCCACGGCAACGCTTCGAGGCGGCCCGACAGCAAGCGTAGAGCGCGCGGAATGCTCGACGGTGACATGACCGGGTGCGGTGCAAGAGGAGCACCTCCGACTTGATGAGAACGAGACGCCCGCTGCCCGCGCGCGCGAACGTCGGGAGACGCCTGAGCCTCGGGGGCGCGACTGCTGCGCGCGCGAAATACACGAGCGAACCGGCCCGCGCGTTGCACCGTCCCCATCCTGGAGCAGGCGCCGGACGCGTGCGTGCCCGAGACCATGCCATTCATCGAGAGCAAGACGCGGCGAGTGGGCTCGACCATGCATCTGGTCACGCCGGCGCCAAGCGCGGCGCCGGACAGCCGGGGTGGCATCCTCGCGGGTCTCGTCAAGACGGCGCGCCCGCACCAGTGGGCGAAGAATCTCTTCGTCCTCGCGCCGATGTTCTTCCACAAGGACGTGTTCACGACGACGGCGGGCGGGGACGCGGCGCTGAACCTGAGCGTCACCTCGCGCGCCGCCTTCGCGATGGTCGTCTTCTGCTTTCTGGCGGGCGCCGTCTACACGGTCAACGATCTCGCCGACGTCGCGACCGACCGCATGCACCCGAGCAAGCGGCACCGGCCGCTCGCCAGCGGCCAGGTGCCGGACGGGGTTGCGCGCGCGGCGGCCATCGGGCTCGTCGTCGTCTCCCTCGGGCTCGGCTACCTCCTCGACGCCGCCTTCGCGGCCGTCGCCGGCGCGTACCTCGTCGAGAACCTGCTCTACACGTTCCGCCTGAAGCGCGTCGCGTTCGTGGACGTGGGCCTCATCGCGGTGGGGTTCGTCCTGCGCGTGCTCGCGGGCGGCTTCGCCACGCGGGTGCACGTCAGCGGCTACATGATCGCGTGCACGGCCGGCCTCGCGCTCTTCCTGGGCTTCGGCAAGAGACGCCACGAGATCGCGAGCGACAACGCGAAGGCGCAGCGTGCGGCGCTCGAGGCCTACTCCCCGGCGTCGCTCAATGCGGCGCTCGCGCTCACGGGCGCCGCCACGCTGGTGACGTACATCGCCTACACGCTCGACCCCGCGACGGAAGCGTACTTCGGGTCCCACGCACTGTGGCTGACCGCGCCGTTCACGGCCTTCGGCATCGGGCGCTTCCTCCTCCTCGTCTCGGGCAGGAGCGCGCGCGGAGCGACCGCCGAGTCCCCCACCCAGGAGATGCTGCGCGACGTGCCCTTCATCCTGAACCTCGTCGCGTGGGCCGCCGTCGTCGTCGTCATCGTGTATCGACTGCGCCCCGCTGGCTGAGGGGAGCGGCGATCCCACGCGTCAAACGCCTGGCGGCGTCAGCCCGTTGACGCCCCGATGGCGCTCCGCGCGACGGCGTTCGCCGCGGATCGCTCGAGGCTCGGAGCTTGCACCCGATCGTGCCATGACGTCCAAGCCCTGCATCATGATCGCGACCCCGTGCTATGGCGGGCTCGTCACGCACGGCTACGTCATCTCGCTGCTCAAGCTCATGGCCAGCCCGGGCAAGCGCGCGTTCGGCCTGCTCACCGCCGCGCACGACTCGCTCATCACGCGCAGCCGCAACACGCTCGTGAAGAGCTTCCTCGACGTGCCCGGCGCGACGCACCTATTCTTCATCGACGCCGACATCTCCTTCGAGCCCGAGGCCGTCCACCGTCTCGCCGCGTTCGACGAGGAGCTCGTCGCGGGCATGTACCCGGTCAAGGTGCTCGACTGGTCGACGATGAGCGCCGGGGCGCGACCGGGGATGACGGAGAAGGCGCTGCGGGAGTCGGGGCTGCGCTTCGTGGGCGTGCCCTGCGTCGGCGCCGAGCGCGAGACGCGGGGAGACTTCGTCACCGGCAAGTACGCCGGCACGGGCTTCATGATGATCAAGCGCTGCGCCATCGAGCGCCTCATCGCCGCGCACCCGGAGACCCGCTACACCGGGATGCAGACGTTCCCGGCGCCGAGCCCCGGGGGCGCGCCGTACCACAACCTCTTCGACTGCATGATCGACCCCGAGACCGGGACGTACCTGAGCGAGGACTTCACGTTCTGCCACCGCTTTCGCCAGCTCGGCGGCAAGGTCTGGCTCGACACCGAGAGCCAGCTACGCCACGTCGGGTCGATGGACTTCCAGGGAAGCCCGGCGGTGGAGATGGCGCACTACGCGGCCACGGGCTGAAGGCCGGTCAGCAAGAGGGCTCTGCCGAGCTCTCCTCATCGACCAGCCCCCCCGACGACGGCGCGGCTCACGCGGCAACGCGCTCCAGCAAGCCCTGCCGCACGAGCTCCGTGAGCGTCGTCTGGACCTCGGCCCACGCCGTCGGGCCCTGGCCCTGCCCCCAGGCGAGGCACTCGCCCGCGGTGAACGCACGCGCGGAGAGGAGGCGCTGAACGAGCCCGATGTCGGCGCCCGTGACGTCGATCCGACCTCCCGCGCCGAAGAAGACACAGAGCGTCGCCCGCCCTTCGGCGAGCCGCGCGTACACCTGTCCGTCCGCCCTCACGCGCAGCCGGTCGCTCTCGACGACGGGAGCCGCGCCCGGGACGCGGACGTCGGGACCCCCGAAGCCGGTGGCCTGAACGAACGAGGACCAGAGGCCGACCAGCGCGAGGTTGTCCGTGGCGAGGGTCCGGAGCGCGTCGGCCGCCCGGGTCAGCTCGGCCGCCATGGCTTCCAGTCCCCGCGCGTCGACCTCGCCCGGCAAGCCTCCTTCGAGCGGGAGCAAGGGTGCCGGCCCGCGCCAGCCAGGCTGCGCGGAGAGGAGCCCGTCGAGCAGCTCGCGAACGAGGATGCCGTACGAGATCGGCGTGAACGAAAGGTTGAGCGCGAGCGATCCCCCGTCACCGCCGCGCGCGTCGTGCCAGGCTCCCGCCGGCAGGATGAGCAGGTCGCCGGGCTCGAGGAGCACCTCGGTCGTGTCCTTCTCGTCGAACGGCGCGAGCTGCTCCCACGCCTCCACGCCCGCCCTGGGGTCGACGTACTGCCCCGCGCCATCCGCCCTCACGACGCCGTTGCCGCGAGGCCAGGCGACCGCGGCGCTGTTCGAGAAGCGCCACCTCTTCGTCCCCTCGATCTGGAGCGTGCTCGCGATGCGCCCGTCGAAGTGCCAGTTGAAGCCGGCACCGGGGGGCGAGAGGTACGCGTTGAAGGTGACGCGACCCGGATAGCCCAGCTGCCTCTTGATCGCCGCCGAGAAGCGCGCGAGCCCGGCCACCCGCGTCTCGATCTGCGTCGCGCACAGCGTCGCGCCCGCCTTGAAGAGGGGCACCGCCTGGTCGGGCGTGGCATTGAACGCCGTCGACGACACGCCCGCCGGGGCCTTCGCGGACGACGCCCCGTCCTTCTTGTCGAAGCTCGCCCGGAGAAAGTCGGGCGCCGCCGGCCCCGGCTGCGCGAGCGCGTTGATGAACGCCTCGCGGCTGAAGAGCCCTCGGTACTTCTCGGGGAACCCCTTGACGAAGAGCGGCTTTCGCCCCCAGTGCTCGTGGACGAACGTCTCGGGGGTCACGGGCGAGAGCAGCGCTCGCAGCTCGTCGCCGGCCGCGTCGACGAGCGGCACCTGTTGGAGTGTGGGAGCCATGGTGCACCTGCCTCTGCTTCGCAGATGCGAACCGCGGGCCACCGCAGGATCGTGCTGCGGGCGGCGCCCCTTCGCCAACCCGTTGACGGCCCTTCAGATGCTCAGCTTGCTGATGCCATCGACGGTCGTGAAGTAGAGCGCGTCGTCGACGACGAGCGCCATGGGCGTCGCGAGCGCCCCCGCGAGGACCGCGGCGTTCCCCCCGGGCACGAGCGGGATCGAGTCGATCTCGCCTTCCCCGGGGCTCGTCCAGTACGCGTTCGTGCCGTCGACCGCGAGGTGACCGGGGCCGTTCAGGCCCGCGGCGAGCACAGCCGGTGTCCCGCCGGAGGGAGCCGACCACACCTCGCCGAGCGGCGTGGCCGCGGGCACGAGCCAGTAGATTGCGCCCGCGCCGAGGACGAGGTCCGTGGGCTCGCCCGTCGGCGTCGTCCACACCGTGGCGGGCGGGCCTCCCGTCAGCGGCACCTTGGCCACGGCTCCGCCGCCGCCCGTCATCGACACGGCGAAGTAGGCGAAGTCCGCGTCGACGGCGAGCCCGCCGGCGGAGCCGCCGCCTGTCACCGTCGCGAGCTCCACCGGGACACCGGCGTCGGAGCCCAGGGCGAGCTCCTGGAGCGAGACTCCGGTGCTGCTCGCGTTGCGGGCCGCCCAGAACACGTAGGAGGGCGAGGCGACGAGGCCGTAGGACCCCGCGAGCCCCGACGCGATCGACGTCGCGAGGCCCGACGTGAAGTCGAACGCCACGACCGAGCCTTCGCTCGTCGCGCTGTTGCCTGCGAGCCAGTACCCGTTGCCGTTCACCACGATCCCGAGCGGCGACGCCTGCCCCGTCGTGATGAGGGTCGTCGGGCCTCCCCCGCGCGGGACGCTCCAGACGGCCCCGGCGTTGTCGGTCCAGTACACGTTGGACGCGTCGAGCGCGATGGAGGTCGGCGTCGCGACGCCGGACGCGAGCACGACCACCGTCCCCGCGTCGGGGCCAGGCGTCCAGACGTCTGCGCCCGCGTCGACGTTGGAGCCGCCCTGGGCGAGGAGCGGGGGGAGCTCGGAGGGCCCCTCCTTGCACGCCGCGGAAGCGGCTACGGCGATGGCGATACCGGCGACGGGCCCCCCGAGCCAGAGGGCGCGCATCCGGACGCGAGCCGCCACGGGGAAAGAGCCCATCGACGCGCGCAGGCTACTGGTGGGTCGCGCTGAGGGTGTAGGTCGCGGTGCAGGGGAGCGTGTTGTACGCCCCGCCCGACGCGGCGAGCTGGTCGGTGCAGTTCGACGTCGCCGAGACGCCGGTGGCGGTCTCGAAGGTGTACGTGATCGTTCCGCTGAAGGAGGCAGGCGTCGCGCCCGCCGCGAGCGTGAGAGCGAGCGTCGTGTTCTGCTCGAGGTCGCACGCGCCCACGGTCGGCACCGGGGTAGCGGTTCCCATCATCCCCCCGGGATCCATCGCCCCGGTCGCCGCCCCAGCGTCCACCCCGGCCGCGACCGCGTCCGGGTTCGTCGTCACGCTCGAGGTGATGCTGACGGACGTGGCAGACGTCATCGTGTTGGAGAGCTGCGTCCCGTCCTGCGACAGCCAGTAGAAGGTCGTCGGCGTGGTCGTGCTGTCCTCCGACAGCTGGACCGTGAAGTCCCACGGCGTCGGGGCTCCGAGGCCCGAGCCGCACGTGTTCGTTCCTAGCGTGCCGGTGACGTTGTAGGTGCCCAGCGACGTCCCCGGGAGGGGGTTCTGGGTGTTGCACGACGTGGCGACCAGGCCGACCACGCAGGCGGACGCGAGCACGAGGTTGTGGAGCCGAAACGCATTGCCAAGCTTCGGTTGGAGCATACTCCGCGAGTACGCCGCACGGACGCGTCGGGCCAAGTTCTCGGCACACCCCGGAGTGCAAAGTACTGTGAAGCTGTCATTACTTGAGCTCCGGGAGGCGGCCAACTAACTGGACCGTCGAGGCTAGGCGCTCCGGAGCTGGGCAAGCTCGCGCACCTGCTCGTGGGTGACCCACCGGGCCAGGTGCTCGCGATCGGCCGGCGTGATCGGCCCCAGCTGCACGACCACGAGAGACGAGCCGCTCGCCACCGGGGCGGCACGGAGGACGACCCCGCGAAGCGAGAGCGGCCACTTGTCCCCCAGGTCCAGGGACAGGCGCAACGGGGCCCCCGAAGGTGGCGGCGTGGGGGACACGTACTCGAGCGAGCCCGCGCTGACGCTCCGGGTCTCGCAGTCCTCGTAGTAGAAGCGATGGTGCTGCCTGTCGGGGTGCTGCACCGTGAGGTGCACGTGCGCGGGGACGCGAGCCCACGCGCGCCGATCGTGATCCGCCGCGTCGGCAAGCGCGGCCAGGTGCCGCGCATCGAGCGCCTCCTGCTCCCCGCGCTCCTGGCGGGCCTCGCGCGAGACCCAGCGGAGCAGCGCGACCACCGCCAGGCTACCCAGCAGGCAGACGAGCGCGAACGCGGGCCCTCCATCCCGGTCGAGCGTCGCGAAGAACGCGCTGCCGATGCCTTGGAGGGTCGGCGTCTGGGCTGGGAGGGGCTGCGCGAGGACGAAGAGCATGGCGCACTTGGGGGTTTTGATGGCCCTACGGCCGCCCGCACGGGAGCTTGAGCCCTTCACCGTGCCCCGCAGGGCCATCACGAGGCTCCTTCGCCCCTGAACGCGGCCCCGCAAGGCCATCACGAGGCTCCTTCGCCCCTTCACGCGGCCTCGTAAGGCCATCACGAGGCTCCTTCGCCCCTTCACGCGGCCTCGTAAGGCCATCACGAGGCTCCTTCGCACCTTCACGCGGCCTCGTAAGGCCATCACGAGGCTCCTTCGCCCCTTCACGCGGCCTCGTAAGGCCATCACGAGGCTCCTTCGCC
>Ga0302279_10002926_pt1 | contig 21927 bp, 14 predicted proteins | sample III_Bog_N3_3_FD_194541 | JGI IMG/M metagenome (GOLD analysis project Ga0302279, IMG submission 194541) | Peat permafrost microbial communities from Stordalen Mire near Abisko, Sweden - III_Bog_N3_3 | ecosystem: Environmental > Terrestrial > Soil > Wetlands > Peat | place: Sweden: Abisko...
CAGTCGTGTACGGCGTGGCGGAGGGGCAGCTCTCGCAGCAGTTCGGCTCCGTGAGCGTCGAGGCGGCGACGAATATCCCATCGCCAAGCGCCTCCTGCTCGGTCACGAGGGTCTGGTCGCAGTACGCCGGCACGCTCTCGAGCGTGCAGCCGCACGGCGCGGGTGGGGTGTTGTCCATCGCCACGCACTCCTTCGGCGGAGCGTTGTTCGTGTAGCTCGTGAGCCCGGAGTTCGGGCTCTCGACGATGCCGTCGGTCGTCTCGACGAACATGTTCTGGATGCCAAACAGCTCCTTGTTATCGGCGTCGGCGCACGTCGCGTGATCGCGCGCGGAGCTCGCGTCGCAGCAGACGCCCAGGTAAAACCCATCGCTGAAAGCCTTGCCCTGGTTGATCGATCGGGCGCAGGAGTAGATCTGGTCGCGCGCCGCCCACCCGTTCGGATCGTGCGGATGGCTGTCCCCCGCGACGTGGAACCACTCGTGGGTGATGATCTCCTCGAGCGCGTTGTCTCCCGCAGTGAAGATGCTCGGATCGATGGCCGTGATCATGATCGCGTCGTTGGGATCGTCCGAAAAGTCGGCGTACTGGGTGACGGCGACGATGCCTCGCCCCTGCGCCGTCGCCGGAAGCGAGCACCCGAAGTAGAGCGGGGTGTTCGTGAGCGCCATGAGAAGCTGCGCCCACTTGCCGATGTTGAGGTCGATCATCGTGTCATCGATGTCGCCGAGGGCCGTCGTCACGACGCTCGTGAGCTGCGCCGCCTGCTCGGGCGTGCAAAGCATGGCCCCCTCGGTCATGAAGTAGAACTTGTTCCGGCTCTGCTGAGGGACGCTGAGGAGCGCCGAGGGCCCGACCTCCGCAGTCGTCCACGTCTGCCCGTCCGGAATCCAGGTGATGCAGGCGGGCTGCCCTTGCGTTCCGCACGGCCCGCCGGTCGGCGTTGTGGAGGGCGGGGCGCAGAACGTCGGCTTCGGGGCGACCGAGTCGGCCCCGTTCGGGGTACACGTCGTCCCATCGAGCTGGGGCGGAATGCACTTGGGACCGGCGAGGTCGAAGGCCGAGTCCGTGAACTCCGAGGTGGTCACGAAGGTCGTCCCGCCGAGAGGGAGGATCTCCTCGACGGTGGACGTGGTCACCGAGCTGGTCCGCGTCACGGTGTTCTTCCAGTCGAACGCGCCCGCCAGGCTTCGATCCACCTGCCAGAGGCTCGTCGTCGTGCCGCTCGTCGTGGTGACGGTCCTCTGATCGTCGATGACGCCGTCGGCGTTCACGTCCGTCGTCATCGTGAACGAGCGGCCGCTGGTCCAGTCGATGGAGACGCGCGTCGTGCCGTTGGCTCCTGGGATGGTCAGGCTGTGCGAGCCATCGGCGTTCAAGGTCACGTTCACGGCGGGGTTGGTCATCGTTGCCGCGATGGTCCCACCGTCCTGGAAGACCCCGCTGTAGGACAGGAAAGTACCGAGGCCGCCGCCGTCTCCCCCGGAGGACGTGCTGCTGTCCCCCGTCCCGCTGCTATCGGGCGTAGCCCCGCTGTCGTGCGGTCCATCGGCCGCGCCGTCGTGCGGTCCATCGGCCGCGCCGTCGTGCGGTCCATCGGCCGCGCCGTCGTGCGGTCCATCGGCCGCGCCGTCGTGCGACGCATCGCCACCGGGAGACCCGTCCGGGGGAAGCTGGGTGTCGGCGTCGGCCATCTCGCCAGCGCTGCTCGCGCTGCTGCAGCCGAGGGCACCCACGAGTGCCACAGAAAGAAGGTTTGCTCCTAGGCCAAGACGCAATCGGTTCATTGTCGCTCCCCACGCACGACGCGCGCGGCCCAACGTTATGGGTAGGGTGACGTCGGTCCTACGATTTTCATTCAACCACGCCGGGATTCACTCCGGGGCCGAAGCCCGTATGTGGCTCTACCGTGAGCTCGATTTGCGGAAACGGCGTAGTAGAACAGCTGGCGCCTGAGCTAGGTGGCTTCTTCGAGAATCCCCAGCGCCACGAGCTTCGGCAGCCCCTGGCGGAGCCTCTCGAGCTGCGTCGGGATGACCTTCAGCAGCTCGTCGACGGTCTTGAGCTTGCGGTCGCCGACGTCGAGCGGCATGGACCTTCGCTCTGCGAAGTCCCGGAGCCACTGCGCGTGCGCCGCGGGCTCCACGCTCACGAGGAGGCGCAGCGCGATGAGCTCGAGCAGCGAGAGGCGCACGCCGGCACCCGTCACGGGCGACGCCAGGACGAGGGGACCCTCGCCGCCCAGCGCCTCCTCGAGGGCGACCTCGTTGTGCGGGAGCCGCAGGCGGTGGCGTGACCCCGGCATCGGGTTCGGCGGCTCGATGCGCATCGGCACGACCTGGCCGCCGAGGATCAGGTTGCGCAGGCAGTCGCCGATCCGCAGCTGCCCGAGGTGGCCGAGCGCCGGACGGAGCCCGAGCTCCATCGCGGTGGCGGGGGCGTCGGCGATGGCGCCCAGGATGGCGTCGTAGACCGGTCCCTTGAAGTCGACCGTGTAGTGCGGCAGGCGCGCGTCTCGCTTCAGCTGCGCGAGGGGCGCCATCGTGCCGAAGGGCGTGCTCTCGAAGTAGAAGCGCATCTCCGACTCGGACGGCTGCGCCTTGCCCTTCGCGAAGACGTCGCTCCGGAACAGCTCGTTGTTCGCGAAGTCCTTGAAGGTCTCGAACGCGATGCGGTCGCGCGTCCCCTCGGCGATCTTCTTGGCGGTGGGCGGCGTCGCCAGCTCGGGGACGTTCAGGTGCAGGGGGAGCTGGCCGACGAACGCGAGGTCGTGCGCCGCCATGCTCCGGGAGAGATCGGCGAAGTAGAGCGGCTGCCAGTGCGCGTTGAAGTACTCGTGGACCACGTACGGCAGGCCGGCGGTCTTCATCAGCGCCAGCATCGACTTCGCCGTCGGGTTGTTCGCGAAGTACGCGGCGCCGGAGTCGGCGAGGCGCTGGGCGTAGGCGACCCCCTCGCGCGCGCGGTCGATGACCGGCCCTCCCATGCGCGCCGTGTAATCGAGCATCAGCCTGCGCAGCGGCTCGACCGCGGACCAGCCCGGGAGCGCGTCGTAGCTGACGTAGAGCAGGCCGCCGGGCTTTAGCTTCGCGCGCGCGAACGCGTAGACGGCCTCGCGCTTGGCCGCGCTCACCCAGGTGAGAAAGCCGTGCGCCACGATGAAGTCGAAGTCGGGCAGCTCCTCGCGTGGGAGCTGCTCGAAGTCCTGCTGGAGCACCGTCAGGTTCTCGAGCTGCCCGCGCACCGCGAGCCTGCGCGAGAAGGCGACGTGCTCTGGGTTGAGCTCGATCCCGACGAAGCGGCCGCCCGGGTTCGCGGCCGCGAAGAGCGCGAGCGTGTCGCCCATCGCCGAGCCGAGCTCGCAGTAGTCGAAGTCGTCCTCCGGCGGTGCAGGCCGGCCGTTCATCGCGGCGACGAGGCGGAGCAGCGGCGGAGCGATCTGGGGGACGTACTGCCGGGGGTACGGGACGTCGTCCACGTACTCGGGGGCTCCCGGTCCTGCGCGGGTCGGGCTCGTTGCCATGCCGCGCGAGACGCTACCAGGAGGGGGCGGTTCCCGGAAGGCGCCCGGCGGGCGCGCCGCTCGCGACAGGCGGGCGACCGTTCGGCGGGGGCTTCGGACCGCTCGCGGGGGTAGCGGCCGCGTGCGCGGACCCGGGTGCTTACCTCTGATCGCAGACGCCAGGCGCGTCCCGAAAGGAAGGCCCCGTTGCGCATTCTCCTGGTCAACGTCCCTCACCCGTCGATCGGCAGCCGCATGCCGGACGATCACCTGCCGCCGCTCGGGCTGCTCTGCGTGGGCGGCCCGCTCCTCGACGCGGGCCACGAGGTGGAGCTCCTCGACGCCGACCTCGAGGCAGGCCCCGAGACCCCGCTCGCGGCGCCGTGGAAGACCGGCGAGTACGGCGCCATCTCGGCCGCGCAGATCCTCGCCCGCGTCGTCGAGTACGCGCCCGAGGCGGTGCTCTTCGGTCACTCCGGTTCGACGTCGGGGCACCCGGTCGTGGCGGCCCTGAGCCGCGCCGTCGCCGAGGCGCTGCCCGACGCATGGATCCTCTACGGAGGCGTGTTTCCGACCTACCACTGGCGCGAGGTCCTGGCCGAGGAGCCCCAGGTCGACGCCATCGTGCGGGGCGAGGGAGAGGACACCGCGGTGAAGCTCGTCCACGCGCTCGAGGAGGGTGAGGACCTATCGTCCGTCGCGGGCGTCGCGTTCCGCCGCGACGGGGCCCCCCACGCGACCGAGGCCGCCGCCGTGATCCGCGACCTCGACGCGTACCGCATCGGCTGGGAGCTCATCGACTTCCGCCGCTACAGCTACTGGGGCAAGAAGCGCGCGGTCGTCGTCCAGTTCTCGCGCGGCTGCCCGCACCTCTGCAACTACTGCGGGCAGCGCGGCTTCTGGACCAAGTGGCGTCACCGCGATCCGAAGAAGTTCGCCGCCGAGCTGGCCTGGCTCTACCGGGAGCACGGCGTCGAGGTGATGAACTTCGCCGACGAGAACCCCACCGTCGATCGCGCCGCCTGGAAGGAGTTCCTGGAGGCGCTCATCGCCGAGGACGTGCCGCTCACCCTCGTCGGCTCCACGCGGGCGGACGACATCGTCCGCGACGCCGATCTCCTCCCTCTCTACCGCAAGGCCGGCTGGACGCGCTTTCTCCTCGGGATGGAGAACACCGACGAGGCGACGCTCGCGCTCATCCGAAAGGGAGGGACGACCGCGAAGGACCGCGAGGCGATACGGCTCCTGCGCGAGAACGGGATCATCTCGATGGCCACCTGGGTGGCCGGCTTCGAGGAGGACACCGACAAGGACTTCTGGCGCGGCCTGAAGCAGCTCATCACCTACGACCCCGATCAGGTGCAAGCCCTCTACGTCACGCCGCACAGGTGGACGCCGTACTTTCGCATCGCCGAGGGGCGCCGCATCATCCAGGACGATCAGCGCCGCTGGGACTACAAGCACCAGGTCCTCGCGACCCGCCACATGCCTCCGTGGCGGGTGCTCCTCTGGGTGAAGGCCATCGAGGTCATGGTCCAGCTCCGTCCCCGCGCCCTGTGGCGCACCTTCCTCCAGCCCGACCGGCGCCTGCGGCACGCGATGCGTTGGTACATGGAGATGGGGCGCCGGGTGTGGCTCTACGAGGTGAGAAACTTCCTTCTCCGCGACAAGCGCCTCGAGGACGGCCCCACGGTCCGCGAGTTCTGGGGGGCGCCGCGCGACGACGAGGAGAAGTCGATGGTCACGCTTCGCCTGCGCCGTCCCGCGGACAAGGAGGCCGCCTGACGCATCCTCACTTCACCTGGATGGGCACGACCCACTCGGACAGCCAGTCGCCGCCGTTGCGGGACGAGTGCAGGCGCACCACGCCGAGCGAGCCGCTCGGCGTGCCGGCGGGCACCGTGATGGTGAGCTCCGTCGCGCCGCCGTTGTTCATGGTGGAGGCGCCGCTGGCGAGGGTCGCGGTCGGCGTGAAGCCGTCGCCGGCCGCCGTCGCCGTCACGGTCCAGGCAGGCATGCTCGCCGTCGACCAGCCCGTCACGGGGACCGTGATGGCTGCGCCCGCCGCGATGGTCTGGGTGACGTCCGGGCTCACCGACACGTTGAAGTACGTCCCCGTCTGGACGGGGGCGCACGGCCAGGTGCCGGCCCGCACGTTGGCGTTCGACCACACGGGCGGGAGCGAATAGCCGCTCTCCACCACAGGCGGCATGTAGTCGCACATGTACCCGACCTGATCGTCCCACGGGAACCAGGGGCTGGTGGCCGGCAAGATGTACGCAGGGTTGGACAGCCGGTAGGGGTCGGTCGCGGCGGACATCAGGACCTCCGCCGCCGTCCAGTCGACCCCGAGGGTCCCTTCGCCCGGGCAGGTGGTGATGATCGCGTAGGCGAAGCGCGGCCCGGCGCTCGTCCCGTCGTGGTCGACCGGGCCGACCTGCCAGGAGCCCGCCGGGTTGGCGGCGCAGAGAGCAGCGTTGCCGAGGTCCGTGATCGACGTCGAGGGCGGGTAGAAGATCATGTAGAGGTCGTTCGTCGGTTGCGACTGGACGCCGCCCGGCAGCGTGCCGTCCGTGATCTTCTGCGAGAGGTAGTTCTCGACGTCGGCCACGGCGAGCGATGCGGGCGCCGCGTCCGTGAGCGAGACGTGCGTGTGGGTACCCGCCCCGACGCCGTACTCGGCGCCGGTCGTCGTGAGCCAGCTCGACGTGACGACGAAATCGCCGAACGCGCTCACGTTCGAGTCGAGGGTGAAGCCGGAGAAGTCGATGGTGATGAGGTGCGGCGCGGCGAGGATGGGGCCTCCCTGGTCCGGCACCTGGGGAAGGGGCGCGTGCGTCGCGGCGAAGGGCGGCCCGGCGTCCGCGCCGCCGGAGGCGTCCACCTCGCCGTTCGTCTCCGCGCCTGCGTCGGGCGGGTTGCCCGGCGTTCCCGTCGACGTGTCAGGGGACGACGCCTCCGCCGGCGTCGACGACGCATCCGCGGCCGCGCCGACGGGCGTGCCGGCCACGCCTCCGCAAGCTGCCAAGAACAACGAGCCCAGAGCTCCGGTCGCCGCGAGGGCAGAGCCGGCAAGACGATGATGCCACACGAGAAACCTCCTCATTGCGACGGCATCGCGCCCTCGCACCCCTAGTACACGGGCCGCGCGGGGTTGTCGCACCGAGGGGTGCGCTTTTTTCTCTGCGCGCGTGAGGGCTGCCGCAGCGCTCCCGCTACCTCGGGCCGAAGGGGCGGTGTGCCTGCCCCTTCGGGGCGATCGAGGGCACGGCGTCGGGGTGGTCGCCCTTCAGCGTTACGGGCTCGGTCTGGACGCGGGCAAGCACGTCGGCGAGATCCTTGCGCAGCGCAGGGTCGGGGCGCGCGGGCTCGCCGCCCGTACCCGTGCCGTCGATCGAGGGCATCAGGTAGTCGCGCACGATGCGCCGAAAGATCGCGGCCTCGTCCTCCGGCGGCTCGAGCATGGCCGTCACCGTCAGGACGACGCCCTGATCTTCGAAGACGGCGATCCGCTGGCCCTTCCAGCCCGACACGACGTGCCCGCTCCAGTCCTTCGTCCCCGGCGCGGCCGCGGCCCCGCCCACGTGCCCGAAGTCGAAGACCCACCAGCCCCAGCCAAACGTCGGCGTCGTGACCCCGGTCGTTGCCCTGAGCCACGGGGAGAAGGAGCGGATGGTCCAGTCGCTCGACAGGAGCCGGCGCTTCTCCCAGACGCCTCGCTGCAGGTAGAGGAGGCCGAGCTTCTGCATGTCGAACGGCCGCAGGCGCAGGCCGTAGCCGCCGGCGTCGATGCCCGTCCGGTCCTGGTGCATCCACTCGTAGTTGCGGAAGTCCATCGGCCCGAAGAGAGACTCCTCGGCGAGCTCGAGGGCCGTCGTCTTCGTCCCGTACTCGAGGATGCCGGTCGCCAGGTCGGCCGTGATCTCCGTGTACCGGCGGGAGCTGCCCGGCTCGGGGAGCGTGGGCTGGGTGAGGGCGAACCCGACGCGGTTCTTGCTCCCCAGGTATCGCTCCTGCCGCTCCTTCGCCGTCTCGCTCACGTCGTGCGGCGGGATTGGGGCATCGAGCGCGGACATGCCGAGGACGTCACGAACCGTGACCTTGCGAAACCGCTCACGCGCCTCCTCGCTCGGGAAGAGATCGCGAGGCAGCGCGTCGGCGACCGTCGTCTCCGGTCCCGCCACGACGTGGCGATCGATCGCGACGCCCATCAAGGCCGACGTGACCCCGAACGTGGCTCCCCAGAGGTAGTGCGCGTCGTCGCGGCCGATGGACGACGTGTATAGCTCGTAGACGAGCACGCCGTGCCGGGAGATCAAGATCGAGAAAATCGGCAGCTTCTCGGCCTCGATCCACCTGGCCAGCGCGACGAGGGGCCGCGCGTCCATCCCTTGCTCGTCGGGTGCGCCGGTCGTGAGCCCGCCGCTCCCGACGGACGCGTCGCTGGTCGCCGGGCGGCCCGCTGCGACGGAGGAGCACGGGCCTTCGCGCTCCGCGTCCGTTCCCGCGCGCCTCGCCTCGCAGGCGCTCCCGTAGGTGAGCCCGTCCCAGCCGCACACGGGAGGTCCGCCCGCCGCGCACGCCGACGGACGCGGCCAGCAGACGCCGTCGCGAGGGCGGCTCACGTCTGCCGGAGCCAGGTCGGCATCGACGCGGCAGAACGCGGGCGCGCGGACCCCGACCGTGTTGACGTCGTCGCACGCGGCGCCGGCCGTGCACGGGACGCAAGGCCCGCGGTACGCCGAGGAGACCCCCGCGCCGTGCGCGTCGCAGCCGTTCGCGTACGTGACGCCGTTGCACCCGCACGCGACGGGCGACTTCGCGCTGCACGAGTCCTCCGGCCACGCGCAGACCCCCGGCGCGCCCGAAGCTCCGCAGTAGTTGCCGGACGGGTAGCGGCAGACGAGAGGCGCCGGGCAGCCGCCGCTCACGCCGATGCACGGCGCGTGAAGAGCCGCGGACGCCGACGCGAGCCGGGCGGCCCCGCGGTGCGAGAAGAGCCAGACGCCGATGCTCAACGCGAGCAGCGCCGCGGCGCCCCCGACGAGCAGGCCACGGTGGCCGCCCTTCGGGCTGGCCTCGAGCGCCGCGAGCACCTCGCGCATCGAGGCGAAGCGATCGGCGGGGCTCGCCGACAGCCCGCGCGCGAGCACCGCGTCGACGCGCGCGGACGGCGTGAGCCCGCGCCGCGGCTTCGCGGACGCGCGGTCTGGCTGGGTGCGGTCGACCTCTGGACGCGCGCCGTGGCTCGCCTCGTAGAAGGTCACGCAGAAGGCGTACTGGTCGGAGCGCGCGTCGGCCGGCTTCCCTTCGAGCTGCTCGGGCGCCATGTACGCGGGGGTCCCGGCGATCGTGCTGCCGGCGGACGTCGACGAGCCCGTCAGGACGACGCCTGCCTTGCCCGGCTCGACCCCTTCCCGCGGCGCCATGCGCGCGAGCCCGAAATCGGTCACCCGCGCGCGTCCATCGTCTCCCACGAGCACGTTGTCCGGCTTGAAGTCGCGATGGACGAGGCCAATCTCGTGCGCCGCGAGGAGGCCGCGCCCCGCTTGCACGAGCACGTCCTTGATCCGCTCGGACCCGGGCTTCTCCTCCTCGATCCACTGCCGGAGCGTGCGCCCGCGCACGTACTCCATCGCGAGGAACGCGCGCCCGTCCAGGATTCCCTGGTCGTAGACGGCCACCACGTTCGGGTGCGCGAAGCTCGCGAGCGCCTGCGCCTCGCGGAGCACGCGCCTTCGTGACTCGGCCAGCGCGTCCGGCGAGCCGGTGTCCTCGTGGAGAAACTTGATCGCGACGTCGCGATCGAGGACGCGATCGCGCGCGACGAAGACCTCCCCCATGCCGCCCTGCGCCAGCAGGCGGCGCAGCTCGTACCGCCCCGGGTCCCGGCCTTCGTCCGGGGGCTCGGCCGTCTCTTCCGTGGCGTCGCTCGCGAGAAGCTCCGCCACCGCGATCCGGCACGCCTCGCAGTCGCCGATGTGATCGCGCAGGATGGGGCCCCGGCCTTCGGCGGCGTTACCCCGCGCGAGGTCGAGCAGCTCGAGCTCGTCGGGGCAGGACTTGGGGTCGGGCACGCGGCTGCGAAGATCTGGCACGCCGGCCTTGCCGGAGGCAAGGGCGCGGCCGTTTGGTACAATCGTCTCCCGCATGACGATGTCGAACGCCAGCGTTTCCGAGGGCTTGCCCGGGTGGGTCGCGCAAGCCCGCGCGCGCTGGCCTGCGCTCGTCCTGGGAGAGGCCGAGTTTCGAAGCTACCTGGAGGCCGTGGGCAGGCCTGCGCCTGTCTTTCCCGTCGACGCGTACCTGGCCGCGGCGTGCGCGGCGGGTGAATCCGCCGCGCTCAGGGTGTTCGAAGAAGAGCTCATCCTGCGCGTGCCCGAGATGATCCGGCGCGTCGATCCGGGGGTCGCGTTCGCGGGCGACATCTGCCAGCAGGTTCGTATCCGGCTCCTCGTTCGCGACGACGAGCGGCCTGCACGGATTGCTCGCTACACGGGCGAGGTCCCGCTGTCGGCCTGGATCCGCGTCATCGCGCTGCGCCTGGCGTTGAACGCGAAGCGAGGCCTCAAAGGAAGCGAGGCGGCAGAGGGAGCGTCCGAGGACGTCGCGATCGACGATCCGGAGCTCGAGTACCTGCGGGGCCACTACCGCGAGCCCTTCGTCCGCTCGTTCAAGGCCGCGCTCGCCGCGCTCCCGAAGGACGACCGCACCGTCCTGCGCCTCCACTACGTGGACGGCGTGAACATCGACGGCATCGGAAAGATCTTCCAGGTGCACCGCGCGACCGTCGCACGGTGGCTGACGCGCATCCGCTCGGACGTGCTGGTGCAGGCGAAGGCCCTCCTCGCCGAGCAGGTGGGCGCCGAGCTCGACGAGGCGTCGAGCGTCATGGGCGCCCTGGCGGGGGAGGTCGAGCTGACCCTGTCGCGCGTGCTGGGCCGAGCCACGTCGCCGCCCGAGCCGGGCCCGTGAGGGGTCTCGTGATGTCGCCCAGCGCGCGCGCCCGCCTTCGCGCGCTGGCGCTCCTTGGGCTCGTGGCCTGCTCGCGGCCGTCGGTGTCGACCGCGCAGGCGGACGAGACCAGGACGACCGCGCCCGGGGCGTGCACGCCCACCCCCGCGCCCGGGACCTACTGCGGCCGCGCGATCGCCCCCGTCATGGGGAGCGCCGGGGCCGACTGGCTGGAGCGCCCCGATCGGGCGAAGACCGAGCAGCCCGATCGCGTGATCGCCGCGCTCGCCCTCGCGCCGGGGAGCGTGGTCGCCGACATCGGCGCCGGCACGGGCTACTTCTCCCTTCGCCTCGCGCGCGCGGTCGGCCCCGCGGGCCGCGTGATCGCGACCGACCTTCAGCCCGAGATGCTCGCGATGCTCCGGCGCAACGCGGCCGACGCGGGCGCCTCCAACGTCGAGCTCGTCCAGTCGACGGAGAGCGACGCCAAGCTGGCGCCGGCCTCGCTGGACCTCGCGCTGATGGTCGACGTCTACCACGAGCTCTCGCGGCCGGCCGAGACCATGGCGCAGGTCCGCCGGGCGCTGAAGCCGGGCGGTCGCCTCGTCCTCGTGGAGTACCGCGGCGAGGACCCGGACGTGCCCATCAAGCCGGAGCACACGATGACGCTCGCCCAGGTGCGCCTCGAGATGGACTTTGAGGGCTTCCGCGTGAAGGACGTGCTCGAGTTCTTGCCGCAGCAGAGGGTGATCGTCTGCGTGCCCCGCCCGGGGGACGGCGGGTAGACGGCGCGTCCCCGACGCGGACGCCGAATTTCGGAGGAAGGTGAAAGGTGGTACGGGGTGCCCATGCTCGGCGCTCTCTCGCCATCGCTCCGGCGCCTCCTCGCCGCGCTACTCCCAGGGCTCCTCTCTTTCGCCTGCTCGCGCGCGTCCCCGGCGCCCGCGGAGGTCTCGCCCCGGCCCGACGCCAGCGCGTCGAACGTGCCAGCGCGCCCGGACGCAGCCACGGCATCCGCGCCACGCGTCGGGCGCCCCGACGCTGGCGCCTCGCCCGATCCCTCGACCTACCCGCGCTACGCTGCGGCGATGGCGCGCGGGCGCTCGGCGACCAAGGCGAGCGACTGGGCGGGTGCGCGAGCCGCCTTCACCCTCGCGCTCGAGGCAGCCCCCGGCAACGCCCAGGCGCTCGCGGAGCGTGGCTACGCCGCCTATCTCGCGCACGGCTACGACGACGCGGACAAGGACCTCAAGTCAGCGACGGAGCTCACGAAGGACCGCGTGCTGCTCGGGCAGATCTGGTTCAACCAGGGGCTCGTCGCCGAGGCGCGCGGGCACCGCGATCTCGCCGCGAGCGCCTACCGCCAGTCGCTCGCGCTTCGCCCGACGCCGGCGGCGAAGGCGAAGGTCGCGAAGCTCGGCGCCGACACGTGCCCGCTCATCGTCGACCGTCCGGGGACGAACGGCGTCCCGGTCGCCGACTGGCTCGCGGTCTACCGCGCGCTCGCCGGCCGCAAGGACGCCGCTCCTGTCACCTGCGACACGGACGGCACCGATGCGGGCGGCCCCGCGACCAGCGAGCAGGCGCGCGCGATCCTGTGCCAGAGCTGCGACGCGAAGAGCCCCGGCTGGATCGTGCAGACGGGCGGCTATTGCTACCAGATCGAGGTCCACGTCGTCCTCGCGCGGCCCGGTGGGCTCGTCCTCTTCCCCGCCGTCGCCACGGCGATGGGGGGCCGATGCACGGGCAGCGTCAATGCCACCTCCGTCGATGGTGTGACGCCCGGGATCGTCCACGCGCGCGTGACGGTCGATCCGGGCGGGGGCCTCGTCTACACGTGCAGCGACGACGCGGGGGGGAGCCACCTCTGCGGCGACGACGACATGAAGAACCCCGGCGTACAGAGCCAGAGCGCGTGCGCGTCCGTCGGGGACTCCGTGGAGGACCACTTCTTCGACGCTGCACGAGGCACCGAGATCCTCTCGCTCCGAGTGCCCACCGACGCCGACGGGTGGACTCCCTTCCCGTCCGATTCCGGCCTCCCCACGGTGGACCAGGTCGTGGGGGGGCTCACCATCGAGGGCGCGGACGCAGGCGTGCGCGTCGACGGCCTCGGCTGCCACGAGACGCTCTCCTGGTGACGACCGCAGCCTCGTCGGCGTCGCGCTCGATGACGGCGCCCCCCGCCTGAGCCAGCAGCTTTCCTTGACGTGACCCTGCAACGCCGCCGACCATCGCCCGATGCGCCAAACCTCGATCGTGTTGGCATCGCTCTTCCTCCTCGCCGGGTGCGCCAAGGGCTCGGGTGCCACTCCAGGCGCCGTCGATCCTACCGGCGCCGCGGGAACACCCGACTCGCTCTTTCCGCAGAGCACCGAGGACGGCGCCGGGGGTGGCGCGGGTGATGGGGCCAACGCGTTCGTCCGCAAGGCGTTCGATGCCGGCGCCGCGGGCGTCGTGAAGGCGTCGTGCGCGCCCGGAAAGCTCCGGCTGACGCTCGACGGCGTCCTGTTCGAGTTCGACCGCGACACCCTGCAGCGAGGGGCGGACGACATCCTGTCGCAGATCAAGAAGGCCGCCTTCGATGCCTATCCCACGTCGCACGTCGTCGTGGAGGGGCACACCGACAGCGTCGGGAACGACGCCCACAACGACGATCTGTCGGCGCGGCGAGCCAAGACGGTCCTGAGCTGGTTCGAGGCGCACGGCGTGGACGCGGGGCGCCTCGCGTCGAAGGGATTCGGCAAGCGCTGGCCGCGATGGCCGAACGACACCGACGCGAACCGCGCCAAGAACCGGCGCGTCGAGCTCGTCGTCCTCGATACGACGGCCGCCAAGGCGTGCAACCAGCCGCAGGACCCCATCCAGGGCAAGGTCTCCGGCGCCGCCGTCGCCGCGTCTGGAGACGGCGGTGTCCCGCCAAGCGACACTGGCAACAGCCACGGCGCTCAGGGCCCGACCGGGCAACCCGAGAATCACCCGCTGGCCCCCGAGGCCTTCAGCTACCTCTACGACGGCCACGCGGACCTCAATTCTCACACCTGCTTCACCACCGATCCGGCATGGGCCCCCCGTGGACCCATCCCGCTCGGGTACCCCAAGAAAGGCTTCGGCCACCACGATGGCCAGTTCGTCGACCACTGCCCGACGGAGGGTCTCGTCGCGACCTGCGACAACCGCTCCTTCGCCCCTGCGATCTTTTCGTATTACCGCGAGGTCCCGGAGGCGGTGCTCGCGATCGCGGAGCGCAGCTGCGCCGCCGGCAAGTGGACGCGTCTCGTTCCTGCGGCGCCAACGCCGAAGATCCAGCCCGATACCGGCACGTATGCCGCGGTCTGCAACAGGCCGGCGGCCCACCAGTGCATCGAGGTCCGCCCGGACGCGACCCCCGATCAGCTCCTTTGGGTGAAGGGACAGTGCGACCTCGATCGCGCGAGTGGCGCCGCTCCCGCCTCGGGGCCGCTGCCCCGCTGCCCCACGCAAGGCGCTAGCGGGCGGTGCGAGAACCAGGGAAACATCTCCTACTATTACGACCCCACCGCCATCATCACCTTCCGGTACCTGTGCAGCGGGCCAGGCGCGATGTGGAGTGCGCCCTGACCTCGACGTCGCGTCAACTTCCGAATTGGGAATAGCCGCCCGCGACGCGCGGTTCGTAGGACGGTGACGATACGGATCGGGCCGACTCTCCTCGAGCTCGTCGAAGGCAACATCGCCGATCAGGACACCGACGCCGTGGTCACGGCGGCGCACTGGGACCTGCGCGGCGGTCAGGGCACCGACGGCGCCATTCACGGGCAGGCGGGCCCCGAGCTCCTGCGTGAGTGCGCGTCGATCGGCGGATGCCCCATCGGAGGCGCGGTGATTACCCGCGGCTACGCGCTGAGGGCGCGCCACGTGATCCACGCGGTCGGCCCGGTGTGGGACAGGGGCCGGATGCACGAAGCCGAGCTGCTCGCTTCGGCGTACGAGGAGTCCTTGCTACTGGCCGCGAAGAGCGGACTACGGAGCATCTCGTTTCCGTCGCTGTCGACCGGCGCGTTTGGTTATCCCATGCAGCTCGCCGCCCCGATCGCCATCAGGACGATCGTAGATTTCCTGGGACGCGGCGCGCACGGCCTCGCGCTCGTACGGGTGGTGCTCTACCCGCGCGAGTCTCACCGCGCGTTCGCCATCTACGCGGACGCGCTCAGGGCCGTGACGGCAACGAGACGATGAGCAGGGCAGGGCGCGATTGACGCGCGGCCGCAGGCGCATGACGAAGGGCGCCATGCGTCGCTCCCTCTTCGCCGTAGCCCTTCTCCCGCTCGTCGCCCTCGTCGCGTGCGCGACGCCCAATCCCCCTCCCGCCGTGCCGCCTCCGCCTCCGCCCCCGGCGCCGCCGCCGATCAGCGCTCCGGTCGCGACCGCCCCGGCGCTCGTCGCCACCAGTCCGGTGGCGGTGTCCGGCTACGACAAGCCGCCGCAGAACATCCTCGACGTCCTGCACGCGCCCTCGACGCCCTCGGTCCACGTCAGCCCGACGCGCGACTCGATGCTCCTCGTCTCGTGGCAGGACTACCCGCCGATGTCGCGCGTGGCGACGCCGTTTCTCCGCCTCGCCGGCGTGCGCGTCGAGCCCCAGAACCATAGCCGCCACGACACCCCCGGCGGTTACGGCATCACGGAGTGCGCGACCGACTTTGCGCTCGTGCGCGTGGCCGACGGGTCCCAGGTGCGCGTGGCCCTCCCCGCCGGCGGGTGCCCCGGCCAGCCGGCCTGGTCGGCGGACGGCAAGCGGTTCGCGTTCCAGAACATCGGGGCCGACGCCGTCGAGCTGTGGGTGGGTGACGCGTCGAGCGGCGAGGCCCACCGCGTCGCGGGCGCGCGCCTCAACCCCATGCTCGGCGACACCGTGCAGTGGATGCCCGACCAGAAGACCCTGCTCGTGAAGCTCGTCCCCGGCGGCCTCGGGGCGCCGCCGCCTGCCCCCGTCGTGCCCAGCGGCCCGAGCATCCAGCAGACGACCGGCGAGAAGGGCCAGAGCAGCACCTACGAGGCGCGCGACACCCTCTCGAGCACGCACGACGAGGACCTGTTCGACTACTACGCCGCGGCGCAGCTCGCCCTCGTGGACGCCTCCACCGGCGCCGTCACCCCCATCGGAAAGGCAGGCCTCCTCGACGACGTCAGCGTGGCCCCGGACGGCGAGCACATCCTCGTGTCGGCGATCCACAAGCCGTACTCGTACGTCACGACGTTCGGCCGCTTTCCTCACGACGTCGACGTCTGGGACCGCGCGGGTGCCGTCGTGCACCCGGTGGCGAAGCTCCCGCTCGCCGATCGCGTCCCGGTCCGCGGCGTCCCCACGGGCCCTCGCGGCTTCTCGTGGCGATCGACCGAGCCGGCGACACTGATCTGGGCGGAGGCGCTCGACGGCGGAGACTGGAACGTGAAGGTCCCGCTGCGCGACAAGGTCGTGCTGCACAAGGCGCCCTTCACGGCGGCGCCCGTCGAGATCACGCGGACCGAGCAGCGGTTCTCCGGGTTCTACTGGGGCGAGCAGCCCAGCCTGGCCTTCCTGGTCGAGTACGACGCGAACCGGCACTGGGCGCGCACCTCGCTCATGAACGTCGACGACGCTCGCCAGAAGCCGCGGGTGCTCTGGGACCTGTCGACCGACGAGCACTACAAGAACCCGGGCCATCCGATGTTCCGCCAGCTCGCCAACGGCGCCTGGGTCGTGCAGGAGGACGGCGACGCCATCTACCTCACGGGCGACGGCTCGTCGCCCGACGGGGACCGGCCGTTCTTCGATCGTCTCGACCTGAAGACCCAGAAGTCCGAGCGCCTCTTTCGCAGCGACAAGACTGCGTTCGAGCACTTTCTCTCGTTCACCGGGACGGACCCGCACACGTTTCTGACGTGGCACCAGTCGCCCTCGGATCCGCCGAACGCGTTCCTGCGGACGATCGGCCCTGCCGTCGCCGGCGCGCCGGCGGGCGAGGCCGCGTACTCGTCGACCGCCCGCGCCCTCACGCACATCCCCGACCCAGCGCCCGCCGTTCGCGCCATCAAGAAGCGCCTGGTCAAGTACAAGCGCAAGGACGGCGTGGACCTGTCGTTCACGCTCTACCTGCCGCCCGACTACAAGGAGGGCACGCGCCTGCCGGCCATCCTGAACGCGTACCCGCTCGACTTCGCCGACATCTCCAAGGCGGGCCAGGTGACGGGTTCGGAGCAGACCTTCACGCGGCTACGCGAGTACAAGCTCCTCCTCCTCGGCGGGTATGCGATCATCGACGACGCGAGCTTCCCCATCGTGGGCGATCCGAAGAAGGCCTACGACACCTACCTCGACCAGCTCGTCCTCGACGCGAAGGCGGCCGTGGAGAAGGCCGTCCAGCTCGGCGTGGTCGATCCCGATCGCATCGGCGTGACGGGCCACAGCCACGGGGCCCTCATGACGGCCAACCTCGTCGCCCACTCGGATCTCTTCCGCGCCGGCGTGGCGACGAGCGGCTCGTACAACAAGACCCTCACGCCCTTCGGCTTCCAGAACGAGCGACGATCGGTCTGGGAGGCGCAGAGCGTCTACCTGAAGGCGTCGCCGTTCTTCTTCGCGGACAAGCTGAAGACGCCGCTGCTCATCGTCCACGGCGACGACGACGCGAATCCCGGGACCACGCCTCTCCAGGCCACGAAGCTCTACGAGGCCATCCGCGGCAACGGCGGCACCGCCCGCCTCGTCATGCTCCCCCACGAGCCGCACTGGTACTCGGCGATGGAGTCGAACGAGCAGCTCGTCTACGAGACGTTGCGCTGGTTCGACATGTACGTGAAGAACGCGCCCCCGCGCGTGAAGAACGGGCCCCCGCGGGCGGTCGCCCAGGGACGAGCCCCCAAGGGCTGAACCCGTTGCGAGCCCGCCGCGACCCAAGTTAGCGTGCGCCGGTGGAGGGGTGCCCATGAGACTGTTGCCCATCGCGACCTGCGACGGCCTCCGGACGCCGTACCTCCAGTACGAGAAGTTCTTCTACAAGGGCCGGGCCGACCTCGAGATAAGATCGAGGAAGCCGCATGCGAGAGGTTCCGCGCGAAGTGGACCTGGCTGGTGCGGCCCGCCGAGGCCCCCAAGTCGGCGGCCGACAACGACGCCGTCGCGTCTGGATGCGACATACGCCGGTCCGACCAGAAGTGCGTCGACTTCAAGGCGTCGACCCCCGGCGTCACGCCGGAGTTTTCGAAGACCTTCAACACGCAGCAGAAGGACGGATGCGCGCGCGACTCGCGCTACAAGGTCGTAGGCCAGTGCTCCCGGGACGCGGTGAAGGGGCGCTGCGAGATCTCCCCGCCCCAGATCCCGCGGGCTGACGGCACGATGGGCCCTGCCGGCATGTCGGCGATGGTCTGGTACTTCGACGGAACCGACAAGGCGATCGCGGCGGTGACGGAGGGAGCGTGCAAGATACAGGGCGGAACCTGGACCGTACCGTAGACGCGGCTCCAGCCGAATTGCCCGGGTCCCATCCTCCTGGCACCATGCCAGGCATGGTTTCCCGCTGGCTTACCCTGCTCTGCTTCTCCGTCGCCGCCGCTGCGTGCTCGTCGACCTCCACGCCCGACGGCGGGCCCGTGGAGCAGTCGCCCGGAGACGGGGCTACCCCGAACGGATGCGTCAACGAGGGGCTGACTTGCCAGACCGAGCCCGGCTGCGAGCCCGGGTACGTGCAGATCGACGATCTCTTCTGCGGCAACGCCAACGAGTTCTGCTGCCAGAGCGTCGGGGCGGACGCGTCCGCCGACGTGTCGGTCGACGCTCCCGCGCCACCGACCGACACGGGCACCGAAGCCTCGACGGACGGAGGCACGTCGGGAGGCGACGCGGCGACCGAAGCGGGCTCGGCGGACGCGTCAACGGATGCAGGTCCGCACGACGCGGGCTCACCCGCCGACGGCTCCGCGGACGCGGGCGGGTAGCCGCGACGCTCGGGATCGATCCCCGGCGATCGGCCTGGGACTTGCCGCGGTGTTTCCCTTTCCAGCGGGTGTCTGGGTTTCCGACATGCGGTCGCGTCGGACCGAAAGGCAGAATGCCCGCGCTCGCGTCGGCACGACTCTCGCTGTTCCCTGCTCGCGATGAAAAAGCGAGCCGTAGCCGTCCTTACCTGTGCATGGATTGCGGGTGGGTGTTCGTACTCGGTCCCCACCATCCCTCCTCCAGCGACCCGCCCCGACGCCGTGCAGGTCGACGCGAGAGCGGACTCTGCCGTGGCCGACGCCGGGGCGCCCCGCGAGCCCGTCGACTCGCGCCTCTCGTGGGGCCCGGGCCGGGCCCCAGCCCCCTGGCCTCGCTGACCTCTGCTTCAGGGGTCTAGCCGGCTCCCCAAAGCCCGCAGCTCGTGACAAGCTTTCCAGGTGAACCGGCTCACGGGCTTCGCCGATCTGCAGGAGCTCGACGACGCCTCGCTTCGTGCCCTCGTGGAGGGGGAAGGGGACGAGCCGGAGCGCGTCTGGGCGGCCTGGGCGATCGCTCTCTGCGCCGCGGGCGGGGCGAGCGATGGCGGAAAGGGGAGCGCACCAGGCGCTGTTGGCGCGATGCTCGGAGGCGCTCTCTCGCGTGAGCCGTCGGCGGGCGTGAGGGCCCACCTCGTGCTGGTCCTCATGGGGCAGGGCGAGCGCGTCGCGGTGGCGATCCTCGCACGGCGTGACCCCTCGTCCCTCGTGCGCGCGGCCGCGTGCCGCTGCCTCGCGCGCACGGCGACGCCGGGGGACGACGCGCTGAACGAGCTTCTGGCCCACGCGCTCGCGTCGGACGAGTCGGCGGACGTGAGGGTCGCCATCCTCGACGGGATGCGCCCCGACGCGCCCGCATACCTCCGCCTTCGCGCACGGGAGCAGCTCCGAGCCTCCGGCCTGGAGCTCCGCTCGGTCGCCGCCGAGTTCGTTCTCCGCACACGAACGGCAGAGGAGCCCTTCCCGGCAGACCTCCGCGAGTGCGCGCAGCGCGAGCCGGACCCCGGCCTGTTCAAGACCCTGGTCCGCGCATGGCTTCTCGCGGAGGGCGTCTCCGGGCTGGTGCAGGGGATCGCGTCGTGGCCGGGGGCCGACGTCGTGCGTGTCCTGCATGCGCTCGCGGGAGAGCCGCTCGCCGCGGCGCACCTCGCGCCGCTCCTCCCGCGCCAGGACCCTCTCGTCAACGAATGCGTTGCCCGACTGGACGGCCACGGGGGCGTCGATCTGCCTGTGGGATGGCTGCTCGCGATCGTCCTCCGGCGCATGCGAGCGGTCCTTCCGCCCGGAGCGCTCGCCGACGCCGGCGCCCGGAACGCCATCGTGGCGCGAGAGAGAGCCGCCGGCGTAGCGGTCGACCGTCTTCGGGATCGGCTCGCGCGGCCTGGCCTGACGTTGACGTCCGCCGACCGGGAGCTGGCCCGGGAGCTTGCCTCGGCGATCGAGCTCGAGGCCCGAGACGTGTGCGAGTCGGTCGCGACCGACCCGCTCACCCTCGCGCGGTACCTGCGGGGAGAGCTGCCCCAGGAGGCCGCGCTCGAGCGGATCCGCGGCGCCGAGGAGGCCTGGTGGGCGCAGGCGTACGCGGAGGACGTCGACGAGGACCTCGACATGTACAGCTTCGGCCTCGAGCTCTTGCCGATGCTGCGGGAGATTGCCCCGAAGGACGACCCTGGACGCTGATGGAAGAGATCGCCTAGCCCAGCGCCGTTCGACCCGGATCGAGGGCGCGGAGCGGCCGGTCTAGGTGGTGCGCGGGATCACCGCGCAGAACGTGGTCCCGTCCTCGTCCGTCGACTTCACGTCGATCCGTCCGCCGTGCGCGGTGACGAGCTCGCGGACGATGAACAGGCCGAGCCCGACGCTCCGTCCAGCGTTCGGCGTGGCCGTCCCTCGCGCCATGGCCTCGAAGATCACGCTCCGCGTCTCGGCCGGGATGGGCTTGCCGTGGTTGTGGACACGCACCGTGAACGCTCCCGGCTCGATGGACGATGTCACGGTCACGGGCGTGTCTCGATCGCCGTAAGCGACGGCGTTGGAGACCAGGTTGCCGACGACCTGCGCCAGGCGGTTCGGGTCGGCGAAGCACGCCCCGTCGCCGGTGCGCTCGTGGAGGATCCTTCGCGTCGGATGAAGATGGGAGAGCTCGTCGACGGCCTGGGCGACGACGACGTGGAGGTCGATCTCCTCGCGCGCGATGGGCAAGCCTTTGCCGACGCGCGCCTGCGTGAAATCCAGAAGGTCGGTGATGAGGTGCGCGCCGCGCACGCTCGCACGCTGGATGCGCTCGACGGTACGCCGGTGGGGAGCGGTGAGCGAATCGCCGGCGAGGGTCGCCGCCGCGATCGAGATCGTCGCGAGCGGGTTTCGCAAGTCGTGGCTCACGATGCCGATCATCTGCTCGGCCAGGAGCGCGCGGTCCTTCGTCTCGGCTTGCAGGCGGCTGGCCTCGCTCACGAGCTCCTCCAGCCGCTTGCGCGCGGCGACGAGCTCCCGCTCGTACTTGTCCCGATCGCGCGCGACGAACATTGCAAGCTCGTGGACCATGGCTCCGTCCCGCTCGAGGCGCAGCGCGTTGACGACCATCGGCAACGTCGAGCCGTCGGCGAGGCGCACCTCGAGCTTCACCTCCGAGATCGAGCCCTGCATCTGCAGCAGCGGCATCCAGTGCGTCTGATGGAAGATGCGCCCGCCCATGGTGAGCAGGTCCTGGAATCGACGCTTCCCCACGAGCGCGTCGGGTGACTCCCCGACCCACCCGCAGAAGGTGCCGTTCACCGCGAGGAACACGCCGTCATCGGTCGTTCGCCCGAGGCCGCAGGCGGCGCGGTCGAACCAGTCGTGCGGGTCGGTCATCATGGCCTCGCGCGAATCGGCTCGCGTCACGCCGTTACAGGCCGGCGCCCTCGAGAAACGCGTCGATCGCGGCCGCGGTCGCAGACGGCGCGCTGAGGTGCGGGCAGTGGCCGATGTTCTTGACGACGGCCAGCGTGCTGTGGGGGAGAGCCCGATGCATGTACTCGCCCACGCTGCGCGGCGCGATCAGATCGTCGTCGCACTGCACGATCAGGGTTGGCGTCTGCAAGCGAGCGAGCTCCGGACGGACGTCGGAGAGGAACGTGGCGCGGGCGAAGCGCTTGGCGATCTCCGGATCGGTCCGGCAGAAGCTGTTCGTCAGCTCGACCCCGAGCTCCTTGTGCGGCGCGCCCATGATCGCGGGGGCCATGTTGCTCGACCAGCCGAGGTAGTTGCTCTCCAGCGTATCGAGCAGCGAGTCGATGTCCTCGCGCTTGAAGCCGCCGATGTAGTCGCCGTCGTTGATGTAGCAGGGGGATGGCCCGACCATGACCTGCGCGGCGAACTGCGAAGGATCGGCGAGGTTCGCGAGCATCCCGATCATCGCGCTCACCGAGTGGCCGACGAAGATGCCCGGCCCTTGCCGGAGCTCGCGGACGATCTCGACGACGTCCTCCGCGTAGC